>FTJN01000498.1_pt3 | contig 12611 bp, 14 predicted proteins | sample 1658361 | NCBI WGS metagenome assembly FTJN01 (sample SAMEA3914819, study PRJEB12502) | metagenome | biome: forest; material: soil | place: Canada | collected 2010-06-26 | depth 0.3 m | reverse complement strand
CGAACGCCCAAGGAAATCGCGCCGTTCAGGCCGATTTCAGATGGCCGCACGCCGGAGAAACAAGCCCCCGCCCACCTCGCCGCTCGCGCACCGCCGGCACGCGCGAAGCGACAAACACCAAACACCAAACACCAAACGCCAAACGCCAAACGCCAAGCGCCAAGCGCCAAGCGCCAAGCGCCAAGCGCCAAGCGCCAACGATGATGCGGCAAAAAAACGCAGCCCTCGGCTGCGTCTCGTCCACTCTCAAACAAATAGCCCAGCGCGAATCAGCGCCGCCGCAGGAAGTGGATGTACTCGGTGTCGTCCCGCGACTGTTCCAGCAACTCGTTGCCGGTCTGGCGCGCGAACGCCTGGAAGTCGCGCGTCGAGCTGGGATCGGTGGCGACGACCTTGAGGATCTCGCCCGTCTGCATCTCGGCCAGCGCCTTCTTGGCCTTCAGGATGGGCAGCGGGCAGTTCAGGCCGCGCGTATCGATTTCCTTGTGGGCTTGCATTGGCTTGACCTCGTGAGCGTGGCTCATTCTATGACGCGTCAGGCTTGGCGGCGGCCTGGGCGGCGCGCTCCTCGAACGACATGAACTTCGGCTCGTAGCCGCGCGACTTCAGCCATTCGGCCACCGCGTAGCCGGTGCCCGCCGGCCAGCAGACGATGTCGCCCGGCGCGAACATCTTGTACTCGGCCAGTTCGGGCGACAGCTTGACCTCGCCGTGCGCGACGACGTGGTACGCGATGATCACCTGGTTCATGCGCTGGAAGTCCCACACGCCGACCAGCTTCACCGATTCGACCGTCAGCGCCGTCTCCTCGAAGACCTCGCGCGCGATGCCCTCTTCCGGCGTCTCGCCGGCCTCCATGAACCCGGTGATGAGCGCGAACATGCGCCCCGCCCAGGCGGCGTTGCGGGCCAGCAGCACCTTGCCGCCCTGGTCGGAGCACTCGACGATGCCGGCCAGCACCGGCGTCGGATTGTTCCAGTGCGTGAAGCCGCAGTGCGCGCAGCGCAGGCGCTCCTTCGGGCCGCCGTCCTCGTCCTGCGTGATGTGCGCGAGCGCGTTGGCGCACTGCGGGCAGTAGCGCCACTGGGTCGGGCCGGTCATGCGGGGAACACCCCGGTCGACAGGTAGCGGTCGCCGCGGTCGCACACCACGAACACGATCGTCGCGTTCTCCAGCCGCTGCGCCACCTGCAGCGCGACCCAGCAGGCGCCCGCCGCGGAGATGCCCGCGAACAGGCCTTCCTCGCGCGCGAGGCGGCGCGCCATGTCCTCGGCGTCGTCCTGGCTCACCAGGATCAGCTCGTCGACGCGCGACGGCTCGTAGATCTTCGGCTGGTAGGCCTCGGGCCACTTGCGGATGCCCGGGATGCGCGAGCCTTCGGCCGGCTGCGCGCCCAGGATGCGCACGGCCGGGTTCTTCTCCTTCAGGAAGCGCGACACGCCGGTGATGGTGCCCGTGGTGCCCATCGCGCTGACGAAGTGCGTGATCTCCCCGGCGGTGTCGGCCCAGATCTCGGGGCCCGTGGTCTCGTAGTGGACGCGCGGGTTGTCGGGATTGGCGAACTGGTCGAGCACCAGGCCCTTGCCGTCGGCCTGCATCTGCAGCGCCAGGTCGCGCGCGTATTCCATGCCGCCGGACTTGGGCGTGAGGATCAGCTCGGCGCCGTAGGCCTTCATCGTCTGCACGCGCTCGACCGACAGGTCCTCCGGCATGATCAGCACCATCCGGTAGCCCTTGATCGCCGCCGCCATCGCCAGCGCGATGCCCGTGTTGCCCGACGTCGCCTCGATCAGCGTGTCGCCCGGCTTGATCTGGCCGCGCTCCTCGGCGCCGCGGATCATCGAGATCGCCGGCCGGTCCTTGACCGACCCGGCCGGGTTGTTGCCCTCCAGCTTGCCCAGGATCACGTTGCCGCGCGCCGCGATCTCCGCGCCGATCACGCGCTGCAGCCGCACCAGCGGCGTGTGGCCGATGGCGTCTTCGAGGGTCTTGTACGTCGGCATGGAGTCAGGTGTTCCGGGAAACGGAGCTGGACAGGACGCCCTCATTGTCGCAGCGCACCACAAACCTCGCCTTCGTCATGTGATAATCCGGCCCCTGCGCAAGCTCTTGCGCTTCAGCCTCGGTGGTGTAATCGGTAGCCACGCCAGACTCAAAATCTGGTCTCGAAAGGGGTGTCGGTTCGAGTCCGACCCGAGGCACCATCCCAGCCCGCGGCCATCGCGCCCGAACGGCGAACGCGCCATGAGCAAGCCCGCACACGAAGCCGGTGCGCAGAAGCCCCCCGTGTCCCTGGATCTGGCGAAGCTCTTCACGCTCGTGGCCAGGATCGGGACGATCGCCGGCGCGGCGCGCGCCTTGAACATGGACGCCTCCCTGGCGACGCGCAAGCTCGCCCAGCTGGAGGCCGCCCTGGGCGCGCGCCTGGTGGAGCGGACGACGCGCAGCCTGAAGCTGACCGAAGCCGGCCGCGTCGCGCTCGCATGGGCGAACGAGGCCGTCGAATCCTTCGAGAACGCGACCGACGAGGTGGCCTCGCTGCAGGAGCGCCCTTCGGGCGTCGTGCGCCTGGCCGTGGCGCAGTACACCGCGCTCCAGTACCTGCCCCGCCTGCTTGCCGAGTTCTGCGCCGACTACCCGGAGGTGCGCCTCGTGCTGTCCACGACGGACTCGCTCGTCAACCTGGTCGACGACGGCTACGACGTCGCCATCCACTCGGGCCAGATTCCCGCCTCGGGCATGGTGGGCAAGCGGCTGCGGGAGTTCCAGCGCATCCTGTGCGCCGCGCCGGACTACCTCGCGGCACGCGGCACGCCCGCCAGGCCCGAGGACCTCGCGGAGCACGACTGCCTGGTCCACTCGGCCAACGAACCCAGGAACTGGTGCTTCCGGCGCGGCGCCAGCCTCGTGTCCCAGCCCGTGCGCGCCCGCGTCGAGTCCGACAACTACTCGGTGCTGCTGGAACTCGCCCGGCAATCGCTGGGCATCCTGCGAGTCAGCGAGAACCTCGTGCTCGAGGACATGCGCGCCGGCCGCCTCGTGCAGGTGCTGCCGGCGTACAAGTGCGTCTATCCGAACGGGGAACTCCCCGGGCTCTGGCTCCTGTATCCGAGCCGGCGGCTGCCCTACCGGACGCGGCTGTTCGTCGACTTCATGATCAAGTCCCTTTCGAGGTGATTCCGCCCCCCGCCGCCGTGGGCACTCCTGCAGAAGCTGCATGAGTGCACGGAGCGATCGCCCGTTGTCGGCGTAGCCGGACGAGACGATGCTGTGGGCCATGCGAGAACTGCGGCCCCGATGGCCGCGATGCAGCGCACCGGACGCGACGGCTTCGCCGCCGCCGCGAACATCACCACCCATTCGATCCGTCCTTGCACATGAACCGTCGACATGCATTGAAGCTCGCCTCCCTCAGTGTCCTGCACGCCGCCTTGCCGAAGGCGTTCGCGGCGGGCCAGGCACCGGGCGAACTGGCCTACCAGGTCTTCACCGCCACCCGGCCGGGCCTGAACCGCGACGTGCCGCCGGGCAAGGAATCGCTGATGTGGGTCGCGAATTCCTCCACGCTGATCTCCGGCAAGCGCGACGCGGTGCTGGTCGACACCTTCCTGACCGTGGCGCAGGCGCGCGCTCTGGCCGACGGCGTCGAGGCGACGGGCAAGCGGCTGACCGCCATCTACATCACGCATGCCCACGGCGACCACTTCCTGGGCCTCAAGGTCCTGCTCGATCGGTTTCCCGATGCGAAGGCGCTGGCGACGCCCGAGGTCGCCGCCGGCATGCGCCTGCAGGCCACGCCGGAGAAGCTGGATGGCCGCTGGCGCAAGCTCTTCCCCGGCCAGCTCGTCGACACCGTGGCCTTCGCCGATGCGATGGACGGCGACACGATAGTCCTGGAAGGCCAGCCGCTGGTCGCGCTGAAGCTGGGCCACACCGACACCGACGGCTCGACCTGCCTGCACGTCCCCTCGATCGGTCTGGTCGTCGCCGGCGATGCCGTCTACAACGGCATCCATCCCTTCCTCATCGAATCGAACCGGCGTACCCGGCTCGAGTGGATCGCCGCGCTCGACAGGATCGAGGCCCTGAAGCCCGCGCACGTCGTCGCGGGACACAAGGTGCCTGCCAACGACGACGACCCGCGCTGCATCGCGCAGACGCGCCAGTACATCCGCGACTTCATCCGGCTGAACGACCAGACGAGCACGCCGCGGGAACTCTACGACCGCATGCTGGCGCTGCATCCGGATCGCGCCAATCCGGGATCTCTGTGGAGTTCGGCGCAGGCGGCGAAGAAGGAGGCGTCGTGATCGCGCGCCCTGCGCCCGCCGACGGATCACCCCGAAACGTGAATACGGCGCATCACGTCCGCCCCTGACGCGAACCCGGCCGGCGCCCGCGTGGCACACTGAAATCCTCACTGCCCCACCACGCCATGCCCCTGCAACTGCCGCCGCCCGTCACCCGCGCCCTGCTGATCGCCTGCAGCATCGTGTTCTTCCTGGGGGCCGCGGTGCGGCCGTTGCAGAGCCTGGAGTTCCTGTGGCTGACGCTGTTCGGCGTGCACGGCGGCGGATTCTGGCCGTGGCAGATCGTCACGTATCCGTTCGTCCATCTCGACGGGCTCGCGTGGGTCTTCAACATGATGACGCTGTACTTCTTCGGCGGCCGCCTCGAGGATCTCTGGGGCCTGCGCCGCTACGTCCAGTTCCTGCTGGCCTGCACGGTGACGGCCGCCGTCGTCTTCCTGTTGCTCTCGCTATTCGTCGGCGTCGCGGTGCCGCTGTGGGGCCTGTCCAGCGTCATCTACGGCATGCTGATCGCCTTCGCGATGCTGTTCCCCAACCAGCGCGTCATGTTCTATTTCGTCGCCGAGGTGACGATGCGCACCCTGGTGTGGATCGTGTTCGGCCTGGCGATCATCATGATGATCGGCCAGATGTTCAACGGCGCCGGCGCCTGGATCGGCGCGGTCGCCCAGTTCGGCGGCGCGCTCGGCGGCTACCTGATGCTGCTGTACTGGCGCTGGCGTCCGCCGTCGTTCAAGCGCAAGAAGCCGCCGACGCACATCCGGCGCGTGCACTGAGGTCGGTCGCCGCCGTGGATCCTGCGACTTCGCGCAGGATGACGGGGTGCCGTCACTCCGCGCGTAGTCGCGGAGTCCACCCCTGGGGTCAGGCCAGCCCTTCGCGGATCGTCGGCCGCCGCAGCACCAGCCGCAGCTCGCGCTTCATGCGCTGGTTGGACAGCCGCCGCGACTCGTTCAGGAAGCTCCACTGCGCCGCGCTGAAATGCTCGCCCGCCTGCGCCCGCGTGACGCGCGGGGGACGCGCGAGGCCGCTCAGGTCGGCGACGAGGTCGTAATAGTCGCCGGTCTTCATGTCGCTGTCGTCGCGCACGTTGATCGCGCGTTGCGGCCGCCCGCGCCACAAGGCCGCGATGCACGCGCGCGCCAGGTCGTCGGCGTGGATGTGGTTGGTGTAGCCGTCGTCCTCGGCCGCGAGCACCGGGGTGCCGCGCCTGACGCGATCCTGCGGGCGGCCGCCCTCGCGGTCGCTCGCGTAGATGCCGGGGATGCGCAGCACGGTCACGCGCACGCCCGTCGCGCGCCCCCACGCGCGCAGGTGCGACTCGGCGTCGACGCGGCGCCGCGCGCGATCGGTCGTCGCGTTGAGCGCGCGGGTCTCGGTCACCCATTCGCCGCGGCAATCGCCGTAGACGCCGGTGGTGCTGGCGTAGACCACGCGGGCCGGCAAGCTGCGACGGCTCAGCGCCGCGAGCAGCGCGCGCAGGCGCGGATCGGTGGCGCCCGCCGTGGGTGGCGGCGCGAGGTAGAGCACCGCGTCGGCCAGGCCGGCGAGGCGGCCCAGCGTCGCGGCGTCGTCCAGATTGCCGAGGACGGGACGCACGCCGGCCGCGCGCAACACGTCGCAGCGGGCCGGCGACGACGTCAGCGCCAGCACGCGCAGGCGCCCGCCGAGCGCGCGCACGACGCGCAGGCCGACGTCGCCGCAACCGATGATCAACAGGGAGGATTCGCGCGCCATGAGGCGCCCATTGTCGACGCTCGTCAACGCTCGCTGCGGACCACCAGCGCCAGCCCGGCGAGGATCAGCACGATGCCCGCCACGCCGCTCGCCCGCAGCGGCTCGCCGAGCACGAGGATCGCCAGCGTGAACGCGGTCAGCGGCTCGCCGAGGGCGAGCGCCACGCCCGTCGCCGCCGAGATGAAGCGCAAGGCGGTGCTGAACAGCAGGTACGCCACCCCCGTCGCGACGATGCCCAGCCAGGCGACGACGAGCCAGCTGCGCGTGCCCGCCGCCGCCAGGTCGGCGACGCCCGAGGGCACGATCAGCCATGCGGCCGGCAGCGCGATCACGGCCGCGGTGCCGAACACCCACAGGCTCGCGCGCGCGGGAGACGCGTGCGTGGACAGCGTCTTCGCCGTGAGCGTGTAGACGGCGTACGAGAACCCGGCCGTCAGGCACAGCAGCAGGCCCATGACGTCCACCGGGGCGACGCTGTCGCCGCCCAGCGCGATGGCGGCGCCGCCCGCGATCGCGAGCGCGGTGCCCACCCACCACAGACCCACCGGCGGACGCCGCGTCACCAGCGCCTGCAGCGCGCCGGCGAACAATGGCCCGCTGCCGATCGCGATCGTCGTGCCCACCGCGACGCCGGCCAGCCGCACGCCGGCGAAGAATGCGAGGTTGTAGACGGCGATGGCCGCGCCGGCGAGCAATTGGCGGCGCCAGAGGCCGCCCACGCGCGGTCGCGGGGCGCGCGCGCGTTCGGTGGCCGCCACGAGCGCGGCGAAGAACATCGACGCGATGACGAGCCGCAGCGCGCCGATCCAGTACGGCGAGAGATGCGCGCCGGCGAAGTGCTGGGACGTGCCCGTCGTGCCCCACAGCACGGCGGCGGAGAGCGCGAGGACGATGCCTGGCCAGGATGCGGTCTTCATGCGTCCATCGTGGCGCGTGGCGACAGGCGGATTTGTCGAGAGGCTCTCGACTTGGCGTTGGTCTTTGCGACGTCGCGCCCCGGGGATCGGGGTCAGGCACCGCCGCTGTCGATGTCTCTCGCGCTTGATGTGTCTCGGCGGTGCCAGGCCCCTCGGGCGCCGTCCGCCCAGCGGGTTGACGCCGGAGTCGCCGAAGCGTGCGGCTCTGGGGCGGCCCGAGGGGTCTGGCTCCGCCGAGTCACGCCTGCGATCCTGCTTCGTCGACTGGCGGTGCCTGACCCCGATCCCCACCTTCCGCCAAGGGCCGCGTCAGTCCGAATCCAGCGTCCGCACACGCAACGCCCGATCCCGCCGCAACGCATGCGCCAGCGCGCTCGCCGACGCGTAGCCCACGCGCGCCGCCGCCGCCTCCAGCGTCAGCCCGCGCCGCAGCAGGCGCTCGGCCTCGTCCAGGCGCAGCGTGCGCAGCCAGGCCTGCGGCGACTGGCCGGTGAGCTCCAGCAATCGAGCGTGGAAACGTTGCGGGCTGAGCAGGCAGCGTTCGGCCAGGCGCGCCGTCGTCCACCGCTCGTGCAACGCGCTCGTGAGCGCGGACTGCAGGCTGTCGAGCGCGATGCCGCGACGCACACCCGCGCGCGGCGCGCCGAGGATGGCTTCGAGCAGGCGGTCGGCCGGCGCATGGCCGACCAGCGCGCGCACGCCCGCGGTGACCGCAAAGCGCCGCGCACGATCGAGGCCGCGCTCGGGCGGCACGTCCAGCACCACCATGCGCAGGTCGGGCGACGCCGCGTACGCATGCGTGACGCCGGCCGGGATCACCAGGCCACAGGAGTTGTCGGCGAAGTCGGCCGATGCGCCCACTTCGATGTCCATGCGCCCGCGCCAGGCGAACAGCACCTGCGCATGGTCGTGCGAGTGCACCGTCTGCTCGCCGCTGTAGGCGCGGATGCTCAGCTGGGGCTCGAGAGGCGTCGCGGGGTCGGACATGGGCGCAGTCTAGGGCGAGTTCGGCGGGCCGCGGGATAATCCCTGGATTCGGTGCCGTCGCGCACCCACCGCGAATCACGCGCCCGTCGCCCCCCAAAAAGACATGACCTTCACCGTCACCCTCCATCCCGCCGAGCGCGCCTTCGACGTCGCGCGCGACGAGACCATCCTGTCGGCCGCGATCCGCGCCGGGGTCGGCCTGCCCTACGGCTGCCGCGACGGCGCCTGCGGCTCGTGCAAGAGCCGGCTGCGCGACGGCCGCGTGATCCACGGGGCGCACCAGCCCAAGGCGCTGTCGGAGCAGGAGGAGGCCGACGGCCTGATCCTCACCTGCTGCGCCACGCCGCAGACGGACTGCGTGGTCGAGGCGCGCATGGTGGTGGGCGCCGGCGAGTACCCCATCAGCAAGATGCCCGGCCGCGTGCTGAGCCTGGCGCGGCCGAGCGACGACGTGGCCATCGTGCGCATCCAGCTGCCCGCGACCTCGCCGTTCCGCTACCGCGCCGGGCAGTACGTGGAGTTCATCCTGCGCGACGGCGCGCGCCGCAGCTACTCCATGGCCAACGCGCCGCACAACCTCGGCACGCCGGCCTCCATCGAGCTGCACCTGCGCCACATGCCCGGCGGCAAGTTCACCGACCACGTGTTCGGCGCGATGAAGGAGAAGGACATCCTGCGCATGGAGGGCCCGTTCGGCAGCTTCTTCCTGCGCGAGGAGAGCGACAAGCCCATCGTGCTGCTGGCCTCGGGCACCGGCTTCGCGCCGATCAAGGCGCTCATCGAGCAGTTGCACCACCTGGGCAGCATCCGCCCGGTGCGCCTGTACTGGGGCGCGCGCAAGCTGTCGGAGATCTACCTGGCCGACTGGATCGCCACGGCCCGGGAACTGCTGCCGCAGCTGGAGTACGTGCCGGTGCTGTCGGAGCCCGCCGTCGCCGACGCGTGGACGGGCCGCACCGGCTTCGTCCACCAGGCCGTGATGGCGGACCTGCCCGACCTGTCGGGCCACCAGGTCTATGCCTGCGGCGCGCCCATCATGGTGGAGTCGGCCCATCGCGACTTCGTCGCGCAATGCGGGCTGCCCGACGACGAGTTCTACGCCGACAGCTTCACGTCGGAAGCGGACAAGCACGGCGCCTGAGCCCGGACGGCTCCGGTGCGGCGCGATGGCGTCGCGCCCGAGCCGCGCCCCGCAGCACGCACTTCATGCACGACTTCGCCCGCAACCTGTTGATCGCCCTGTTGGTGGGGGCGGAGGTGTTCGCCGTCGCCGCGCTGTGGCCCCTGTCGGAATGGGCCGTGAGCGCCCGGCGCCGCACCGGCTTCGCCGTCGCGCTCCTGGCCATCGCGGCCTGCGTCGGGCTGTGCATGCTGGGCACCCTGCCCCCGGTCGTCCGTCCCGGCACCTGGCGCTGGATCGTCGGCCAGGGGCTGGGCTGGGCGCCGTTGCCATTGTTCATGGCCCTGCCGGCCGCGGTCTGCGTGGCGTCGGGTCAGTCGCTCGCGCGCGCCGGCCTGCCTGCGCGCTGGGCGCGCGCGACCGCCTTGTTCGTGGGCGCCGTCGCTGCGGTGGTGGCGCCGGTGGCCACGCTGGTGGCCGGATGCGGCCTGGCCGGCGCGTGCTTCTAGGGGCCGTTCACTTCGCCGCGGCCGCCGCCACCAGGTCGGCCTGGGCCTTCGCGGCCGGATACGCATCCTCGTCCCACAGGCGCGCGACGATCGCCTGCACGGCGGCCACGCGCGCCTCGGACTGCGCCATCTTGTGCGCGAACGAGGGCACCAGCGAGTTCGCGAGCGACGCGGCCACGAAGTAGCCGCTCGACTCGCGCGCGCAGTAGTCGAAGCCGGCCATGTTGGCGCCGAGCGCCACGGGGATCGACCCCTTGTTGCGGTTGAAGATCTCCTGGAACTCGCCGCTCATGATCGTCGTGGCCAGCGCCTTCTGTCCGGCGACGGCCTGCGGATCCTGCAGGCGGAACATCGCGAAGCTGTCGATGTTGTAGATGTACGCGTTCCAGGTGCCGGGCGCCGCGGTGCAGACGAAGTCCGTCTCGGGCTTCTTGCCGGCGGCGAGGAACTCGCCCTTGGCCCAGTCGCCCATGAACTGCATGCCGGCCTGGCCCTTGATCACCATCTCCGTGGCCTTGTTCCAGTCGCGGCCGGGCGCCTGCGCGTCGGTGTAGGGCTTGAGGCGGCGGAAGGTGTCGATGACCTTCGTCATCGTCGGGCTGCGCCAGGCGGCCGGATCCATCGTGACGAAGGACTGGCGGTAGAACTCGGGGCCGCCCACGCCGAGCACGACGATCTCGAAGGTGGTCAGGTCCTGCCACGGCTGCCCGCCATGGGCCAGCGGCACGATGCCGGCGGCCTTGAAGCGGTCGGCCAGCGCGAAGAAGGCGTCCCAGGTGTCGGGCACCCGGCCGCCCACCTTGCGCAGCACGTCGCGGTTGATCCACAGCCAGTTCACCCGGTGCACGTTCACGGGCACCGCGGCCCAGTGGCCGTCCACCTTCATCTGCGCGGCGATCGCGCGCGGCAGCTTGACGTCCCAGTTGCCGCCCTTGGCGACGTCGTCGAGGTTGGCGAGCACGCCCTTGCGGCCCCAGTCCTGGATCGCCGGCCCCTTGATCTGGGCGGCGGTGGGCGGGTGGCCGGCGTCGACGCGCGCCTTCAACGCGTTCATCGCGGCGTCCCCGCCGCCGCCCTGCACGGCGAAGTCGCGCCAGGTGGTGCCTTGCTGGGCCAGCATCCGCTTGAGCTCTTCCACCGACTTGGCCTCGCCGCCGGACGTCCACCAGTGCAGCACTTCCACTTCGGCGGCGTGCGCCGGGAGGATGCCTCCGATCGACACGGCGAGCACGGAGGCACTCAGGACGGCCCAATGCCGTAAGGAATTGTTCAGGTTCACGGTCGTCTCCATTCCCCGGAGACCGTACCGACAGAAGAAGTCGATCGCCCTCTCAGGATTTTTTATAAATCCCAAGATAACGAATCGTTAATGTCATGAACAGATGGTGAACCCGAGTTTTTTCACCAGGGCGGTGCATTCTTCGCACCAAAACGAGAAAAACGCCCGCGGGCGTCTTTCGTGTGGCTGGCGACGGGGTCGCGCGGGTCACTCGCCCAGGTAGGCGGCCCGCACCTTCGGGTCGTTGAGCAGCATGTCGGCCGGACCGTCCATCGTGACCTCGCCGGACTCCATGACGTAGCCGCGGTTGGCGATGCTCAGCGCGCGGCTGGCGTTCTGCTCCACCAACAGGACCGTGGTGCCCTGCTTGTGGATGGACTCGATGACCTCGAAGATCTTGTCGACCATGATCGGCGACAGCCCCATCGACGGCTCGTCGAGCAGGAGCACCTTGGGGCGTGCCATCAGCGCCCGGCCCATCGCCAGCATCTGCTGCTCGCCACCGGACATCGTGCCGGCGAGCTGCGCGGCGCGTTCCTTCAGGCGCGGGAACGTGGTGAAGACCTTGTCGATGTCGGCCTGCACCTCGTCGTCGTCGCGGACGTGCGCGCCCATCAGCAGGTTCTCGGTGATGGTCATGCGCGTGAACGTGCCGCGGCCTTCGGGCACCATCACCAGGCCTTGCTTGACCAGGTTCCAGGCGCCCTGGCCCGCGATCGACTTGCCGAGGAACTTGATGTCGCCGGCGGCGGTCGGCTGGATGCCGGTGACCGCCTTCAGCGTGGTGGTCTTGCCGGCGCCGTTGGCGCCGATCAGGCTGACGAGTTCGCCCTCGGCGACCTTGAAGCTGGCGCCCTTGACGGCCTGGATGCCGCCGTAGGCGACGCGCAGGTTCGTGACTTCGAGCAATACGTTGGCTGTCATGTGCGTGCTTCCCTCAATGCGGCTTGTGGCCGGCGCCGAGGTAAGCCTCGATCACCTTCTCGTTGCCCTGCACCTCGGCCGGGGTGCCTTCGGCGATCTGCTTGCCGTAGTCCAGCACCGTCACGCGGTCGCACAGGCCCATCACCAGCTTCACGTCGTGCTCGATCAGCAGGATGGTGCGGCCGTCGTTGCGGATGCGGTCGATCAGCTCGCGCAGCACCACCTTCTCGGTGGCGTTCATGCCGGCGGCCGGCTCGTCGAGCGCGATCAGCTTCGGATCGGTGGCCAGCGCGCGCGCGATCTCCAGCCGGCGCTGGTCGCCGTAGGACAGGGTGCGCGCCTTGTACTCGGTGAAGCGGCCGATGCCCACGTAGTCGAGCAACTCCTGCGAGCGCGCCCGGATCGCGGCTTCTTCCGCCTTGAACTTCGGGGTGCGGAACACCGCGCCGATCAGGCCGGAATGGGTGCGCACGTGGCGGCCCACCATCACGTTCTCGATGGCGGTCATCTCCGCGAACAGGCGGATGTTCTGGAACGTGCGCGCGATGCCGGTACGGGCGACCTCGTGCACCGCCGTGGGCTGGTACGGCGAGCCGCCCAGCATGAAGCTGCCGGAGTCGGGCGTATACAGGCCCGTGAGGACGTTGAAGAAGGTGGTCTTGCCGGCGCCGTTGGGGCCGATCAGGCCGTAGACCTGGCCCGCGGCGATGGTGATGCCGACGTCCGAGAGCGCCTGGAGGCCGCCGAAGCGCTTGGAGACGCCGCTGACCTGGAGAACTGCGTTGCTCATGTGTGGGTGTCCCTGTTGTTCTTACTTGACGGGAACGG
>FTJN01003209.1_pt4 | contig 12771 bp, 10 predicted proteins | sample 1658361 | NCBI WGS metagenome assembly FTJN01 (sample SAMEA3914819, study PRJEB12502) | metagenome | biome: forest; material: soil | place: Canada | collected 2010-06-26 | depth 0.3 m | reverse complement strand
GGTGTGGCGGGCGCGCATCGCCCTCCCTTGTTCCGGGCAGGCGCCGGACGGCGGCGTTGTGGTGTCGTCGCTACAATGAATCGCGTGACTGACGACCTCAATGCGCCGATGAACACGCCGCCGCCGATGGCGGTGCTGCCCCCCATGACTCCCGCCGTTCCCGCGGTCGCGCACGGGGTGCCGCATGGCCCCCGCCACTGGCAGTTGCTGGCCTGGATCGCGGCGGTCGCGTTCGGCGTGATGTCCGTCGCCGCGTTCGTGTCGGCCTGGCACACGCAGCAGCGAGTCAAGTCGCTCGAGCAGGAGCTCGTCAAGCGCCAGCAGAACAGCCAGGACGACGCCACCGAGGCCAAGCTGCTCGCCAAGCAGGCGCTCGACAGCGTGCGCGACGCCAACGGCAAGCTGGGCGTGCTCGACGAACGCGTCGCCGAGTCGCAGATGCAGCGCTCGCAGGTGGAAGACCTGATCCAGTCGCTGTCGCGTTCGCGGGACGAGAACGTCCTGGCCGACGTCGAGGCCGGACTGCGCGTCGCGATGCAGCAGGCCTCGCTCACCGGCAGCACCGATCCCATCGTGACCATCCTCAAGCAGTCGGACGAGCGCCTCGCGCGCTACAACAACCCGCGCCTCGAACGCATCCGCCGCGCCGTGGCGCGCGACCTCGACCGCGTGCGCACCGCGTCCGCGGTGGACGTGCCCTCGCTCACCATCCGGCTCGACGAGGCCGTGCGCATGATCGACGAGCTGCCGCTGGTGTCGACGCCCGAGCGTGCGACGGCCGCCGGACGTGCGGCGGCGGCGTCGGCCAACGCCGCGCCGCTCCTCTTGCGCGGCGTGGCTTCGGCACGCGCCGGCAGCGCCGCCTCGGCAGCGTCCGCGTCGGCCGTGCCGGCCTGGGCCGCGTCGCTGCAACACGCCTGGGAAGGATTCAGCGGGCCGTTCTTCAGCGAGCTGAGGCAGGCCGTCCGCGTGACGTCCATCGAGCATCCCGAGGCCGCGCTGATGACGCCCGACCAGTCGTTCTTCCTGCGCGAGAACGTCAAGCTTCGCCTGCTCAACGCGCGCCTGTCGATCCTGTCGCGCCAGTTCGACCTGGCCCAGGCCGACCTGCAGCAGGCGCAGACCGCGCTCGACCGCTACTTCGACCACAGCTCGCGCCGCGTGGTCGCCGTCTCAGACCTGCTGCGCCAGGTGTCGATGCAGGCGAAGCAGGTGAGCTTCCCGCGCCCGGACGACACCCTCGCCGCGATTTCGGCCGCCGTCGCCGGTCACTAGAACCTGCGAACGAACCCGACATGCCCGCTCGTCACGCCAAAACACGCCCATCCGTCGTTGCAAATGCTCGCCGTGGAGACCACCACGCCTGCGCTTTGCGCCTAGTCTGGACGCGTTTTGACGCGCCGCTCGGACACGCCCGGCTCATCCGCAGGTTCTGAGATGCGCAGCGTCATCTGGGTGATCCTGCTGTTCGTGGCCGCCGCCGTGGCGGCCGCGGCGCTGAGCCACAACGACGGCCTCGTGTCGATCTTCTATTCGGGCTACCGCGTCGACACGTCGTTGAACGTGGCCGTGATCGCGCTGGTGCTGTTCGTCATCGTGCTGTACGTCGCGCTGAAGGCGATCAACGGCCTGCTGAGCATGCCGCGCCGCGCCCACGAATGGCGCGAGCTCAAGCGCGAGCGCGCGGCCCATGCCGCGCTGCGCGACGCGCACGCCGAGTACCTGGCCGCGCGCTTCAACCGCGCGAGCAAGTCGGCGCGCCAGGCGCTGGAATTGCAGCAGGACGTCGACGTGCTGCGCAACGACCGCGAGTTCGCGGGCCTCGCGCACCTGATCGCCGCCGCGTCGCTGCACCGCATCCAGGATCGCCGCGGCCGCGACGAACGCGCGCGCCGCGTGGTCGAACTCACCTCGGGCGTGCTCTCCGGCTCGGTGGTGCTCGATGGCGCGCACCTGCTGATGGCCGAATGGGCGCTGGACGACCGCGACGCCGAGCGCGGCCTCGAGGCCTTGCGCGCGCTGCCGCCGGGCGTCGCGCGCCGCACGCAGGCGCTGCGCCTGCGCCTGCAGGCCGCGCGCATGGCGCAAAAGCCCGTCGAGGCGTTGCAGACCGCGCGCCTGCTGGCCAAGCACCAGGGCTTCTCGCAGATCGCCGCGCAGTCGCTGCTGCGTTCGCTGGCCATCGACGTCGTGTGCGCGGCGCACGACGAGGAGCAACTGCTGCGCGCATGGCAGTCGCTCGACGCGGCCGACCGCCGCGACGTGATGGTGGGCGCACGCGCCGCCGTGCGCGCGCGCGACCTGGGCCGCCCCGACCTCGGGCGCGACTACCTGCTGCCGCACTGGGGCGAGCTCGCGCGCATGGATTCGGACGAGCGCGCGGCGCTCGCGATCGCGCTGATCGACTGCATCTCGGGCCTGGGCAACGAATGGCTGCCGCGCGTGGAAGCCGCGGTCGCGTCGCACGGCAACGAGGCGGCCATGGTCGCGGCCGCGGGCATGGTGTTCGCCGAACGGCAGCTGTGGGGCAAGGCCCGGCGCCCGCTCGAACAGACCGCGCACACCGCGACGCTGCCCGGCCGGGTGCGCCGCCACGCGCTGCGCCGGCTCGCGTTCATCGCCCGCCTCGAGGGCGACGAGGTGCGCGGCGGCGAGTACGAACGCCAGGCGGCCGTGATCGATTAACCTTCGAGTTTCCTCGGAGATTGTTGATCAACCCTCGAGTCGCACGCCATAATGCAAGGCTTCGCGGCTGTAGCTCAGCTGGATAGAGTACTTGGCTACGAACCAAGGGGTCGTGGGTTCGATTCCTGCCAGCCGCACCAGAATTTCGGTTCTAGAAACACAGCTCGGAAACGCAAGTTTCCGGGCTGTTTTTCTTTGTGCAAAGGCTTCAAGGGGACTCGCGCCCCTGTTGCTTCGCTCTCGTCACGTTTCGACATCGCCAAACTCTTGTACTGGCGCCCGGCGTTGACCTTGATCTTCTCAAGCGCGGCATGAATTTCGTGAACCCGCGCCGCGAGGGATCCCTGGTCACGAGCTGTTGGCTCTGCCAAAGTCGAGTGCAACGCGGCGCGGCAGGTCACGCGATGCAGTTGCCTCTTGCCGAATTTCAGGGCCGAACGGAGGCGCCCATGCGTCTATTTGGGCTGCTTAACGCGCAGCGCCGTCGGGAGGCCACTTGCCCGTGATCTCCATGGGATGAATAATTCCAAAGACATCGCGCTCGATTTGCTCGATGGCCTCATGCGTCTCCACATTTCCGTGTGCCGACGGCTGACGCCTCAGCGTGTCAAACTCGTTGACGATTCTCTCCAGGTCACCGCTCGGCAATGGCGGCACGTCGTTTGCGTCGGCATACCTCAGAAGCGCAATGCGCTCTTTGAGTTTCGCTAGCGTCGATTGCTGGCGCAGGAGGTCGTCCAACTCGAGCCTTTCCAGGCGAGGATCGGCAAGCTTGTCGGCAATCTGAGAGTGGGTCAGATCGGCTCGCGCGTTCAGCGCGTAAATGGCTCTTAGAAGTTCACTTTCCCGCATGACCATAGCTCCCGGTAAGACTGCACTACTTGAGAGAACCGATGAAATTCGCAGCTCGCTTGGAAGCTACGCCAGGAAGGCTGGTTTCGCTGATGCCGCAAAGAGCGCCGACGAGAAATGCAAGCGGGGCGCTGCTGGCAATCTTCGTGACGACGAACGTGCCCAGTTTGACCTCGATGGCGCCAACAATGAATAGAAGGCCAACGACCATGGTGAGAGAGCCCGCAAAGACAAGCCTGACACGAGGTAGCAGCCGGTCCGAATCAGTATTGATCAAATCGTCGAGAGTGACGGTGACAGTGCGTATGCCGTAGGAAAGCCACACACCCAGGAAGCATCCGACCCAAAGCAGCATGAAATTGGCAGCGATACGCGGGTCGATCTGGAGTTTGGCCAACAGTGAGCAAACTTCGGTCGACCCCGCAAGCGAAAGACCGATATAGAGCACGACAAACGGAACGCTGAACTCCAAGGCCGCGCGGCCCAACTCTCTGAGGTGGTTGTTCTTGACCCGCCCTCCCTCGTCGTCGAGCAGATCGCGTGTCACTGTGTCCAACGCGATCTTTGCGATTTCAGTGGAGACGTCGGCTCCTTCGAGGCCGAGTTGTGCGAGCCGAAATAGGCGAACGTAATAGCGACGAAACTTCATGTCTGGCTTAGCGGCATTCGACAAATAGAGTCGCTGCACCACACCGAGAACCTTCTCCAGTTCGCCGTGAAGCTCGCCTTGCTCCTTGGGAGGCGGCTGAGGTGCGGTGGAGTCGAGTCCGAAATAGATGTCGACCGCCGCTGGATCCGACGGAACGGGGTAAGGGTTTTTGGTCGGATCGACCGGGTCAGGGGGGTTCAACACCCCACCGTTCGCATCCGCAGTCCATATCCGGTACGAGCCGACAGCGGGCATCCTCGATCTCCCCTTTGCGTTTTGTCGCGAAAGATTGAGTGCTGCGCGCGTTCCTGTCAAGTGACGCCAGTGAGAAGTTCCAGGCGCCCCGGCGACAGGTGAACTCCGTTGAACCTGGCACGATTGGCGCACCGAACCGCGATCCCCCCGCCTCCCGTCGACACCGACGTGAACTCGGCACCGAGACTCTTCGAGTCTTGAGCAAAACGCTGCCCGCATGCGACACAGGCTGCTGTCACATCCACTGTGTTGATGATGTCATCAAACCCTTCGGGAGCGACATTGGCTTCGCCGCCGCGCGATCGGTGCGTGTTCGAAACGAGACGGGGAAGGCCAGATATGACGAAGCGAAGTGGCATGACGCTGTGCACGCAATTCATCCTGCTCGTGGCCGCGACGTCAGCGCATGCCGACGACACCACGACCGCGTTGCAGGATGCGACAAACCTTGCTGCGATCGCGGCACAGAAGCTGGCAACAGCGCAAGCGAACGCCAATGCGGCGACGGCGCAGGCGACCGCCCAGCAAGCGTTGGTGACGTCCCAGTTGGCGAACCAGAAGGACCAGATCGCCAATATCCAGTCCGCGTTGGCCACGCCGAACATCAGCAGCCTGCGCCAGACCGGCACGGTTGCGGCGCCGGCGATAAATGCCGCGTATAGCAGGCTGCTGAGCGAACAACTCGGCAAGTGGCTCGACGCAAACGGTGCCGACACCCCGGCGGCAAGCATCCAAGGTGGCCCTTGTCTGGCAGTCGTGATGTCCAGGGCGTCGCTTTCGACTCTGGCGCTTGCGTACCGAGCGACCAGCGAAAAACTTGTTTCGACATGGTCGGTCTTGCACGCAGCCACCGAGTCGCTGAGACCGGTGCCGGTGCCGGCGCTCGTGGCGAAGCCAGCTGCTGTCGTCGCGACTGTCAAACCGGACAAGCCGGCGAATGGAGCGCTCCTGGCTGAAGCCGCCGGCGTCGCATCCCTCGCCAATTTCGCGCTGAATGTCGCGGCGGCGGCAAAGACGCAGACGATGCTCTCGACGGCGCCCATCTCACCGGCCTCCAAGCTCGTCAGTGCAGCTGTTGTCGGCCATCTCTCGGGAATCGCGGGAGTCACTCTCTATGACCCCGACACGGCAAGTCAAGTCATCGGTGGAAAGTCCGGCGGGCCGGCAACCTGCGCGAACTCGACCGACAACGCGGTCAGGTCGTTGTCTATCGAAAGTCAGGCGGACTGCGTCGCGGAGGCGATCAGGAATGCCGCGGCGGTGGTCGATGCGAAGACCGCGGCATTGACTTCCCTCGGTCCCGCAGCAACACCGGATCCGAACGCGGATGCTCGTGCCAAGACAGCTGCGTTGGGCACGGCCGTCATTCAGGCCACGTCGGACATGCAGGCGATGTTCACGCCCGACAAGGCGACCGGAACGATCCCGTTCGTCAGCGCGATTCAGGGCGAGTCGTATGCGAGGACGATGTCGGCGGAGAAGACATGCGTGTTGTCGATCAACACGATTTCGTCCGACGCCGATTCTCTCGTTCGAGATGGGACCTTCACGTCGTACAAGCTTTTCCTGGCGACCACCACGACGATCTCCTGGCAGGTCTCGCAACCGGATGGCAAGGTTCTGAAGTCGGGGTTCAAGGCGATCGCGACCAACTGGACCAAGCAGGCGCTCGACTAGCGCTCGAACACAAGGGGCGTGGCCTGGGCAAGACCCATTTCCCCAACTTTGCGGATCATCCATATGCCTCGCATTTCAGTGATCAACGAATCGAGCGTCGTGTCAGATGCCGATATTGCCTTGATCGTCCCGGCGCTCCAGGCGCAGTGGAACAACGATCTCGTTGCTTCGTGGCAAGTCGAAGCGGCAACCTTCGATTTGCTTCCAACCGGAGCCACGCCTCCGCCGCAAACGTCATGGCTGGTCTTCCTCGACGACACAGATCAGGCGAACAAGCTCGCTTACCATGACCTCACGAACGACGGCAGCTCGATCGCGAAGGTGTTCGCGAAGTCGCTTGCCGACCACGGCCAATCACTGAGCGTTGCAGCGTCGCACGAGATCTGCGAGATGGCGATCGACCCCAAGCTCAGCACGAGCTACCAGGACCCGAGCGGCAGTTGGTGGGCGGCCGAGATCTGCGATCCCGTGGAGGCCGATCAATACAAGTACTCGATAGGCGGGGTCTGGGTGAGTGACTTTGTCACGCCCCGCTGGTTCGATTTGCCGTGCGACAGTCCGGCCTTCGACAAGCAGGGGTTCGTTCATCGCTCGTTCGAAATCCTCGCAGGGGGTTACGCGCAACAGTGGGATACCGCGAAGGGCGACTGGAGCCAAGTCAACGGATTCGGTTTGAGCCCACTCAAATTGCTGGTTCCCGCCGCGGGAAGTCGCCGTGACAGGCGTCGGCGCAAACGGTCGTTGTGGTTTCGCAGCCAGGCGATTCGCGAAAAAGCGCCGGATCATTCGATCGTGATCCCTTCGCCGGCCAAAGCGAAGCACGGCGCGTCCCGGAATACGCCAGCACGCCCCGCTGCAGGCAAGCCCTGACTGGGTGAACAGTCCCCTTTTGCGCAATGCGACTTGCGCCGGCGACCCTGCACCATCGAGCTGTGCTATAGTGCAAGGCTTCGCGGCTGTAGCTCAGCTGGATAGAGTACTTGGCTACGAACCAAGGGGTCGTGGGTTCGATTCCTGCCAGCCGCACCAGAATTTCGGTTCTAGAAACACAGCTCGGAAACGCAAGTTTCCGGGCTGTTTTTCTTTGTGCCGCCGCATTCGGGCGGGCCGGCACGAGGCTTCAGGCCGTTGCGGCGAGCCCCAGCCGCGCGATGATGCCGTCCCGGCTGCGAGACAGGATCAGGTCCGACTGCGCCTTCTCCGCCACCGCCCGCGACAACGCCAGCGCGCCCACCAGTTCGGCCACGACCGAGCTCGCCGCGGCATCGGCGTCCGCGTGATCCAGCGCGCGCAGCCGCACCGCCAGCAACTCGGTCAGCCCCGCCACGCTCGCGCCGTAGCGCTTGCGCGCCGACGCGTCCAGGCGCGGGATCTCGCCCGCGAGCCAGGGCAGGGGACACGAGGTCTCCACGTTGTCCCGGTGCCGCGCGGACAGGTAGAACTCGATGTACTTGCGCAGCCCGTCGGCCGGCCCCAGACCTTGCGTGACGACCTCGAACCTGCCGCGCGCGGCCAGTGCCATTTCCTTGATGGTCTCGCCGATCAGCGCGTCCTTGGAGTCGAAGTGCGCGTAGAACGCGCCGTGCGTCAGGCCGGCCTTGGCCATGACGTTGGCCACGCCCATGCCCTGGATGCCTTCGGCGCGCATCACCTTCGCCGCCTCGCCCAGCACCTTCTGCCGCGTCTTCGCCTTGTAGTCGGGTTCGTATCGCATCCGTCTCTCCAGTGCGCTCGATTCTCCGGCAATCCTCCGGCCGTCAGCGCGTGGCCACCGGGGCTGCCGAAGGCACCGTCCAGCCGCCGCCCAGCGCGCGGAACGCGGCGACCGCGGAGCGGGCGTCGTCGGTGCGCACGCTGGCGAGCAGGTCCTGCGCGGCGAGCAGCTGGCGGTCCTCGTCCAGCACCTCGACGAGGCTCACCGCGCCGCCGCGGTACGCGTCCTGCGCGGCGTCGCGCGCCTGCAGGTGGGCGTCCACCTCCCGCGCCAGCAGCGCGTGCTGGGCCTCCAGCTCGGTCAGGGCGACGATCGCGTTCTCGACGTCCTCCGTCGCGCGCAGCATCGCGGCGCGATAGCGCAGCAAGGCCTCGCGGTTCGCGCCGCGGGCCTGCGCGACCTCCGCGTCGACGCGGCCGAAGTCGAACAGGCGCCAATGCAGGCCGGCCAGCGCGGCGGGCTGGAAGGCGGCGCCCGTCAGCAGCTTGCCGGTGTCCAGCGACTCGAACCCGAGTGCACCCGACAGCGAGAACGACGGGTAGTAGCCCGCGATCGCGATCCCGATGCGCGCGTCGCTCGCGGCCAGGCGCCGCTCCGCGGCGACGACGTCGGGCCGCCGGCGCAGCAGTTCGGCCGGTCCGCCGGCCGTGGCGATGGCGGGCACCTTGAAGGCGACCGGCGTGGCGGTGACCTCGGCCTCGGACGTGCCCGGCGCCACGCCGGCCAGCACGTCGAGCCGGAACAGCTGCGCGGCCATCTCGCGCCGCAGCGGCGGCACGGTGGCCTGCGCCTGCAGCAGCACGCCTTCGGCCTGCGCGACCTCGCGCGCAGTGCCCAGCCCCTTGTCCCGGCGCAGGCGCACGAGGTCGACCAGCTGCGCCTCGTTGTCGATCTGGTGCTGCGCGATGGCGATGCGCGCCTGGGCGCCGCGCACGCGCAGGTACGCGTCGGCGGCCTCGGCCGCGAGCGAGATGCGCACGCCGGCATGCTCGGCCTGCGCGACCTCGAGTTCCGCGTCGGCGGCCTGCTCGCCGCGCCTCAGGCCACCGGCCAGGTCCGCCTCCCAGCTGGCGCCGATCTCCAGTTGCGCCAAGGTCTGCGTGCGTTCGTAGCCGGGCGCGTGGCTGGCGATCTCGCCGAGCGGGCTGCGCAGCGACTGGCGCTCGCGCGCGACGCTGCCGTCCAGGCTCGCCTCGGGCAGGCGCGCCGCCCCCGCGCGCGCGGCCGCGGCACGCGCCTGCGCGACGCGCTCCTGCGCGGCCGCGAGGTCGAGGTTCTGGGCCATCGTGCGTTCGACGACGCGGGCGAGCTCGGGGTCGTCGAAGCCTCGCCACCAGGCGTCGAGCTCGGGCGGCGGCGCCTCGCCGGAGCGGGCGGCCAGCGCGGTGCCCCCGTGGTACGCGAAGGGCGCCGCCACGTCCGGCGTCCGGTAGTCCGGGCCGACCGCGCAGCCGGCGAGGACGGCGGCCGCGGCAAGCATCGACAGGGTGGGGAGCAATCGACTAGTGCGCATCGGTGGAAGGCCCCTTGGGTGGCGCGACCTTGCGCATCAGCGGCACCAGTGCGGTGGCGACGACGAAGCAGGCCAGGATGGTGAGGAAGGCGTCGCTGTAGGTGAGCACCTGCGCCTCGCGGAACGTGAGCTGCCACAGCGCGCGCAGCGCGGAGGCCTGCGCCTGCGGGTCGGCCGAGCCGCCGGTGGCGTTCGCCAGCAGCGCGTTCATCGGCTCGTCGGCCGGGTTCAGGTGCTCGGCGAGGCGGAAGAAGTGCAGGTTGGTGCGGTTGGTGAGGATCGTCGCACACGCGGCGATGCCCATCGCGCCGCCCAGGTTGCGCATCAGGTTGAACAGCCCGGACGCCTGCTTGAGCCGGTTCGGGGCCAGCCCGCCGAGCGTCAGCGTGACGATCGGGGGAATCGCGAGCTGCTGGCCGATGCCGCGCAACGCCTGCGGCAGCAGCAGCTCGCGCGCCGACCAGTCGTGGGTGATCGGCAGGTATTCGATCATCGACACCGCGAACAGGGCCAGGCCGGCCATCAGGATCCAGCGCAGGTCGAAGCGGCCCGCGAGCATCGCGTAGACCGGGATCGTCAGGATCTGGAAGACGCCGGTCGAGAACACGGCCTCGCCGATCTGCAGCGCGCTGTAGCCTTCGACGCGGCCGAGGAACAGCGGCGTGAGGTAGATCGACGAGAACAGCCCGATGCCGGTCACGAACGAGAACAGGCAGCCGAGCGCGAAGTTGCGATCCTTCATCGCGCGCAGGTCCACCACGGGATGCGCCGCCGCGAGGCCGCGCCAGACGAACAGCACGCCGGAGATGGCGGCGATCCAGGCGGTGGTGCGGATGGTCGGATCCTGCATCCAGTTCCAGCGCGGCCCTTCCTCCAGCGTGTACTCGAGGCAGCCGAGGAAGGCGGCGATCAGCGCGATGCCGATCCAGTCGCCCGTCTTCAGCAGCGCGAGGTTGGGCTGGTCGATCCTCACCAGCGCCGGCACCACGAAGGTCACGAACAGGCCCGGGACCAGGTTGATGAAGAACAGCCAGTGCCAAGAGTAGTGGTCGGTGATCCAGCCGCCCAGCGTCGGGCCCAGCGTCGGCGCGAGCGAGGCCAGCGCGCCGATCGTGGCGGCGGCCACCACGCGCTGCTTGCCGTCGAAGAAGACGAACGCGCTGGTGAATACCATCGGGATCATCGAGCCGCCGATGAAGCCCTGCAGCGCGCGGAAAGCGATCATGCTCTGGATGTCCCACGCGATGCCGCACAGCAGGCTCGCGGCGGTGAAGCCCGCGGCCGAGGCCGCGAACAGCCAGCGCGTGGAAAACACCTGGCTCAGCCAGCCCGAGAGCGGGATCACGACGATCTCGGCGATCAGGTAGCTCGTCTGGATCCACGCGGTGTCGTCGGCGCCGGCCGAGAGGCCGCCGCCGATGTCGCGCAGCGAGGCCGAGACGATCTGGATGTCCAGCAGCGCGATGAACATGCCCACGCACATGCTCGCGAAGGCGAACACCTTCTGCGCCTGCGTGAGGCTGGCGAGGTTCGAGGTCATTGGACGACTCTCCGCCTGGCGGCCGCGATGCCAGACCCTGCTGGCGGCCGGGCGGCGGTCATTGGGCTGACTCTCCGCCTGACGGCTGCAATGCGATCGCCTTCGGGCGGCCGGGCGGCGCTCATGACGCCTTGGTGTTGATCGACGCCTTGACCGACAGCCCCGGCCGCAGCAGGTCGAGCTCGCCGTCATGGCCGTCGAGCGCGATGCGCACCGGCACGCGCTGCACGATCTTGGTGAAGTTGCCGGTCGCGTTCTCGGGGGGCAGCACGCTGAACTGCGCGCCGGTGGCCGGCGCGAGGCTCACCACGTGGCCCTTGAACGCGCGGCCCGGCTCGATGTCGGCGCGGATGTCGACCGCCTGGCCGATGCGCAGCCGTCCGAGCTGGTCTTCCTTGAAATTCGCGTCGATCCACAGGCCGTGCGAGGGCACGACGACCAGCAACTGGCTGGCCGCGGTGGCGTACGCGCCTTCGCGTGCGCGCCGGTTGCCGATGACGCCGTCGACCGGCGCCCGCAACTCCGTGTACGACAGGTTCAGGCGCGCCACGTCGAGTTCGGCCTGGGCCTGCGCCAGCGCCGCCTCGGCCTGCTGGCGCTGGGTGCCGATCACCTCGAGCTGGCGCTGCGCGCCCTGGCGGGCGGCGGCCGCGCGATCGGTGCCCGCCTGCGCGGTCTGCGCCGCGGCCTGGGCGCGCTGAGCGCTCTCCACCGAGACCGCGGAACGCCCCGCGAGTTCGCTGTAGCGCGCGTCGTCGAGCCGGGCCCGCGTCGACTCGGCCTGCGCCGCGGCGACGCCGGCATCGGCCTGCGCGATCGCGCTGCGCTGCAGTTTTCCGGTGGCGTCGAGGTTGACCAGCAGCGCGCGTGCGGCCGCGACGCTCGCCTCGGCGCGGGCGACGGCGGCACGGTAGTCGCGGTCGTCGATCTTGACCAGCAGGTCGCCGCGACGCACGGCCTGGTTGTCGCCGACGACCACGCGTTGCACGTAGCCGGCGACCTTGGACGAGATCACCGTCACGTCGCCGCCGACGTAGGCGTCGTCGGTGTCCTCGACGAAGCGGCCCGCCGTCCACCAGTGCGCGCCCCAGACGACGGCGGCGACGGCCAGCGCGACGAACAGGACGATCCGGACCGGTGCGCGGCGCGGCGGTGCGGATGGCGCGATGTCGGGGGCGGCTGCAGCGGTCAAGGGAGCTCCTCGTTTTAAATTACAAACATAATATTATGATCATAAGATAAACATTGCCACGGAGTGGGGCAAGCGGCGGCGCGCGGCCGCCGTGGGTTCTCAGGGTCGGGAACGCGAGGCTCGGGAGAACGCCTGGACGGTGTCGTTGCGCTGCATCGCGTCGCGGCCGGCCTCGATCACGACGTCGACGTCCTGCTGCGACAGGGTGAGGCTGGTCGAGATCGTGTGCATCCGGGAGGCGCGCGGCGGCACCAGGTCGTCGAAGCTGATGCGGCTGATCGAGACCTGCACGTCCTCGCAGCGCCAGTCCGCGCGCCGCGCCCGCTGGCGCTCCTGTTCCGCTTCGGGGCGCGCGCAGCGCCACTCGACCAGGTCGTCCTGCCAGCGCTGGCTCATCACGAGGAAGTTGTCGTAGCTCAGGCGCATGTTCGTGTCGATCGCCGCGTCGACGGAGGCGAGGGCCAGCTCGAGTCCGCTGGGTCCGCCGACGTCGTGGTTCCATCCGACCACGGGACGCCGGCCCCCGTCGACCACCACGAACAGCAGCCGCCTGAGCTGCAGCGCCTGGGCTTGGTCCAGCGGCGCCAGGGGCGTCCCGGCCAGCAGTCGCGACTGCTGGATGCTGGACAGGCCGAAGTTGTCGGTGAGTCCGCCATCGACGAGCTTGACGAAGCGGCCGCTGGCGGCGTCGCGG
>FTJN01037597.1_pt1 | contig 12780 bp, 12 predicted proteins | sample 1658361 | NCBI WGS metagenome assembly FTJN01 (sample SAMEA3914819, study PRJEB12502) | metagenome | biome: forest; material: soil | place: Canada | collected 2010-06-26 | depth 0.3 m | reverse complement strand
CAGCGGCGGCGACGGCAGCAGCCGCGGCAGCGGCGGCTCACCCCTCGACCAATACCAATCAGGTCGCGACCCCCGTGAAGCCGGGCAGCGAGACGGAGGCGAATGTGGCCTTTGATCCCGGTCAAAGCTACAGCCCACCGCATGCCAGCGTCTCCCCCACGCAACAGACCAGGAAACTGAGCGATGTCGCGCTCTGCCTCATCTGGGTGAACAACGACTGCGAAATCGCCACGCTGGATGAGAAATATCTTCGCCTGAACGGCATCATCGATCCCGCCACCCACGAGTGGCATGTACGTGATCGCCCGAAGCTTGATGCGCTGCTCCAGTCCGCCGAGGCTGGCGCGCGCCAAGGCATCGCCTTTGCGGAAAAAGCGGAAATCGATACCGCCGTGCTGGGCATGATCTACGAGCGCGCGGCCCATCTCCGCATCCAGAGCGATGACGCCTCCGCGCTGGAGGCGCTGCGCCAATACTGGCGCGTCGCGCTCCTGGGCAACATGTGCTGGCAACTCGCCCACACCCGCAAGGCCCAGCCAGTCGATCTCACGCCGGTCGTGCCTCCGACCACAGCGGACAAATCTTCCGACAAGAACAAGGATAAGGACAAAGATAAAGACAAGGCCGCCGTCGTGAAGCCGAAACCGACTGAGCCTGCCGCCCCGGAAAGTCCGGAGGATAAAATCCCGGTCGCGCCCATCGCCCACGGCCGGGTTTCCCCGCCCCGCGCTTTGCCCGTGGTGGGCGAGCTCCCTCCTCCCGATTCCCCCACGCCGGAAGCCTCCGTGGCGCCTGCCGTCATTGAGGTGCCCGCCCCTGCGCCTGCGCCGACTCCCGCGCCGGTCGAAGCGCCGATCCCGGTGGTCCATACCCCGGCCAACCCCGCGATTGTGCCGGAAGTCGTCCCGGATGTCCGTGCGCCCGAGCCTCCGCCCAAGCCCCCCAAGGATGACGGCTATTCCTACATCCCTCCGGCCCCGTTGCCGCCCAAGAATCCGCCCCCCAAGGTGGTGACGGTGCCCAAACCGCCGAAGGTTCCGGCCCCGACGGTGACCATTCCGGATGAAGCCAACATTCCCGTCGCGCCCATTGCCCACGTGCAGGATTACGCGCCCCGGACCAATGCCGCGCCGCGCCCGAACTATGTGCCCCGGTCCACGCCTCCTCCTGCCCGGGTGAATGCGGATGGCGATTCCTCCGCTTTCCCTTAGTCGGTCATGGCCAAGTCCAAACTCTACTGGGCGGGCGGGCTTTTTTCCCTCCTGCAGCTCCAAGGCAACCATTCGCTTTCCCGTTTCGTTAACGAGATCGCCGATGATCGCTACGACCTCCGCCTGCCGCAGGACCTCGATTTCAGCGGCGTCGCCGGGCCCAAGGATATCCGCGATCTCGATTTCCGCGCCTTGCTCACCTCACAGATCGCTGTCTTTTCTTTTGATGGAAGCGAGCTCGATTCCGGCACGCTCGTCGAGTTCATCATTGCCAAAGTCGCCGACATCCCCGCCGTCGTCATCCGTTCGGATTTCCGCTCCGCCGGGGATAACGCCGAGGCACCCTGGAATCTCATGGCCCACGGGTATCCCCGGACGGAAACCGTCCTCCTTCACGCCATGGTGGAATATGGCGCGGCCTTGAAAGCCACGGGCGATCCGGGCCAGGCCATCGATTGCGTGCTGAGGAATTACGCGGGGCGAATCGTGGAAGCTCTCCGGAAAGTGGAGGCCAGCGCGCCCCTGGCCGCGAAGCCGGATCTCGCTCATCTCGGGGAGTGGTTGCCGAAGTGCCTCGACCTCTCGCAAGACATTCAGGGGGATATGCGGAAAGCTTTCTCCCAACGGACTGACCGCCCCGGCTTGGAATAAAAAAGACGAATCAGGCAATGTTGCCGTGAAGGGGGGAGTCTGCCTAACCTGCCTCCCATGCAATTCGAATCCGTCGCGGAATCACTGACCTTGGATGAATACACCCGCGAACGCCTGCAGCCCCACCCGCGCGATTTTCTCTACCTGCACCTGAAGGATTTGCGGCAGGCGGTCGAAACAATCCGGACCGATGCCTCCCTCAAAATCCTCGATTACGGCTGCGGCTCTTCGCCCTACATTTCGCTGTTCCCGAACGCGGAATACCGGCGTGCCGATTTCCTCGACACCGGCAATCTCGATTACCGTTTGGGCAATGATTCGCGCGTGCCAGAGGTGGACGCCCAGTTCGATCTCGTCCTTTCCACCCAGGTTCTGGAACATGTCTCGGAGCCCCAGGTTTTCCTGGCGGAATGCTTTCGGCTGCTCCGGCCCGGGGGCAAACTCTTCCTCACCACGCACGGCCTCTACGAGGACCACGGCTGCCCGTACGATTTCCAACGGTGGACGGCGGACGGTCTCGACCTGGCCCTCGCCAAGGCCGGGTTTGTCGACATCAAGATCACCAAGCTGACCAGCGGTCCCCGCGCCATTCTGTTCTTCATGGGCACCCATCTGGAAGGCTTTCGCGGCAAAAAAGGGACGGTCGCGCGGTTTCTCTTCCGGCATTATCGCAAGGCCTTTGTCCGGTTCCGGAAGCTGATCCACGAAACGGCCGACGCGCAGTTTCCTCAGCACATGCTGGTGCCGCGGGAGGAACCGGGACACATCATTTATATTTGCCTCGCGGCCCAAGCCCAGCGTCCAGCGTGAAGCTGGTAGCGCTGGGTAGGAAATTCCCGTTGTTTGTTAAGTGCATTGGGTAAACTTTGCCCGACTGCCTTCCTCAATTGCCTTTGTCCCGGACGGGACAACTGAAAGTAGACCGGCACTTCAGTGCCGGTTATTTTTCCAAAAGCGGCGCGTCCCGGAGGGACGCTTGAACTCACCAACCTGGATGAGCCGCTTCGCCAAGAGGCTTCAGGCGTCCCTCTGGGACGCAAGGCATTCCGCTGGCCACCCGGCACTAAAGTGCCGGGCTACTTTCAGCCGTCCCTCCGGGACGGATCGGCAAGGTCCGACTGGTCTTTCTTTCGACGAGTTCGGAAATGGTAACAGGTTGTTATAACCTCATCGATTTCCGATTAATTTCCGGCACGTCATTTGCTATTTGGCTCCTCAACGATTAAATCCCGAATAGTAAATAAGGAGTCCGACGTGCTTAACTCTTCATTCAAAAAAGGCCCCTTCCGGGAGCCTCTTCACTTTTCAGTCTTGGTCCTTTTCGGACTGGCCACCCTCTTCCCCGTTTCCGCCGACACCACCTCGTGGACCGGCTTGGCGGGCAACAACGAATTCACCACAGCGGGAAATTGGGATAATGGAGCGCCTGATTCCTCCAAGGATGCCTTCATCAGTTCGGCCGGAGCCCTGAGCATCAATCTTTCCGCCGACGATACCATCGCCTCCCTGACGACCAGCGGAACCGGTTCGGTCGCGCTTTCCATCGCCGCGAACAATCTCACGATCAACGGTGGGCTCACGCTGGCCAGCGCGGTCGGCTCGACCGGGACGGTGAATCTTACGGGCGGCTCGATCAAGGTCGGCGGCCCCGATGGCATTTTGGCTGGAAGCGGCACGGCGTTGCTGGGCCTCGGCGGTGGCACGTTGCAGGTCGTCGGCTCCGATCTCACCAGCAACGTCAATATCGCGCTCTCCTCGCCTCATCCGACCAGCTACGCTTTTCCGAGTTCCTATTCGATCATCGACTCCAACGGCTTCAGCGCGACCTTCTCCGGTGGCATCACAGCCGGGACGGCGGGAGCGGGCCTCGTGGTGGGGGATTCCTCTGTCGCCCAAACCGGCAGCGTCAACTTCAGTGGCGCGGCGGATCGCTACATCGCTTCCCTGCTCGTGACCGGAGGTGCGGCCACGCAAAGCGCCGGCGCAACGAGCACGACTGAAATTGCCGTCGGCACGGGAGTGGGTTCAACCGCGACTTACACCCTCAGCGGCGGCACCATCAACGCCAATCTCCTCGATTCCCCTTTCACCGGGTCCGGTCCCGGCGCGGCGGCGACCCTCCGTGTCGGTGATTACGGCGGCACGGGGACCTTCGAGCAAACTGGAGGTATAGTGAATATCGGCAGCGTGGATGTCACCGCCTCACTCAACATTGGCAACCAGGGCGGTCACGGCACCTACAATTTGAGCGGTGGCACGTTGAACCTGGAGCAGGGGCTGAACACGCTGGGCCGCACGAGTGGAAGTGGCACCGGCAGCACAGGCGAACTCAATCTCTCCGGGACGGGGGAGATTAATATCAACGGCTCCTCGGAATTAGTGCTCAGCAACTGGTATCCATCCAATGTCGGCATCACGCAGGGCACCGGCATCCTGACCCAGACGGGCGGCACCATCACCGTGGCGAACACCGCGCAGCTCATCCTGACCGGCAACGGCACGGGCACCTATAACCTCAACGGGGGCACGCTCAAGATCGGCGGTAGTAGCCTGCTCGGTGTCTTTGGTGGCCAGAGTGGGACCTACCATTTCAATCTAGGTGGCGGCACCATCCAGGTCAAGGACACGAATCTGGTTACCAGCGTCCACGCCACGCTCTCGGGCGAGGCGACCTCGACCATCGATACCAACGGGCTCAACGCCACCTGGAACGGTGTGATTGATGGCGATGGTTCCCTGATCAAGCTGGGCGAGGGGACGCTCACCCTCGGCGCGGCCAATACCTACACCGGTACGACCTACGTTTCCCAAGGCATTCTCAAGCTGGGCATCAACGACGCCCTCAGCGCGGCCAGCCCTCTTTTCCTTCAAGGCACCACGCTTAACCTGGCCGGCTTCAGCAACTCGGCGCTGACGTTTGGGCTGAGTATTTCCTCCGATTCGGTGATCGACTTTGGCGTCGGCCACACCGATCCGCTGAGCCTCGTCTTCGGCGACAGTGGTAGCTTCTGGGAAGGCGGCCTGACGTTGCTGAATTTCGATGTCCTGACCGACAAGCTCGGCTTTACCTCGGCGGATGGTCTCACGGCCGGGCAACTCGCTGACATCACCCTGGCCGGGTACACGGCAGTGGGGCTGGATCAGGAAGGCTTCGTGCAATTCCAAGTCGTACCGGAGGCCTCCTTGCTGGCGCTGCTTGGGGTGTCGGCCTTGGTCATGATCGGGATGTTCGCCAGACGGCGGCTAACTTGAGGGCAGACTTTCCCAATCGAGAAGGCCAGCCTCGGCCAGTTGCTGGGGAGTGAATTGAGCCATCTGGAGATCAATGGGAAGAATACCCTCCGTCGTCCTGATGAAGTTGTCCGGCTTTGCATCAACGATGACCACGCCATCAGCCGCCCGAAACCAACCAAAATAGGAGCCACGTACCGGGGAGAATCCCTCTTCCTTCAGCAGGGCATCAATCTCTTCCGATGTTGCTCGATCCGTTCTTTCGTACCAAGGTTGGGAGATGACAAAGGAGGGTTGGCCTGACGGTTCTCCGATGACCATGCTTGGCTTTTCTGAGATGCTTACGCCTTCCAATTTCAAATCGCTCTCGAAGACTTCAATCTGCAACGCCATTCGTCGCAGATATTCGACGGGCGTGGCGTTGGCGCGATCAAGTTTTCCGTTTGAGGGAATGGGAATCTGGCCATATACGCCAGCCCAAGTCCGTTTAACCACCCGTCCATCCGATTGACGAAGATGGACTTCGTGCTCGCTGGTGGAATTGGAAATCAACGGAAGAGCGTCGATTTCAGCTTCGGGGATCAACGCATCAATTCGCCGCGCCCATGCTTCAACATTTCTTCCTTGGCTTCCTGGAGATGAGTTCTCACTTGGGCTCGCGCTTGCTCCACCGTATATTTCGTCGGCGGCAACTTGGAAAGCGCCTGCCTGATTCGCGAGGTCCGGGGGGATGGAGGGAGAATTTTGGCTTTCATCCTGTTCTTTCAAGGTCAGTGCAACTGTCGGCTTCCAAATCTTTTCTGTCAAGAGTGTTAGGGTCACACTTTCTTTTAACCGATAATGCGACAGAGTCTTTTTTTGGGCGGCCTCGGTCGGTTGAGTTCGGGCAATTCTCCGTTCTCGAAGGTTCAGGCCTGGGCGGCAATCAGTATAGTTGCTGAGAGTTTGGTGGTGACCAGACGCGTCGGCCTCAGATGGTCGGTTACGCTCGGAGGTGATTTGCTGCACTTACGGCTTCAACGAACCTTCCGGAGTAAGCTGGAGAAAGGTCCGGCCTTTGGGATCGAAGTCGTTCGAGATGAAGCGGTGAATGCAGCCATCGGGAGCGGCATGGGGAAAGGAGCCTCCGTTGTCCCCTTGAAACAGAACCGGCAGGTAGACATCGTGCCAGGTGGCGAAGAGTTCCAGCTTCTGGCGCGGAAAGGCGCTCCCTTCCGGACGGTACTCAATTCGGAAGCCCGTCAGGAACACCGAAGGCGTATGCTCAGGTAGAGTCTTGCCTTCGCACCAAGTGACATCCCAGCAAACGTTCTCCGGCTTGAGCTTCCCGGCTGCGGATCTCCATTTTCCCCTCATCTGCACATAAAACCGGGTGGCGTTGTCGACGTAATGTTCGTCCAGCAAGACCTGAAAAATCTCCGTGGATGAGTTTCCCTTGGGATACCGACCATCGTGATCAGCGGTGTAGCTATTGAGACATTGGAAAAGGTATTGGCCTTTGTCGAAGTTGGAGCTGGCAGCCGCAAAATAGCGAGAATGCCAGAGTTCGTTCAATACCAGCGAGCCAAGCCCTATGCCGCAAATGGTCACCCCCATCAAAATCGTCTTCCAACACCGTGCGATGAACTCTCCAGAGACAGGCAGAGAAGACGCTGGAAGAGGCAAAGGCGGAGACTTGGCTTTTAGATCTTCAGACGACGCTGTTTGCCACCATTCCCATGAGTTCTTCATTCCATTCCAGAAAAGTCAGTCCCTGGAACTCAAGTGTAAGTGCCGAGCGCCTGGTGGATGCCCTCCACCGCCATGCCGCCTTCGCCCACCGCCGCACCGCAACGTTTCACCGAACCGGAGCGGACGTCGCCGGCCGCGAAAATTCCCGGGCGGCTCGTCTCCAGAAGCGCCGGTTTGCGGGGGTGGCCTTTCCAAGCGGGAGCATCGGCCACGGCTTGACCGGTCTTGATGAATTCCTTCTCGTCGCGTTCGATCTCCGGCGGCAACCAACTCGTGCACGGTTTGGCGCCGATCATGGAGAAGACGGCGGCGACCTTGACCGTCCGCTTTTCGCCCGTCTTCACGTTCTCCAACTCGACCTCTTCGAGATACTTGGCACCCGACATCTTCCGGATTTCCGTCCCGTAAAGAATCTCGATATTGGCCTTGGTTTCGACCCGGCGCGAGAGATAGCTCGACATGCTTTTCGAGAGTGTGTCGCCACGGATGACCAGCAGCACTTTCTCCGCTGTTTCGGAAATAAACATCGCCGCTTGGCCCGCCGAATTTCCGCCGCCAGCCACGATTACGGTCGAGCCCCGACAGAGGCGCGACTCCATCGCGGTGGCCGCGTAGTAGACGCCGAGGCCCTCGAAGTTCTCGCGGCCTTCCGCCTCGATCCGGCGATATTCCGCGCCGGTGGAGATGAGCACACACTTGGCCCGCAACGTCGCGTTGCAACCTTCGATCTGCAATTCCGCACCATATTCACCCTCGGTGAAGCCGAGCGAAAGGGCCTGCGAGGGTGTGGAGAATTTCGCGCCGAATCGGTAGGCCTGAAGTTGTGCGCGATTGGTCAAGGCACCGCCGCTGATGCCCGTCGGGAAGCCGAAAAAGTTCTCGATGAGCGAAGAGGAACCGGCCTGGCCGCCCGGGGCGTAACTTTCCAGCACGACGGTTTTCAGACCTTCGGAGGCGGCATTGACCGCAGCGGAGAGTCCTGCCGGACCCGCGCCGACGATGACGAGATCGCAGAAGACTTCCGATTCGTCCTCGGCGGCGAGCGGGCGCAGCAGGCCCGCGACTTTCGCCACCTCGCGGAGGGAGGGACGGCGCAGGGGAAAGCCGTTGGTCTGGATCAGCGCGGGTAGATCGCGGCTGGCAATATTGAGGCGCTGGGAAATGGCTTTGCCTTCGTCGCTGGCGGCATCGATCAACCGGTGCGCGATCTGGTTTTTGTCGAGGAAATCGTCGAGCTGATGGCCGTCGCGCGAACCAGCGACTGCGAGGATGCGGAAGCCGGCGAACTCCTTGTCGCGCCGGATGCGCTCGCGGCGCATGAGCAACGCGTTCACGATCGGTTCACCCAGGCCCTGCAATTCCACCAAGGCGCGGCGCAGTTCGGCCGAGCCAACCACCAGGATTTCCGATTCCTCCGCCTTGCCGCGTGCGCTGGCCAGCGCGGACGTGCCGGTGAGCAGGGAAAGATCGCCGACGAAATCGCGCGGCATCGGGTTGGCCAGAATTTGCTCGATGCCGTCGCGGGCTTCGATGACTTCCAGTTCCCCGCTGATGACCACGGTCATCCCAAAATCGCGCTGCCCGGCGCGGTAGACCCACTCGCCGCGCTTCACTTTCTTGCGCTGCCCGATGGGCTCGAGTTGGGCCAGTTGGTTGTCATCCAGCTTGGGGAAGGCGACGCTTTCCGTGTCGCGATAAAACTGCTCGTCGGAATCGATGGGGTTCATGGGGGCCTTTGGGTAGCTGTTAGTATGCCGCCGATTCCGGGGCAATCAACCCCCGGAATTCGACGTGGCCTTTGGAGGAAAAGGCCACGATTCCAACGCGAGTTCAAACGCTGGGGGAACTTTCCGATGCCGCCACCTTTCCACGCGAAAGGCCTCCGTTTCATGGATGACCTGCTCGAAATCATGATGGGCGGCGACTTGTTGCGCGGTGGGGAACAACACGTCGCCGTGAACTTTCCTCTTCACCACGGTGAGGTAGAGGTAATGGCAATGATCGAGAAGCTGGCGGTAAATCTCGCCACCGCCGCAGACCCAATAGTTGTCCAATTCCCGGGTCCGGTCGTACAGGGAAGTTAGCGTACAGGTCGGCACGGGAAACGCCTCTTGGGGCTGATGGCTGACGATCAAGGTCTTGCGTCCGGGCAGCGGTTTACCGATCGATTCAAAGGTCTTGCGGCCCATGATCAGCGTGCCGCCCATGGTCTTGTGCTTGAACCAGCGGAAATCCTCCGGCAGATGCCACGGGATTTTGCCGTGGTCGCCGATGACCCGATTTTCCGACATGGCGGCGATGGCGTAGAAAGGCATGGGGAATTTTGGACAGGATTTACAGGATTAACAAGATTGGGGAGCAAATTCGGGAAGAGCTTGGGCGGGATCGTTCTTGAGAAAAGCGCCATCTTCAAAAGGCCATTCCTCCACAGGCAACATCGAAAACTTCTGGTATTCCAGATGCGACCAACGTTCGATCTGAAACTCCTCGGTAAGATGAATCAGTCCATCGAGTCGGAAATCTTGCTCGAATGCGGGAAAAAAAGCGTCACCCGGGATGTTGTGAAAGAGACGGAGGAGATAAAGGTAGCGACAGCGAGGCAAAAGGAGGCGATAGGTTTCGGATCCCCCGCAAACCCAGTAGCGGCTGTGCCTGTTTTCCACGAAGTCGCCGATCTCGGAGCGAACCTCCGCCCCAGGCAGGGTCACGATTGAACGGCTGAGGACGAAAATCTTCCGTCCCGGAAACACTTTTCCGACGGTCTGATAGGTCTTGCGGCCCATGATGAGTTGGTCCCGCATGGTCATGTAATGGAACCAAGCGTAATGTTGGCGGCTGTACCACGGAAGTTTACCTTGAGCGCCGAAGATCCGATTTTCTGACATGGCCGCTATCGCGCAGATAGACATGGGAAATTTTGGACAGGATTTACGGGATTAACAAGATTTGGGAAGGCCTCTCCGTCGATTCTAACCGTCCCGATTTTTACCGGGATTTTTAATCCAGAAAAACCAGGCCGCCGATGCGGACGAAAGCAGGACTGCCGATAGAATACACATGCCGGGAAAAAAGAGCGGACTCTCTTTCGCATCGGTCCAGTAATCCACAGGGTCGGGCGTCACGGCGATGGTTCCCGTCTCTCCTGTGCCGGACGCCAAGTAACGAAATCCCGTTTCCACGAAAAGCTGCTTCGATTGCTTGCGATCGAGGCAACGATAGTTGAGGTCGCCCGTTGGGGTGGTGTAGAAGACATACCTTCTTGCGATTTCGCGCTCGTTTGCCGGAATCAAGACTTGCTGGACTAGAAAAGGTTTTCCTGCATCCAGAAATGGAGAGGTCCGCATACTGACGCCAAATCTATATTCAGATTCTAAATCTGTCAGGACGTCGGTCCCAATTAGATACTGCATGTCCTGCCACGATTTGGGCAATTCGCCCTTGTGGTCAATTGTATACGACGCCATGGCTGCCTTCAGCGTCGAGGCACGGGCCTGATAGAATGACACATGGCAACCGCCGATGTCCGAGAGCTGATTTAGAATGAACCAGGCTGCCAGCAATCCAATTGAGCCGAGCAAAGCTAATTTTCTCATCGATCCATCCAAGCGCAATCGGCGCCTTGCGCCCACTTACAACTAAGGAAGGAATGTCTATAAGTCGCTGACGGTCACACGACCAATATCAGGCGACTGAGACAGAGCCCCATCGATAATTTTGCGGAACAGTTGGCTGGCCTGATCACGCTGGACGCAATTGTCGCAAAAGTAGATGCCTTCCGCATCCAACAGAACAGTCGCATAGGGCCAAGGCCCCTCCATTCCAAATTCAAAGCGGTTGGGGTCCGTGGATGAAGCTTGACCACCCAAGCGACGCATTATTTCCTGAAATTCGGATGCCTTGGTGGAGGGAAAGGAAATTCGATATTCATCTCCCATGAGGAGATTCCACTGAAGGCACGGGAATTTCGCAATCCTATTCTTACGTCAGCGAAGTGCAACTTCGCGGACAAGTGCGTTCCCAAGTACAACTTGGGAACGAGGGTAAATCCCGTCCCCAAATTCCGTCATTCCGTTAATTCCGTCCAAGTTTCCCCTCAAACCGCAATCGGCGCCTTGATTCCGGGGTAGGGATCATACCCTTCCAAGCCGATGTCCTCATACGTGAATTCCTCCAGTTCACGAACCTTGGGGTTGAGCGTGAGACGGGGGAGGGGACGGGGTTCGCGACTGAGCTGCAGGCGGGCCTGGTCGAGGTGATTGGTGTAGAGATGGAGATCTCCAAACGTGTGGACGAAATCGCCCGGCTTGAGGCCGCAGACCTGCGCGATCATGGCAGTGAGGAGCGCATAGGACGCGATGTTGAAAGGCACGCCCAAAAACAGGTCTGCGCTGCGCTGGTAGAGTTGGCAACTCAACTCGCCATCCTGGACGAAGAACTGGAACAAGGCGTGGCAGGGAGGCAAGGCCATGGCATCGACTTCCGCCGGATTCCAAGCCGTGACGAGGTGGCGACGGCTGTCGGGCTTGGCGCGGATCTGTTGCACCACGCGCGCGATTTGATCGATGGAGCCGCCTTCGGTGGTGCGCCAGTCGCGCCATTGTGCCCCGTAGACGCGGCCCAGGTTGCCCTCGGCATCGGCCCACTCGTCCCAGATGGTCACACCGCGATCCTGAAGCCAGCGAACGTTGGTTTCACCCCGCAGGAACCAGAGGAGTTCGTAGACGACCGACTTGAAATGGACCTTTTTCGTGGTGAGAAGCGGAAAGCCTTCGCGCAGGGAGAAGCGGGCCTGGGCGCCGAAGAGGGAAAGCGTGCCCGTGCCGGTCCGATCAGATTTGGGACGGCCCTGTTCCAAAACGAGGCGCAGGAGGTCGTGATAGGCTTTCATGCGGAGGGTTTGGACAGGATAAGATGAACAGGATGGGGAAGGGCAGGAAAAACGGAGGCCCGTTGTCCCGGTCCTTCAAGCGTCCCTCCGGGACGCGGCTTTCTCAGAAGACGACCCGGCACTGAAGTGCCGGGCTACTTTCGGTCGTCCCTCCGGGACGAAGGGATGTTGCTCCAAAACGTTTGGAGAAAGAATTTACGTCTGGGGAACGATGAAGATCTTATTCGTGTACGGGCAGCGGACGGCCGTATTGGGCGGATAGCCGCGAACATCGACCGGCTCGGCGAATTCGGCATAGGGGCTCTTCACAAAGCCTTTCTTGCCGGGGATGACGATGCCGTAGGGATAGCTGGCGGCGGTCTTGGGTGGTGGCGGGGGAATCGCGGGGGCCTCAGGTGTGGTCGGCGGTGCCAGCGGCGGAGGCGTGGTGGTCGGCGTTGTCGTTGTGGTCGTTGTGGTTGTCGCCGTGTTGACGTTGTCCACCACGGGGGGCGCGTTGGGATCGGGCGGGGGCACGGGGGCCAACTCGTGATTGGTGTCCGGCAACGGAGCCGTCGCGGCATTGTCATCAATCGAGGATCGGTGGTTGTTGCAACCCGACACCAGGATGCCTCCTGCCAAGGCCGCTACTCCCATAAGTTTCTTCATCATGGCCTCTTACATCCCACAAAAAGCAAGGGTCGGCAACTCCCATTTTGAGAGGGAGTCGATTTAGAGGGACCCTGAAGGCTCCGACTCCTGCATCCATCGGGGACCCTAAAAAGAGAAGCGATATTGGTGGACTAAGGCCATTTGGAGTTGTTGTTGGGGACAAAGTCTCTTGGTCTTCGGCCGCCCAAATGGCGAAGCCATCTCAGCCACAGCAGCCGGGGGTTAAGCGCAACGCGCGATACCCCCGGAAAGCAAAGCAGCCTTCCGATCCCGGAGGGATCGCAGCACTCCGGTTGCGGGGAGTATGCTTTCTTTTGGCCTGTCGTGGCTGCGATCCTTTCAGGATCGTCCATCAAGGTCGGAAACCGGGGGTGTCGCGCGTGTCGCGCTAACCCCCGGCTGCTGTGGCTGAGATGG
>FTJN01000219.1_pt1 | contig 12784 bp, 10 predicted proteins | sample 1658361 | NCBI WGS metagenome assembly FTJN01 (sample SAMEA3914819, study PRJEB12502) | metagenome | biome: forest; material: soil | place: Canada | collected 2010-06-26 | depth 0.3 m | reverse complement strand
GTGCCGGGCTCGACGACCAGGTGCACGTTCGGATGCGGCAGCGTCTCCTGCAATTGCGGGGGCAGGCCTTCGAGGTTCCAGTGCACGCTCCAGAAATGCTCGATGCGATCGGCCAGGTCGGGCGGGGGCTCGACGCGGCCGTGCGCGAACTCGCCGACCGGGATCCGGTGCAGGACGCCGCGTGGCGCCGGGGTCGGGGGACGTCGCGTTTTTCCAATCGCCGCCATGGGTTCGCTGCTTCAATGCCTGCATGGCCGATGTCCGGCCGGATCGAATTCATGATGCCATGATGCGTTTCACGCTGACCGCCGCCACTGTCCTGTTCGTGTCCCTCTGCGGCGCGGCCGCCGCCGACACGACTTCCCTCTCCAAGGAGCACGCCGTGACTTCCCACTTCGCCACCGGTCCGTTCGACGTCAAGCTCGCGCCGCAGCCGCTCAGCGCGGTGGCCGAACAGAGCGGCCTCGGCCGCATGTCGCTCGACAAGCACTTCCACGGCACGCTGGAAGCGGCGAGCACCGGCGAGATGCTGGCGTTCCGCGACGCGGCGCTCGGCTCGGGCGGCTACGTGGCGATGGAGACGGTGCGCGGCACGCTCGACGGACGGGCGGGCAGTTTCATGCTCCAGCACAGCTCGACGATGACGCGCGGCGCCCCGACGCAATCGATCACGGTGGTGCCGGACTCGGGCACCGGCGCGCTGGTCGGATTGACCGGCCGCATGGTGGTCGACATCGCGCCGGGCGGCGCGCACTCGTACCGCTTCGACTACACGCTGCCCTGAACGGCTTCAGCCCCGCACGCGTTCCCAGCTCAGCCCGAACTTCAGCAGGTACTTGCGCAGCCGGTCGGCGTCGTTGACGACGCTGCGCTTCGCGCGCGAACGGTCGAACAGCCGGCGGCCCGCTTCCGACAGCGTGTGAGACTCGCGGCACACCCCGACCACCGCCTCCAGTTGCAGGCGGTCGAACAGGTCGAGCGCGTCCAGCGCGCCGGCGTCCAGCAGCGCCTCCAGCGCGATGCGCGCGGGGCCGGCCGCGGGGGCCTCGCGCTCCCAGAGCCATTGCAGCCGGGCGATTTCCGCGTCGACCAGCGCCGTCGAGATGCGGCCGCCGTCGGCCAGCGTCGCAGGTGCTCGACGTAGGACTCCAGGTCTTCGGGCCGCTGCGCGAGGCTCGGCAGCGTGTACAACCACAGGTTGATGCGCGCGAACAGGTCGCGAGCGTTGGTCAGTCCCTTGATGAACCTTCGTTCACTCGGCGATACGGATCGGCCAGTTCGTTCGCGACGATGGCGCACTCTTCCAACAGTGCGGCGAACTCAGCGTAGGTCAATTGCGTACGCCGCGTCTTGAACCCGGCGCTGTTCAGCCACATCGGTACCGTGTCTCCATCGTCATGCCTGCCTTGAGCGATGTCACCCGCCCAATGTTTAATGGTGTTGGCAACTTGATATGCCCGTTGTTCCGGGCTGCCGTCATCCTTTGCGAACACTTCCTTCCCCGTCAGTTTGTTGAGTAGATCGACGAATTGCTGCAGGTGCAGGAAGCAGGCTTCCCATGCGCGTAGCGCCCGGTAGTAGCGGCCAGACGGAGGGTTGCCCTCCTTTGTCGCTGTCAGGAACTCATTTGTCTGAGTCGAGCCTTGCTCGAAGGCCTCGAAGCATGCCTGCGCGCGGTAGATGATGTTGAAGGCCAACTGCCGCTGATGTCCCTTGTATTCCGCGCGAAAGACAGTGTTTAGGAAGTGATTGGCCAGCCAGTGCTCGACGTTCTCGCCACGCACCGTAGGTTCGGGGATTTGGGCAACCTTGAAGGCGTATATCTCCGGCGCGATGTACCGATTGATGATTGTTTCGCTCCATTGGACCATTTCACGTTCTCACCTGAAAAGGGGAAGCTCATTAGACATGCCGCTGGTTGCTTGCGGGCAGCCGCGAGCGGCGAACGGCCGCGGCCGTGGAAAGCAGCCATTGATTCTGTCGGGAACTCGCTGGCAGGCCTGTGCCTGATCCGACCGGACAGCTGCCCACTCCGGATAGATGTGCGAGTTACGTAGCTGTTTGTCCTGTCCCTGAGACAGAACGCGCAAGGCATCAGTTGCGCGCAGGCCCCGGCAACGCGCTGATGGCGACGCTGGTCCACGAGCACGTCTGCGAGCTGGTCACGCACTTCGGCGAGAAGGGCGTCAGCTCCGAGGCGGTCGCGGGCGCGGTCGTGCGCGAGGTGCGCGCGTACGAAGGCTCGGCCGCGGCGCTGGGCCCGCATCTCGCCGACCAATGGGCGTTGCCGCTGGCGCTGGCCGTGTGGCGCCGCGGCGGTACGGCGGCCTACACGTGCACGGAGCTGACCGACCACGCGACGACGAACTTCGCGATGATCGAGCGGTTCTTGCCGGTGCGCTTCGAGACCCGGGCGATCGCGGACGGTTGGCGCGTGGCACTCGCCTCGAGTTGATGGCGTCGCGGCAGGCCGAGGTGTCTGGCATGCAAGACCCCTCTGTGCGCGCTCGGCGCGCCGACCTGGCAATCGTCACGGCGTCCGCGAGCGCTCCGCCTTCACGAACGCCAGCCCGCTGTCCGCCAGCTTGCGCATCAGCCGCGCCAGGTCGGCGACGTCCTGCTTGTCCCAATCGGCCAGCACCGACGCGAAGACCTTCTCGCGCGCGCCGTCGAGCGCGCGCGCCATCGCGCGACCCTGCGCCGTGGCCACCGCCTCCTTGATGCGCGCGTCCTGCGCGTTCACCTGCCGTGCGACCAGGCCCAGGCTCTCCAGCTTGGCGACCTGGCGGCTGACGGTGGTGTAGTCGCGGCCGGCCAGTTCGGCCAGTTCGACGATGCCCAGCGGGCCGCGGCGCTCGATGCGCACCAGCAGCGGAAACAGCGCGCGATCGAGGTCGACGCCGGCCAGCGCGATCAGGGCGGCGTCGGGCTGGGGGCGGTTGAGGATGCCGTTGATGTCGAGCAGCGCCTCGCGCAATTGGGTCAGTTCTCGCTTCATGGACTCTCGCTTGCAAGTCGCGCAAATGAGTGCAAAATACACCCATTATCGAACCGGCCGATGGTTCGCCGTCGCGGCCGGATGTGCATTGAACGGAGTGGAACATGAAAGCAGCGATCGTCGAGCAGGCGGGACACGCGCCGGCCTATGGCGACTTCCAGGAGCCCGCGCCGGCGCCGGGGATGAGCGTCGTGCGCGTCGCCGCGTCGGCCATCAGCCACGTGACGAAGAGCCGGGCCTCGGGCGCGCACTACAGCGCGGACGGCGGCCTGCCGCGGGTGCCGGGCCTCGACGGCGTCGGCGTCGACGAGGCCGGCCGGCGCGTCTACTTCATCCTGCCCGAGGCGCCGTACGGCGGCATGGCCGAGCGCTGCCTGGTCGATGCGCGGCGCTGCATCGCGCTGCCCGACGGATTGGGCGACGCCGACGCCGCGGCGATGGCGATTCCCGGCATGTCGTCGTGGGCCGCGCTGGTCGAGCGCGCCGGGTTGCGCGCGGGCGAGACGGTGCTGGTCCACGGCGCCACCGGCGCCTCCGGTCGCCTGGCGATCCAGGTCGCGAAGCATCTCGGCGCGAAGAAGGTCGTGGCGACCGGTCGCAACGCAGCGGCCTTCGACGAACTGCACGCGTTGGGTGCCGACGTGACGATCGCGCTGACGTCCGACCGCGAGGCGATGGCGGCGGCGCTCGAGGCGCAGTTCCGCGCGGGCGTCGACGTGGTGCTCGACTACGTCTGGGGCACCAGCGCCGAGACGTTGATCGTGGCCGCGGCCAAGGGGGGCGCGGACGCGGTGCCGATCCGCTACGTGCAGATCGGGGCCGCCAGCGGCGCCGACATCACCTTGCCGGGCGCGGCGCTGCGCTCGTCCGCGCTGCAGCTGATGGGCAGCGGCATCGGCAGCATCCCGCAGCCGCGCATCCTCGCGGCGATCCGCGGCGTGCTGGAGGCCGCGCCGGCCGCCGGGTTCCGGGTGGCGACGCGCACGATGGCGTTGGCGGACGTCGCGCGCGCGTGGGACGCAGGCGACGCGCGGTCGCGCATCGTGCTGGTTCCCTGAATGCCCGCGTCCGCAGGCGCCACCCGCAGCACGCCTTCGTGAACCCTTTATATTTCCTGGAAGTCGCGCCCGACAATCTCCACCAGCCAGGTTAAAAATCATGGCGCGATGCGCGCGTCGGGATATGTTTCGGCGACAAGCGTCCGGAAATATTTCCGATTGATCCATCGGCGAATCAATCGAATCCGCACTCGGGTGGTGCCTCTTTGCGGAGGGCGTCCCGACCTGTTTCGCGAGGACTGCGGGTCCGCGGCGAACGTTGACTTCTTCCCTCCGGCAAACCCCGGTGCACCAGCATCGGGACGCACCGCATCGCGCCGGTGCTGCCGCAGTTTGTCGATCCTGCAAACAAACTCCGACCCGGCCGAATGAAATGTCGTGAGGCCGCCGTCGGCGCGCAGCGACATCAGGGTTTGCCAACCGCGCCTGCAATCCCGGGCTGTAAAAAATGGAAATCCCAACCGGCCGTTTGTCGCGAATCACGAGTTCGCGCAACGGAGTTTCCATTCCAACTCCCGGAGTTATTGCATGTTTCAACGAACAAAGATTTGTCGTGGGGTCGCGCTGGCGCTGACCACCCTCGTCGCCGCCGGCGCCCACGCGCAGGACGCCGACATCCAGCGTGTCGAGATCACGGGCTCCTCGATCAAGCGGATCAACATCGAAGGCGCGCTGCCGATCCAGACACTCACCGCCGAGGACATCAAGAAGACCGGCGCGACGTCGGTTACCGACCTGATCCAGAACCTGTCCAGCATGCAGGGCTTCACCACCGAGTCGCAGTCCGTCAACGGCGGCGGCGGCGGCGTCACCACCGCCTCGCTGCACGACCTCGGCTCCAAGTACACGCTGGTGCTGCTGAACGGCCACCGCATGGCGCCGTTCAACACCGGCTCCGAGGTGAACCTGAACGGCATCCCGCTGTCCGCCGTCGAGCGCGTGGAGGTGCTGAGCGACGGCGCGTCCGCCCTGTACGGCTCCGACGCGATCGCCGGCGTCGTCAACTTCATCCTGAAGAAGGACACCACCGCGGGCGCGTTGACGGCCTCGGCCGACGTTCCGCAGAAGGCCGGCGGCCGCAGCGCCACGGTGTCGATCGGCAAGGGCTTCGGCGACCTGGCCAAGGATCGCTACAACGTCTACCTGGCGGCGAGCTTCGACAAGCAGCAGGCCCTCAATGCGAGCCAGCGCTCGTTCTCCAGCAGCGGCGCGCTGAAGTTCAAGGATGCCTACGGCAACCAGGAAGTCGACCTGCTGAGCTCCAACACGGTGCCGGCCAACGCCACGGTCAACCTGTCCAACAGCGACACGATCTACATCAACCCGAACAAGCTCGCCAACGGCAGCTGCGCCGCCAACTCGATCGCCTCCGGCGACCGCTGCCTCTACGACTACGCGGCGACCGTGCAGTCCATCCCGTCGTCCGAGCGCGCCAGCCTGCTGGGCAGCGGCCGCTTCCAGGTCAACGACAAGGTCTCGCTGTTCGCCGACATGGCCTTCTCGCACTACACGATGACCGCCCGCTACGCCGCCGTCGCGCAGCCGTTCTCGATCAGCAGCGCGCTGCTGGCCAAGGACGTCGATCCGCTGCTGACCGGGTTGGGCTACGACTCGAGCGTCACCGCGACCTCGGGCACGATGAACGTGCGCCTGGTCGACACCGGCGGCCGCACCGACGGCTACGAGACCAACACCTTCCACACGGTGATCGGCGCCGACGTGAGCATCGGCGACTGGGACTCGAGCTTCAGCTTCACGCACTCGCAGAACCACTGGTACGACAAGGCCGAGGGCGGCTACGCGTCCACCAACGCGATCGACGCGTTGATCACCAGCGGCGACTTCGACCCGCTCACCAGCCAGCCCGGCGCCGCCACCAGCCTGCTCGCCTCCGCGGTGCTGCACCAGACCCTCGACCAGTCGCGTTCGACGCTGGACGTGCTGTCCGCGCGCACCGGCACGACGCTGGCCAGGTTGCCCGGCGGCGACCTCGGCTTCGGCACCGGCATCGACCTCACGCGCCAGAAGTACGTGGACCGTCCGAGCGCGATCGCGCAGGGCGCCAACTCGCTGCAACCCGACTACACCGACTCCGTGTTCGGCGGCGCCTCGGGCGCGCTGCCGTTCGACTCGTCGCGCAACTCGTGGGGCGTGTTCGCCGAACTCAACGCGCCCGTCACGAAGTCGCTGGAGCTGAACGCGTCGGCGCGCTACGACTCGTACGGCGACGTGAAGAACAAGGACGGCTTCGACACCACCGGCGCCTTCGTCGGCGAGACCAGCCAGGGCAAGAAGAGCTCGTCGGCCACCTACAAGCTGAGCGCTGCCTTCCGCCCGGTCAAGGAACTGCTGGTGCGCGGCTCGATCGGCACCGGCTTCAAGATGCCGACGATCGGCGACATCAGCTCGCCGCTGCAGGCCTTCGGCAACACGGGCATGCACAGCTGCCCGATCGGCCTGTCCGACGACAAGGCGGCCTATTGCTTCTCGGTGCCCTACGAGTACAACGTCCAGGCCGGCGGCAACCCCGCCAGCGACGCCAGCGCGCTCAAGCCCGAGAAGTCCACGCAGTGGACGCTGGGCTTCCGTATCGAGCCTTCGTCCGCGTTCTCGTTCGGCGCCGACCTGTGGACGGTGCGCCTGCACGACCAGATCAACACGGTCACCGAGGACACGGCGTTCGGCGACGGCGCGAAGTACGGCGACCTGTTCAAGATCGCCAACGACCCGATCAGCGGCCAGCCGACGCTCACGTTCCTGGAGGTGCCGATCAACACCGGCAACGCGTTCTACCAGGGCGTCGACTTCGACGGCGAGAGCCACTTCGCCACGCCCATCGGCCGGCTCTCCGCGCGCGGCCACATGACGTGGATGCTGCGCGCCGACTACCAGAACCCGGGAGACGCGAACTACGTCAACAGCATGGGCAAGGTGGGCTCCGACGGCCAGGTCACGTTCCGCTACCAGCTCAACGCCTCGGTGTCGCTGCAGCGCGGCGCGTTCGAGTACACGGTGGGCGCCAACTTCAAGCCCGGCTACAAGGACGACACCACCGACTACTGCTACGACACCGCCTCGGGCTTCAGCGGCGACTCGGACAACTGCACGGTCGACTCGCCGAACCGTCGCGTGAGCTCCTATGCGACCTTCGACTTCCAGACGAAATACGACGTCAACAAGGCGCTCTCGCTGACCGGCGGCATCAAGAACGTGTTCGACCGCAACGCGCCGTTCACGCTCAACGACCAGGCCGGGACCGGCAACGCGCGCGGCTACGACGGCCGCTACGCGAGCCCGCTGGGCCGCACGTTCTACCTGGCGGGCAACTACTCGTTCTGACGCGCGAGAGGGGCGCGATCCGGTCGCGCCGCCCCTCCGAGGCCCTCGTGCGGCCGCCCGGCAGGGTGGCTCACGAGGGCTTCCTGCATGGCGGCCCGGTGGCGACCGGGGCCCGAAGCGGGAGAGGGCGGCGACGGCCGACGCACCGCCGGCGGATCCCGGCACCCTGCGCGCAGCGCTCGGCCGCAGTATCGTTGTAGGGGGGTGCGAACTCGACAATACGCCCACTGCACGGCGAGCTTGGGCTAATATTTCAATAGCAGGATCATTCTGCAGACGGCGTCCGGGAGCGTCTTCAACGGCGGGCATCCGACCCCCGAACAGGTTCGTTGGAGAACAGCATGAAGGGCTTGCTCGTGCACTGGGCCGTGGCTTGCGCGCACGCGATCTTCCTGACGCAGCTCGCTTCCGCGGCGCCGGTTTCCGGCGCCGCGGCCGCCGCTTCGATCGAACCGACCGGCGACTACCTCGCCGACGCCAGGCGCGTCGTCGAGGCGGCCGGCCGGCCGGCCGCTGCGTGGGTCGGGCCGCGCAACGGCCCGCGCGCCCAGCCCGGCAAGCGCATCGCGATAGTCAACGAGGACTTGCGCAACGGCGGCATCCTCGCGGTCGACGAAGGCGTGCTCGAGGCGGCCAAGGTCATCGGCTGGACCGTGAAGGTCTTCGATTCCGGCGGGACCCCGGAAGGGCGCAAGAAGATGCTGGCCGACGCGCTGAACAGCCATCCGGACGGCCTGATCGTCCTGGGCGGTGACGGGAGGGCGCTCGCGCCCTGGTTGCAGCCGTTCGCGGATCGAGGCATTCCGATCGTCGGCTGGCACGTCACGGCGCAGGCCGGTCCGGTACCCGGCACCCCGGTGGCCATGAACGTCTCGACGGATCCCCTCGAGGTGGCCCGTGTCACGGCCCTGGCGGCCATCGTGCAGTCCGGCGGACATGCCGGTGTCGTCGTCTTCACCGACACGAACTACGAGTTGCCCCGGACCAAGGCGGACGCGATGGCCGCGGTGGTGCGCGGCTGCGCGGGCTGCACCCTGCTCGAGGTGCGCGACGTCGCGATCTCGCGCAATGCCGAGCTGATGCCGGCGACCACGCGTGCGCTCCTGGCGCGCTACGGCAAGCGCTGGACGCACGCGCTGGCGATCAACGACATCTATTTCGACTACGCCGCGCCGGTGCTGACGCAGGCCGCGCTGCCGAACAACGCCCTGAGCATGCTCTCGGCGGGCGACGGCAGCGAGTCGGCGTTCCTGCGCATCCGCACGGGCGCGTTCCAGACCGGCACCGTGGCCGAGCCCCTGAACCTGCACGGCTGGCAGCTGGTGGACGAGATGAACCGGCTGCTCGCGGGCGAGCCCGTCACGAACACCGTGTTCCCGGTGCACCTCGTGACCGCGGACAACATCGACGCCGACGGTGGCGACCGCCTGCTCTACGACCCCGCGAACGGATATCGCGACATCTATCGACGCATCTGGCGACGTCCGTGAAGCTGCCCATTCCCCAATCGCTCGCCGCGCAGTTCGCCATGGTGGTGGCGTGCCTGGCGGCCCTGGTGGCCGTGGTGGGGGCCACCACCGTCTACTCGCTCGCGGGCTCCGCCCACGAGATCCGGCAGCTGGCCGACCAGCGCCTGGCACGCCTGCAGGACGCGCAGGACCTGCAGCAGCACACGCTGAAGATCGAACGCCTGGCCCTGCAGTTGTCGGCCATCGACACCGTCGACGGCGTGCGCGCGGCGCATGCGCAGGTGATCGAGCACCTGACGTCCTTCGACCAGTTGGTGGATCGCCTGGCCGCCGCCGCGGCGAGCGACGATGTGGACATGCTGGCGCTGCATCGATCGAGCCAGCGATTCCGCAACACCGTCAACATCGAGGCGCAGGTGCGCGAGAACGCCCTGGGGGCGGCGTCCCGGGCGCCGCCTTCGGCCGGCCCGGCGACCTCCCTGGCCAGCCTGGACGCCGACCTGCGCCGCCAGGCCGACGCGCTGGCCGCGGCGGCCCGGCAACTGTCGGACTATTTCACGCACGACTACCGTGACGCGGTGCAACGGCTGGCCGATCACTCGGATCGCACGCGCTGGTGGATCCTCGGCGAGGTCGGCGTGAGCCTGCTCCTTTCCTGGCTGATCGCCCGCGTGTTCCTCGGCCACCATGTCATGGAGCGATTGCGCCGGGTCAGCCATGCGCTGCGGTTCGGCGCCGGCCATGCCGGACAGGACGGCCTTCCTCTGCAGGGCGGCGACGAGATCGCCGACATGGCGCGTGCCGTCGAGCAGTTCCTCGAGGACCGGCGCCGACGCGGACTCGCCGAGGACGCGCTCCACCACCTCAACGTCGAACTCGAGGCGCGCGTCGCGCAGCGAACGGCCGAACTCAGCGCGGCGCTGGCGGGCCAGCAGGCCGAGATCGAGGAACGCCAGCTCGCCGAAGAGGTCGCGCGCGCCAGCGAGCATTTCCTGAGCAACATCGTCGAGAACATTCCCGACATGATCTTCGTCAAGGACGCGGCGACGCTGCGCTTCGTCCGGTTCAACAAGGCGGGGGAGCGGCTGCTCGGCTATCCGCGCGAGGCGTTCATCGGCAAGGACGTGCACGACATGTTCCCGAAGGAGGAGGCCGACTTCTACGCGCTGAAGGATCGCGCGGTGCTGGAGTCGCGCCAGATGGTCGACGTGCCCGAGGAGCCCGTCCACACGCGCGACGGGCCCCGCGTCGTGCACACGATGAAGATCCCCATCCTCGACGTGCGCGGCGAGCCGCAGTTCCTGCTCGGCATCTCGCGCGACATCACGGAGCAGAAGCGCGTGGACGAGGAGCTGCGGCGCCATCGCGAGCACCTGGAGGAGATGATCCACGAGCGCACCGCCGAACTGCTCGTCGCCAAGGAGCAGGCCGACGCGGCCAACCAGGCCAAGAGCGACTTCCTGGCCAACATGAGCCACGAGATCCGCACGCCGATGAACGCCATCCTCGGCATGTCCTACCTGGCCCTGCAAAGCGGCCTCGATCCGCAGCAGGTGCACTACGTCCAGCGGGTCCACGGCGCGGCCGAGTCGCTGCTGGGCATCATCAACGACATCCTGGACTTCTCCAAGATCGAGGCCGGCAAGCTCGACATCGAGGCCGTCCCGTTCAATCTCGGCGACGTGATGGACGGCCTGGCCAACCTGGTGGGCATGACGGCCGAGGAGAAGGGCCTCGAGCTGTTGTTCTCCGAGCCGCCGCAGCTGCCGGTCGCGCTGGTGGGCGACTCGTCGCGCCTGGGCCAGGTGCTGCTCAACCTGGGCTACAACGCCGTCAAGTTCACCGAACGCGGCGAGGTGGTCGTCGGCGTCGAGGTCGCCGAGTGCTCCGCCACCGACGTTCGCCTGCGCTTCGAGGTGCGCGACACGGGCATCGGGATGACGCCGGCGCAACAGCGCCACCTCTTCCAGCCGTTTTCTCAGGCCGACGCCTCCACCAGCCGGCGCTACGGCGGCACCGGACTGGGCCTGGCGATCAGTCGCCAGTTGGTGCGGCTGATGGGCGGCGAGATCGAGGTCGACAGCACGCCCGGCGCGGGCAGCCGCTTCCACTTCAGCCTGCGCTTCGGCCTGCAGGCCGGGCAGGCCGCGTCGCCGCCGATCGACGCCGCGGGCCTGCAGGGCAGCCGCGTGCTGATCGTCGACGACAACGCCGGCGCGCGCGAGATCCTGTCGAAGATGAGCGGCGCGCTGGGCCTGCGGCCCGACACCGCCGTCGACGGCCAGGACGCCTTGCGCAAGGTGGCGCTGGCCGACGCGGCCGACGAGCCGTACCACGTGATGCTGCTCGACTGGAAGATGCCCGGGATCGACGGTATCGAGTGCGCCCGCCGGCTGGCGCGGCGCGAAGGCGGCCGCCACCCGACGCCCACGGTCCTGATGCTGACCGCGTTCAACCGCGACGACGTGCGGCGGCGCCTCGCCGAACACGACGTGACGGTGGGCGCGCTCCTGATCAAGCCGGTCACGCCGTCGGCCCTGTTCGACGCGTGCGGCGCCGTGCTGGGCGTCGCGGCGAATCGGCCGCTGCGTTCGGCCAGGCGCGAAGAGGCGATGCTCGCCCACCAGAACCTGTTGCGCGGCGCCCGTCTGCTGCTGGTGGAGGACAACGCCATCAACCGGGAGATCGCCATGACGGTGCTGAGCCGCGCTGGCATCGTCATCGACGTGGCCGGCGACGGGCAGGAGGCGCTGGAGATGCTGGAAAGAAAATCCTTCGACGGCGTCCTGATGGACTGCCAGATGCCGATCATGGACGGCTACGCGGCCACCCGGGCCCTGCGCTCGCGGCCGCGCTGGCAACAGTTGCCGGTCATCGCGATGACCGCGAACGCGATGGTCGGCGATCGGGACAAGGCGCTCGCCGCGGGCATGAACGACCACATCGCCAAGCCGATCAAGGTCGAGGAGATGTTCGCGACGCTCGCGCGCTGGATCCGGCCGCGGGCGACACCATCGGACACGCCGGCCGCGGCGGCCGGCGGCGAGGCGCCTGTCGACGCGCTGGCGGCGCTGACCGCCGTCGACTGCCGCTCCGGCATCGCCGCCATGATGGGCGACCGCACGCTCTATGTCCACCTGCTGCGGATGTTTCGCGACCGCGAGACGGACTTCGCCGAACGTTTCCGGCTGGCCAGGTCGCGCGGCGCCACCGGGGCCGCGATGCGCATGGCGCACGACCTCAAGAGCGTGACCGGCTCGCTGGCCGTCCGGGGCGTCCACGATGCCGCGTGCGAGCTCGAACGCGCCTGCATCGAGGAGGCCGATCACGCGCGCATCGAGACGCTGCTGGAAGAGGTGGATGGCCGGCTCGGCCCGATCATCGTCGAACTGAAGACGCTGTAGGAAGCGTCCACTGCCGTCAGGGGGGCGGCCAGTCGAAGATCGGCGCACCGGGCGTCCATTTGCGGTCCGGCATGGTCCACGGCGTGGGTGCCTGGAAGCGCGCCATCAGCGTCTCCCATTCGACGAGCCGCGGATCGGCGGCCTCGGCCCGGCCCATGCGGGCCGCGTCGAAGCGCTCGTCGTCGGTCTCCATGACCATGCACAGCCGCGTGCCCAGGCGCCAGATCTGCATGCCGGTGACGCCTTGCGCGCGCAGGTGCGCCTGCACCTCCGGCCACACCGCACGGTGATGCGCCTCGTATTGTGCGATCAGCGCCGGGTCGTCCTGGAGGTCGAGGAACAGGCAATGCCGCATGGCTGGCTCTCAGGGCAACGCGCGATCGAGGTGCACGTAGCCGCCGTCCGGGTGCAGCCACTGGCCCGTCGTGTGCGACGAGCGCTCGCTGAGCAGGAAGACGACGAGGTCGGCGATCTCGCGGTCGGTGGTCATGCGGTGGCCGAGCGGGATGCGGCCGG
>FTJN01000119.1_pt2 | contig 12886 bp, 4 predicted proteins | sample 1658361 | NCBI WGS metagenome assembly FTJN01 (sample SAMEA3914819, study PRJEB12502) | metagenome | biome: forest; material: soil | place: Canada | collected 2010-06-26 | depth 0.3 m | reverse complement strand
AGGATCGCCTCGTGGGCGATGTCGAGCAAGGCGGCTTGCTCGGCCATGCGATCTTCCGCTTGTTTGCGCCGGGTGAGATCGGTCATGGCCCCGACCATGCGCACCGCCTGGCCGTTCTTGTTCCGGATGATGTAGCTGCGATCCAGAACATAGGCATAACTGCCGTCCTTGCGCAGGAACCGGTATTCTCCCGACCAGATGTCACTGCCCGCCTGGATCGTCCGATCCATATCTGCCCGGAGGCGTTCGGCATCTTCGGGGTGAATGCAGGCCGACCACGACTCGAAGGTTTTTTCGACTTCATCCCGGTCGTAACCGAACAATATCTCGAAGCCTTCGTTCCACCAAATCTCGTTGGTCACAAGGTTCCAGTCCCAGATGACGTCCTTGGTGGCCTTGGTCAGGAAGCGAAACCGTTCCTCGCCTTCGTGCAAAGCCTCCTCCGCCTGCCTGCGCTCCGTGATGTCCGTACCGGTCACCACGACATACTCCACCTCCCCCTCCTGATCGAAGAGCGCCATATTCGACCACGTGATCAACCGGCGGCATCCCTTTTTGCAGATCCAATGGGTTTCGTGACCGTCCGGGAATTGGCCCCGGCAAAAATTTTCAAAGGCCGCTTTCACGGTCTTCACTTCCTCCGGTGCCAGAAGTTCTGCGAAATGCCTGCCCTTGATTTCCTCAAACCGATAGCCGGTCAACTCTTCGCAGGCCCGGTTAAAACGAACGATGTCGCCGTGTCGGTTAAGAACCACCACCAGAGAACTCACGCCATCCACGATGGGAACAAAGCCATGCTCCTGATGCAGCTTGTGCTCCGTTTCGTGAATGAGCACGGTAACCCCCTCCAAGGGGACCGTATCTCCCTTACTCATATCGATGAACCAGTCGGCATTCAAAAACTTGCGAAGCGTTATTGCAATGCTTGCACTGCAACCTAATCTATTTGTAGGCGCCGTCAACAGTTCAGAAATTTCAGAAAATTCCGATGGAAAGGGATAGGGTCGTCGAGACATTACCTTTAAAAACTTGCCCAGATTTCGCGCTTCCTTAAAAATCTTCTTCCGCCGACGAGTAGCCCCATAGCCGTGCAAATCAGCAGGCCGTAATTGGAAGGCTCCGGCACCGCCGCAGGGGTAACTCCAGCGAAGCCGCCATTATTGGAAAGATTAACGGGGGCGAGAACATGGACGAGCCGGGCAATATCCTCCTAAATATCCGGCGGGTAAATCCGGGGCCAGTCCACCGGATCCATGATGTAAATTGTCCGCAATATAACATGACGTGTTGTGAGGCCAAGAGACCGAATCCCCGCTCAACGCGAGTTACATTGGAAAATATCGCAGGCAGACTTGCTCCTCGAATGAGAATGGGCGTAGTCACATCCGGCGTGGTCAGGGCGCGGGAGGGGGAGGATAGGGAGCAATTTCCGCCGCGCGGAGTTCGGCGCCATTGACCGTCTGACGCAGGCCGAGCATGAGGACGTTTTTGTGATCGGCACCGAAGTTCAGCCAGCACTCGGGCAGATAATACTCGCGCTGAGGGCCGATCTCCCAGTGGCGACCGATATCGTGGCCGTTGAGCCACATGAAGCCGTTGCCGGAAGCGTCGAGCAGGAGCCGCCACGGGATCGACGCGGCGGCGGCAGAGGACCGCTCGGGCAACTCAAACTCGATCCGATACCAAGTGAGGAGGCCATCGCACTGTCCTTGGGGCTGGATGCCGTTGCCCTTGCGTGCGAGGGTGCGAGTGGTGTCGAGCGTGACCTTTTCCCATCCTTTCGGGGCAAAGTCGGGGCGCGTCCAACCGGCGGCGATGCCACCGAGGTCGAGGGCAACCTGCCAGTCGAGCGGCTTCGAGATGGCCTTCTCGTCGGCGGAAAGGCCCGCTTGCCGGATGCCGCTCAACTCCTCCATCGGGATGTAGCCATGCTCGTGGCCGATGTTTTCGTAAAGCAGTACGATCTCGTTATCCCCGACGCGGAGGAGGCTGCCGATATCGAAGCGGTTATCGAACTCGTCAGGACGTATCCGATCGAAAGAGAGCTTCTTGTTGCGCGTGGCGGCGGCGGCATATGGCTCATCCGGATAGAGGCGGCTGGCAAGGCGGCCATTGACCTGCGCGGTGACAAGATCGCGGCTGAAGGAGTTGACGAGCAGCCGGACGAACGTGGACACGTCCTTCCCCGGGAGCGTGAAGCGGGACCGATAAAGCACATAACGCTGGTCGCTCACGCCCAGTTCGGGCAGGGATTTTCCGGCAGGCAAGGCGCGCCACGCACCGTCGAGTGGATCGTGGTGCTTGAGCGCAGAGGCGATGCGCAGCGGCGCGGGCAAGGATGCGGGAGGCGCGACGGCCTGGGCCTTCGGATACCAGACGCCTTCGGCGGGAGTCTTGCCGGGAGGGATGACAAGCACCTTGGCTCCGAGATCGGCGAGCGTGTAGTCCACCTCAAAGGGCGGGATCGTGGGGACACCCGCGTCGACATCGCCGATGCGGACGAGTACGCGATTTCCCTCCTGGTTCAGGTTGTAGATCGGGTCGGCGGACCGGGAGACCTTGCCGGGGACCATGGTAACTTTGCCGGAGATGGTTTTCTTGGCGTCGGTGTTGTGAAGAAAGACGAAACGAGTTCCGTCGGGCGCGACACGCACACCACCAAAGAGCGAGGCCGGCGCGCCTTGGAGTTCACAGGGGCCGCCCTCGGCACGGACCAGGCGCTCCGCGTATTCACGGACGAACTCATTCACACCTTTGGCGACGTCATATTTCGGGCCTGGCGTGCCCCATTCGCGGATGGCGGCGTTGTAGTCGTAGGTGGTGGTCTGACCCCGCGCGCCCCAACCGCCGAAATTGGTGCCGCCGACAAACATGTAAGGATTGAGTCCGGTCGCTCCGCCGAGCAGCGACATCCAGTAAATCGCGTTGAAGTGGCGCGCGTCGGAGTAGTTTTCCTCGCTCAGGCGCTCGCCCGTCAGGGAAAACCAGCCGCCTTGCAGCTCGGTGACGAAGCCGGGAGCGTTCGGTTGTTGGGCGCGCAGGGACACCATGCGCTGGGCGCAGCCGGGGGCTCCATCCAGCGCGACGTAGAGGTTGTCGCAGTCGAAGACCTGCGAGAGCACCGGGTCGGCGCTGCCGCGGGTTTCCCCGGTGCGGCAGGTGAAGACGGGCACATCCACGCCGGACTTTTTTACCGCGCCGAAAAGGGCGCGCAGGACCTTCGGTTTGTCGGGGGCCTTGTGGTAATCGTATTCGTTCTCGATCTGGACAAGGATGATGCCCTTGGCGCCCTTCGGCTTGCGGGTGATCTGCTCGCGGGCGAAGACCCGGCACACGGCCTCATACCAGTGGACGCTCCAGGCGATGTGCGCGTCGTCGGCGCTGCGGAGCCAGAATTCTTTGCCGGTCCAGGGGTTGAATTTCGCAAGCCAACGCGGGTAACCACCCCCACCCCACTCAGCGCAAATGAAGGGCCCGGGGCGCACGATGGTGTAAAAGCCGAACTCGTCCTGCGCCATCTTCAGCCAGGCCTCGAACTCGGAGAGATCGACCTTGGAAAAATCGTCGAGGCCGGAGGGCAGGTCGCGTTCGTGCCGGTTCCACGGCACGTAGGTTTCGACCGTGTTGAAGCCAGCGTCCTTGATCTTTTGAAAGCGGTCGCGCCACAGCTCCGGCGGGGTCCTGAAGTAGTGGAACGCGGCGGAGGAGACAAAGAAGTCCCGATCTTCGATCTGAAGGCAGTGGCCATCGTAGCGAATGCGCTCCGGATGCGGGAAGAGCGGCGACGGTGCAACGGAAGGCGACTCGGCTTGGGCAGGCGAAAACATTGCGGCCAAGGCGATGAAGACGAAAATGCACCGAGTGAGGGAGAAAAGGAACTTCATAACATGAGGAGGGAGAGGTTGCAACTGGTGTCGGTCATGCGGAGCTCGTGGGTCAGACCATTTCGCATCACTAATGGTACGATAAAGAATCCGTCATCCTGAGCTTGTCGAAGGATCAGCCTCCGGAACGCCTCCGCAGTTCCAAGGGTTGTTGGTCTAGCCAGGGAGGCTTTGTTGACGGCCCTATCTTTCGGGAGCGGATCCTTCGACAAGCTCCTCATGAACCCGGCTCGGTTTCAGAGGTAGCCGCCGCTGTCCCTAGCGGCGGAGCTTGCGGATCATAGAGGCGACAGGCACCGCCGTTAGGGACAACGGCGGCTACCTCTGAACGTTCATCCTCACCTAAAATGCCCAAAGGGTATCGGTTCTCAGGATGACGGACTTTTATCATACCATTTACTTTGCTAACTGGTCTCATTTAGCCTCCGACGCGGGCGCGTCCGGAGCGACGTTCGAGTAGTCCGAGTAACCTCCGGTATTGTAGGCGCGGACGCGGTAACGGAGGGCGGCAGGGCGCTCAATGCCGGTGTTTTCGAAATGGGAGGCGTCGGCAGCGAGATCGGCGATCTGATAGAAAGGCCCGCCGTCGAGCGAGGCCTCGATCTTCACGCCGCTCTGCGAGGTGGGGGATGCGTTTTTCCAGTCCAGACGAATCACGCCGCCATCGAGCGCGGTCATGGCGAGCGCGCCGGGCGCAGGTGGAGGGGGGAGCGGCTGCCGCTCAATCGAGACGTGGTCGAAGACGCTCTGGGCCGGATCCGTCGCTTTTCGTCCGGGTGGAGTTCCGCCGGTGCTCGCGAGAAAGCCGACCAGCGCGGTGCGGGGCAGCGCGACGGTGCTTTTGCCGATCTCAAACCACTCGATGCCGTCGGAAGATTGGTAGGCGGTGAATTCGTCGCCCACGCGGCGGATGCGAAGCCAGACGGGCAACCAGGTGTAGTCGCAGCCGCGTTGGACGGTGGTTTTGTCATCGGCCCGCGTGCGAAAGCGCGCCAGACGGCCGCCAATTTCGCCCAAGGTTACCGCCATGGCGCGCGGCTTCTTCGCACCCGGTTCCCGAACCGTCAGCCCCGCCATGGCGACGGATCCCTTCCAGTCTACCAGTCGCGCGGTGATGCTGAAGTCGCCTTCCACGGGTTGGCCGGCAAAGCCTCCGTCCAATTCGCGGCCTGTGGCGGGCACGAGGAACGAATTTCCGCTCGCCTTGGAAAAGAGCGTGCCGGCGGCGGAGACGCCTCGGCTGTCGGGGGGCAGGTCTTCTCCCTTGGCCGGAACGACGCTCACGGGCGCGGAGGGCGCGCTTTTGCCAGCCTGATTGAGCGCGGAGACGGTGTAGTAATAGGTGCGCCCCGGCTCGACCTCGGTATCGGTGTAGAAGGGCGTGGTCCAGCGATCAGTCGAGTAGATGGAGGTGAACGGACCTCCCGGTTCGGTAGCCCGGCAGACCTCGTAACCATGTGCGCTGTAGGCACCGGAGGGCGACCATTTCACCTCGACGCGTTGCAGCCCCGGGATCGCAATCACCTCGCGCGGCACCGGCGGAGGCACCGTCTGCAGCGGAGACGCGGCGGCATCGAGCGTGTAGGTGAGCGTGCCATAGCCGAGGACGTCGACCTCGCCCGGCTCGGGGCGACGCAAGGCAGCGAAGAGTTTGACGTACGGCGCCTTTAGCCCTTTTCCTACAACGTAGTGGTTGTAAACCAGCTCGAAATGGGAGGCAGCGAGGCGCCCGTGGTAGTTCTCGGAGATGTAGAACTGGTTGGCGTTGTCGCAGTTGGTGTAATAGGTATAGGGGACGCCTTTCCAGAGAGTGTGTTGGGCGGCGTGTTCGGCGGCGCCCAACAGGCGGTTGTCGTCGGAGCCGAAGAGATCGAGCCCCTGGGTCCATGCGATCTGGCACAACTCCATCAGCAGGCCCTGGCCACCCATGACGTGCGCGTAGTCGCGACCGCTCTCCTGCCATTGGACGAGGCCGTCGTCGAAACGGAAGGGAGTGGTATTGCGGATCGAGCCGGTACCGCGGCCATTTTTGAAATACTCGACCGCTTCGTCGAATTTCGCGCGGTCGTCGCAGAAGACACCGATCGCCATGACCGCGCGCATATTGCAGGTGTCCCAATTGGCCCAGTAGGCCGAGTCGCCGCGACCGTTGTGACGGGTGAGGAAATCGTGGCAGACGGGGTAAAGGTAATCCACGAGCATCCGCTTGAAGCGCGCCTGATCGGCGGCGGACCAGCCGGGGTAGAACCGCAATAGCTCCGCCGCAATCGCGAAAGTGCCGATGGGTATGCCGCCCAGGCCCGGGTGGTCGTTGCCGTGGGGAATTTCATTCACGGAATTGGACCAGGCGTTGAGGATGCGCATCGCGCAGTCGGCATTGGCCTGGTCGCCGGAGATGTTCCAACGCAGAGCGTTCAGGTAGGCGGCAGTGGCGTCCCGTTGGGCCCGTCCCCGGTCAACCATGTAGTGGTTCGGTCCGGGTCGGCAATCGCTCTGCGCTTTGGGGTCCCGGATGAGCGCGTTCCAACCATCGATCCACGGGCTTTCGCCTGCCGCCACCTTGGCTTTCATGCGATCCAAGTCGGCTTGGGAATGCAGGCCGCCCGGATGAACGAACTCTTGAGCAAAGGTTGGGAGAGCTTGGCCGAAGAACAGTGCGAGCAGGAAAAAGCCAAGGTGAGTGAAGCGGTGCATTGTATTTGGAAAGGATGGAGACGGGAGGGAAAGGGCAAAACCGGAGGAGTGCTGCATGGAGTTGTCGTCGCCCTACTTCGCCACCGGGATTCGCAGCACGGTAAGCGAGTTGCCGGGGAAGCTGCGGGTGAAGTGCGGGCCCGGAAGCGTGAGTTCCTCGGTGCGCGGCGCGACTTTGCGCGGCTCAGCGAGGGAGTTCTCGTCGGTGGGCTTCTCCGAGGTGAGCACCATGGCCCGCGCCGGGCCGGAGATGGCGGCGACACCGGCGAGATCGATGGTCGTCTCGGTCGGACCTGCGGCGGTGTTGACGACCTTGAGGATGATATCGCCGGAGTCGTGGTCGCGCGTGGCGCTGGCGTAGATCGCGTGGGTCGTCAGTTTCGGTCGGGGGAAATCGTGGACGAGCTTTCCGTCGAGCCAGCAGCGGACGTGGTCGCCGCTCAGCTCCACTTTCAGGTCATACCAGCGATTGGCTTCGATCGATCCGTCGTGCCGGTCTTCCGCCTCGTCGAGGCCCACGGCGTCATACTTGTTACCCCAGCCGCCGAGGTTCCAGCCGGTGCGGTCCTCCTCGTGCTGGATGCCGAAGAGCACCATGAAGCCTTCAAGGCCGGCGAGCTTGCGGGCTTTCAGCTCGATGGTGCATTCCTTCCAGGACGGGTCGCCAATCAGGGCGCGCACCTTCTGCTTTTCAGCCGTCTGGCGCAGCACGCCGTCCTGCACGTTCCACTCGCCGGCGCCCTTGAGGGTCCACCCCTTCAGTCCGTTGGTGGCGAAGTTCGATTGGAAGAGAATCTTGCCGTCGGGCGCGGTCACCTTGATGTCCTTGAACTCGGCCTGGGTGTTCCATGTGCTGACGCCGATCCCGCCCTGCGGCTCGTCTGGGGGCAGCTCCGCGCTGCTCACCTTGACGGGCAATGCCAGACTGCCGGGGTTGTGGGCAAACATCTGCTGCACGTAGTAGCTTGGAGTGCCGTACCAGCTGGAACTATCGAAGTTGATGAGATCCGGGTTCCACGCACGATGATTGACGTTGGTGAACAGGGGCGCGTAGGCGGACATCGTCACGACGTCGGCGTTGCGCTCGAAACCGGTCATGAAAGCAGCCTCACCGAGAGCGGCACGGAGATTGCCGAACCCGGCGTGTTTGGTCGCCGCGTATTCGCCCATAAAGACCTTCGGGCCCTTGCGATCAAAGTCGTCGAATTGCGTGGCGCGGCGCATGAGACCCTCGGGGCTGTCGTAAACGTGCACGTCGATGATCCCGGGCATCGGCTCCTTCGGGTAGCCCTTGGCCCAATAGTCCCCGATCAGGGTGATCTCGGGATATCGGGCCTTGATCGCCTTGACGAAGAGGGGCCAGCGTTCGGCATAGTCGGGGCCACCGTTTTCGTTGCCGATCTCCACGATGCGGAGATTGAAGGGCGCAGGGTGTCCGTTTTTGGCGCGAAGCGAGCCCCACACGGAATCCACGGGACCGTTGGCGTATTCGATGGCGTCGAGCGCGTCCTGCACCCACGGGCCGATACGGTCGAGCGGCACGGACTCGCGGTGCGCCATGCCGACATTGATGCAGAACACGGGCTCGGCCCCGAGGTCCTCGGACAATTGCAGATAGTCGTGGTAGCCGAGACCGTTCGTGGAAACGTAGTCCCAAAGATTTTCCCGGGTGGTGCGGGAGGCAACGTCGCCGAGGGTGTTTTTCCACTGGTAGGCGCCGGCCATGTCCTCGCCCTCCACCCAGCATCCGCCGGGGAAGCGGAAGAAGGCCGGCTTGAGCGCGTCCATGGACTCGGCGAGATCGACCCGCAGGCCATGCCCCTTCCACGTCCGATCCGGCATCAGCGAGACCATGTCGAGGAACACATCGCCGTTGCCGGAAAGGAAGAGCCGCAGCTTACCAGAGGCGGTGTTCCGGGACGGCACGAGCTTGAGCGAATATTGTTTCCAGGTGTAGCCTTCGGAGGCGAGCGCGAGATCGCCGGAGGCGACCACGCCATCGGTGGCGTCGCGAAGCTCGACTTTCAAGGAACCCTGGAGGCCGGAGTCGCCTCGCGCGGCGATCTGGAACGTGTAGGACTCACCGGCGACGAAATTCATGCCCCAGTAGCCGGTGTTTTCCAGTACAAGCCCCTTGCCGGGGCGCACGCGAAGGCTGCTCCGGTTGAATGCGTTCAACGGGCGGGATGGGTCGATGGCGGGCGCGTTCGAGCCTTCTGCGGCGGGGGAAAAGGTCCAGAAACGCAAGCCGTCGCTGCCTTCGAAGGATCGGTTGCGAACGAGTTCAGGATAAAGTCCGCCGTCAGCCGCGAGGTTGATGTCCTCGAAAAAGATTCCCCAGAGCAGCGGCGAAATTGCATGGCCGGGTTGATCGGCCTGGACGGAGATCGTCGCGGGAGCGGCGGGGGCGTGAAGCGCGAAAACCGTTGCGGCAATACTGATAGAAAACAAGGTATAGAGCAGATTGCGGGGAAGAAGAAAATTCATGGGAAACTGGGGCTGAAAAAGCCGCAATAGCCGCCGCCCCGGAAGGTCTGCGACCGAGGCGTATCCAAGGACGAGCCGAGCAATATCCTTCCGAATGTCGGGTGGACAAATCTGGGGCCAGTTCTGTCGAACCCCAGGAAGTCCGAATCAAAGTAATTCTCTATCCTCATAATCGGCCGTTGGTCTTCTGGGATCGGAATTATAGAGCTTGGGTTGAACAAAAGCGGCTTATCGCCGCTACGGAGTTCTTTGCCTGGCCCCCGACTGCTTGCTGAGAAGATCATTAGCGAATATTTTTTTGATTTGTTGAGGCACGACCAACGGTTCGGTGGGCGGGGATAAAAATTCGTAAGTCAAAAGCGAAATGCCCGTCTGGCAAGCGACCGGCAGCCGGGTTACGACGTCCACATAGGCGGTACATTCTATGGGAGCCATCAAGCCATCCGGTGAACGAACGGTTTTGAAAACAAGGCATTTCTTATCGAATGCCGTCTGGATACCCACATAATTTTTAAGCGTTACCATGTCCATGTCCGGGAAATCGGATCGGGAATAATCGACATTAAACGGGCTAGGCGGCAGGTCGGGTGGTGGCGCTCCCCGGGAAACCGAGGCATCATTCGGGCCCGGACCGAGGGTTATCTGCATATCACTGATGCACCACGTTCGCCATGTCGTCCCATTGGGCGAGATCATCTCACGTACTTTAAGTGAGCCTGTCTTGGTTGTCGTGGTCACTATTAAAACTTCCATCGACCGGTCCTCTCCCGGAGGTGAACTGGCGGAAGGAGCGGCGGTATCGCCGGGTTTAGCCACTTTTTTGCCCTTGGCAGTAATAACCCATTTGGCAAAGTCTGCAGCACGAATCTGAATTAAGGGGCCCTCCGGAAGGGGGGCCTTCGTTATCGGCGCCTGTTGCGCGGGCAACAGGCTCAGGGTGCAAAGGTAGAGTAGGCCGCAGATGGGAGTGAACCGTTTCATTCTTTTACCTCTTCGATTTGTTGGTCCAGCACCTTGCCGGTATAGCGGTCGATGGCAACGTGCACCCAGTAACGGCGCTCGCCTTCCACGTTAAAATTGGCCAGACTGCCAGCGGAGGACGGAAACCGCCCCGTCTGGGCAATCACATCGATCATCAAGTTCCAGACCCGGGTGGTTCCCGCATTGCTCAAGGCCCGCACGGTCGCCTCACGGTAGCGGGGGCAGACCATGGTGGCATACGTGGCGAGGGTGGCCGAAGCATTGTTATCTTTCCATAGGACGGAACTGAGATTGTTCGGGGTGGCGGATGGGGCGGTCCCCGAAACAGTCGTTGCTGTTCCGCTGAATCCGGTGTAGCTCTGGCCACCATCATAGGCTGTCTTTCCAGTCCCGGGCATGGTACCGCCGTTCGATGCTGTTACCGCGACGCTGCTGTTATATTTGCCGACCAACTCGGCGACGTTGCGCAAAGGGCCGCTGCCGGTGGCAATATTGGCTGAATCGGTCGTCCGGGATACCAGTGCCTTCGCGATCGTATCCGCCGAACCGATCGTGCTGGTCCCTCCATTGATCGCCTGGGTCACGATGGCGGCGCTGGAACTGGTGGGGGTGTAGTAATTGGAGGTGTAAGCCGACGACGCGTTAAGTTCATCCTTGTAAGCGCCAGCCAGCACCGCCTGCAGAACGGACGCTTGGCGCGTGTTGAGATTGATCTTTCCCGCCACCAACCCATTCGGGTCATTGGTGTCATTGATGCAGAAGGCATCCAGCAGGGCGCTGCTGCCGCTTTCCGGGGTCGAGAAATCGAGATTGCGCCAAGGCGTCCCGGTGAAGACGTAGCCTAGTTCGGCGACCGAACGAAACGGCCGGTTGAGGATGACCGGGCGGCTGGAACCATCCATGGCAACGGTAGCGGTGCCGCCGGGCGTGGATGCTGTGACACTAAAGGTATTGGGCACGGCCTGTCCCGTGGCATTGAAGGTATGGGCCCAGTTCAGCGGTATTCCACTGGGGGTGCCGGCGGGTCTCGCCACGGCCGGGGAGCGATCAAAGGTAAGCGCCAGGGAGGGCTGCACGTAAGCCGACATGCCTCGCCGCACCACCCCGTCGGGATCGGCGTAGAAAATATTCGCGGCGGGGCTGCTCGTTTGGGCAGCCACTCCACCGTTGGTCGCACCGTTGAAAAAACCAAAACTATTCAGTGAGTTGTAAAGGGTGGAGAGAGGGTTGTTCTGGCAGAGAAGGCCCGGTCGAAACAGACTGACATTGGGGCTATTCGACTTGTAATACCATCCCCAGGCGTTATTGGGCGTGGGGGTCAAAGTATTGTATCCCACGGAGAAACCCGATTGCTCATCGGGACGAAATGTCCAAATGGCGTTTTGATTGGCGGCTGCAGCGCTAGGAGCAGCGGAATAACCATTTGTTGGGCCAGCCCATCCATAAGGGATGCCAAAGGTACTATATGTGCCGTTCTGCCCCCGAGTTGTGAGGGGCGTCTCCCAAACTCCAATATTCACTCCGTAGTTATCGGTGCCATTCGAATAGGCACCGAATCGACTTGTGCGTGGATCGCTGTAATTAAAGACCAGCGGCGAGCTTGTCATGAAATTGTTCAGTTGGACGGGAGCAGCATGCAGGTTATCATTCCAATTATAGTAGATGAATGGCCCGTTGTTTTTGGGCCCCATGTATTTCTCGTCATAGGTACACCAATTCCCGGCTGCCGCGCCGGTAGGATTGCTGACTGGGTCCGCGTATTGGATTCGGTAGGTTATCTGTTGCCCCGCGCTTCCGGAAAAATGGATGTTGCCGGCTGGAACGATATAATTAACGGGAGAACCAGATGCAGTTGTCGTGCCGGATGGGGGCTGTGCGTCTGGAGCACCCTGGACACCATTCGTGGTGGTTGTGACCGTCTTTTGGGTGGTATTTTGATCGTACGCCTGAAGCGTCGCATTCCAGACCAGCGGTACGAGTCCCAAACAGATGCCGATGGAGGCAGGTTTGGTTCCACTACTATTTCTGAGATCCTTCACCCCGGGATAGGTAGCCCCGTAGGCTGCGCTAAAATAGGTATAATAGCCGTTTGCATCACTGGCCGCATAACTGTCCTCCAACCCACCGTTACCATTGGTGAGGTTCGTCGCCAGGCTCGGGGTGGCGGTGACACTGCGCACGAAGTTCGAGGGGCCAAACTTCAGGCCGCAGGGCGTGGGCACGCCGGGCTCATCGAGAATGGTCGGCTCGCGGAAGAGATCGACCCACGGAGAACTGGCTGCGGTCGTCAGGGGGATATCGAAATCAATTTCAGAGTTGGCCTGGGTCAGCGACATGGGTTGCTCCACGTTCGTCGTCGTGGCGTTGATCCAGGTGGAGTTGCCATCTGCATTTGCCGTGTCATCCAAATTACCGTTCGGATAAGTAACGGTTTTACCAATCGTTGTGACGGTGGTGGTTGACGCTCCGTTCTGTGAATCTCCGGTTACTACGGTCGAAGAGCTTGTTGAGCCGGAAATTGTGGTAATATTTCGACAGCCACCCTGCACGGTAAACCCATTGATACCGGAAACGACGGGAGTCGAGGGATTGCTCATGTTGGGCGTGCCCGAAATGGCAACCAGACGAAAATGGGTGGGGCGGGGCCCGATCGACGCCGCATAGGTGGTCTGCTGGGCGACCGTGCCTAGGGCAATGGGATTCAGGGCATGCGGGTTCCAGATCGTGGGTATCTCGTAAACCGCAGCCAGCCCCGCGTTGGCGGCCGTGATCTTGACAGGATTCGCGGTAATCGCACCGATACTCGGTGAACCGCCGACAGCGCCTGCCGTTAAAGTGGC
>FTJN01001622.1_pt2 | contig 12930 bp, 13 predicted proteins | sample 1658361 | NCBI WGS metagenome assembly FTJN01 (sample SAMEA3914819, study PRJEB12502) | metagenome | biome: forest; material: soil | place: Canada | collected 2010-06-26 | depth 0.3 m | reverse complement strand
GCCAGGCGCGGGAACAGGCTTTCGTAGCAGATCAGCGGCTGGACCAGCAGGTCGGGCGCGATCCGCAGCGGCGCGGGGCGCGGGCCAGTGGCGAAGCCGTCACCCAGGTGGGCCATGCTCTTGACGCCCAGCTTCGTCATCAAGGCGTCGGCCGGCAGATATTCGCCGAACGGCACAAGCCGGTGCTTGTCGTAGATCCCGACCACCACGACGTCGCCGGCCTCGCGGCGCAGGGCGACCAGGCTGTTGTAGTAGACCGGTTTGTCGGGCGTCCCCTCGTAGCGATAGCCGCCGATCAGCAGGATCTGGCCGGGCTGGAGCGCGTCGACGATCGCTTGCCGCACCCAGCTGCCGGGGACCATGTAGTCGTTGATCGCCAGCGGCAGGGCGCCCTCGGGCCAGACGACGATGTCGGCTGGCTTGGCGGCATAGGGCTTGGCCGTCAGCGAGACATAGGCCTGAACGATCTGTGCGAAGCGCCCGGCGTCCCACTTGGATTCCTGCGGGATGTCGGCCTGGACGATGCGGACGGTAGTCGGCGCGTAGGGCTCGCCATAGTGCGTTACGGCTAGGTGCGCCCCGCCGCCAACATAAAGAGCGAAAAGGCTGGCGACAGCGCCGCCGACAACCCAACGGCCGTTACGGCCTTCGCGCCAGACCGCCGGGGCGGCGGCGATGACCAGGGTGACCCAGGTGAGACCGTAGGCGCCGACCACGGCCGCGAACTGCGAAACCGCCGAGCCGGCCCGCCAGGTCTCGCCCGGCAGGTTCCAGGGAAAGCCGGTCAGGATGTGGCCGCGGGTCCATTCCAGGACCGCGAAGGCGCCGGCGAACACCAGAACCCGTCGCACGCCGGCGGGCCGGGCCAGCCGATAGAGCACCGCCGCCAGGCCCCAGAACAGGGCCATGCCGGCGGCCATGGCGGCCACGGCGAACGGGGCCATCCAGCCCTGATTGGCGGCGTCGACCATGAAGGCCTCGGCGATCCACCATGTGGAAAGGCCGAAATAGGAGAGCCCCATCAACCAGCCGCGGAAGAAGGCCGAGCGCAGGGGCCGGGGGCCGTCGATGGCGTCGAGCAGTCCCAGAAGCACCGCATAGCCCAGCAGGCCCGGCAGAAATCCGAACGGCGGATGAGCCAGGGCGGCGGCCAGGCCCGCCAGCAGGGCCAGGCCCCGCGCCCGCCACGGCGTCAGCTTCGGCAGGATCGGCAGGTTCACGAAGCGGCCATGCGGCCAGGTTCGGCGCGTGACTCTTGGGCGGCGTTCTCGGCGGCCTGTTCAACGCTCACGGCGGGCCGCACCCGCACCCGGCGCACCCGGCGCGGATCGGCCTCGACCACTTCCAGGTCGAAGCCGGCCGGATGGGCGATCACCTCGCCCCGCTGCGGCACGCGGCCGGCCAGGGCCACGACCAGACCGGCGACGGTGTCGATGTCCTCTTCCATGTCCGGCGGAGCCAGGTCGCGATCGAGCACGGCCTCCAGGTCTTCCAGCGGCGCGCGGGCGTCGACCTCGAACAGGCCGCCGGGCCGGGCGACGATGCTGGAGACCTGGGCGTCGTCATGCTCGTCGTCGATCTCGCCGACCACCGCCTCGATCAGGTCCTCCATGGTCACCAGGCCGTCGGTGCCGCCGAACTCGTCGATGACCAGGGCCATGTGAATGCGGCTGGTGCGCATGCGCAGCAGCAGGTCGGCGGCCCGCATCGAGGCCGGCACATAGAGGGCTTCACGACGCAGACGGTGCAGGACCTGGTCGGTGGGCGCGGGGCGCTTTTCCTCGTTGGCCAGCAGGCGGAACACGTCCTTGACGTGGATCACGCCCACTGGATCGTCCAGCGTCTCGCGATAGATCGGCATCCGCGAGTGTTCGGCCTCGGTGAACTGGGCGACCACCGCCTCGAACGGGCTGGAGACCTCGACGGCGACGATGTCGGCGCGCGGGGTCATGACGTCGGCCACCCGCAGGGTCTGGAACGCCTCGGCCTGGTCGACCATGTCGACCTCGTGGACCAGGGCCGGGTCAGCCGGACGCGAGGTCTCGGCCAGGCCCGGCACGCCGCGGCCGGCGAGATCCTTGCGCATCTTGCGGAAGAACGCCCGCACGCCCCGGCTCAAGCGAGCCGGACCGGCGGGCGTGGAACTCTGGTCGTCGCTGGGCATGCCCTAGAGATTATCCCTCGTCGGACGCGGTTTCGGCATAGGGATCCGGAATGTCCAAGCCCGCGAGAATCTCGCGCTCGAACGCCTCCATGGCCTCGGCGTCGCCGTCGTCCTGATGGTCGTATCCTAAGAGATGAAGCACCCCGTGCGCCACCAGATGTTGCAGGTGGTGCGCCAGGGGCTTGCCCTGCTCGGCGGCTTCACGCTGGCAGACCCCGAAAGCCAGGGCGATGTCACCGATCTGGCCTTCGGGATTTGCCCCCGGAGAAATGACCGAAGGAAAGGACAGGACGTTGGTCGGATAGTCCTTCTGGCGGAAGTCGCGGTTCAGCGCCTGGACGCTGTCGTCGTCGGCCAGCAGGATGACGATGCCGTGGCCCTCGATGTCCTCGTGGGCGTCCAGCACGGCCTGGGCGGCGCGCCAGACCAGGGCCTCGACCTCGGGTTCGGCCTTTGTCCAGGCCTCGTCCTCGATCTCGATGTCCACCGTGATCGTCATCTAGCGGGTTGTCGTCTGCAGGGCGTCGGCGTCGTAGGCCTTGACGATGCGCTCGACCAGCGGGTGGCGCACCACGTCGGCCGAGGTAAAGCGCGACACCGCCACGCCCTCGACGCCCTCGAGGATCGACACCGCGTGGGCCAGGCCGGAATCGCGGGGATTGAGCAGGTCGACCTGGGTCGGATCGCCCGTCACCACCATCCGCGCGCCTTCGCCCAGACGGGTCAGGACCATCTTCATCTGCAGGCGCGAACAGTTCTGGGCCTCGTCGACGATGACGAAGGCATGGGCCAGGGTACGGCCACGCATGAAGGCGATCGGTGCGACCTCGATCTCCAGCTTCTCGCGGCGGCGGCGCAGCTGGTCGGCGCCCATGATGTCGGTCAGGGCCTCCCAGACCGGGGCCATGTAGGGATCGACCTTTTCGTTGAGGTCGCCCGGAAGAAAGCCGAGCTTCTCGCCGGCCTCGACGGCGGGACGGGTGACGACCAGGCGGTCGACCTCGCCGCGCAACAGCATGCCCGCGCCCTGGGCGACCGCCAGGAAGGTCTTGCCGGTGCCGGCCGGGCCCAGGCCAAAGCACAGCGGATAGGTCGCCATGGCCTCCATGTAGCGGGCCTGGCCCTTGGTCTTGGGCGAGACCGAGCCCTTGCGCACGGCGCGCGGCGAGACCTGGCCGCCGGTGCTCTGGGCCTCGCCCACCGCGACGCGCACATCGGCCTCGACCACTTCGTCGCCGGCATCCGCGCGCTCCGAGAGATCGCGCAACGCCCGCTTGGCGCCCGTGCGGCCCTTGACGTCGCCGGTGATGGTGACGCCGCCGCCCGGGGTCTCGATCAACACCTTGAAGGCGTCCTCGATCAGGGCGGCGTGACGGCCGCTCGGGCCGGAAACGGCGCGAACAGCGGTGTCGGACAGGGGCAGGAACTCAGGCGTACGGCTCAAGCGGGCTCCGGAATGGACTGGCTCTCGAGCACGCCGCCCAGGCTCATCTTGGCCGACGACTCGATGCGGACGGGAACGATCTGGCCCAGCAGGCTGTCAGGACCCACCGCGTGCACCGACTGAAGATAGGGACTGCGACCGATGATTTGACCGGGGTTGCGGCCTTTTTTCTCGAACAGCACCGGCATGACCTTGCCGACCTGCAGGGCGTTGAACGCCTTTTGCTGTTCGTCGAGCAGCTGGTTCAGGCGGTCCAGGCGCTCGGCCTTGACCGCGTCGTCCACCTGGCCGGGCATGGCCGAGGCCGGGGTGCCGGGGCGGCGCGAATATTTGAACGAGAAGGCGCTGGCGAAACCGACCTCGCGGACCAGGTCGAGCGTCTTCTCGAAATCGCCGTCGCGCTCGCCGGGGAAGCCGACGATGAAGTCGCCGCTCATGGCGATGTCGGGCCGCGCGGCGCGGATCTTCTCGATCAGCCGCACATAGCTCTCGGCCGTGTGGTCGCGGTTCATGGCCTTGAGGATCTTGTCCGACCCCGCCTGCACCGGCAGGTGCAGATAGGGCATCAGCTCGGGCAGTTCGCCGTGAGCCTCGATCAGGTCGTCGCCCATGTCGCGCGGGTGGCTGGTGGTGTAGCGGATGCGGTCCAGGCCGGGGATTTTCGCCAGACGCCGCACCAGCCTGGCCAGGGTGTAGCCGCCGCCGTCATAGGCGTTGACGTTCTGGCCCAGCAGGGTGACCTCGCGCACGCCCTGATCGGCCAGACGCTTGGCCTCGTCCTCGATCTGCTCCGGCGGCCGCGACCACTCGCCGCCGCGGGTATAGGGCACCACGCAGAAGGTGCAGAACTTGTCGCAGCCCTCCTGCACGGTCAGGAAGGCGGTGACGCCGTTGACCTGGCGCTCGGCCGGCAGGGCGTCGAACTTCTCGTCGGCGGCGAAGTCGGCGGAGAGGCGTTCGCCGGTCGCCCGGTGGGCGCGGGCGATCAGCTCGGGCAGTTGGTGATAGGCTTGCGGCCCGACCACCAGATCGACCGCCGGCTGGCGACGCATGATTTCCTGGCCCTCGGCCTGGGCCACGCAGCCGGCCACGGCGATGGTCATCTTGCCGCCGGCCTCGGCCTTTCGGCCCTTCATCTGCTTGATGTAGCCGAGTTCGGAATAGACCTTCTCGGTGGCCTTCTCACGGATGTGGCAGGTGTTGAGCACCACCAGATCGGCGCCTTCCGGCTCGTCGACAATGCCATAGCCCAGCGGGCGCAGGACATCGGCCATGCGCTCGCTGTCATAGACGTTCATCTGACAGCCGTAGGTCTTGATATAGAGGCGCTTTTGCGGGGTCTCGCTCATGCGGGGCGTTATGAGCGCCGGGGGGCGCTGGCGCAAGGTTCTGGGGGACACACCTGATCGTCCTTCTCCCCTTGCGGGAGAAGGTGGCCTGCGAAGCAGGTCGGATGAGGGGTCGATAGACAAAACCGCCGCGACGGGCGGAATGACCGGACAAAGCTTTAACGTTTGAGAGACCCCTCATCCGTCAGCTTCGCTGACACCTTCTCCCGCAAGGGGAGAAGGATAGAGGCCGCTAGTCCTCGATCGGAACCCCGTACAGCTCCAGCCGGTGGTCGATCAGCTTGTAGCCCAGCTTGCGCGCGATGGCGTTCTGCAGGGCCTCGATCTCCTCGTCCACGAACTCGACGACCTTGCCGGTCTTCATGTCGATCAGGTGGTCGTGGTGGTGATCCGGCGTCTCTTCGTAGCGCGAGCGGCCGTCGCGGAAGTCGTGGCGCTCGATGATGCCGCTCTCCTCGAACAGACGCACCGTCCGATAGACCGTGGCGATCGAGATGTGCGGGTCCACGGCGTGGGCGCGGCGGTGCAGCTCTTCCACGTCCGGGTGATCGTCGGCCGACGACAGCACGCGGGCGATGACCCGACGCTGGTCGGTCATGCGCATGCCTTTTTCGACACAGAGCTTTTCGAGGCGATCCACGGTGGCGTCTCCGGAAAGATGAACCCAAACGAGATTCGGGCGGAAGATAGGGGTTGAAACGCTAGCTGTTAAGCGCTCGCCGCATCACCACCGCGTCCTTGGCCCCATCTGCATGGGGATAATAGCCTTTTCGCAGCCCCACCCGCTCGAAACCGGTCGTCTCGTAGAGCTTGATGGCCGCCAGGTTGTCAGCCGCGACCTCCAGGAACATCTCCAGAGAGCCCGTTTCCTTGGCGATCACGACGGCCATCTCGACCAGAGCCGCGCCCCAGCCTCGGCGGCGAGCGGCCGGATCGACGCCGATGGTCAGGATTTCGGCCTCCCCGGCGATGGCGCGGCACAGGATGAAACCTCGAGCTTCCTCAGGCTCGCCGGACTCGCCCAACACGGCGAAGGCGCCGGGGCCCTTCAGCAGCGCCTCAAACGCTTCGGCCGACCAGGGTCGGTCGAAGGCGCGGTCGTGGAGGTCGGCGAGGATGAAACAGGCTTCCAGCCCGACGGGACGCAGGATCATGCGGCCGGCGCCACGGCATAGGGGGCGCGCAGATAGAGCGGCCGGGGCGAATGGCCGGGCGCGGGCCGGGCGGCGGCCAGGCGGGCGACGGCGACCGGATCGGCATAGGCCGCGGTCAGCACGCTCGCCTCGGGCAGGACGTCGGCGATCAACGGCGCGCCGGAACCGATCAAGGTGGCCGGACCGCCGGAATAAAGCTCGGCCAGGCGCGCGGCGGCGACCCCGACCTCCAGGGCGTCGGGGGCCATCAGGGCCTTTCCGCCGTCGAAGACCTGCAGATAGACCTGGCCCATCTTCGCATCCAGCACCCCGGCCACGAAGCCGGCGACGCCCGCCGAGGCGGCCAGGGCTTCCAGGCTGTTGATCCCGACGCAGGGGATCGACAGGGCCGTGGCCAGGCCCTTGGCGAACGACAGCCCGACCCGCAGGCCGGTGAACGAGCCGGGACCGACGGTGACGGCGATGCGAGTGAGGTCCGAGAACTTCACGCCCGCCTCGGCCGCGACTTCACGAGCCAGGACCGCGATGCGCTCCTGATGGCCCCGGGTCATCGGCTCGCTACGGGCGGCGCGAACGATGTCGCCGTCCAACACCGCGACCGAGCTGGCGGCCAGGCAGGTGTCGATGGCGAGGATCATTGCGTGGGCGCTCCGCCGCGCCAGATGAAGCCACGCAGGGTCGCCTTCTCCCGCAGCGTCGCCTCAGGCGGTAGCGTGTCCTGCGTCCAGCCGGGAACACCAAACACGTAGCGGAGCACCGGCTCGCCGGGTTGGGTGCAGATCACGGCGTGGGCGTCGAGATCCTTGCCCATCCAGCAGCGCGCATAGTCCATGTCGGCGTCCGCCCATTTTAGGCCCAGGACCTCACCGCGCGGCCCCTTCGGCGTGCCGCCGCTGATGCGGATGTCGCCGACCTTGGTCGTGCCGGGGTTGCCGGAAATGTCGATCTCACCGCCATTCTGCATGACCGTGATCCCCATCAGGGTCGATGCGGAAAAATCATGGCGCATGAGAACACTCTCGATCTTCGCCTTCGGAAAGCGCGGCTGGATCGCTTCCATCGAGAATTCGGTCTGGGCCATCAGCGGGCCGACCGAGAATTCGTCCAGCATGAGCGGTCCGCCAACGTAAGGCGTGAACCGATCGACGCTGCCGTCGGCATTCTGTCGCGTCACCACGGCGGGGGTCGGCGCGGGGGCCACGGGCTTGGCCGCGCCCGGCTTGTCGGCGGGGCCGCAGGCGGCCAGCGCCAGCAGCGGCGCGGCGAGGAGCAGGCGTCGAAGCATCAGGTCAGGCCGCGCCGATGGCGGCTTTCTCGGCCGGGCGCCAGATGAACTCGTTGAGCTGGCCCTTGGCCTTCAGCACCTCGACCGACGGCAGGCCGCCGCTGGTCCAGCCCGGCACGCCGAACACATAGGACACGGTGGGGGCCGCGGGGCGCACGCAGACGGTCTGGTTGACGGTACGGCCAGACCCGGCTCGGCACTGGGTGATGTCGAAGCCCAGGTCGGCCCACTTGCCGAGCAGAACTTCGCCCTTGGGACCTTGCACGGACCCACCAGCCAGCCGGATCTCGCCGATGCCGCCTTCGGAACCCTTGCCGATCTCCAGCAGCGGGACATTGTCCTGGTCGACGGTGATGATCGGTCCGGGCGGACCCTCGCCGGCATGGATGAAGGCGCTCTTGACCACCGCCTTGGGGAACAGCGCCTTGATGGTCGGCGCGTCGAAGGCCGTGGCCTCGGTGATCGGCCCCACACCGTCGGCGCGGACATGCAGCGGACCGCCGACATAGGGCGTGACCGCGATCGCCACCGGTCCGGAGGTCGGAACCTCCCCTGTTGCTTGGGGGGCGGAGGGCGCTTTGGTGTCGGCGTGCTTGGCGGGGCCGCAGGCGGCGAGCAGCAGCAGCGGGGCGGCGATCAGGGCGAGGCGCTGGGTCATGGGGCGCCTTTTAGCATCTTTCGGTTCGGCGGCGAGACGCCCCCTCCGTCACGATGCGTATTCGCTTCGCGCCACCTCCCCCGCGATGCGGGTGAGGAGAACCGGACACCCGCTCCTCCCCCGTGAAACGGGGGAGGTGGCCGCGAAGCGGACGGAGGGGGCGCGCGGCCGATCAGATGATCTTCGCGGCTTCCTCGAAGTCCAGGCGGGGGCTGCGCGGGAAGACGCCTTCGTCGGTGCCGTAACCGATCGAGGCGATGAAGTTGGACTTGATGTTGGTCCCGGCGAAGAATTCAGCGTCGACGCCGGCGTTGTCGAAGCCCGACATCGGGCCGACGTCCAGGCCCAGGGCCCGGGCGGCGAGGATGAAATAGCCGCCTTGCAGCGAACTGTTGCGCAGCGCGCCGACTTCCTTGGCCACGGGATCGCCGAACCAGTTCTTGGCGCCGGGGGCGTGGGGGAACAGGCGGTCCAGGGTCTCGGGGAAGTCCAGGTCGTAACCGATGATCACGGTGACCGGCGCCTTGACGATCTTGGCCCCGTTCGAGCCGGACGACAGGGCCGCCAGCCTGGCCTTGGCTTCGTCGCTCTGGACAAAGATGAAGCGGGCCGGGGTGGTGTTGGCCGCCGTCGGGCCGAACTTCACCAGGTCGTACAGCTCGCGCAGCACCGGTTCCGGGATGGTCTGGTCGCTCCAGCCGTTGCGGGTGCGAGCTTCGGTGAACAGTTGGGCGAGAGCCGGGTCGGCGAGCTTGGCCATGAGCATTCCTCAAGTGCGCTATCAGTAACTTATCTAGTTACAGTACGAACTTGCGCCGACGCTCGCAAGCGCCGGGCGGCCAAGTTTTTCTGAAGGTGGTTAGAGCGTCTGCTCGACCCGCGTCACTTCGGGCACATAATGCTTGAGCATGTTCTCGACCCCGGCCTTCAAGGTCGCGGAGGACGAAGGGCAGCCCGAGCAGGCGCCGCGCATGTGCAGCCAGACCACGCCGGTGGCCGGCTCGAACCGGTTGAACACGATGTCGCCCCCGTCCTGGGCCACGGCCGGGCGGATGCGGGTGTCGAGCAGCTCCTTGATCTCGGCGACGATCTGCGAGGTTTCCTCGTCATAGACGCCGTCGTTGTCGTGGCCGCTTTCCACCGCGTCCAGCAGCAGGGGCCGGCCGCTGGTGAAGTGGTCCATGATGGCGGCCAGGATCGGCGCCTTCAGGTGCGGCCACTCGGCGCCCTCGGCCTTGGTCACGGTCAGGAAGTCCGGACCGAAGAACACGCGATTGACGTCGCCCAGGCGGAACAGGGCTTCGGCGAGCGGCGAGGCGTCGCCCTCCTCCTCGGTCTTGAACTCCCGTGCGCCTTCGCCCAGCACGTCGCGGCCGGGCAGGAACTTCAGGACCTCGGGATTGGGCGTGGTTTCGGTCTGGATGAACATGCCGGAGAAATGGACCTCCCGAGCCCCCAAGACAAGAGCGACAGGCTGCCGCTAGCGTCATCGTGACAAAGCCATCGCGTTATGGCTCCATCATCAAAACAAGTGTTTCACGCCAATAGTCCTAGGGAGATCGCCATGAGCGATGGAGCCATCGATCTTTCGGGCGAAGCCGCCACGGCGCGGGCCAAGGCCTACGCCATGCCTCTGAGCGAGATCGACGTCGCCGACCCCGCCCTGTTCGCGGCCGACGCCCACTGGCCCTATTTCGAGCGGCTGCGGGCCGAGGACCCGGTGCATTACTGCGAAAGCAGCGAGCACGGGCCCTATTGGTCGATCACTCGCTACGCCGACATCATGACGGTGGACACCACGCATCAGGTGTTCTCGTCGGACAGCAGCCTGGGCGGCATCACGATCCGCAACTTCGACGAGGACTTCGTCCTGCCGATGTTCATCGCCATGGATCCGCCCAAGCACGATATCCAGCGCAAGACCGTCAGCCCGATCGTCTCGCCGGTGAACCTGGCGTTGCTGGAGGGCACGATCCGCGAGCGGGTCGGCGTCATCCTCGACGCCCTGCCGATCGGCGAGACCTTCGACTGGGTCGACAAGGTGTCGATCGAGCTGACCACCCAGATGCTGGCCACCCTGTTCGACTTCCCGTGGGAGGAGCGCCGCAAGCTGACCCGCTGGTCGGACGTCTCCACCGCCACGCCCGGGGCCGGGATCGTGGACACCGAGGAGCAGCGCCGCGAAGAGCTGCTGGAGTGTCTGGCCTATTTCACCAATCTCTGGAACGAGCGGGTCAATTCGACCGAGCCCGGCAATGACCTGATCTCCATGCTGGCCCACGGCGAGGCGACGCGGAACATGCCGCCGTTCGAATATCTGGGGAACATCATCCTGCTGATCGTCGGCGGCAATGACACGACGCGGAACTCGATCACCGGCGGCCTGCTGGCGCTCTCCCAGAACCCGGCCGAGGAGGCCAAGCTGCGGGCCGACCCGTCGCTGATCCCCAACATGGTCTCCGAAATCATCCGCTGGCAGACACCGCTGGCCTATATGCGCCGCACCGCGAAAGAAGACTTCGAGCTGTCGGGCAAGACCATCAAGGCCGGCGACAAGGTGGTGATGTGGTACGTCTCGGGCAATCGTGACGAGACGGCGATCGACAACCCCAACGCCTTCCTGATCGACCGGCCCCGGGCCCGCCAGCACCTGTCGTTCGGCTTCGGCATCCACCGCTGCGTCGGCAACCGCCTGGCCGAACTGCAGCTGAAGATCATCTGGGAGGAGATCCTCAAGCGCTTCCCGAAGATCGAGGTGATGGGCGAACCGAGGCGGGTCTATTCGAGCTTCGTGAAGGGGTATGAGAGTTTGCCGGTGCGGATTCCGAGCCGGCTCTAGGGGACCTTAGGCCCCCCAGAACCCCACCAGCTTCTTCACCTCGGCCACCGTCGGCGCGGCGACCTCGGAGGCCCGCTCCGCCCCGGCCTTGAGGATCCGGTCGATCTCGGTCGGGTCGGCCAGGAAGCGGCGCATGGTCTCGCCGACCGGGGCCAGCTTCTCGACCGCCAGGTCGGCCAGGGCCGGCTTGAAGGTTCCAAAGCCCTTGCCGGCGTACTCGGCCAGCACTTCGGCCTTGGTCCGGCCCGACAGCGCCGCGAAGATGCCGACCAGGTTGTCGGCCTCGGGGCGAGCGGTCAGCTCTTCCTGGGTCTCGGGCAGCGGTTCCGGATCGGTGCGGGCCTTCTTGACCTTGCCGGCGATGGTGTCGGCGTCGTCCGTCAGGTTGATGCGGCTGTAGTCCGAAGGATCGGACTTGCTCATCTTGGCCGAGCCGTCGCGCAGGCTCATGACCCGAGCCCCAGGGCCCTGGATCAGCGGCTCGGGCTGCGGGAAGAAGCCCTGGACGCCGAAGTCGTGATTGAACTTGGCGGCGATGTCGCGGGTCAGCTCCAGGTGCTGCTTCTGGTCCTCGCCCACCGGCACGTGGGTGGCCTTGTAGACCAGGATGTCGGCGGCCTGCAGCACCGGATAGGTGTAGAGGCCGACGCTCGAGCGCTCCTTGTGCTTGCCGCTCTTTTCCTTGAACTGGGTCATGCGGTCCAGCCAGCCGAGGCGGGCCACGCACTGGAAGATCCAGGCCAGTTCGGAATGCTCGCGCACCGCCGATTGCGGGAAGATCGTCGCCTTCTTCGGGTCCAGGCCCGCCGCCAGATAGGCGGCGGCGATCTCGCGGGTCTGCTGGGCCAGGGCTTCCGGCTCCTGCCAGACGGTGATGGCGTGCAGGTCGGCGACGAAGATGAAGGTGTCCATCTCGTGCTGCAGCTTGGCGAACTTCACCAGCGCGCCGAGATAGTTGCCCAGATGCAGGGCGCCGGACGGCTGGACGCCGGAGAGCACGCGGGTCGGGCCCGTGTAGGGAACGGGGGTGTGGTCGGTCATGGCTTCAGCCTTGGAACTTGAAACGGGCATGGCGGGCGCAAGACGGCGCGAGCCGCGTGCGGGACGCGGCGGAACGGGTCAGAGAAAGCCGCGCCATCGCGGCGCGGAAGAACCGATCGAAGCCATGGATGCTGGTTACCGGGCAAGGCGCGGAAGGGCAAGGCCTGAGCCGGGGACATGCACTTGTGCGTGTCCCCGATCGTACCTACGCCTTGCCCCGCTTGAGCACGCCCTTCAGCTCGGCCGGCGTCACCCCGCCGAACAGGAAGACCAGCGGCGGATAGAGCGCGCCGCCGACGATCACGGTCAGCAGCAGGGCGAACTCCTTGGCGCCGACGCTGTGTCCCCGCAGGCCCAGCTCGCGCAGCGGCGCCTCGATCAGCGGCCGCCAGTGCGAGGCCGCCGCCAGGGCCAGGCCCATGACCACGCTGGCCGCCAGGATCCGCGCCACCCGCGACCAGGTCTGGATCGTGGGGCTGTAGTGATCCTTGCGCGACAGCCCCCAGGCCATCTGGGCCACGTTCAGCCACGAGGCGATGGCGGTGGCCGCGGCGATGCCCTTGACCCCGACCAGATTGAACAAAACGATGCCGAACACGACATTGACCGCCACCGAGATCAGGGCGAAGCGCATCGGGCTCTTGGTGTCGCCGCGCGCGAAGAAGGCCCGCGAATAGAGCTGCTGCAGCACGAAGGCCGGGGTGCCCAGGCCGTAGAAGAACAGGGCCGAGGCCGTCTGGCTGGCGTCGAACGGCGTGAACTCGCCGCGGGTGTAAAGGGCGTCCGACAGGAAGCCCGGCATGGCCACCAGGGCCGCGGCGGCCGGGATGGTCAGGGCCATGGCCAGGGTGATGGCCTGGTCCATGGCGGTCTGGGCGTCGCCCTTGTCGCCCGTGTTCACGGCCCGCGACAGGCGCGGCAGCAGGGCCACGCCGATCGCCACGCCCACCAGGCCCAGCGGCAGCTGGTAGAGCCGATCGGCGGTGGCCAGCCAGG
>FTJN01791656.1_pt1 | contig 12931 bp, 10 predicted proteins | sample 1658361 | NCBI WGS metagenome assembly FTJN01 (sample SAMEA3914819, study PRJEB12502) | metagenome | biome: forest; material: soil | place: Canada | collected 2010-06-26 | depth 0.3 m | reverse complement strand
TCTCGAGCCGGCGCGTGAGGCGCTCGCTCCAGGCCGCGATGTCGTCGCGCTGCGCCTCGTCGAGGTAGGAACGATCACCGAAATAGAGCAGGGGGCCATTGCGGGCGGAATCGACCATCAGGGCGGTGAGAAACCGTCCCAGTCTTTCGAAACCCGTCCCACCATCCCCGTTGGTCTCGCCTAGCACGCGCTCGAACCGTTCCAGCGAGCTCTGGTGGCAGGCGAAGACCAAGGCCTGCTTGTTCGGGAAATAATAGTAGAGCGCTGCGTCGCGAAGATCGAGCGCGGCCGCGATCTCGGTCATGGTGGCCAGGGCATAGCCCTTGATATTGATGATCTCGGTGGCGGCTCGAAGGATGGCGTCGCGCTTTTTGGCGGACTTCGGGCTGTGCGACAGCGGTTTGGGGCAGTCCGGCGTCGCCGTCCCGGTATCATGCTGGCCGATCAAGGCTTTTCGCTCCCCTGGTGTTCTCTTTGCGGAACTTCCGCAGTGGTAGCGGCTTGGCCCTGCCTTGGGCAAGCGTTCAGAAGAACGACGTTCGGCTTCATCCTAAAATTTCTAACTTGCTCTAGAATATCTGGGGTGTACTAGAATCGCACCTGAGCCACGAAACGCCGACACAGGCGCCGTGCGCTTCGGGGGAAACCGAAATGGCAGCGAACGCCGCGCAGGACCTTGTCCGCGCCCTCGCCGAGGGTGACGCGCTGTGTGACCTCGCCGCCGTACCGCTCAACCGAATCCGAAATCGCCAAGTCGTCCGCCTCGGCGCGAGCGGGCTTGGCTTGCGTGCGCCGCGACCTGCTCGATCGCCGGCCCCGCGCTGACAACAACATAAAAAGCTCGAGGGAGAGAAACGTGAAGAAGATGCATTTCGTCGGCGCTTCGCTACTGGCCCTGGTCGTGGCGGGTCCCGCCCTGGCCCAGGACAAGACCCCGCCGCCCGCCAATAGCGCCGCGACCGTGGAAGAGATCATTGTTACGGCGACCAAGCGCGAGCAGACCCTGCAGGACGTGCCGATCTCGGTGTCGGTCACCGGCCCCAAGACCCTGGAACGCGCCCAAATTCGCGACCTGCTCGATCTGCAGTCGGTGGTGCCGTCGCTGAAGGTGTCTCAGTTCAACGCCGCCAGCCAGACCAACTTCATCATCCGCGGCTTCGGCAACGGCAACGGCAACGACGGCATCGAGAGCTCGGTCGGCGTCTTCATCGACGGCGTCTATCGCTCGCGTTCGGCCGCGGCCCTGGATGACCTTCCCGAGGTCGAGCGGATCGAAGTGCTGCGGGGCCCGCAGTCGACCCTGTTCGGCAAGAACGTGTCGGCCGGCGCGATCAGCATCGTGACCAAGCAGCCGCAGTTCGACTTCGGCGGCAAGGCCGAGGTCACCGTCGGCAACTACGATGCGCGTCAGTTCAAGGGCACGATCACCGGCCCGATCGCCGACGACCTCGCCGTGCGGATCTCTGGCAGCGTCAACAAACACGATGGTTACGCGACCAACGTCACCACCGGCAACGACGTCAACACCCGGGACCGCTGGTCGGTTCGTGGCGACCTGCTTTGGGTTCCGACCGACAACACCTCGGTCCGCATCATCGCCGACTATAACAAGATCACCGAAGTCTGCTGCGCCGTGAACTCGATCTACAACGGTCCGGCCACCCAGTTCATCGGCGCGCCGGCCCCCTTTGGCCTAGGCAAACCCATCAGCGACCCAAGTAAGATCTTCGATCGGGACGTCGTCTTCAATACCGACCCCAGCAACCGTCTGACCGGCAAGGGGGTTTCGGGACAATGGGACCAGGACCTCGGTTTCGCCAAACTGACCTCGATCACCGCCTATCGCGAGCAAACCGCCGCCTCGTACCAAGATGTCGATTTCACGGGCGCCGACCTGGCCAACAAGGACGACGGCAACGACATCAAGACCTTCACCCAGGAATTGCGCCTAGCCTCCAACAGTGACGGCCCGCTCAACTGGCTGATCGGCGGCTTCTACCAGGACGAAAAGCTCGAGACCGGCCGGACGATCAACTATGGAACCAACATGCGCGCCTATGCCGAGGGCTTGAGCGGCCAGGTGCCGGCGGCCCTGCTCGCCGCCCTGCCGGCGTCCATCCGCCCGGCCCTGACTGGCAAGTCCAATCTCTACGCACTGGAGTTCCTGCAAAGTCTGGTGACCCCGTCGATCCACCCGGGCTCGACCTACTTCCAGGCCGGCCAGGGCATCGATGACGATTATTCGATGAAACAGCGGTCCTATTCGCTGTTCGGCCAGGTCGACTACAAGATCACCGACAAGCTGACGGTCACCGGCGGCCTGTCCTATCTGAATGACCGCAAGCGCGTCGTTTCCGACGTGACCTTGCGTGACCCGTTCTCGGCCCTGAACCTGCAGAGCGTGCCGCAATTCACCGCCCTGGGCCTGCCGGGCAACCTCTACGGCGCGTTGGGCGGCCTGCAATTCTACTATGGCAACACCACCAACCACGCCCCGGTCAATTTCCCCAACGCCACCGAGTCCGGCGAACTGAAGGGCGACAAGATCACCTACGCGGTTCGCGCCGCCTACGACTTCGGTTGGGTCAACGCCTATGTCAGCTATTCGACGGGCTGGAAGGCCGGCGCCTACAACCTGTCGTCCGACAGCCGTCCGCCGAACGCCAATGGCGTGGGCCGCACCGCCGCGCCGGAGGATGTCAGCGTCTATGAGGCCGGCCTGAAGGCCAACTTCCCGGGCGGCTACCTGAACCTCGCGATCTTCGATCAGTCGATCAAGGGCTTCCAGTCGAACGCCTATACCGGCATCGGCTACAGCCTGGTCAATGCCGGCGAGGAGTCGGTGAAGGGCTTCGAGGTCGACAGCGCCTACAAGCCGACCGACTGGTTGGCCCTGACGGCATCGGCCACCTACCTTGATCCCAAGTACGACTCGTTCACCGGCGCGGCCTGCGTGAACTACGACACCGTGCGCTGCCCGTTGAACGTCTCAACCGGTCTGCGCCCCAACTTCCGTGACCTGACGGGCGACCGTCCGGCCGGCATTCCCAAGTGGAGCCTGTCGACCTCGGCCACGATCTCGCACGAGCTGGGCGGCGGCTACGCTGGGTATCTGCGGGCCGAGTACGACTATGTCAGCAAGACCCAGCTGAGCGAGACGACGCCGCCGAACGTCGGGACCTGGGGCCAGAACATCGTCAATGCCAGCCTCGGCGTCACCGACAACGACCACGGGCTGGAGCTGACGCTCTGGGCGCGCAACCTGACCAATGACGAGAGCCTGATCGCCACGTTCCCGACGGTCGCACAGGACGGCAGCTACAGCGGTTATCCGACCCCGCCGCGCATGTACGGCGTGACCCTGCGCAAGACGTTCTGATTCACGTCTGAAACTTGAACCGCCCCCGGCTCGAAAGGGCCGGGGGCTTCTTTTCCACGAGAGGCGTGACGCCTCGCGCGGCCCGGTTAGGCCCCACCGAAGTCTTGTGAAAACAGGAGGGAATGGTGCCGGTTGCAGGAATCGAACCCGCGACCTTCGGTTTACAAAACCGCTGCTCTACCGCTGAGCTAATCCGGCAACTCGTTGAAATATTTAAGTTCTATAGACCATCGCGAGAAGGCTCCGAAGCTGCTTCGGGACTATTCCGGGACATCGACGCTCAAAATGATAGTTCGGCGCGCGATCATGGTCACGTGCTGTCGCCATCCTGACCGCGTTTCACTCCAACGAGTCGTGGCAAAGGTCCACCCTGTGGGTTTGCTTTTTGGCGATGGGAACACTCGGTAGCGCTGATGGGACACTTACGGCGCGAGAAGCGATCCGATGTGCCTAGCGTGACCTATAGCGGTGCCTTCGGACGGGTTTGTTTCGCACCTTCTCGGCCGCCGTCATTCCCTCGAGAGCGCCGCGAACATCGTCTTCCACGGCGTGAATGTAGCGCTGGGTGGAGGCGGCGCTGATGTGACCCAGCAGCTTCTGGGTGATCTTCGGATTGCCGGTGTGGCGCATGATCGTCGTGCCGGCGTGGTGGCGGGCCCCGTGGATCTTGCGGGCCGTGTTGATGTCGGCGCGTCTGGCCGCCGTGTTCAGCCGGGTCTGCAGACCGTAATAGGTGAGGGGCGTCAGGACGCCGTCCTCGTCGTCGTACCAGATGGTCTCCAGGCCGGCCAGGCGGGCCCGGGCCACGCGGACGGCGATCCAGCCGGCATGGTCCTCCATCAGCGGGACGCTGTGGGGCACCTTCCACTTGCGGCCCTTCATCCAGACCAGGCGTGGGCCTTCCGGTTCGAAAGCCGAGAGAGGGAAGAACAGTTCGCTCAGACGCAGGGCATAGGTCAGCAGCAAGGCGAGCGCCTCGCGGGTCGGCGGATCGCATTGCGCCAGCCAGGCAGCTTGCTCGACCTTGGAATAGACCCGGACCGTCTCATAGGGCTCGCCCAGGCGCAGTTCTTTCCAGTCGATCTTCGGCAGGCCCTGGGCGCCCCAGTGGATCTCGGCGCGGCGCAGGATCGGCCGCAGATGCTCGATGATGTCGCGGTTCACCGTGGCGTTGCTGATCGGGTAGGCCTTGGCGTCGGGCTTGTTGCTCTTGGTGAAGGTTTGCTTGCGCCGCTTCTGAATTGCCTTGGACACGGCGGGCGTGTCGATCTCGACCAGCTTGCGGGCCTTGCCGATCAGTTCCACCACATAGCCCAGGCGCCGATCGACATCCTCATGATCCTCGCGGTGCTGTCCGACCTCTTCCCACCACCTCTGGGCGGCGTCATCGATCGACAGTTGGGCCGCGTCCTCCAGGCGGCCTAGGGCGGCGTCTTCACGCAGCTTGCTTTCGAAGCGCTCGGCCGAGCGGCGCGTCTTCTGGCCCGTCGAGCCATGAAACCGCCGTCCCTTGAGGACGAAGTCGTACTGCCAGAGGCGGCTTTGGGCGGGTTTGTAGACGGACACGGCGCCAGGTCCTTCTCAGCGCGCGGCGGGGCAGGCCCGCCCGCGAGAAAGGCGCGCAGCGCCGCCTCGGCATAGGCGGCGCGGCGGCCTCGCGGGCAGGCCCGGATCAACCCGGCCTCGGTCATCGCCCTCAGGGTCTTCTCATCGACGCCGATCAGCCTGGCCGCGTCCCGGGCGGTCGCCAGGGCGCTCGATGCGAAGACCGCCTGGAGACGGGCCTCGGTGACGGGTCCCAAGGCGTCCAGGGCGTCCAGGCTGTAAGGAACGTCAGCCATGGGGCGTGGGCGTCGTGGGGTCGTTCGACCCGTAGACGCGCGAAGGCCGGTGGCTTGGTAGTGCGCCTGCAGAACTATTTTCGATCGCGGGGACGAACATGACGGCGACTATCGCCGCGGCGGCGGTCCGATCAACCGGCCGGATCCGGGCGTGCGGCCCTGGCGTGCAAAGACAGGCTCTCGGACAAGCCGCCAGGCGTTACGTCCTAGGGCGACTCGTGGTCCAGATGGGTGATCTTCCGTCCGCGCGACAGGCGCCCCGATAATCGTCGACGATGACCCCAGAAGCCTTCCGGGCGCTCGCCCTGAGCTTTCCCCGCGCCCAGGAACGACCGATCCTGGGATCGCAGGAGTTCCGCATCAAGGACAAGGTGTTCGCCACCTTGGGATGGCCTGAGGCCGGCTGGGCGGTGGTGAAACTGACGCCGGCCGAGCAGGCCCGCCTGATGAAGGCGTGCGAGGGGCTGTCGCCGGAGCCGGGCGGGCGCGGCAAGCGCGGTGTCACCCGCGTGCGCCTGGCCAGTGTCGATGACGAGCGGTTGAAGCCGGTGCTTGAGGCGGCCTGGCGTCAGGCCGGCGGTCCCTCGGCGGTCTACGCCTAGAACGAACGGCGCCCGTGCCGGGGGGAGAGGCACGGGCGGCGCGCTTTCGCTTTTTGGACGCTGGGGCCGGCCGGGGGGAAGGGAGCCGGGTTGTCCGCGTCGAGGAAGAGATTGGGGGGCGAACGGGGCTTTGCAACGGCGCGACCAAGGTGATTTCGCGGTCGGATCGTTTCAAGCACGTGACCCTGTTTCCAGAGTCCGGATGTCCGTTCGAACTCCGGCCAGGGGTTCCCGCCGGGCGCTTTCGCGCCCGGCTCCACCCGAACCGGAGAGCGGCCGGCGGTCACGCTCGGTCCCGCGGCTTTCGCCGCTCCTACGGGCGCGACGCCTGGCGGGCGCCTTTGGGGCGCCGCCGGCCGCTCGACGCCGCCTCCCGCCACGCGCTTCGCGCGGGCTCCTGTGCAGGCTTCATTCTTGTTGGCGGCCTGACGACCGCGTGAGGCTGTCTGGCCGCTGCCGCAGCCCCCTTTGGTTTGTCTGGCCGCTCCGCGGCCGGGGCTTGGGGCTCTGCCCCCAGCGCGCTTCGGACCGGCTTCCGCCCAGCTTCGGCCCGCTGCGCGGTCCTGCAGCCGGGTCCCCGCGAAGCCGGCGCCGCCGCTTGCACCCCCGGTCTCGCCGACGGGCGTCGGGGTTCATGTCGAACCCCTGCCTGAAGATTGGAAAAGCCATGGGACAAGCCGCTGAAACCCTTGAGCCCCGGATCTATGTCGCTTGCCTCGCCGCCTACAACAACGGCTGGCTGCATGGCGCCTGGATCGATGTTGGCGATGACGCCGATGCGGTCTGGACGCAGATCGCCGCGATGCTCAAGGCCTCTCCCGTGCCCGGGGCGGAGGAACACGCGATCCATGATCACGAAGGGTTCGGCGGCGTCGAGATCGCTGAATATGCCAGCATCGCCAGGGTGGTGGAGATCGCCGCCTTCCTGCGCGAGCGCGGCAGGCTGGGCACCCTGGTGCTGGACCATCTGGGGGGCGACCTGGATGCGGCGGCCACGGCCCTGGACGAGCAGTATCGCGGCGTCTTCGAGCGTCTGGCCGACTGTTTTCAGGAACTGATCGAGGAGACCGTCGAAATCCCCGAGCCGCTTCGGCTCTACATCGATTACGAGGCGATGGCGCGTGACGCCCGGCTCAACGGCGAGGTCTTCACCGTCGAGACCGCGCACGATGAGGTTCATGTGTTCTCGTCGCGATAGATCGAGCGATCGCACCCGTGAGGGCGCGCCCTGCGGGGCGGGCCGCGTCCTCCCGCCCGAAAAGCCCATCGTCAAGCTCGGCGCCGCGCGCCGCCGCTTTGGGCGGCGGCGCGTTCGATGTCTGGAACCGGGGCAGTGGAGACATAGCCCTATGGTGCAGCTCTCCTTCACTCGCCGGTCCGGGCTTCGGCGCGGGGCGGGCCGCCCGGATCGATCAGGCTTCCTCCGGCGTCAGGCTGTTCCACTCGGCCTCGAAGAACTCGTGCTGGCCTGCCGCGCCCACGCCCTCGAACACGCTGGAGGCGAAGGGCGAGACCGCCCATTGCCGGTGCTCGTTCGTCGTCTTCTCGCGCATGAATCTCTCAAGGCCGACCCTGGCGATGATGCCGGCCGCGATCTCCAGTTCGGCGGCCGAGGCGATCGTATAGGGCATCTTGTCGGGCAGGTCGGGGTCCAGGCCGGCCTGCGCCAGATGGTGGCGAACGCGGCCATCGAGCAGGCCGTAGATCGTGGGATTGAACACCCACCAGTCTTCGAGCGTCACCACCAGGGGATAGGGCGTCCGTCCGGTCGGCGTCCAGTGGGTGAGGCCCGCCAGCGCATCGGCGATGTTCTTGTAGTGCTGGGCGACGGCCTGGGCCAGGCGATCGAGCGCGTCGCCAAGCGCGTCGGCGTCCGAGGACACCTTGGCGTCGATGCGCAGGCGGCTGGTCTTGCATTCGATGAACAGGGTCGTGTCCGCGTCCTGCAGGATCCAGTCGACGCCGTCCTTCCGCTTCTTGCCGACCCGGTATTCCTGCTCGGCCAGAAGCTCGAACCGGGGCGAGGGGCAGGAGAGGGAGAGGATCTCGCCGACATAGGTCTGGAACGAGTGGCCGAACGCATTGGCGAACGCCGGGACCTCGATCAGGTCGTAGTAGAGACTCTCCGACACCCGCCGCATCAGCAGGCTCGGGATCGGGCAGAGGACACGATTGGGGTGCGCCGGATCGAAGCGGATCAAGGGCCGCGCGCGCAATGGATTCCAGGCATAGAGCCAGGCGCCGTCATAGCGCTGCTCCTTCTGGACGGCGGCGCGGAGCGTGGGGACGTCCGAGGACAGGCGATCAAAGTAGCGGCGCGAGGTTTCGGGATCGATGCCGACGGTGGCATAGGACTGATCCGTCGATAGCCCCGGCTGGCGCAGGAAGTGACCGCAGGCGGCGAACGTCAGCCGATTGAGCTCCAGGACGGTCAATCCGGTCTGTTGCAGGACGATCGGCTCGACGTCCTGGCGGCCGAAGATGCGCATGTAGCGCAGCAGGCTGTTGCGATTGGGCGGCATCTGCCAGGGGAACTGCCGATGGGCGATCCGGTGCATCTCCCGCATCACGTCGCCACCTTCCGCGAAGAAGGCCCGGGCCGCGGCGTTATCCAGGCGTCGAAGATGATTGATCGCCACGCCCAGGTCGTTCCAGCGTTCCAGGACAGCGCCGGCGGGCTGGCCGTGAAGGATGATTTCCCGCGCCAGGATGTCGAGATCCCACGCGAAGAGATGGCCGCCAAGCTTGCGGTCCTCGCCCCGGCGCTCTTGGCCCCAGCGCTCCGGGGGCGGCCCCATCTGTCTGGCCAGCGGCGCGTCTTGCTCAAGGTGTTGGCTCAGGCGCCAGATATGAGCCAGGGCCGGCGCGAGCGCGAACCGACGCATGTAGTTCCGGAACGGCTTGTAGGCCTCGTACATGCCTCTAGTCCTGGACGGCGCTGGCCAAGCCGGAATGATCCGGCTCTTTGTCGATTAAGCGCCACTCGATGGCCTCCCAGTGATCCTTGCGCCAGGCGTCGGCGCGGGAGGGGCGCACCCGGTCGCCACGCCCGCCCATCACAGCTCCCTTTCCATCAGCACGACATAGTCGAAAGGGCGTGGCCCGGTGACGGCCTTGGGAATCTTCAGGCTAAGCTCGGTCTCGACCTTGGGCAGGAGGTTGCCCAGCACGCCCAGACCTGCGCCGGCCAGGGCGCCCGGGAGGCTGGCGACCAGCGCGCCCAGCGCCGCGGGCGTCAGCAGCGCCTTGGCGTCGAACTCCCATTTCAGCTTTGCTTCGAGTCCCGCGAACGTGTGGCGTAGGCCAGACTCCTCCATCGCCTTGTGATGATCGGCGATGGCGCGCTTCAAGCGGGTCGCCTCGGTCTGCAAGGCCAGGGGGCCATCGCCCGCCGCCGAGATGCCCTGGTAGAGATCATCAAGATGGCAGCGAAGCGCGAGTTGCTCGGGCTTGCGGTGCTCGACGAACCGGAACACGTCCTCGAGCGCGACGGATCGATGCGGCACCGGAATGAAGTTGTGAAGGCGCACCAGCAGCGCGCGTCCCTGCCGGGCGAAGGGTTCGCTGAATTCCTCGCCGGGCAGGGACGCGGCGGCCCAGCAGCCTGGCGCCTCTGCTTCCAACTGCTGGAAGAGACGTTGCTGCTCGACGCGGGCTTCGTCCTTGGACTGTCCCTTCATCAGCAGCGACACGGTCGCGCCGGCGCCTTGGACCGAGCGCCTGTGCAACACCCCGCAATCGACCAGGAATTCCTCGTCGTTCGACAGGGCGCCGCCGATATTCATTCCGGTGGGGATGGCCAAGCGATCCCACAGCACCAGATAGGCCTGGAGCGGTTGGTCCTTGAAGCCCTGGTGGCGCGGGACGATCGTGGAGCGCGGCGCGTTGACCGCGCTCATCAGCGCTTCCTCGACGGTGTTGCGCAGCACCAGGCCGCGCCGCTCGTCCATTTCCAGGTCTTGTGACTGCTTGGACATTGCCCACCCCGATCGAGGCTTCAGATTGCGACAGTGATCGACGATGGCAAGATCGCCGGCTCCAAGGCGTCGATCGCCTATAGCCGGATGGCTGACTGACGCTGAAACGGGCTCAGGGGCGGGCGACTATTTGGTGGCGAGCTTGAGGGTCTTCTTCTTGGTCGCGCTCTTGATACCGACGACGCGATCGCCGGCCTTCTTCCATCGGGCGCTGTCGATCAGGTGCGAGCGCTGGATGCTGAGCTTCTTGCAACCCGGGATCTCGCGGACCGTGGCGATGACGCTCTCGGCCAGGGATTTGGGCAGCCAGGGATTGAGATAGATCCGGCCGATGAACTCGAAGGGCAGCTCGATGCTGAGGGCCGCGCCCTGCGCCTCGTCGGACTCCAGGATGATCCGGTATTCCTCCTCGGCCGCGAAGCCGTGGCGCTTGACGAACGGCAGTCGGTCGATGTCGGCCTTGGTCAGGCCATCGACCTTGTCGAGGACGAGATAGTCGACCTCGCCAAAGCGCACATTGCCGAGCTTGCCGAGCGCCGCCTCCAGGGGCTGGCGACGCAGCTCAAGGCAGGCGCCGTCAGCCGCGCCGGTGAAGACCCGCCAATGGTGATAGGTCTCGCTGCAACGGGCGGCGCATAGCGCATAAAGTCCGTTGAGCTTCTTGGCCTCCTTGTACCGGGCCATGAAGTAACGATCGTTGCGGTCGTCCCAGTTGTCGGGGTTCAGCAAGGGCAATTCTTGCCGCCGCAGGATGTCGAGCATCGCCGAGATCGTGGTATAGCGGCGGATATAGTCGTTCAGGGTCGACATGCCGAATTTCCTGGGTGCGATCTAGACCTGGGAGGAGGGAGCGCCGCCAGAGCGAGAACTTCAAGGGTTTCTTGCCGGCCGCTGCCGCGGCCGCGGGCTTAGGGCTCCGCCCTCGGCGCACTTCGGATCGGCTTCCGCCCAGCTTCGGGCGTGGTCAGGAGGGCCGGGCGGGAAAGGGGATCACGCCCTGCAGCCGGGTCCCCGCGAAGCCGCCCCTCCGTTTGCACACCCGGTCTCGCCGACGGGCGTCGGGGTTCAGGCGCGCCTTTTGCGCCTGAACCCCCATGCCCTCAAGGAGGCAGACATGAACACTCACAGCCAAGCCGTTTCGTCCGCTGGTGTCCAGTGTGGCGAGGAGCGCGTCTATGCGCTCAACAAGCTCAAGAAGTCGCCGCGCAACGTGCGCAAGGTGCCGCATACCGAGGCCGAGATCGAGGCGCGGGCGGCCAGCATCAAGACCAAGGGCGTGTTGCAAATGCCTGTGGTCGAGCCGGAGCTTCGCGCCGATGGCTCCGAGACCGGCTACGGCCTCGTCACCATCGGCGAGGGGCGGCGGCTGGCCTTGCGCCTGCTGGCCAAGCGCAAGGTGATCTCCAAGACCACCCCGATCCGCTGCCTGGTCAAGCTGAAGAAGCGGCGCGTGGTCAACGAGCCGGAGCAATGGATCCGGGCCGAGGCCGCGTTCGAGGGCATCGTCGATCCGGACTTCTTCATCGCGGCCCGCCGGATCATCGAGGAGCGCAGCCGCCGGTTCACCGACGCCGAGCTTCTGGAACGTCTGACCGGGCTGCTGGCGCAGCGGGGGTGCCTTTCGGGCCTGATCATCGACGAGCTGGAGGACATGCCGTCCAGCTCGACCTATCGCCACCGCTTCGGCAGTCTGGTCCGCGCCTACCAGATGGTCGGCTACGCCACGAGCCGCGACTATCGCTATCTGGAGACCAACCGGGCCCTGCGCCTGCTGCATCCGCAGGTCGTCGAGCGGACTATCGCCAGCATCGAGGCGCTCGGGGCCAGCGTCCGCGTCGATCCCGTCACCGATCTGCTGACCATCAACGAGGAGTTTTCGGCCTCCCTGGCCATCGTGCGCTGCGCCCGCACCGCGGCGGGCCATTCGCGATGGAAGATCCGTCTCGACACCAGCCTCAAGCCCGACATCACCATTGTGGCGCGCATGGATGGCGAGAACGCCGCCGTCCAGGACTACTACCTGCTGCCGTGGATCGATCTGGGCGCGGCGGCCAAGTTGCGGCTCAGCGAGGAGAACGGCGTCTTCCTCGATGCTTATCGCTTCGACGACCTCGACCCCTTCTTTGACCTGACGCGCCGCGCCAGCCTGAGGAGCGCGGCATGAGCGACCACGCCCCCGAAATCCAGTCGATCGCCATCGCCGACATCACTGTTCTCAATCCGCGCTCGCGCAACAAACGGGTGTTCCAGGAACTGGTCACCAGCATCGCCAATCTGGGCCTCAAGAAGCCGATCACCGTCAGCCAGCGACCAGACGGCTCGGGCTATGACCTGATCTGCGGCCAGGGGCGGCTGGAGGCCTTCCTGGCGCTGGGCCAGTCGCAAATCCCCGCCATCGTCGTGGAGGCCTCACAGGAGGACTGCTTCGTGATGAGCTTGGTCGAGAACCTCGCCCGGCGTCAGCACACCCCGCTGGAACTGGTTCGCGAGATCGGCGCTCTCAAGGAGCGCGGCTATTCGACGGCGGAGATCGCCCGCAAGACCGACTTCAGCCCCGAATATATCTGGGCCATCTGCTTTCTGCTGGAGAACGGCGAGGAGCGGCTGATCAACGCCGTCGAACGCGGCCTGATCCCGCACAGCGTTGCCATGGAGATCGCCAAGGCCGGCGACGCAGAGGTGCAGGGCGCCTTGACCGAGGCCTATGAGAATAGGGCGCTTCCCGGCAATCAGGTGTTGGCGATCCGTAGGATCATCGAGCAGCGCAAGACCAGCGGCAAGGCCGGCCACAGCGGCTCGCGGGGCGGCGGCCTGCGGGTGCGGGTGACGGCCGACTCCCTAGTCCGCGCCTATCGCAAGGAAACCGATCGCCAGAAGCTCCTCGTCAAGAAGGCGGCCCTGGCCCAGAGCCGGCTGCTGTTCGTGGTCAACGGCCTGCGTCGCCTGCTCGGCGACGAGCATTTCGTCACCCTGCTGCGCGCCGAAGCGATGCACACCCTGCCCAAACCGCTGGCCGAGCGCCTCGGCGTGGCCGGAGCCTGACGGTGGACGAGGTCAAGATCGCCTTCGAGCGGGATCTGCTCACCGTTCCGCTCGATGAAATCCTGCCGATGCGCAAGCTCGCCGACAAGG
>FTJN01001470.1_pt1 | contig 12937 bp, 13 predicted proteins | sample 1658361 | NCBI WGS metagenome assembly FTJN01 (sample SAMEA3914819, study PRJEB12502) | metagenome | biome: forest; material: soil | place: Canada | collected 2010-06-26 | depth 0.3 m | reverse complement strand
CCGCCGCAGGCGGTCAGGAGCATCAATGCCGACGTCGCGGCGATCGTGGAAAGCGTGGTTTTCAAAGCGGACTCCCTGGGTTTCCTGAAGAAGGATGTTGCCGGCTTGACCGGTCGAGGCCGACACACTAGCACAGGCGAGTGCCACGCCTGTTACGGGAAAATGCGCGCCGTCACGCGGTTGCGGCGCCTTCCAGCAGTCACAGCCGCTCGCTCTCCCCCGCCTGCGGCTGCCACTTCATCAGGCGCTTCTCCGCCCAGCCGACCAGCGCGTCCAGCGCCAGCGCGAACACGGTCAGCACGAGGATGCCGGCCATCACCGTGTTGATGTCGAAGCTGCCCTCGGCCTGCAGGATCAGGTAGCCGACGCCCTGCGCCGAGCCGAGGTACTCGCCGACCACCGCGCCGACGAAGGCCAGGCCCACGGAGGTGTGCAGCGAGCTGAAGACCCAGCTCGTGGCGCTCGGCAGGTAGACGTGGCGCAAGAGCTGGCGGCGACTCGCGCCCAGCATGCGCGCGCTCGCGAGGATGACCGGGCTCACCTCCTTGACGCCCTGGTACACGTTGAAGAACACGATGAAGAAGACCAGCGTCACGCCGAGCGCGACCTTGCTGGCGATGCCGAGGCCGAACCACACCGCGAAGATCGGCGCCAGGATCACGCGCGGCATCGCGTTCATCGCCTTGATGTAGGGGTCGAAAAGGGCCGCCGCGAACGGGCTCAGCGCGAGCCACAGGCCCGTGGCCAGGCCCAGCGCGGTGCCGATGCCGAAGGCCAGCACGGTCTCCAGCAACGTGACCCCGAGATGCCGATAGATGTCGGCGTCGACGAGGAACCAGTGGCGGATGCGGTCGAAGATCTTCAGCGGCTCGCCGAAGAAGAACGCGGCCTGGTTGTCGTCGCCGAACAGGAAGTGCGGCACGAGGCCGGGCACCGTCAGCACGTGCCACAGCGCGAAGATCAGCACGAGCACGGCGAGTTGCCATGCGCGCAGGCGGCGCTTGTCGATCCCGCTTCGGCGCGCCATGGGTTCAGCCCGCCTTGGCGAGTTGTTGTTGGTAGCCGGCCAGCACCTCCTCGCGCAGCTGGTCCCAGATCGCCTTGTGCAGTTCGACGAATCGCGGCGCCGTACGCACCTCGGCGACGTCGCGCGGGCGCTCGAGGTCGATGCGGAACTCGCCGATCGGGTGCGACGCGGGGCCGGCCGACAGGATGATCACGCGGTCGCTCATCGCGATGGCCTCGTCCAGGTCATGCGTGATGAACAGCACCGCTTTTCTCTTCGCGCCCCAGAGCTCGAGCACCTCGTTCTCCATCAGCGCGCGCGTCTGCACGTCGAGCGCCGAGAACGGCTCGTCCATCAGGATGATGTCGGGGTCGAGCACCAGCACCTGCGCGAGGCTCACGCGCTTGCGCATGCCGCCGGACAACTGGTGGGGATAGCGATCGCCGAAGGCCGCGAGGCCGACGCGTTGAAGCCACCGGGTCGCGAGCGCGCGCGCGTCCGCGTCGTTCGTGCCGCGAAACGACAGGCCCGCCATCACGTTGCCGAGCGCCGTGCGCCAGGGCATCAGGCTCTCGGCCTGGAACATGTAGCCGGCGCGCCGGTTGAGACCCGCGAGCGGCTCGCCGAACACGCGGACCTGGCCGGTGCTGGGGGCCAGCAGGCCCGCCGCCATGTTCAGCAGCGTGCTCTTGCCGCAGCCGGTGGGCCCGACCACCGAGACGAACTCGCCCGCCTCGACCGTGAACGACACGTCGCGCACGGCGATGTAGCGCGACGCGTCGCCGTCGCGCGCGGCGAAGGTGCAGCTGATGCCCTCGAAGGCCAGCGCCGGAACGCTCATGCCTTGTTCGCCGCAATGCGCGGCCGCTGCGCTCGGCCGCTCCGGAGCAAGGCCGCGCGCCCCTCGGGGGCTGGCTGCGGTACCCCGCGGACTGGGGCCGTCATTTCGCGCGCTTGACGAAGTCGTTCGTCCAGACGGCCCCGAGATCGAACTTGCCGCCCTTGAGCGAGTCGTCGACGCTTTGCAGCGCGCGCAGCGCGGTGGCCGCGCCCTCGGCGGGAAAGAGGCCGTCGACCGACAGCGCGCCCTTGCTGGCGAGGAAGGCGTCGATGTAGACCGCGCGGTCGCCCAGCAGGTAGCTCTCGGGCACCGCCTTGACGATGTCGGCCGGGCCGGCGGCCTGGATCCACTTGTCGGCGCGCACGATGGCGTTGGTGATCGCCTGCACGGTGGCCGGGTTCTTGTCGATGAAGGCCTGCGGGGCGTACATGCAGCCCGCGGGCATCGGGCCGCCGAAGGCCTTGTCGGCCTCGGCCACGATGCGGGTGTCGGAGATGATCTTCAGGTCGCCGCTGCGTTGCAGCAGCGTGATCACGGGGTCGAGGTTGCTGATCGCGTCGATCTGGCCGGACCGCATCGCCGCCACCGCGCCGCTGCCTGCGCCCACGCCGATGATGGAGACGTCCGCCGGCTTGATCCCGGCCTTGGCCAGCACGAAGTTGGCCAGCACGTTGGTGGACGAGCCCGGCGCCGTGACGCCGATCTTCTTGCCCCGGAGTTCAGTCACCGACCTGAAGCCCGGCATCGTCTTCGGGTTGATGCCCAGCACGACCTGCGGCGCACGCCCCTGCAGCGCGAACGCGCGCAGCCTGATGCCCTTGGGCTGCATGATCAGCGTGTGCTCGAACGCGCCCGACACCACGTCGGCGCTGCCGCCCACGACGGCCTGCAAGGCCTTGGAGCCGCCGGCGAAGTCGACGATCGTGACCTCCAGGCCTTCGGCCTTGAAGTACCCCAGGCTCTCGGCGATCGTCAGCGGCAGGTAGTACAGCAGGTTCTTGCCGCCGACCGCGATCGTCAGCCTGGGCTTCTCGAGCGCCTGGGCGCGCAGGAGCGCGGGCGCGGCGAGCGTGGTGGCGCCGAGTAGGACGACGGAACGGCGTTGCATGAGGATCTCCGCAGGGCGATGACCCACTTTAACGAGGCGAACGTGCGACGCAGAGGGGGCAAGCCCCGAGGCCTTGCCGCGATGTCAGGTTCGCGCGTCGCGCCCCTGCGCTCGCGCGCGGGACGCGCAGGCGCGGATCAGCCGTTGACGGCGGCCGGGCGGACGACGGCCAGCGACGGGCCGAAGCGGCGTCGCACCGATTGCTCGATGCCCTCGGCGTCGAGGCCGCACTCGTGCATCAGGCGCACCGGATCGCCGTGCTCGACGAAGCGGTCGGGCAGGCCCAGCTGCAGCACGGGGATCAGCACGCCGGCGGCGGCGAGCGCCTCCAGCACCGCGCTGCCCGCGCCGCCCATGATGCTGCCCTCTTCGAGCGTGACGATCGCCTCGTGCGTGCGCGCGATCTCGAGCACGAGCTCGACGTCGAGCGGCTTGACGAAGCGCATGTTGACGACGGTGGCGTCGAGCTTCTCGCCGGCCGCGAGCGCCGGGTACAGCAACGGGCCGAACGCCAGGAGCGCGACACGGCGTCCCTCGCGGCGCTTCTCGCCCTTGCCCCAGGCCAGCACGTCGAGGTCGGCGTCGGGCTTGACGCCGGCGCCGGCGCCGCGCGGATAGCGCACGGCGACGGAATGATCCTGCGCGAACGCGGTGCTCAGCGCGCGCCGCGCTTCGCGCTCGTCGGCCGGCGTGAGCAGGCTCATGGCGGGCACGCAGCGGATGAAGGCGATGTCGTAGGCGCCGCAGTGCGTGGGACCGTCGGCGCCGACGATGCCGGCGCGATCGAGCGCGAACACCACGGGCAGGTTCTGCAGCGCGACGTCGTGGATCAACTGGTCGTAGCCGCGCTGCAGGAACGTGGAGTAGATCGCGACGACCGGCTTCAGGCCTTCGCAGGCGAGGCCGGCGGCGAACGTGACCGCGTGCTGTTCGGCGATGCCGACGTCGTGGTAGCGCTCGGGGAAGCGCTTCTCGAACTCCGTCATCCCGGAGCCGCCGCACATCGCCGGCGTGATGCCGATCAGCCGCCTGTCGGCCTCGGCCATGTCGCACAGCCACGAGCCGAACACGTCGGCGAAGGTCTGCTTGGGAGGCGTGGCGGGCTTCTGCAGCCCGACGGCGACGTCGAACTTGCCGGGGCCGTGGTAGTTGACCGGGTCGGCCTCGGCGAGCTTGTAGCCCATGCCCTTCTTCGTGACCACGTGCAGGAACTGCGGGCCCTTGGCGTCGCGCAGGTTCTCGAGCGTCGGGATCAGCGAGTCGAGGTCATGGCCGTCGATCGGGCCCACGTAGTTCAGGCCGAACTCCTCGAAGATCGTGCCGGGCACGACCATGCCCTTGGTGTGCTCCTCGAAGCGGCGCGCGAACTCGTAGAGCGGCGTGTTCTTGAGCACCGATTTCGCGCCCTCGCGGGCCTTCGAATAGAACTTGCCGCTCATCAGGCGGGCGAAGTAGCGGTTCAGCGCGCCGACCGGCGGGCTGATCGACATGTCGTTGTCGTTGAGGATGACCAGCATGTCGGCCATGGACACGCCGGCGTTGTTCATCGCCTCGAAGGCCATGCCGCCGGTCATCGCGCCGTCGCCGATGACGGCCACGGCCTTGCGGTTCTCGCCCTTGAGCTTGGCGGCGTGGGCCATGCCCAGCACGGCCGAGATCGACGTGGACGAGTGCGCGGTGCCGAACGCGTCGTACTCGCTCTCGTCGCGCTTCGGGAAGCCGGCCAGGCCGCCGTACATGCGCAGCGTGCTCATCTGCTCGCGCCGGCCCGTCAGCACCTTGTGCGGGTAGGTCTGGTGGCCCACGTCCCACACGATGCGGTCGTACGGCGTGTTGAAGACGTAGTGCAACGCGACCGTGAGCTCGACGGTCCCCAGGTTGCTCGAAAGATGCCCGCCGGTCTTGCTGACGCTGTGCAGCACGTACTGCCGCAGTTCGTCGCACAGCACGCGCAGCTCGGTCCGCGACAGGAGGCGCAGGTCGGCGGGGCTGGCAATGGTCGCGAGGAGATTGTTGGTCATGGGGCTTTCGAGAGTTCGAGCGGGCCGCGATCCTCTTGATGCTGCAAGTCGCGCTTGTACATCAATTGTCGCGCTCGACGATCTTGTCCGCGAGGCAAGCGAGGTAGGCAGCCTGCCCTAAACCGCTGCGGGCCAGCGCCGCATGGGCCTGGTCGCGCAGGTCGTGGGCGTACTCCTGGGCCGCCTCGAGGCCCAGGAGCGACACGAAGGTGGGCTTGTTCTGGTCGACGTCCTTGCCGGCGGTCTTGCCCAGCACCTCGGAATCCTGGGTGACGTCCAGCACGTCGTCGACCACCTGGAAGGCCAGGCCCACGGCGGCGCCGTAGTCGCTCAACGCGGCCAGCGCGGTGGCGTCGGCCGGGCCGCAGGCGGCGCCCATCATGACGCTTGCATGCAACAGAACGCCGGTCTTGCGGCGGTGCATGTCGCGCAGCGAGCGCTCGTCGAGCTGGCGACCGACGCTGGCCAGGTCGATCGCCTGGCCGCCGGCCATGCCGTCGTGTCCCGACGCGCGGGCGAGCAGGCGCACCAGCGTGGACATCAGCTGGGGCGACATGCCCGTGTCGGGCGTCAGCACCTCGAACGCCAGGGCCTGCATCGCGTCGCCGGCGAGCATCGCCTGCGCCTCGCCGTACTTCACGTGCACCGTGGGCTTGCCGCGGCGCAGGACGTCGTTGTCCATGCACGGCATGTCGTCGTGCACGAGCGAGTAGGCGTGGATCAGCTCGACGGCCACGGCGGCGCGCAGCGCGCTGGCGCTGTCGCCGGACACGGCTTCGGCCGCCGCCATCACCAGCAGCGGACGCAGGCGCTTTCCGCCGTCCAGGACGGCGTAGCGCATCACCAGGCCGAGGCCGGCGGGGGATTCATCGGACACCCAACGTTCGAGGGCGTGCTCGACGTCCTCCTGGCGTGCGTGTACCCAATGCGCAAAGGCATCGATCTTCATGGTCGAGTCCAGGGCTTCAATTGGCCCTCCTCCAGGACTTTCACTTGTTCTTCTACGGCGTCCAACCTGGAGCGACAGAATTCCAGGAGTTGCGCGCCTCGCTTGTAGGCGCTCAACAGGCCGTCGAGCGGCATCTGGCCCGTTTCCATGGCTCGAACCAATTCGTCTAGTTCCGCCTGGGCATCCTCGAAACTTGCGGGTGCGTCGGCGGGGGTCGGAGAGTCGGTTCGATCCATCAGTACGTGCTCGGACAAAGTGGAATTGTAGTCATGTCGACACCTAGACTGACGACCGTTTGCAACTGACTGCACCTTTTCGCAGCATTCGGGCCCGGAATTGGGGTCATGAATGGAGGGCTTGCCCGGGTTTTGGTTAAAATGTCCGGTTCGGCACGCCGGGCACAAGGCGCGTGCGACGCACGGAAACCATCGGGACGACGAACCGCTCCCGACCACCGACTGCGACGCGCCAGCGGCCGCCGAACGATTCGTACAGATCCACCCGCGGGGCCACCGGGTGGGGGTTGACATTGGTTTTTAAGAGATCCTGGGGATCATGTCGGACCTGAGCACCACGCTTGAAGCTCTGGAGCGCGCGCGCTCTCAACTTTCCGTTTCCACCTATTTCGACGAGGATCTGTTCCGCCGCGAACAGGAACTCATCTTCCAGCATGGCCCGAGGTATCTCGCGCACGAGCTGGCGATCCCCGAAATCGGCGACTACTACGCTCTGCCGCAGGAAGGCGAGGGGCGCGTGCTGTTGCGCGCGCCCGACGGTGGCGTCGAGTTGCTGTCCAACGTCTGCCGCCACCGTCAGGCGGTGATGCTCAAGGGCCGCGGCCAGACCGCCTCCAACATCGTCTGCCCGTTGCACCGGTGGACGTACGGACTGGACGGCAGGCTGCTGGGCGCGCCGCACTTCGCGCAGGATCCTTGCCTCCACCTGAACCGCTACAAGACGCGCAGCTGGAACGGCCTGGTGTTCGAGGACAACGGCCGCGACGTCGCCGCCGACCTGGCCCGCCTCGGGCCACGTGCCGAGCTCGACTTCACCGGCTACGTGCTCGACAAGGTGCACGTGCACCAGTGCGACTACAACTGGAAGACCTTCATCGAGGTCTACCTCGAGGACTACCACGTCGGCCCGTTCCATCCCGGCCTCGGCAGCTTCGTCAGCTGCGACGACCTCGAATGGGAATTCGGCGCCGACTACTCGGTGCAGACCGTCGGCGTGGCCAACGGCCTCGCCCGCCCCGGCAGCGCCACCTACGGCAAGTGGCACGACGCGCTGCTGCGCTTTCGCGGCGGCAAGCCGCCGCGGCACGGTGCGATCTGGCTCACGTACTTCCCCAACATCATGGTGGAGTGGTACCCGCACGTGCTGGTCGTCTCGACGCTGTATCCGAAGGGGCCGCAACAGACGACCAACGTCGTCGAGTTCTACTATCCCGAGGAGATCGCGGCCTTCGAGCGCGACCTGGTCGAGGCCGAGCAGGCCGCCTACCTCGAGACCTGCGTCGAGGACGACGAGATCGCGCTGCGCATGGACGCCGGCCGCAAGGCCCTGTTCGAACGCGGCGACGACGAGGCCGGCCCCTACCAGAGCCCGATGGAGGACGGCATGCGCCATTTCCACGAGTGGTATCGGGGAGCGCTGAGAGCGGCGAGATAATTTGCCCCACGCTCGCCGGCGCCCGCTGCCCCCGAGGGGCCGGCCGCGACGAGCCCGGTGGTGCCGGATCCCGCGCTCCCTTGAACTTCGCGTGGTAGGCACGAGCGGCAGCGCCGGACACCCGGACGCTGTCGCGCGCGATGGGAGCGCGACGGACCAGGTTTCTTCTTCCGGTGATTCGAGCGCGCCGCGCCACAATTGAACGATGTCCGCTCCCCTCCTGATGATCTGCGCCTCGCTCCTGTTCGCGACGATGGGCGTGTGCGTGAAGTTCGCGTCCGACACCTACGGCCCCGGCGAGATCGTGATGTATCGCGGCCTGGTGGGCGTGATCGGCATCGCGCTGCTGGCGCGGGCGCGCGGCATTCCACTCAAGACCTCGGTTCCGATGATGCACGCCTGGCGCAGCATCGTCGGCGTCAGCGCGCTGACGATGTGGTTCTACGCGATCGGCCACATGCCGCTGGCCACGGCGGTCACGCTCAACTACATGTCCTCGGTCTGGATGGCGCTGTTCCTGATCGGGGGCGCCGTCGTGGTGGGGGCGCAACGCGTCGATCCGCGCCTGGTGGCGACGGTGCTGGTGGGCTTCGTCGGCGTCGCCCTGGTGCTGCATCCCTCGATGGATCGCGACCAGCTCGCGCCGGGGATGGTGGGACTGGCGTCGGGCATGCTGTCCGCGCTCGCGTACCTGCAGGTGACCACGCTGGGGCGCGTGGGCGAGCCCGAGATCCGCGTGGTGTTCTATTTCTCGATCGGCGGCTTCCTCACCGGGCTGGTGATGTCGCTGGTCCAGGGCTGGCACATGCGTCACACGCTCGTGGGCATGCTGCTGTTGCTGGCGACCGGCGTGTTCGCCACCACGGCGCAGGTGATGCTGACGCGCGCCTACGCCATCGGCCGGCCCTTGTCCAACGCGAGCCTGCAGTACCTGGGCATCGTTTTCTCGTTCGTCTATGGGATCTGGCTGTTCCACGATCCATTGACGTGGCCGGCGGTCGGCGGCATGGTGCTGATCGTCGGCGCCGGCCTCGCCGCCTCGCGCCTGCGCGCGACGACGCTGGCCGCCACGGCCCCCGACACCCTTCAACCGCCCTCGGATTCCTGAGATGACCGCCCTCGCCCTGCCCACGCCCCTGGTCTTGCCCGAACGACTGATCGCAGCGCTGGCGGCCGGCGCCGCGCCGATGATCGTCGACTGCAGCTTCGACCTCGCCGACCCCGGCGCCGGCGAGCGCGCGTTCGAACAAGGCCATCTGCCCGGCGCGATCTACGCCCACCTCGACCGCGAACTCGCAGGCGCGAAGACCGGCCGCAACGGCCGCCATCCGCTGCCCGCGCGCGCCGATTGGGCCGACACCCTCGCGCGCCTGGGCGTGACGCCCGCGCGCGCCGTGGTGCTGTACGACGCCCAGGGCGGCATGTACGCGGCCCGCGCCTGGTGGATGCTGCTGTGGGCGGGCCATCGCGCCGTCAGCGTGCTGGACGGCGGCCTGCCGGCCTGGAAAGCCGCCGGCGGGGCGCTCGAGTCCGGCGCCGTGCGCCCGGTGGCGGCGCCCGCGCCGTACCCGCTCGGAGAGAGCCTGGTGGCCGCGGTCGACGCCGACGCCTTGCTGAAGTCGCTGGGGCGCGTCACGCTGCTCGATGCACGCGCAGGCGAGCGCTATCGCGGCGAGGTCGAGCCGCTCGACAAGCGCGCCGGCCACATCCCGGGCGCACGCTCGCGCTTCTTCAAGGACAACCTCGACGCGCAGGGCCGCTTCAAGCCGGTCGCCGAGCTGCGCGCGGCGTTCACGGCGTTCGGGGCCACGCCCGCGCAGGTGGTGCACCAGTGCGGCTCGGGCGTCACCGCGTGCCACAACCTGCTCGCGATGGAGGTGGCCGGGTTGCCGGGCTCGGTGCTCTATCCCGGCTCGTGGAGCGAGTGGTCGGCGGATCCGGCACGGCCGGTCGCCGTCGGTTAGCCGCGGCTCGCGTCGCCGGGGTGCGTCGACGCGCGGAAAGGCGCACACTTTGCGGGTCGCAACCGCAGGAGACGGCCATGTACCGCAGCATCCTCATTCCGACCGACGGCACCGAGATCACCGCGAAGGCCGTCGCCAGCGGGATCGCGCTCGCGAAGGCGCTGGACGCTCGGCTCAGCACGATCACCGTGAAGGAGCCGTTTCCGTACAGCGCGATCTCCGAGATGCAGCCGATCCCTCCGCAGGAGTTCTACGACGCGCAGGAGCGCATCGCGCTGAACCGCGTCAAGGAGGTGGTGGCGGCCGCGCAGCAGGCGGGGCTGGACTGCGAGGCGTTCACCGTCGAGGCGCAGCATCCCTGGGAGGCCATCGTCGACCATGCCAAGGCGCAGTCGTGCGACCTCATCGTCATGGCCTCGCACGGCCGCCGCGGCGTGACAGCGCTCCTGCTGGGCAGCGAGACGACCCGCGTGCTCGTGCATTGCGACGTGCCGGTGCTCGTCGTCAAATAGGGCCCAGATGCATTAAACTGACTGAGTCAGCTATTTTCGCGGACTCAGTCAGATGTCAATTGCCACTACTCCCATCGTCGCCGCCGCGGCCGTCGCCACGGTGCGCGAGTTTTCGCGGTTCTACACCCAGCGCCTGGGCACGCTCGACGAGGGCCTGCTCGAGACACCCTGGTCGCTGACCGAGGCGCGCGTCATCTTCGAGCTCGCGCAGGCCCCGTCGACGGACATGGCCGCGTTGCGCAGCTCGCTCGCGCTGGACTCGGGCTATCTCAGCCGGCTGCTGGCCAGGTTCGACGCGGCCGGCCTGATCGCGCGGACGGCCTCGCCGGTCGACGGCCGGCGCCAGGCGCTGACGCTCACGGCGGCAGGACGCAAGCTGTTCCGCACACTCAACGAGCGCTCGAACAAGCAGGTGACCGCGCTGCTGGCGCCGCTGTCCGATCCGGCGCAGGACGCGCTGGTCGGCGCGATGCGCACGGTGATGCGGACGCTGGACGAGCGGACGGCGCCGCCCGCAGTGCTGCTGCGCGGGCTGCGTCCCGGCGATCTGGGCTGGATCGTGCAGCGGCACGGCGAGGTCTACGCACGCGAATACGGCTGGACGCAGTCCTTCGAGGCGCTCGTCGCGCGCATCGTCGCCGACTACCTCGACCACCACCAGGCGGGGCGCGAGGACGCCTGGATCGCCGAGATCGACGGCCAGCGCGCCGGCTGCGTGTTCTGCGTTCGCAAGGACGACGAGACGGCGCAGCTGCGCATCCTGCTGGTCGAGGCCTGGGCACGCGGTCACGGGCTGGGGGCGCGGCTCGTCGACGAGTGCGTGCGCTTCGCGCGCGACGGCGGCTACCGCAAGCTGGTGCTGTGGACGAACGACATCCTCGTCTCGGCGCGGCGGATCTACCTGGCGGCGGGCTTCGAGCTCCTCGGCGAGGAACGGCATCACAGCTTCGGCAAGGACCTGGTCGGACAGTTCTGGGAACTGAGGTTGTAGTCTTCTCGCACGCTGACATCTGCTCGTCGGCACGGGGCAGGCACAATCGCGCGCATGTCTGTCATCTCTCCAACCGCCGTCGGTCCGCTCGCCGCGATCGACATGGGCTCCAACAGCTTCCGCCTCGAGATCGGGCAGGTTCAGGACGGACGCTATCGCCGCCACGTCTACCTGAAGGAGACCGTGCGCCTGGGCGCCGGCCTCGACGTGGACGGCATGCTCACCGAAGAGGCGCAGGAGCGCGGCCTGCGTTGCCTGGCCGCCTTCGCGCAGACGCTCAAGTCGGCCGCGCCGATGCAGGTGCGCGCGGTGGCCACGCAGACGCTGCGCGAGGCGCGCAACCGCGACCAGTTCCTGGTGCGCGCCGAAGCCGCGCTGGGCCACCCGATCGAGGTGATTTCCGGCCGCGAAGAGGCCCGCCTGATCTACACCGGCGTCGCCTTCCTGCAGCCGTCGACCAAGCCGCGCCTGGTGATCGACATCGGCGGGCGCTCCACCGAGATGATCCTGGGCGACGGGCGCACGCCGCGCGTGGCCGAATCGTTCCAGGTCGGCTGCGTCAGCCTGTCGATGCGCTTCTTTCCCGACGGCCGCTACACGCGCGCCGCGTTCCGCGGCGCGCAAGTGGCCGCGGGCGCGGAGCTCGAGGAGGCCCTGGTGCCGTTCGCGCGTCGCCATTGGCGCGAGGCGCTCGGCTCGTCGGGCACCGCTGGTGCCGTGGCCGACGTGCTGCGCGCCAGCGGCAAGACCGACGGACGCATCACCGCCGAAGGCCTGCGCTGGCTGATCGAGCGCTGCATCGAGCTGGGCCACATCGACAAGCTGGACATCCCCGGCATGAAGCCGGAGCGGCGGGCGGTCATCGCCGGCGGACTGGCGATCCTGTACACGATCTGCGCCCAGTTCGGCATCGACGAGCTGACGCCGGCCAAGGGCGCGTTGCGCCAGGGTGTGATCGTCGACCTGGCCGAGCGGCTCGCCGCGGGCAACCAGGCGAGCGGCCACGATCTGCGCGACACGACGATCGCCGAATTGCAGCGCCGCTTCCACGCCGACGTGAACCAGGCCGATCGCGTCGCCGGTACCGCGGAGCGCCTCTTCGAGAGCGCATGGCCGAAGGGCGACGCCGAGATCCACAAGGAGCTGCGCTGGGCCTCGGCGCTGCACGAAGTCGGCCTGATGGTGTCGCACCACGATCATCATCGCCACAGCGCCTACATCGTGTCGCACGTCGATGCGCCGGGCTTCTCGCAGAGCCAGCAACGCCGTCTCGGCGAGCTGGTGCTGGGACAGCGCGGCGGACTGCGCAAGATCGAGGCGGGCCTGACGCGCGAGCTGACGGCCTGGCAGGTGTTGTGTCTGCGGCTGGCGGTGATCGAGTGCCATGCGCGCGGCGAGGTCGATGCGAGCGGCCTGAAGCTCTCGCGGGTCGCCGGTGGCGGCGCACGGCTGACGTTCTCGCCGCAATGGGCCGAGGAGCATCCGCGCACGGCCTATCTGCTGCGGGAAGAGGCGGATCAGTGGGCGCGCCAGGGCACCCTGCTTCTCACGCTCAACTGAGGACCCGAGTACGCCATGGTGAACGCCCGGCTTGCCGGGCGTTTTCGCTGGGGTGTGTGCATGCAAGGGCAGGGGCAGGTGCCGGGCCGATGCGGGCGTGCGGCGTAGGCCTAGGCGCAGGCGCGGGTGCGGGTGCGGGTGCGGGTGCGGGCGCGGGTGCGGGTGCGGGTGCGGGCGCGGGCGCGGGCGCGGGCGCGGAGAATATCGATTCCCCAAAGCAAAACGCCCGAGCTATGACTAGCTCGGGCGGTTTACTTGGATATTAGCCTGACAATGTCCTACTTTCACACGGGAACCCGCACTATCATCGGCGC
>FTJN01003212.1_pt1 | contig 12957 bp, 13 predicted proteins | sample 1658361 | NCBI WGS metagenome assembly FTJN01 (sample SAMEA3914819, study PRJEB12502) | metagenome | biome: forest; material: soil | place: Canada | collected 2010-06-26 | depth 0.3 m | reverse complement strand
CTGGCGGCGCGAGAAGGCCAGCAGGCGCTGGGTCAGGGCGGCGGCGCGGCGGGTCGAGCTCTGCGCCACCTCGATATAGCGGTCGACGCCCGACAGTCGTCCTTCGCCGAGCCGCTTTTCCAGCAGTTCCAGGCTGCCGGAGATCCCAGCCAGCAGGTTGTTGAAGTCGTGGGCGATGCCGCCGGTCAGCTGGCCGACCGCCTCCATCTTCTGGGCCTGGCGAAGCGCGTCCTGGGCGTCGGCCAGTTCGGCCTCGCGGGCCTTGTCGGTGGTCAGGTCGCGGCCCACGGCGATGAAGTTCTGCCCGTCCGGCTCGGGCGCGACCGTCCAATCGATCGGCTTCCACGTCCCGTCCTTGGCCAGGATGCGGTTCTGGAAGCGGGTGGGACGCCCGGTCCGGCCCATCTCCTCCAGCGCCGCGACCGTGGCCGGCACGTCCCGCGGATCGATGATGTCGGCATAGGGGTTGGTCAGCAGTTCATGCTCGCTCCAGCCGAGAACCTCGGTCCACGCCGGATTCACCGCCGACATGTCACCCCCGTAGTTGGCGCGGGCCAGCATGTCGGTCGACAAGCTCCAGAGTCGATCGCGTTCGTCGGCCTGGGCCTTCTCCTCGGTGATGTCGCGACCGCTGCAATAGACCATGCCGTCTTCCGGCACACCCACCCACGAGATCCATCGATAGCCGCCGTCCTTGCAGCGATAGCGGTTGGGGAAGCGGATCGCCGGCTGGCCTTGCTGGGTCAGGTCGAAACCCGCCTGAGTGCGCTCGACGTCGTCGGGGTGCAGCAGTTCGAAGATCGACAGGCTGGCGACCTCCTCCTCGGTCCAGCCCAGCGTCGTTTCCCAGGCGGGGTTGGACGTTTCGAAATAGCCCTGCGAATTGAGCGCGCCGAGCAGGTCGGGGCTGACCTGCCAGGTCAGGCCGCGCGCCTGGGTGCGCTCGATGATCTTGCGCTCGAGGTCGGCATTGAGTTCGCGCAGGCGGGCCTCGCTCTCGCGCAGCGCCGCGTCGGCCTTCACCCGCTCGGTCGTTTCGACCACCGTGCAGATCACGCCCGCCGGAGCGCCGCTCTCGTCGAGCACCGGCCAGTAGTCCAGGTCCATCCAGACCTGTTCCGGCGCGCCCGTGCGGTACAGGGTCAGTTCCTGGTCCTTGTAGGCCAGGGTTCCGCCGTTCAAGCCGACCTTCATGACGTTGTCGTTGAAGTCGGCCACCTCGGGCCAGCCCTCGCGGACATTGCTGCCCAATAACCGAGGATGGCGACCACCGGCGAACACCGAATAGGCGTCGTTATAGATCATCACCCCTTCGGGGCCCCACAGCATGACGATCGGCACCGGGGATCGCAGCAGGATGGCGGTGGCGGTCTTCAGGCTCTGCGGCCATCGCTCAAGCGGACCAAGGGGCGTGGCCGACCAGTCGAAGGCCCGGATCAGGGCGGTGATCTCGCCCTTCCCCTTCAGGAAGCTCGTCGGTGACGAGGATGTGGAAACGCCGACGGACAGTGGACCAACCCCCTCCGGCTCCACGGCGCGCCCTGGACGCGACAACTAAACCCGGCAAAACCACAGAATGCGGTCGTTCGAGCTCGGTTCCAAGGTCAGGGCGAGAAGCTTGGCCATGACGCGGGTCAGACCTCGAACAGGCCCTTTAGATAGGGGTTTCGGCGATCCCGTTCAGGCGCTTGGCGGCGCTGACGGTGTTGGCCAACAGCATGGCGATGGTCATCGGCCCCACCCCGCCCGGCACGGGGGTGATGGCGCCCGCGACCTCCTTCGCCTCGTCGAAGGCCACGTCGCCGACCAGCCGGGTCTTGCCGGCGGCGGCGGCGACCGGGTCGCGCGACGGGAAGCGGCTGATGCCGACATCGATCACCGTGGCCCCCGGCTTGATCCAGTCGCCCTTGACCATCTCGGCCCGGCCGACCGCCGCCACCAGGATGTCGGCCTCGCGGCAGATGCCCGGCAAGTCCTGGGAGCGCGAGTGGGCGATGGTCACCGTGCAGTCGGCGGCCAGCAGCAGTTGGGCCATGGGCTTGCCCATCAGGTTGGAGCGGCCGATCACCACCGCCCGCTTGCCGGTCAGGTCGCCGACCACGTCCTTCAGCAGCACCATGCAGCCGGCCGGGGTGCAGGAGGTCAGGGCCGGCAGGCCGCTGGCCAGGCGCCCGGCATTGGTCACGGTCAGGCCATCGACGTCCTTGTCGGGCGAGATCGCCGCGACGATCGCCGCCTGGCTCAGATGGTCGGGCACCGGGAACTGCACCAGCACGCCATGGATGGCCGGGTCGTCGTTCAGGCGCTCGACCAGCGACAGCAGCTCGCTCTGGCTGGTGTCGGCCGGCAGGCGGTGGGTTTCGGAATGCATGCCGGCGGCCAGGGTCTGTTCGCCCTTGCTGCGGACGTAGACCTGGCTGGCTGCGTCCTCGCCGACCAGCACCACGGCCAGGCCCGGCGTCAGGCCATGCTCGGCTTTCAGGACGGCGACCTCGGCGGCGATCGTCTCGCGAAGCTGGGCCGCGAAGGCCTTGCCGTCGATGATTCTGGCTTGCGACATCGCCGTCTCCTGTTTGCGCGTTGCCTAGCCCCTACCCTCGCGCCGCGCAATATCCGCAAACCCATGCAGGAAGTCGCTGGACTGTCGGCCAATCATGCTAGAGCCGAGGCAATGGCATCCGCGTCCTCGACCCAGCGCGCCGACGTCGTCCTGGTGGGCGGCGGCCTGGCCAACGGCCTCATCGCCCTGCGGCTGAAAAGCCTGCGGCCGCGGCTGCGCGTGGTCCTCCTGGAACAGGGTCCGACGATCGGTGGCGAGCACACCTGGTGCCACTTCGCCACAGATCTCGAGGCCGTGGAATCGGGCTGGCTGCGGCCGCTGATCGTCCATCGCTGGTCGGGCTACGAGGTTCGCTTTCCGGGCCATGGCCGTCAGCTGCCGACCGACTACCTGGCCATCACCTCTCAGCGCCTGCACCAGGTGGTGACCACCGCCCTGGGCGCCGACGCCTGGGTGTCGGCGACGGTGTCGGACGTCAATCCGCACCAGGTGACCCTGGCCGACGGCCGGGTGATCGTGGCCGGGGCGGTGATCGACGGCCGGGGTCCGCGCAAGAGCCGCAGCCTGGCCCTGGGCTACCAGAAGTTCGTCGGCCAGGGCGTGCGCCTGTCCGCCCCCCATGGCCTGACCCGGCCGATCATCATGGACGCCACGGTCTCGCAGGAGGACGGCTATCGCTTCGTCTATGTCCTGCCGCTGGACGCCACCCGCCTGCTGATCGAGGACACCCGCTACAGCGACGGCCCGGCCCTGGACCGCCCGGCCCTGCGCCGCGCCATCGCCGCCTACGCCAAGGCCCAGGGCTGGACCATCGCCAAGGTCGAGCGCGAGGAGGACGGCGTCCTGCCCATCGCCCTGGGCGGCGACATCGACGCCTATTGGCGCGAGGCCCGCCCGCAGATCGCCGAGGTCGGCCTGCGCGCGGCCCTGTTCCAGCCGACCACCGGCTATTCCCTGCCCGACGCCGCCCGCCTGGCCGAGACCATCGCCGGCCTGCCGCGCATCACCAGCGCCACGGTGCGGGCCTGCGTCGAGGCCCAGTCCAAGGCCGTCTGGCGGCGGCGGCGGTTCCTGCGCCTGTTGAACCGCATGCTATTTCGGGCCTGCGCGCCCGAGGATCGCTACAAGGTTCTGGAACGCTTCTACCGCCTGTCGCCCGGTCTCATTCAGCGCTTCTACGCCGCGCGGCTGACCAAGTGGGACAAGGCCCGGATCCTGATCGGCAAGCCGCCCGTGCCGATCTCGGCGGCCATCAAGTGCATCGGCGAAAGCTCGGTGTTCGGAGGACAAGACGCATGACGACCACCCCGAAGCCTAAAGCCGCCGTGATCGGCGCTGGATTTGGCGGCCTGGCCCTGGCCATCCGCCTGCAGTCCAGCGGCTTCGACGTCACCGTCTTCGAGGGTCGCGAGAAGCCCGGCGGCCGGGCCTATGTCTGGCACGACGAGGGCTTCACCTTCGACGCCGGCCCGACGGTGATCACCGATCCCGATTGCCTGAAGGAGCTGTTCGCGCTCAGCGGCCGCAAGATCGAGGACTATGTCGAACTGCTGCCGGTCGATCCGTTCTACCGCCTGGTCTGGGAAGACGGCGACGTCTTCGACTACGTCAACGACCAGGAACAGCTCGACGCCCAGATCGCCAGGCGCAACCCGGCCGACGTCGAGGGCTATCGCCGCTTCCACGCCTATTCGGAAGAGCTGTACCAGAAGGGCTATGTCGAGCTGGGCGCGGTGCCGTTCCTCGACTTCGGGGCCATGGTCGCCAACGCCCCGGCCCTGATGAAGCTGCAGGCCTGGCGCAGCGTCTATGACAAGGTCTCGTCGTTCGTGAAGGACGAGCACGTGCGCCAGGCGCTGTCGTTCCACAGCCTGCTGGTGGGCGGCAGCCCGTTCGCCACCTCGTCGATCTACGCCCTGATCCATGCGCTGGAGCGGCGCGGCGGCGTCTGGTTCCCGCGCGGCGGCACACACGCCCTGATCCGGGCGCTGGTGAAACTGCTCGAAGACCTCGGCGGCACGCTTCACCTGAACGCGCCTATCCAGAAGATCACCACGAAGGCCGGCCGGGTCACCGGCGTGATCCGCGCCGACGGCCAGTTCGAGGCCTTCGACACCGTCGCCTCCAACGCCGACGTCATGCACACCTACAAGGCCCTGCTGGCCGACGATCCACGCGGGGCCAAGGTCGGCAAGGCGCTCGAAGCCAAGCGCTGGAGCCCGTCGCTGTTCGTGGTCTATTTTGGGCTGAAGACCACCCACCCCGAGATCCGCCACCACACCATCTGCTTCGGCAATCGCTATCGCGAGCTGATCGGCGAGATCTACGGCAAGGACGGCCTGGCCGACGACTTCTCGCTGTATCTGCACCACCCGACCGCCAGCGATCCGGCCATGGCCCCCGAGGGCTGTTCCAGCTTCTACGCCCTGTCGCCGGTGCCCAACCTGAAGACCGCCAACATCGACTGGTCGGTCGAGGGGCCCAAGTACCGCGACAAGATCCTGGCCTATCTGGAGAAGCACTACATCCCCGGCCTGACCGCCGACATGGTCACCTGCCGCTTCATCACCCCGGACGACTTCGTGACCGACCTCAACGCCTGGAAGGGCGCGGCCTTCTCGCTGGAGCCGATCCTGACCCAGAGCGCCTTCTTCCGCACCCACAACCGCGACGACGTGATCCCCAACCTCTATTTCGTCGGGGCCGGGACGCATCCGGGCGCGGGCATTCCGGGGGTGGTCGGTTCGGCCAAGGCGACGGCCGGGCTGATGTTTGACGACTTCATCGACAGCGGCGAACAGGGCGGCTGAATGACCGATACGCTGGAAATCCAGAGCCGCGAGGCCATCCAGAAGGGCAGCAAGAGCTTCGCCGCCGCCGCCGCGCTGTTCGACGCGCAAACGCGGGCCGACGCCGAGATGCTCTACGCTTGGTGCCGCCATTGCGACGACGTGATCGACGGCCAGACCCTGGGCCACGGCATGAGCCCGGTGGCCGACGCGCCGGCCCGACTGGAAGCCCTCTACGCCCAGACTCGCGCGGCCATGGCCGGCGAGACCCCGACCGACCCGGTGTTCGCCGCCTTCCAGACCGTGGCCCTGCGTCGGGCCATTCCCGAGCGCTACGCCCTGGACATGATCGACGGCTTCGCCATGGACGTCAGCGGCCGCCGCTACGCCACGCTCGACGAACTGCTGGAATATTGCTGGGGCGTGGCCGGCGTGGTCGGCACGATGATGGCCCTGGTCATGGGCGTGAAGCCCGACGCCCTGCCCACCCTGCGCCGCGCCCAGGACCTGGGCCTGGCCTTCCAGCTGACCAACATCGCCCGCGACATTATCGAGGACGCTCGCAACGACCGAGTCTATGTCCCCGGCGACTGGCTAGCCGAGCTGGGCGTGCCGCAAGGCGCGGTCGCCGATCCCGCCCATCGGGCCGCCGTGGCGGTCCTCGCCAAGAGACTGGTCGACGCGGCCGAGCCCTACTACGCCTCGGCCCGTTGGGGGATGCGCGACCTGCCACTGCGCTGCGCCTGGGCCATCGGCGCGGCGCGGGGTGTCTATCGCCAGATCGGGCTGGATGTCGTGAAGGCTGGGGACCACGCCTGGGACGAGCGCGTAGTGGTCAGCGGCCGGATGAAGGTCTGGCGGGCGCTGGAAGGCGGGATCCTGGCGTTGAGGTCGGCGACGCTGGATCGCTGGGGTTCGGCGCCGGACCGGCCGGCGATGTGGTCGCGGATCTAACGCCCAAGCGCACCCACTTGCCCCCACCTGACCGCTACGCGGTCTGTCCGCCCCCATAGGGGGCGGAGGACGTGCGCTTTCCTCTTCCCCCTGTGGAGGAAGACGATCGCGAAGCGATCCGTAGGGGGCAAGTGGTCGCCGCTCAGCGCCCTACTTCAGCACGCCGCGCCGGGTCATCCACCACGCATAGGCGATGAACAAAGCCAGCAGCCCCGCGATGACGGCGCTGGTGATCGCCATGGACTGTCCCAGGATCTTGCCGCCGTCCGTCAGGACGTAGTTGTAGACCTGCATGAACAGAAACGCCGCCAGCGACAGGGCCAGCATCGGCCAGGCCAGCTTGTTGCGAAGCAGGATCAACGCCGAGCCGATCAAGGCGCCGAACACGCCCACGGCCCAGTCCGCCGTCATCCAAACCGGCATGTGGTGATAGTGGGCGATCTGGGCCGGCGTCAGGCCCGCGCCGGCCAGGTAGGCGTCGCCCTTGGCCAGGCTCATCACGAAGTCGAAGACGCCGATGGAATTGAACAGCACGGCCACCACGCCGACCAGCCACAGATGCCAGGGCGTCTTGATCGTTGTCTCGGTCATCCTGTTCCCTCCCCCATGCCGCACGTTGGCGGCGCTTCGATCCTAGGCGTCGACGCCCCTCTCCCTGAGCTTGGCTTTCAGCTCCCGCACCGGCCGCGCCAGCAGGAATCCGAACGACACCGCCCCATCCTTGGTATGGACCGCATGGTGGATTCGGTGCGCCTGGATCAGCTGCTTCCAGTAGCGCGACTTGCCCAGCGGCACCTTGAACCTCTGGTGCACCATGCCGTCGTGGAACACCGCGTAGATCGCCCCATAGGCCGTGATCCCCAGGCCGATCGGCAGCAGCCACGGGATCCCGTGCACGCCGAAATAGATCGCCACGATGGCCGGGGCGGCGAAGACCACCGCGAACAGATCGTTGAGCTCGAACATCCCGGTGCGCGGCTCGTGGTGCGAGCGATGCCAGGTCCAGCCGAAACCGTGCATCACATAGCGATGCGTCACCCAGGCGAAGCCTTCCATGAAGGCCAGGGCCGCCAGGAACAGGGCCAGGTCGAGTCCGAGGGTCGCCATCGTCATCCAGACTACCGCCGCAACCGGCGCGCCAACACGTGCGCGACAGCCAGGCCGACAAGGCCGGCGGCGGTCAGCACGCCCCAGGCCTTATACACCGCGCCGATCCCGGCGTCGCGCCAGAGGATCGCCTGATAGGCCTCGATCGCCCAGGCGTGCGGGGTGAACCAGCCCACGGTCTGTAGCCACGGCGGCATGAGGAAGCGCGGCACCATGCTGCCCCCGATCGCCGCCAGGATCAGGATCACGAAGGTCGACAGCATCTGGGCCTGCTCGCGCGTTCGGCACAGCGAAACCAGCCCCAGGGCCAGGCCCGCCGCGCAGGCCGAAGCCGCCAGGGTGGTCGGCAGCCATAGGGCCGCGTGCTGGACCACCGCCACGCCATAGACCAGTTGGGCGGTGACAAAGATCGCCAGGGCCTGGACCAGGCCCTGGCCGATCAGAAACAGAAACTTGCCGGTCACCACCGGTCCCATGCCCGCCACCCCCGCCAGCAGGCGGTCGGCCACGCCCGTGCGGCGCTCCTCCATCAGGCCCAGCGCGCCCTGCATGGCCGAGAACAGGGCAAACAGGATCATCACCGCCCCGGCGTAATAGGCGATCACCCCGCCGCCGGTCTTGGCGTCCTTGACGGCCTCGCGATCGAAAAAGCCCCCATCGTCGCCCGCCTTGGGCGGGGTGTCGCGCAGCAGGGCCGCGGCGCTGTCGGCGTTCTCGGCCTGCTCGTCGCTGAGGCCGCCAAGCGCGGGTTCCAGCAGGGTGACCGTGCGGCGCATGGCGACGTCCGGCAAGGCGGCGGCCAGCACCTGCTGCACCCGGGCTTGAGCCAAGGGCGCGGCCACGGCGCGGCTGGGATCGGCGATGATCACGAAGGGCTTGCCGGCCGAGGCGGGATCGTCGCGGATCACCAGGCCGGCGTCGACCTGGCCCGACTTGACCCGCCGCCGAACCTCGTCGGCGGTGGCGGGAGAGACCGTCTCGGCCCGCACCTCGGGCGACCTGACCAGCGCCGCCGCCAGCCGCCCGGAGTCCGGCGTGCGGGCCACGTCGGCCACCGCCAGCTTCAGCTGGATGTCGTCACCCGTCGTGCCGGCGAACACCGAGGAGAAGATCAGGAACACCAGCGGCGGCAGCAGGAAGGTCATGACCAGCGCGCCGCGGTCGCGCCACAGGTCCAGCGCCATCACCCGCACCATGGCGGCGATCATCGCGAAACGGACGGTCACGCCGCCAGATTCCGATCGGCCACCAGGGTGAACAGGTTGGCCAGGGACGGCTCGCGCACCCGGATCTCGCGTGGCGTCAGGCCCACCTCACGCAGGCGTTTGTCCAACCGACCGGCCGCCGCGTAGCCGTCATCGTCCAGCCGCGCCCAGACCAGCGGCCGGGACGTGCGCTCCAGTCCCTCCCCGGCCATACGGGCCTCGCCGGCGGCGTCGACCTCACCGGCCAGATGGACCAGAATCTCCATCCGCGCGCCGAACGCCTCGGCGATCAGGGCCTTGGGCTCGCCCTCACGCGCCATCTGGCCTTCGTTCAGGAAACCGACCCGATCGGCCAGAGCCCCGGCCTGTTCCAGATCGTGGGTAGTCATCAGCACCGCCACGCCCAGGTCGCGCAGGCCCCGGATCACCGTGTCCACCGCCTCGCGGGCGTCCAGGTCGACCCCCACCGTCGGCTCGTCGAGGATCAGCAGGGACGGCTCGTGGACGATGGCGGCGGCGATGTTGGCGCGGCGCTGATAGCCGCCCGACAGGTGCTTGACCGGCACATGGGCGCGATCGACCGTGCGGGTCAGGTCCAGGGCCCGGCGCACGGCCGCCGCCATGGCGTTGCGCGGCGTGCCGGACAGGGCCGCGAAGGTCTCGATGTTCTCGGCCACCGTCAGGTTCGGATAGAGGGCGATCTCCTGCGGAACCAGGCCCAGGCCCGCGCGGGCGGCCGGAACGCGGGCGGGATCGTGGCCCTTGAGCAGCACCTGGCCGCCGTCGGGCCGGATGCGGCCGCAGATCGCGCGGATCAGGGTGGTCTTGCCGGCCCCGTTGGGTCCCAGCAGGGCATAGATCTCGCCCGGCCGCAGGATCAGGTCGACGCCACGCAGCACGGGCTGTCCGCCATAGGCGTGGACCGCTCCGGCAACGGTGAGGATAGGGTCTCGCGAAGCAGGTTCGGCGGTCACGCCGCCGCCTTGCGCCGCGCGAACAGGTCGCCGACATAGCGGCCCAGCAGCGCCCCGCAGCCCGCCCGGTCCAGAGCCGTCGAGGCCTGGGCCAGGTGGTCTTCCATGGCCTGGCGCGCGCCGGTCAGGCCCAGGGTCGAGACCACGGTGGCCATGGCCGCGTCCTTGCCGACGTCCTTGCCCGCGCCCTCGGCCGAGCCTTGGGCGTCGATCAGGTCGTCGCGGATCTGGAAGGCCAGGCCGATGTGGCGGGCGAACAGGCCCAGGGCCTCGACCGAAGCCTCCGGCGCGCCGGCGATCAGGGCGCCGCCCTGCGCCGCGGCGATGATCAGCACCCCGGTCTTCTCGTGATTGAGCCGGTCCAGCGCGGCCAGGTCCCGCGTCAGGTCGCGGTCGAACAGGTCGCGGGCCTGGCCGGCGATCAGGCCCGAAAAGCCCACCGCCTGGGCGGCGCGGCCGGCCAGTTCGGCGCGCACCGGCGCGGGTAAGTTGATGTCGGCGGCGATCGTCGCGTAGGCGTGATTCAGCAGCCCCACCCCGGCCAGGATCGCCGTGGCTTCATCGAACGCCCGGTGGATGGTCGGCAGGCCGCGCCGGAGCCCGGCGTCGTCCATGGCCGGCAGGTCGTCGAGGATCAGCGAGGCGGCGTGGATCATCTCGAAGGCGCAGGCCGCGTCCAGGGCCGCACCCTCGGGCGCGCCACATTCGGCGGCGGCCAGCAGGGTGACCATCGGGCGGAAGCGCTTTCCGGGAGCCAGCAGGCTGTAACGGACAGCCTCGACCAGGCGGTCAGGCGCGGAGCCCTTCACTGGCGCCAACTCAGCCAACCGCCGATCGACCCCAGCGCGCAGGGCTTCGACTCTTTGCAGAAAGGCGGCCTGGTCGTCCATCTTCGTGGGTCGCGGCCATGCTGTCGCCCCGACGCGGGCGTGCTCATTTGAAGGCGCCCTCGGCGGGCGTCAACCGAAAGGTCCGCACCCCAAAAGCGGGGTGGACGGACGAGAGACCGTCAACCCCGGCAGAACCCGAAGAACCGCTTGATATCGGCCCGTTCGGCCGGCGTGCGCGCGTCTTGCGGATAGACGCGATCCTCGACCTGGCTGATCAGGCCGGTCTGTTCGAAAGCCGCGAGCACGGCGTCGGCCAGGGGGATCGCGCCGACCGCGTCCAACCCATCGGCGATCTCCGATGGCGTCGTCTTGGCGGCGTAACGGCCCTGAGCCTTGCCGGACCGCAAGCGCACCACGCCCGAGCCCGACTTACCGCGGACCAGGGTGGTGGTGAAGCCGACCGTCGGCGTCTTGCGATGACAGGAGAAGATGATCCCGACCACATCACTGTCCGGCAAGCCATAGGCTAGCCGCTTGTCGTTGTCGGGCGTGCCGAAGTAGTTCCACTTCATGCCGTCCGGCGCCGGCGAAGTCAGGGACGTCGGCGGCGTGGTCGTCGAACAGGCGCCCAGCACCGCCGTGCTGGTCGCCAGCAGCAGCCACAATCCCCGACGCTTCATCGCCCATCCCCGTTCAGCTCGCCCCCGATCTAACCGCGTTCGGCGGGAATGGCGACGGTTCCCGCCCCGGAATGCGCCCCATGGACGGCCCCTTTCGCGCAAGGCAGGGTGGAGCCTGCTGGCGGGGGCGGCGTTCAGGAGTGATGTCGATGAAATCCTTGCCCTTCGCCGCGTCTGTCGGCGCCCTGTCGCTCCTCGCGCCGCTCGCCGCCTGCGAACAAAAACCCGCCCCGCCGCCTCCGGCTCCGACCGCCCCTGCTCCACCGGTCGCGCCCGCCGCGCCGGTACGCCCACTGGCCTTCGACCAGTCCGACGCGGCGGCCAAGGTCGCCCTGCGCCTGCCGGCCGAGATCGCCAACTTCCCGGCCCTGCACACGATGCTCTACGACCGTGAGGTGGCGGGCCTGAAGGCCTTCGCGGCCAAGGCGCAGACCGATCGCAAGGCCTCGACCGGCCAGTTCCCCTGGCGGCCCTATGCCCGCCAGGGCCAGTGGTTCCTGGCCGCCGAGGCCTCGCCCCTGGTCGCCCTGCGCGCCCTGTGGTTCGAGGACACCGGCGGCGCTCACCCCAATCACGGCGGGGCTTCGTTGCTGTGGGACACCACCGCCAACAGCGAGGTCCAGCCCAAGGCGCTGTTCCGCGCCGACGCCGACATGACCGCGCTCGACAAGGCGATCTGCGACGCCGTGGCCACGGCCAAGACCCGCCGCGAAGGGGCCGTGCCATTGAACGACATGTTCACCTGCCCAAAGTGGAGCGAGACGGTTCTGATTCCCGCACCCTCCACCACGACCGGCAAGATCGGCGGCCTGACGGCGATCATCGATCCCTATGTGGTCGGACCGTATTCCGAGGGCGACTACGAGGTCACCGTCCCGGTCTCGGCCTTCCACGGCCTGCTGGCCCCGGCCTATGCGGGCGCCTTCGGCGGCGTGCCCAAGTCGATGGGCAATCCCGACGGGACGCTCAGCGTGACGATGGATGTGGTGAAGTAGGCGCGATCAACGAAGTCCACAGGCCTTCGCGAAGTTCGCCACGGCGTCGCGTTCGGAAGCCGCCTTCACATCGTGCGACACGAACGACCCGTAGGCGTCCAGCGCGAGCTTCCCCGACTTCACGAATGCTTTCAGGAGCGGATCGGCGCGATCAGTCTTGAAATGCGAGACTTCGTAGCCCTCGATCTCCTGCGGGACGAGCGCATCATAGCGTCGTTCGACGCCACCGCTCCGCAGCTTGACGGCGGGAACGTCATGCCCCTCCGCCGTCGGCACATCGAACGCGACGACGCCCGTCGACGGATCGCAGAAGAAGATCACCGCCAGATAGTCCGTACCGTCAACGCCAAACGCCAGCTTCGGACCTTCCGGATCCGACGGCTCGGCATAGCCCCAGGTCATGCGCTCGCCTTCCGGCGTGCTGGCGCAGGCGCTCAGCAGCAGGGATAGCGCCAGGACCGGGGCGACGCGTTTCATGACTACAGCGGGATGTTGTCGTGCTTCTTCCAGGGGTTGGTCAGTTCCTTGCCCTTGAGGCTCTTGAGCGCCCGGACGATGCGCTTGCGGGTGCCGTGGGGCATGATCACGTCATCGATATAGCCTCTGGAGGCCGCCACGAACGGGTTGGCGAAGCGGTCCTTGTACTCGGCCTCGCGGGCGGCCAGGGCCTCAGGGTCCTTGGCCTCCTGGCGGAAGATGATCTCGACCGCGCCCTTGGCGCCCATCACCGCGATCTCGGCGGTGGGCCAGGCATAGTTGAAGTCGCCGCGCAGGTGCTTGGAGCTCATCACGTCATAGGCCCCGCCATAGGCCTTGCGGGTGATCAGGGTGATCTTCGGAACCGTGGCCTCGGCATAGGCGAA
>FTJN01001219.1_pt2 | contig 13016 bp, 12 predicted proteins | sample 1658361 | NCBI WGS metagenome assembly FTJN01 (sample SAMEA3914819, study PRJEB12502) | metagenome | biome: forest; material: soil | place: Canada | collected 2010-06-26 | depth 0.3 m | reverse complement strand
GGAGGTCGACGGCTACCTTTCGAGGTCATTGATACAATCGTAGGGATTCGAGATCGCGGAACCCCCCTGTTCATCCCCTCTCCAAACACGCGCAGCACAACGGCTGCCGGAGGCAGGCCCACATGAAGCTCCTGCGCCATCCTCTCCTCATTTCCGCCGCACTCGTCCTGCTCGTCTTCGGCTCCATCCTGGCTCTGCAAAAGGCCGGGAAGTTCCAAGCGGGCGAGTTGGAGATTTACGACTACCTGCTCGCCCATCGCCCTCCCGTGCAGACGGAGGATCCCCGTATCGTCATCGTGACCCAGACGGAGGCCTCGCTTCAGAAATACGACTTCCCGTTGCCGGATAAGCTCCTTTCCGAGGTGCTGGAAAAGATCGAAGCCCAAAACCCCCGGGCCATCGGGGTCGATCTCTACCGGGATGCACCGGTTCCGCGCGATCACTCGGGTGAGGCCACCCTCAACAAGACGCTGGATGACCACCCCAATATCATTGGGGTGTTTCTCGCTAACCGCACGAACCAGACCGGGGTCAAACCCCCGGCCCACCTGAAGGAATTGCTGGACCGCATCGGCTACAACGACTGGGGCTTCGACGAAAACGCCACCGTGCGGCGTGGCGGGGTGGCCCTAACCGATCCAGAGGGCAAGATCTTCCAATCTTTCGCCGTCCTACTCACCAACCTCTACCTGGCCGGAGAAGATCCCCCGGTATCCTTTTCGGTCAAAGAGGACGTCGTCTTCCTGGGCGATAAACCGATCCGGCGCTTTCTCAGCAACGATGGCGGCTATGTAGGCGCGGACAACGGCGGCTACCAATTCCTGCTCGATTTTGCCGGGCCCCGCAGCTTCACCATCATCCCGCTCATCGACGTCCTGGAGGGTCGCACCCCGCCTGATTTCTTCCGCGACCGCATCGTGCTGATCGGCTCCAACGATGAGAGCACGAATGACTTCTTTCGGACCCCGTTGAAGCTGAGAGAACCCGGCGTCCTTATTCACGCCCACAGCATCAACCAACTCCTGCGCCTCGCCGTGGGCCGCGATCTCACGCCGGTCACCCCTCCCTTCACGTGGGGGATCCTGGGATGCCTTTGCCTGCTTGGTGGCCTTCTCGCCTACACTAACCGCTCTCCCTGGTTGCTGGTGCCGCTTCTTACCGCGATCGCTTGCGTTCTCTGGCTGACAATTGAGAAGTGCTTTGCCCACGGCGTTTGGCTCCCGCTCATCCCGCCGACGAGCGGGCTGCTTGTCAGCGCGGGACTGGTCACCGCCTACATGGCCTGGCTGGAACGCTCCCATCGTCAAGCGCTGATGAACATCTTCCAGCGCAATGTCTCCCGCCGGATCGCGGACGAACTGTGGGACCGGCGGGAGGAATTCTCCAAGGGCGGTCGCCCGGTCGCCCAAAAGATCACCGCCACGGTGCTCTTCACCGATCTCAAGGGCTTCACCACGATCTCCGAAAAGCTCGATCCGCCGCAACTCTTCGAGACGCTCAGCCATTACACCGGGCTGATGGCCAGGCAGGTGGAATCGCACGGCGGCGTGGTGCTAAAATTTACGGGCGACGGCCTGATGGCGGTTTTCGGCGCCCCGGTGCCGAGCCGGACGGAGGAGGAGATCAACCGTCACGCCATCGGGGCGGTCCGGTGTGCGCTGGGGATGGATCGCGTGCTGGAGATTTTCAACGCCGAACGCGCCGCCCGGGGTGAGGCACCCATGGCGATGCGGGTCGGCATCCTGACCGGCCCCGTGGTGGCGGGAAGCGCTGGGGATGCGGACCGGCTGGAGTATACCATCCTCGGCGATACAGTGAACACCGCCTCCCGGCTGGAGAGTTTCGACAAGGAAAAGGGATTCGATCCCCCCACAAATTGCCGTATTTTGGTCGGCGAACCGACGTTGCACCGAATCGGAAGCGGATTTGACAGCCTCTTCATCGATACTATATCGTTGAAGGGCAAAGCGGAGAAAACGACCATTTACCGCATCCTGCGCGAGACTTCGCCCGTATCATCCCTATGAAGACGATTCTTCCCGTGGCTCTCCTGACCTTTGGAGGCCTTCTCTCCACCCTGCCGCTCGCTGCCCAGACGACGAATGCGGCTCCGGCGGCCACCACGCCACCCGCAACAGCTTCCACGCCTGCTCCTCTTGCCGGAGCGAAGCCCAAGGGCCAGCCCATCTTCAAGGCCCCGAACTTCGGCGCGCCGCAAACGCGGGTCGGCGGCGGATCGCGCGGCGTGAACGGCACGAATGTCAGCCTCCAAGTGCTGGTGCCGGAGCAGATTGCCCTCACCACCCAGGCCATGCCCTCGCTCTATTGGTACCAATCCGCTCCCGCCGAGGCCCATTTGGAGGTGACCTTGGTCGAGCCGCATCAACCGAAGCCTCTCCTTTCTCTCAAGGCCCCCAGTGCGATGAGCACAGCGGGCATTCACCGGCTCAATCTGGCCCAGCACAAGCTGTCCTTGAAGCCCGGCGTGACCTATCGCTGGACCGTGGCGCTCGTCACGGACGAAAAGAACCGCTCGTCCGATCTCATCGCCACCGGAGCGATCCAACGGGTGGAGCCGGGCAAGGATTGGGGCGCCAAGCTCCTCAACGCCAGCCCGGCGGAGAAGGTCGAAATCTACGCCCAGGAAGGCATCTGGTACGACGCCCTGCAACTGCTCTCGGAACTGATCACCGCGAATCCCAACGAACCCGCCTTCCGCGACCAGCGCGCGCAATTGCTCGAGCAAATCAAGCTCCCCGAAGCTGCCGCAGCGGATAAGACGGCTGCCAAGTAGGCCTATGTCTGGTAGCCCGGACAACTCGTTGTCCGGGTCGCCGAAGGCGACGAGAAGCAGCCCCAGCGTTCGAGCGGTCATGATAGGGCTCAGTGGCGGCTTCTTGTGCGCGTTGCGCACCCGGACAACAAGTTGTCCGGGCTACCCTGATTGGTTGATACCTTCAAAAATGGTATCAGCCGTCGACAAAATAAAGCCCCGCCCCATTTCAAAAAAATCATCCTTGCAACGGAGTCTTGCCTTCTTCGCCTCTCTCGCCCATGGTGGAGAGTCCCATGACTATCACTGTTGAAGATATTGCTCCTTGCAAGAAACGCCTGAAGATCGAAGTTCCCGCCAACCGCGTCAAGCAGGCCTATGATAAGGTGGCTGATGATTTCCAGAAGGAAGCCCGTATTCCCGGCTTCCGTCCCGGCCACGCGCCCCGCGCCGTGGTGCTGAAGAAATTCCACAAGGACATCGAAGGCGAAGCCCAGCGCACGCTCGTGCCCGAGGCCTACCGCGAGGCCGTGACGGAGAAGAAGCTGAACGTCGTCAGCTCTCCCCAGATCGAAGACCTTAACTACAAGCCCGGCATGTCCCTCAGCTTTTCCACCTTGGTGGAACTGGTGCCCGATTTCAAGTTGCCCGAGTACAAGGGCCTCGTCCTGAAGAAGCAGGAAACCGAAGTGACCGATGCCGATGTCGACCAGGCGCTTCAGAACCTCGCCGATCAGCGCGCCGCCTTTGAGGATGCGCCCGAACGTCCCCTCGAGATGGGCGATTTCGCCGTCATCTCCTACGTAGGCAAAGTCGACGGCCAGCCGCTGACCGAACTCGCCCCCGAAGCGAAGAACCTGGGCGAAAACCCCGGCTTCTGGCTCTGGATGAAGCCCGAAAGCTTCATTCCCACCTTCGCAGAAAAGCTCGTCGGCCAGAACAAGGGTGAGACCCGCAGCATCGAAGTCGAATTCCCCGCCGATTTCCCCCAGGCCCCGCTCGCCGGCAAGAAGGCGCAGTACGAGGTGACCCTCACTGAGATCAAGGTCAAGAATGCCTCGGCGATCGATGACGCTTTCGCGCAGGAACTCGCCAAGATGGACCTGGCCGCGCTGAAGAACATCGTGAAGGAAAACATGGCGGGCGAAAAGAAGAGCAAGGCCGACAACGCCTCCCGCATGGAAGTCGCCGAGAAGCTCAACGCCTCCGTCGATTTCGATCTCCCTCCGACCACGGTCGACGAGGAGACCCACAACACCGTTTACGACATCGTCCAGGAGAACCAGAACCGGGGCATCCCCGCTGCCGTCCTCGAGGAAAAGAAGGACGAGATTTTCAATAACGCCGCGCGCATCGCCAAGGAATCGGTGAAGTTCAAGTTCATCGCCAGCCGCATCGCGGAAGAAGAGAAGATCGACGTCAACGAGCAGCAACTCGCCCAGCACATCGGCTTCCTCGCCCGGCGCGAAGGCATCACCTTCGACAAGATGGTGGACCGCGTGCGCAAGAACAACGCGTTCTTCCCGCTGCGCCAGCAACTCCTCCGCCAGTCCGTACTCGATTTCGTTTTGAAAGAAGCCAAATTTGAGTAACTTAGACGCTATGCACGACTTCCAAAACTCCACCTACTACGTCCCGCATGTCATTGAAAACACGGGACGGGGAGAGCGCTCCTCGGATATTTACTCCCGGCTCCTGCGGGACCGCATCATCTTTCTTGGCACCTCGATCGATGATGGCGTCGCGAATTCCATCGTGGCGCAGTTGCTCTTCCTCCAGATGGACGATTCGAAGAAGGACATCAGCCTCTATATCCATTCGCCCGGCGGGTACGTCACCGCGGGCATGGCGATCTACGATACCATCCAGTTCATGACCTGCGACGTGGCCACCTACTGCATCGGCATGGCCGCCAGCATGGGTGCGGTCCTCCTCGCCTCCGGCACGAAGGGCAAGCGGTTCATCCTGCCGAACGCGCGCGTGATGATCCACCAGCCCAGCGGCGGCGCCAGCGGCCAAGCGAGCGATATCAGCATCCAGGCGAAGGAAATCCTGCGCCTGAAAAAGAAACTCAACGGCATCATGTCCTACCACACCGGCCAACCGGTTGATCGCGTGGAGCGGGACATGGAGCGCGACAACTACATGAGCGCGGAAGACGCCAAGGCGTACGGCATCGTGGATGAGGTCGTCTCCTCCCGCCGGGAAGCGGCAGCCATCGTCGGTGAACCCCTCTCGCTCAGCAAATCGTAAAGAACCATGGCACGGCCCGCCAACCTGACAATGTGCTCTTTCTGCGGAAAGAGCCACGCCGAAGTGCGCAAGCTCATCGCGGGACCGGGCGTCTACATTTGCGACAGTTGCATCACGGTTTGCAAAAACATCCTCGATAAGGAGACGAAGGAGGAATCCCGCCGCTCCAACGCCGAGGTGACGTTGATCAAGCCGATCGACATTAAGCGCGAACTGGATCGCCACGTCATCGGTCAGGACTTCGCCAAGAAGACCCTGGCCGTGGCGGTGCACAACCACTACAAGCGCATCCTGGCCGCGCAGGCCAACCGGCAGAAGACCGAGATTTCGCTCAACGCCTCCTCCGAGGTCGAGATCGAAAAGAGCAACATCCTGCTCCTGGGCCCGACCGGCTCCGGCAAGACCCTGCTCGCCCGCACTCTGGCCAAGATTCTCGATGTCCCGTTCTGCATCGCCGATGCCACGACCATCACTGAGGCCGGGTATGTCGGCGAAGACGTCGAAACCATCGTTCTGCGTCTGCTTCAGAACGCCGATTACGACGTCAAGCGCGCGGAAATTGGCATCGTCTACATCGATGAAATCGACAAGATCGGTCGCAAGACCGACAACGTTTCGATCACGCGCGATGTCTCCGGCGAAGGCGTCCAGCAGGGACTCCTCAAGATTTTGGAAGGTACCGTCTGTAATGTGCCGCCCCAGGGTGGGCGCAAACATCCGCACCAGGAATACATCCAGGTCAACACCGAGCGCATCCTCTTCATTTGCGGCGGCGCGTTCGTGGGCCTGGACAAGATCATTCAGAAGCGCGTCGGACGCAGCACGCTCGGCTTTGGCCGCAAGCATGTCGCCACCGAGATCGACGGCTCCCTTCCCGCCAGCGCCATCGTGCGCCAGGTGGAACCGGAGGATCTGCTCAGCTTCGGCCTCATCCCGGAATTCATCGGCCGCCTGCCGATGATCAGCGTGCTCGACGAACTTTCCGAGGAGGACCTCGTTTGCGTGCTGACCGATCCGAAGAACGCGCTGACCAAGCAGTACACCAAGCTTTTCGCGATGGACAACGTGGGCCTGACCTTCACCAAGGACGCGCTCAAGGCGCTCGCCCAGGAAGCCGTCCGCAAGGGCACCGGCGCCCGGGCGTTGCGGGCCATCCTGGAAAAGCTCATGCTCGACCTGATGTACGACCTCCCCTCCCGCGAGGACATCCTCGAGGTCACGATCAATCGCGCCGTCATCGACGGCAAGAAGTCGCCCCTCATCCGTCGCAAGCAGGACAAGGAAGCGGCCTGATCGTTCTTCGACAGTAACGCCAGTTTTTTACTGCCCAGGGCTCCCCCTATCTAGAGCACTTTCCAATCTAAGACCATTTGGAGTCGTTATTGGGTACAGAGCTCGTGGTTCTGAGCAGCCAGGATGGCAAAGCCATCCCAGCCACAGCAGCCGGGGGTTAGCAAGGCACGAGCGACACCCCCGGAAAAGCAGAGCAACCCTCCGATCCCGCAGGGATCACAGCACTCTGACTGCGGACATGTACGGCATTTCCTTGGCTGCGATCCCGTCAGGATCGTCCATCGGGTCGGAAATTCCGGGGGTGTCGCGCGTTGCGCGCTAACCCCCGGCTGCTGTGGCTGAGATGGCTTCGCCATCTTGTTTTGTCTCGAAAACGGCGCCAAACGGTCTAGAGCAGTGCTAAATATGATGCACACAATAAACCAAGGGAAGTCTTCTGCACCCTGAAAGGGAGCAGATCTCTTAGCCTAGAGCATTTTAAAATATAGTGCACACATCGGAATGCCCTGGTAGAATGGGATTCCATGCGAGCCTATTCTGTGGATTTGCGGGAGCGGGTGATGAAGGCCTACGACGAAGACAAGTGGACGATAGGCCAGATCGCCGAACGCTTTAACGTGGGAGAGTGGTGGGTGCACAAACTTAAACGCCAGCGAGCGTGCACCGGAGCCCTCGCCCCGCGCAAGGGCAAGGTGGGCAAGCCTCGCAGTCTGACCGTGGAACAGGTGGAGCGACTCGGGCGCTATGTGGACGAGCATCCCGACGCCACGTTGGAGCAGATCCGGGAGGCGACCGGGGCCACCTGCACGATCGTCACCATCCACAACACGCTGCGGCGACTGGACTTCAGCTATAAAAAAAACGTTAAGGGCCAGCGAACAAGATCGCGCTGACATCGCCGAAAAAAGAAGGCTTTGGAAAGAGGCCCAGGGAAGCTGGCCTGCCGAACGGCTGGTCTTTCTGGACGAGTCGAGCGCCAAAACGAACATGACGCGGTTGCGCGGCCGGTCCCGCGGAGGCTCGCGACTGCACGCTCACGCCCCGGGCGGGCGCTGGGAGACCACGACGATGCTGAGCTCGATCCGTCTGGGAGGAAAGCCCGCCTGCATGGTGATCAAGGGGGCGGTCGACTCGCTGGTTTTTCGGGAGTATGTTCGCAAGATCCTCTGCCCCACCCTGCACGCCGGGGACATCGTGATTTGCGATAACCTGAGCGCCCATCGCGACGTCGGGGCCAGAAAACTGATCGAGGCCTTGGGAGCACGCCTGGTTTTCCTGCCCGCCTACAGTCCCGATCTCAACCCCATCGAGGCGATGTGGTCAAAGGTCAAGGCCTTCCTGCGTGCTGCCGGGGCCCGGACGGAAAAAGGCCTTTGGGCCGCCATCGGGCAAGCTCTCGACTCGGTTACCCTCAGAGATGCCCAAGGGTTCTTTTGTCATTGCGGCTATCTGTGCAGAATATTTTAAAATGCTCTAGAGCATTTTTCAGAAATCTGTAGCCGTAATGAAAGGTGTTCCTATCTCCAAAAAGCCCCGTCATCCTGAGCATGTCGAAGGATCAGCGTTCACGGGACTGTCGCGAGTGAAATGGCCATTTCTCTCTCCAGAATCACTTCTTAATGGCCAACATTCAAGGGAAGCTGATCCTTCGACAAGCTCAGGATGACAGGCGCTTATTTAAGGGTCTGCCACAACCACTTCCAGCGGCTACGAGTTTTCTGAAAACGCTCTAGGGACAGCGGCGGCTACCCCGGAAACCGAGCCGGGTTCATGAGGAGCTTGTTGAAGGTTCAGCTCCTGAAAGATAGGGATTTTAACAGGAGTAGTCGACAATTCCCAAGCGCGGAATAACAAAAGACGCTTCAGGCATGTCCTAGGGATGAATCACTTAGGGATTGAGCGGGACCTCTTCCGCGCTAGCCTCGCCCCAGTGAAGGCTGATCATTATCTGGTCGCATGGCTACCCGTCCGCAGCCGTCCCTTGGTGGAATCGGGTATCTATGGCCTGGCGGCAGGGCTGGCGGCGGTGCTCTTCGACGTCGCCACCTACTACCTCTATTCCCACACCTTTCCCCGGATCGCCCTTTGGTCGCCGCTGAATTTCGTCCTCGCCAGTTTTGGCCTCGTGGTGGGCACCTCGCTTCTGTCCGGGTTGATCCTCAGCCGGTTCGCACCCGAGGCAGCGGGAAGCGGCATCCCGCAGCTCAAGCTCGCCTTCTGGAAGGACTTTGGCTACGTCCCCTTTCGCGTCCTCTGGGTCAAATTCATCGCCGGGGTGCTTTCCGTGGGCGGGGGTTCGAGCTTGGGCCGGGAAGGTCCCTCCGTGCAGATCGCGGGCGCGGTGGCGTCCAATCTGGCGGGCGTTCTCGGGATCCCGAAAACCGGCCGACGCCGCGCCGCCGCCACCGGGGCTGCCGCTGGTCTGGCGGCAACCTTCAACACGCCCCTCGCCTCGATTGCCTTCGTGCTGGAAGAAATCCTCGGCAACCTCAACAGCAGTCTCCTCGGCAGCGTCGTCGTCGCGGCGATCCTGGGGGCGTGGGCGGTCCATGCCTGTGTCGGCAGCCAGCCCGCCTTCATCCTGCCGCTCGTCCAGATTCCCAGTTTGACCGGACATCTGCTCGTCCCCCTCGTGGCGGTGTGCGCCACCTTGTCGGGGATTCTATTTCAGAAGGGGGCGCTGGGTCTCCGCCGGGCCTTCCAGCGTTCCCGCCTGCAGGCCATCCCGCACTGGCTGCGGCCCGCCTCCGGCGCGCTCCTGACGTGGGCGATTGGCGCCAGCGTTTTTCTCATCTACGGCAAGCTCGGGGTTTTCGGCCTGGGCTACGAGGACCTGAGCGACAGCCTCGGCGGCAAAATCATTGGCGTGCTGCCGTTCGTCCTTCTGGCCGGTAAAATGGCCGCGACCGTCTTCTCTTACGGCTCCGGCGGTTGCGGCGGCATATTTGCACCCAGTCTTTTCTTCGGATCGATGACCGGCTGCGTCGTGGCCGAATCGCTCCGGGCCTTGGGCCTGCCCCTCGATCTGGACGACCGCATTTTCCTCAACATCATTGGCATGAGCGCCTGCCTCGCGGCCGTGGTTCGCGCGCCATGCACCTCGATTCTCATCGTCTTCGAGATGACGCAGGAATTCTCCCTCGTGCCGGCCTTGCTCGTGGGCGGAATTCTCAGCCAGGCGCTCTGCCGCTGGATTCAGCCCAATGGCTTTTACGAGGAGGTCCTGGCAGACGACGGACATCTCCTCAGCACCGTGGTGCCCCCTCGGGATCTTCACGAATGGCAGAACTATCCGGTCTCCGCCATTGCCACCTTTCAACCGGCGCTCTTGCCAAATCTGGACCGGCCCACCCTCGAAGCGGCCCTCCAGGCCCATCCCTACACCCGGCTCATTTACCAGCAAGAGAACGACCTTCCGCGCATCCTCTTCCGGGAGGAAATCATCAACGCCCTGGCCCAAAACCGACCGGTCGAGCTCCGCGAGGCCCCCACCTGCCTGCGCACCGCCCCCATCGTCAAAGCCGAGCGACTCCTGGTCGAAAACGAGACCGGCATCGTCCTGATTCTCGATCGCCCGGACGGAAAAGTCACCGGCCTGATCACCTTCCACGACCTCCTCCGTGCGGAGCAGAACCTGGCGGCGGAAGAGGATTAATTTAGCAGACCAAATGCCCCTCCATGCCTGATGCCATCGAACTCTTTCGCGCCAAGTTTAGAAGGCAGGCGGTTGTCATGGAGATTGGAGGCTTTCGTCCTGTCGAGGATGCGAGAGCTTCCTGGTTCGGCCACGTGACTTGCCGCCTTCCGCATGAAACCTGGCCCGTGACAACGCAGGGGAAACCGATGGCGGCGCTTGCCCAGATCAATCTGACCGGGTTGCCTTTTGTTCCGCCCCGCCTGAAGGATCTGGAGATGATCACCGTTTTTATCGATCCGACCGATCCGGGAGGATGGGATGAAAGGGGCTCCTGGTGTTTGCGCGCGTATCCCCGTTTGGCGGCACTGGTGCCTCTCGTTTCGCCCGGCTCTCCTGACGGCGGCTTGAAGCCATTCCAGATGAAACCGAAGCTCATTGAGGAGGATTACCCGGTCTACGACGACATCGAGGAAGAAATTCCGGTCGAACTCCAGAACACGGAGATCTTTCGCAACGTCTCCGGCTTTAAACTGGGCGGTTGGCCGAGCCTGATTCAAAGTGAAATCTTCTGGGCTCCCTTCAACCGGCATCCGGCCCGGCCTGAATTCGTTTTTCAGATTGATAGCACCGCAAAGGGAAATTGGAGTTGGGGCGACTCAGGCGTCGGTTATTTTGGAAGAGGCACATCCGAAGGTCATCGCAATGAATGGATCCTGGCTTGGCAGTGCATGTAGAGCATCACGATGTGCCTGACAGCCTGTCGTCTTGAGATCCCTATTCCGTAAATGGACAGGCTATCGAGTGCGGGGGAGAAGAATTTGGTGGCCCGGACAACTTGCTTGTTGTCCGGGTGCGCAACGCGCACAGGAAGCGAACGTCTTGCCTGGGAAATACGACCGTAAAAGGAAATTCCCCGCTTCCTGTGGCCTTCGGCCACCCGGACAACAAGCAAGTTGTCCGGGCCACCAAACCTATTTACATTCCGGCGAGGTGGGCGCAGCCCATGGAGACTCGTTCCCAAGTGCAACTTGGGAACGAGGGCTGGGTTTGAACGGGGTACCCTTGGAATTGGCCGTCACAAATTGTTTTTTTTTGCTTTTTATGTTCGCAAATAAGAGCGATTGCAGGGAGGTAAGCAAGGGTGAAACAAGCCTTTTTGAGAGGTGGCAAGTATTTGCCAAAATTTGCAAAACAAATTCTTTACTTGTTGCGCGGTTGTGGCAATATTCACTTTATAGGCCACAGGAAACCTCCAAATGAACTCTTCCTTCTTTTCCTCCCAGAAAGCCGTTTCCTTTCTCCGTCACCGGCGGGGCGAGATGGGTTTCAGTTTGGTGGAAGTGACGCTCGCCCTCGGGATTGTTTCCTTTTCCGTGCTGACCTTGGTCGGGATGATTCCCCTCGGGTTGACCACGTTCCACAAAGCGGTGGCCGCCTCGGTCGGTTCGCAGATCGTTCAGCAGGTGGTGACCGATGTGCAGCAGACCGATTTCAATCACCTCGTCTCGCCGAACAGCCAGGTCACCCAACTGGCCCTGCGCTATTTCGATGACCAGGGCAACGAGCTGAAAAGCGCGACCGCGCCCGGCGTGGTCTACAACGTGAATGTGGTCGCCAATACCTCCGCCGTCCTGACCGGCGGCGATGCGGCGGCTCCGGCCAACCTGGCCTGCCTCACAATCGAAATCGTGAGCAATCCCGGCAACGCCACCCTGACCTACGACTCCAGCACCAAAAGCGTGACGCAGGATGCGACCCACGGGGTCTACGTCTCGCGGTACTCGGCTTTCGTGGCGAAAAGCCAGTGAAACGCGGCATCGGCGGTGGCGGTTCGCGGCGGCGCGGCGGCTTCACGCTGGTCGAGCTTCTCGTGGCCACGGTCGTCCTGCTCCTGATCATGGCCATTCTTCTCACCGTTACCACCCAGGCGGGCAATCTTTGGCGCACCACCACCGCGAAGATGGAGCAATTTCGCGGAGCGCGGGATGCGTTTGAATCGATGACCCGCCGTCTGAGCCAGGCCACGCTCAACACCTACTGGGATTACGACAACGCGACCACCCCCACGCGGTATGTGCGGCAATCGGAACTCCGCTTCATCAGCGGCAATACGGTGGCCCTGGCGGGAACTCCGGCGGCCGGGCGGCAATGGCCCACCCAAAGCGTTTTCTTTCAGGCCCCGCTCGGTTTCAGCCAGGACACAGCCACGACCGGGCTCGAGAATTTGCTCAACACCTGGGGCTACTTCATCGAATTCGGCACCGATGCCGCGCAGCGCCCGGGGATCGTCACCCAGGCGATTTCCCCGCTGCGCTACCGCTATCGCCTCTGCGAGCTGATGCAGCCGACGAACGCGCTTTCGATCTACAGTTTCACCTCCGGCCTCAGCGGCGGGGTGCCGAAAAACCTGAGCTACACGGGCCGGGATTGGTTCACGGTACCGCTCAACATCACGGATGCCTCGACCAATCCGGTCCGGCCCGTGCATGTGCTGGCGGAGAACATCATCGCGCTGGTGATTTTGCCCAAGTTGTCGCTGGCGGAGGACTCGACCGGCACGGCGCTGGCCCCGCTTTACACCTACGATTCGACCTCCACGAATGCCACGGCGGCACTCAATCCGAAGAACCAGTTGCCACCGCTGGTCGAGGTCACGATGGTCGCCATCGGCGAATCGGCCGCGATCCGGCTGGCCAAGGAACAGGGCACCACGATGCCGACCTTTGGGATGGCCACGGCCGCTTACAACGCTCTCTTTACGGACGCGACTCAAATGGCGACGGATCTGGGCAAGTTGCAGACGGCGTTGAACAGCCAGCATATTGCCTTCCGCGTTTTCTCCACGAACGTCGCCATCAAGGGCGCGAAGTGGAGCCGGGAAGAAGCCAACTGATTTTTATTTTCCAGTGAACAGGCGAACAAACACTCGGTCGGTGGCCCGGACAACTTGTTGTCCGGGTTGCCGAAGGCAACAGGAAGCGGGAAGTCCCGCTAACCATGGAACGTCCAAGGCTGGACCGCTTTCGCTTCCTGTGCGCGTTGCGCACCCGGACAACAAGT
>FTJN01000484.1_pt1 | contig 13079 bp, 14 predicted proteins | sample 1658361 | NCBI WGS metagenome assembly FTJN01 (sample SAMEA3914819, study PRJEB12502) | metagenome | biome: forest; material: soil | place: Canada | collected 2010-06-26 | depth 0.3 m | reverse complement strand
ACGCGGATGAAGCCGGGTTGCACGCGGGTGAGCAGGCGCTGCAGGTTGTCGGTGGCCAGCGCCGGCTGGTCGCCGAAGGCGTCGCGGATCAGCGGGGCGATGTTGGCCACGAAGCCCGGATGGCAGCCCACCTGCATCTCGAAGGACAGGCTCTGGCTCTCGTGGATGGCCATCGAGCGCGCCTCGGCCACCGGCTGGCCCAGCAGCTCGCGCGGCAGGTTCTGCTCGTAGCGGCCGTGGCCCGTCTCGTGGACGGTGCCCATCAGGCTCTGCACGAACTCGTCGTCGCGAAAGCGCGTGGTGAGCCGCACGTCCTCGGGCACGCCGCCGGAGAACGGATGCGAGCTGACGTCCAGCCGGCCGCCGTCGAAATCGAACTGGAGCACGCGCATCACCTGCTCGCACAGCGCGCGCTGCGCGGCGCGGTCGAACGGGCCCTCGGGCGTCAGCGTCGGCTCGCTCGCCTGCTTCGCCGTGATGCGGGCGATGAGGCCCGGCAGCCATTGCTTGACCTCGCCGAAGATGCGATCGACGGTAGCGCCGCGCATGCCCGGCTCGTAGCGGTCGATCAGCGCGTCGTAGGGCGACAGGCCGCTCTTGTCGGCGAGATGGCGCGCCTCTTCGCGGCCCACCTCCAGCACCGTCTTCAGGTTGACCGCGAAGCCGGCCCAGTCGTTGGCCTTGCGCTGCGTGCGCCACGCGTACTCGCAGCGCGAGGTGGCGAGCGCGCGGCGCTCCACCAGTTCGGCGGGCAGCGCGTTGGCGCGGAACCAGTCGCGTTCGATCTCGCGCAGGTTCGCGCGCTGCGCGTCGCTCAGCGCTTCGTCCTTCGCGCGCGCGAGATGCGACTTCAGCTGCGGATCGGTGCGCATGCCGTGCGTGAGCATCGCGATCTCGGCCAGCGCCTGGCCGCGCGCCGTGTTGCCCTTGGGCGGCATGTTGGCGGCCTGGTCCCAGCTGGCCATGCTTTGCAGGTGGCCGAGGCGGTACAGGCGTTGCCAGGTGGCGGCGAGGGCGTCGTAGGACGGCGTGGCGGTCGTTGTCATGGGGGTTCCCTGAGTCGTATGGACCGGTGCTCCGTCGTGCGATGCCCGGCGACCCGCATTTTCGCCGCACTGCGGCGGCCGGCCGCCTCCCCATTTGCCCGGGTCGCCCGGGGCGTCACAGCCCGTGCAGGTTCAGCCAGGGCTTCAGGTAGGGCCACAGCCAGACCAGCGCCGTCGTGTAGAACAGGAAGCGCAGGAACTTGCCGACGGCCATGTAGCCGACGCAGGGCCAGAACGGCAGTTGCAGCCAGCCCGCGACCGCGCACAGCGGATCGCCGACGACCGGCAGCCAGCTGAGGAGGCAGGCGCGCGGGCCGTAGCGGTCGACGAGGGCGCGCGCGCGCCGGCTCGCCGGCCCCGGCGGCTTCTTGTGGGCCAGCCCTTCGTAGGCGCGCTCGGCGCCGTAGCCGGTGGCCCAGCTGATCGCGCCGCCGATGGTGTTGCCGATCGTGGCCACCGCGATCGCCCACCACATCAGCGACGGGTTCATCAGCACCAGCCCCGCGAGCGCGGGCTCGGATCCGAGCGGCAGCAGCGTGGCCGACACCAGCGCCACGACGAACAGCGTCAGCAGGCCGTACTGCGGCAGCGACAGCCAGGCGATGACGCCGGCGAACCAATGATCCATGCGACCGCATTGTGCGCGAGGCCGCCCGCGGGCCGCGCGAACGTGCGGATTCGCACGCCGGTGCGTCCGCGCCGCGACGGACGCGGACACGCCGTCCGGATATACTTCTGCCTCGTTTTGCAGCACCTCGACCGTGGCCGCAGCCCGCTCGACAGCAGGCGCGCTGCCGCTCTCTCCCCCGGACCCCACCCCATGCACATTGGCGCGATCGAGCTGCCGAATGCCTTGTTCGTCGCCCCCATGGCCGGGGTGACGGATCGGCCGTTCCGCATGCTTTGCAAGCGCCTGGGGGCGGGCTACGCGGTCAGCGAGATGGTGACCTCGCGCAAGGACCTGTGGCACACGCTCAAGACCTCGCGCCGCGCCAACCACGACGGCGAGACGGCCCCGATCTCGGTGCAGATCGCCGGCACCGACGCGCAGATGATGGCCGACGCCGCCCGCTACAACATGGATCGCGGCGCGCAGATCATCGACATCAACATGGGTTGCCCGGCCAAGAAGGTCTGCAACAAGTGGGCCGGCTCCGCGCTGATGCAGGACGAACCGCTGGCGCTCGAGATCGTCGAGGCCGTGGTGGCCGCCTGCGCGCCCGGCAACGTGCCCGTCACGCTGAAGATGCGCACCGGCTGGTGCGACACCGAACGCAACGCGCTGCGCATCGCGCGCGCGGCCGAGAGCGCCGGCGTGGCGATGGTCACCGTGCACGGCCGCACCCGCGAGCAGGGCTACAAGGGCTTCGCGGAGTACGACACCATCGCCGCCGTCAAGGCCGCGCTGCGCATCCCGGTCGTGGCCAACGGCGACATCGACTCGCCGGAGAAGGCGCGCGCCGTCCTCGCGGCCACCGGCGCCGACGCGCTGATGGTGGGTCGCGCGGCGCAGGGGCGTCCGTGGATCTTCCGCGAGATCGAACACTACCTGGCGACGGGCGAGCTGCTCGCGCCACCGGCCACGCGCGACGTCGCGCGCTGGCTCACCGAACATCTGCACGACCACTACGGCCTGTACGGCGAAGACCTGGGCGTGCGGACGGCCCGCAAGCACATCGGCTGGGCCGTCCACGCGCTACCTGGGGGGCCAGAGTTCCGCGCGGTGATGAACACGCATGCCGACTGCAAGACGCAGATGGCCGGCGTGACGGACTACTTCGACCGGCTGGCCGACCGCCACGCGCTGTGGCCGGCCGCGAACGAAGAACTGCTGCAACAAGAAGCATAAGACCAAGAGCATGAGCAAGAAACAGATCGAAGCCTGCGTCCGCGAGACGCTGGAACAGTACTTCAAGGACCTGCACGGGGTCGAGCCGAACTCGATGCACGAGATGTTCCTCAGCACGGTCGAAAAGCCGTTGCTGGACGTCGTGCTGCGCCACGCCGACGGCAACCAGAGCAAGGCCGCCGAGTGGCTGGGCATCAACCGCAACACCTTGCGCCGCAAGCTGCTCGAACACAAGCTCGTCGACCAGTGAGCCGAACGGCCTCGCCCGCGCCTTTTCCGAATCCACCTCTGCGAACGGCTCCGCGCCGCACCACCATGTCCCTCACCGCCCTGCTCTCCGTATCCGACAAGACCGGCATCGTCGAGTTCGCCCGCACGCTGCACGACAGCGGCGTCAAGCTGCTGTCCACCGGCGGCACGGCCAAGCTGCTGGCCGAGAACGGCCTGCCCGTGACCGAGGTCTCGGAGATCACCGGCTTTCCCGAGATGCTGGACGGCCGCGTGAAGACGCTGCACCCGCGCGTGCACGGCGGCCTGCTGGCGCGCCGCGACGTGCCCGAGCACATGGCCGCGCTCAAGGAACACGGCATCGGCACGATCGACCTGCTCATCATCAACCTGTACCCGTTCGCCAAGGCCACCGCGCGCCCCGACTGCACGCTGGAGGACGCGATCGAGAACATCGACATCGGCGGCCCCGCGATGCTGCGCGCCGCCGCCAAGAACTGGCAGGACGTGGCCGTAGTCATCGATCCGAGCGACTATCCGCAGGTCATCGCCGAACTGAAGTCGCCGCAAGGGCTGCAGAAGAAGACCAAGTTCGCACTCGCCAAGAAGGTGTTCGCGCACACGGCCGCCTACGACGGCATGATCACCAACTACCTGACGGCGCTGGCCGACGACGCGGAGCTGCACGGCGAGGCGGTGCCCGCGCGCGGCGACTACCCCGCCACGTTCACGCTGCAGCTCACCAAGGTGCAGGACATGCGCTACGGCGAGAACCCGCACCAGGGCGCGGCGTTCTATCGCGACGCGCAGCCGGTGCCCGGCACGCTGGCCGGCTGGCACCAGCTGCAAGGCAAGGAGCTGTCGTTCAACAACATCGCCGACTCCGACGCCGCGTGGGAATGCGTCAAAACCTTCGACGTGCCCGCCTGCGTGATCGTCAAGCACGCCAACCCGTGCGGCGTGGCGATCGGCGCCAACGTGGCCGAGGCCTATTCGAAGGCGTTCAAGACGGATCCGACGTCGGCCTTCGGCGGCATCATCGCGTTCAACCGCGCGCTGGACGGCGCCGCGGCCGAGGCCGTGGTGCGCCAGTTCGTCGAGGTCGTGATCGCCCCGTCGGTCACGCCGGAAGCACGCGCGATCTTCGCCGCGAAGCAGAACGTGCGCGTGCTCGAAGTGCCGCTGCCGGAAGGTGCGCACGCCATGAACGCCTATGACCTGAAGCGCGTCGGCGGCGGCGTGCTGCTGCAGTCGGCCGACTCGCGCAACGTCGCGCCGTCGGAGCTCAAGATCGTCACCAAGGTGCAGCCGACGGCCGCGCAGATGGTCGACCTGATGTTCGCGTGGAAGGTGGCCAAGTTCGTCAAGAGCAACGCCATCGTGTTCTGCGCCGACGGCATGACCATGGGCGTGGGCGCCGGCCAGATGAGCCGCATCGACTCCGCCCGCATCGCCGGCATCAAGGCCGGCAACGCCGGCCTGTCGCTCAAGGGCACGGCCGTCGCCAGCGACGCCTTCTTCCCGTTCCGCGACGGCCTGGACGTGGTCTGCGACGCCGGCGCCACCTGCGTGATCCAGCCGGGCGGCTCGATGCGCGACGAAGAGGTGATCAACGCGGCCGACGAGCGCGGTATCGCGATGGTGCTGACGGGCACGCGCCACTTCCGCCACTGAAGCGCCAGGCGTGGCGCCTCAGCGTCGCCGCCGAACGCCCCACAGCAAGGCCGACACCCCGGCCAGGAGCAACGCCGCGTCCGTCGGCTCGTCGACCGGCGGCGGCACCGTCTCGAGCTCCGACGCGTGGGCGAACAGGCCCAGGTAATAGCCCAGGACCACGGGCGTGTCGGATTCGTTGTCGAAGGCGATCCACATCGAGTCCGACGTCGATCCCGACAGCGCGCCGTCGCCGCCGCCGTAGTAGCCGCCCGTCACGTAGCGTTGCTGGAGTTCCTGGCTGTCGCCGACGAGTTGCCACAGGTCGAGGTCGGCCTCGCCGGACGTCGTCGCGCCGGGGTTGCTCGCATTCCAGGCGATCGTGACCGATGCGAACAGCGTGACCTCGGTTCGCGCCCCCAGCACGAAGCTGGCCTGGCCATCGGGTGGCGTACTGATGTAGGCCCTGCCCAAGCCGATGTCGAGCGACGGCCCCCCGAAGGCGCTCGCCGCGATCCGCGCGCCGGCACCGAACGGATCGCCTGCGAACGACGCGGAACCGCCGGTGCCGTCGAGCTCGCCGCTGGACGCGACCGCCCCGAACGCGGAGTCGCCCTGCTGCGTCCAGGACGTGCTCGCGCCAGCCGAGACTTCGCCTGCGAACGCCGTGCTGCGCGACTGCGGATCCAGCGTCAGCGACGGCGCGACGCCGTCGGACGGGTCGAGATCCGTCAGCCCGATGCTGAAATCGAGCGTGCCCGCCACCGTGCTCAGGGCACGGGCCGGGCCCGCGACGAGCAACGCAGCCGCCGCCAACAGGGCGTGGGCGAAAAAGGATCGATGCATGGACGGCTCCTGACAGGGGGCCCGCCCGCCTCTTTGAGTGCGTACCAGTCTAGTCCCTGCTCCTGCCGAATGCACGCCGACCCTGCGGCTCCCATGTCTGCGCCATCACGGGGTTCGTGGATCGGCGGGAAGAGCGGGGTATCCACTGGAAGCGGGTGCCCTGACGATCCGCGCCGCCGGCGCCAGCCCGAACAGCGGCCGCAGCCAGTCGACGCGGCGCACGATCTCGAAGCTCGCGAAGCAGGTCGCGACGGTCGCGGCGACCAGCAGCGGCCCCTCCACGAGCGGACGCAGCTCGAGCGGCTTCATGAAGTGCGCCAGCAGCACGATGGCCGTCTGGTGCACGATGTAGAACGGAAAGATCGCCTCGGTCAGGTAGCGCCGCGCGCGCGAGTCGGCCGGGTTCCACTGGCGCGCGAACCCGAGCGCGGCGACGATCGCGGCCCACTGGTCGAGGGCATAGAACACGCGCTGCGACTGGTGCAGCCACTCCAGCGACTTCAGCTGGTCGTAGTGCGAGAACCAGGTCACGACCACGGCGTAGCCGGCGAGCGCCAGCGCGAGGGCCGTCCAGCGCTGGCGCCGGATCTCCTCCCACACGGCGGTCTCGCGCGCCAGCAGCAGCCCCAGCGCGAACACGCTGAAGTAGTTGGCGTGTTCAAACCAGTCGTCGACCAGCGCGTGGGTGTCGGGAAAGCGCGCGACCAGGGCGATGCGGATCGCGGCGAGCCAGGCCACGGGCAGCACGAAGAGCCCCGGGCCGCGCAGGCACCGCGCGATCGCGGCGCCGCAGCGGTCGATGCGGGCCTGCGGGATCGCCCACCAGGCCAGCGCCGCCGCCATCGTGTAGCACCACAGGTAGGCGACGAACCACAGGTGGTTCCAGGTCGGCAGGCGCAGGCAGTCCTCGCGGCAGAAGCCGCCGTAGCCGCTCGCGTAGAGGGACATGAAGTGCAGATACCCGTCGTGGTACCCGACGGCCTCCGTCACCTCGGCCCACGATTGCGGCGGCACGATCGCCCACACGCCCAGCGCGAGCGGGATCAGCAGCCGCTGCGTGCGCGAGCGCACGAAGCCGGCAGCCGTCTTCGCGTGGAGGAAGGCGGTCGCGCAACCGGACACGAAGAACAGCAGGCTCAGCCGCCACGGCGCGGTGAGCATCATCAAGGGCTCCAGCGCGTGGGAGGCGAACGGCGACTTCACGTGCCAGCCCCAGGTCACGTAGTACATGCCCGCGTGGAACAGGATCAGCACGCCGAAGGCGAGGATGCGAACCCAGTCGAGGTCGAGGCGGCGGTCGGTGGAGGCCATGTCAATCGGCTTTTTGTGAGGATGCGCGGATGCTGGCCGGGCAGGGTCGGCCGCGCGAGGGGTTTGGGGCGAGTCGCACTCCGTCTGGGGCGAGCGGCGCTTCGTCCGCGTTACCGTGACCGGAGGGGTCTGGCACCGGCGCCATTCGCGCCGGGATGCGGGCCATTCAAGACCATCCTCAGCGCGAATGGCGCGGGTGCCTGAACTCGCTCCTCAGCGGGGGATCGAGGTCAGGCTCCGCCTCCGATCGCGGTCGGCGCCGCGACGTCCGGCAAAGGGTCCGCGCGATCGGCGTCGGTGCCAGACCCCTCCGGTGCGATCGGCGTTGGTGCCAGACTCCTCCGGTGCGATCGGCGTTGGTGCCAGGCCCCTCCGGCACCGCGTCGGGGCGCGACCGAAAGTCTCGTCGGCGTCGGCAGACCTTCACCGCGTCAACGCCGCCAGCCACTCGTCACGGTACCGCCGCGACAACCGGATGCACCGTCCCGACGCCAGGCGCAACTGCGCATCGCCGCTGCCCATCGGCTCCAGCGCCAGCACCTGCGAAGGTTGGACCGCGCAGGATCGATGCACGCGCACGAAGCGCGCGGCCGCCGGGTGCGCGAGAAAGGCCGCGAGCGTCGTGCGATCGAGCCAGGTGGCCGTGGCCGACCGCAGCTCGATGTAGTTGTCGGCCGCGCTGACGCACTCGACGTCGGCCAACGGCACGCGCCGCATCTCGCCGCGATCGGCGACGAGCCAGTGGTCGGCGACCGGCTGCAGCGCGTGCAGCGCCGTCGTCAGGCGCTGGCGCTGCTGCGCGCGCTCGGGCGGCGCGAGACGCGCGCGCAGGCGCGCCACGCACGCTGCCAGGCGCTCGCGCGTGAACGGCTTGAGCAGGTAGTCCACGGCGTTGAGCTCGAAGGCCTGCACGGCGAACTCGTCGAAGGCCGTCGTGAACGCGACCAGCACGTGCGGCGGCAGCGCGGCGGCGATCTCCAGGCCGCTGCGCCCGGGCATCTGGATGTCCAGCAGGACGGCGTCGACGGCGTCGGGGGCGGCCTCGACGAACGCCAGCGCCTGGTCGCCGTCGGCCGCCTCCGCCACGACGCGCACGCCGGCGTCGTCGGCCAGGAACCGGCGCAGCTTGGCGAGCGCCGGCGCCTCGTCGTCGACCACGAGCAGGTTCATGCGGACGCCCTCGCGGGCAGCGTGACGCGCACGCGCGTGCGGCCGTCCTCGCGTTGCAGCGTGACGCCGGCGGCGTCGCCGTAGAGCGTCGCCAGGCGGGCGCGCGCGTTCGCGAGACCCGTGCCGCCGCCTTGATCGGCGACCGGCGCGTCGCCGGAGTCGACGACGTCGATGCGCAGCTGGCCGTCGACCACGTCGGCGACGACCTCCACGACGACGCCGGCCCCGCTGCGCGCCACGCCGTGCTTGACGGCGTTCTCGACCGGCGCCATCAGCAGCAGCGTCGGCACCAGGCAGCCGGCGGCCGCCGCGGAGACGTCGACGCGCGTGTGCAGGCGCTCGCCGAAGCGCTGCCGCATGATCGAGAGAAAGGGCTCGACCCAGCGCATCTCGTGCGCGACGCTGTGTTCGGCCGCGTTCGCGGCGCCCATCGACTGGCGCAGCAGGTCGGCCAGCTCGGACAGGATGCGGTCGGCGCGCTCGACGTCCTCGTGCATCACCGACGAGACGAGGTTGAGCGTGTTGAACAGGAAATGCGGATGGATCTGCTCCTGCAGCCGCGCGAGCCGCGCCTCGGCCAGGTGGGTGCGCAGCCGCTGCACTTCGACGGCCTGCGACTGCTCGCGCCGGAACGCGCGCCAGCCCATGCACAGGCCCAGCAGCAAGGCGTAGGAGACGACGTCCTTGGCGCTCTCGTACGCGAGGACGTCGCGCAGCTCGCCGGGGTGGTACGGGATGCGGGTGAGCGCGTAGACGGCGCCGCGCATGCCGTACATCAGCGCGGAATGCGCCAGCGAGAAGACCGGGGCGCCGGCCAGGTAGGCGGCGATGCGCACGCCGCGGCCGAGGCCACTCCCCAGCAGGCGATCGTTGAGGCGGTAGACCGACATCGCGAGCAGGCCCGAGCTCAGCGCGCCCGTCATCTCCCACAGGAACGGCTCCCACGGGTGCATGCCGCCGGCGCGCATGTAGTGCTGCCATTCGGCCAGCGAGAAGAACAGGCCCACGCCCAGCCAGAAGGCGGCGTAGCCGAACCAGGGCAGCAGGCGCGCGGCGGATTTCATGGCCCGTATTTGACGACGGAATGGGCACGGTCGCGTCCATCTACACTGCCGGCATGAACAAAGCCGATGCAATGGGCTTCGTGCTGGCGGCCGTGGCACGGTTGATCACCGGCGCGCAAGGCCACTGGAAGGGCGTGCCGCCGAAGGCGGAACAGCGCATCTATTTCGCCAACCACCAGAGCCATCTCGACTGGGTGCTGGTGTGGGCCACGTTGCCGGCCGACCTGCGCGTGCAGACGCGTCCCATCGCCGCCGCGGACTACTGGACGAAGACCCCGCTCAAGCACTGGATCACGCGCGAGGTGTTCCGCGCGGTGTACGTGGACCGCGAGCGCAAGGAAGGCGGCCCCGATCCGCTGGAGCCGCTGATCGCGGCGCTCGAGCAGGGCGACTCGCTGGTGATCTTCCCGGAGGGCACGCGCAGCAACAAGGGCATGCCGCAGGACTTCAAGAGCGGCATCTTCCGGCTGGCGAGGCAGTTCCCCAACGTGCAGCTGATCCCCTGCTGGATCGACAACGTGCAGCGCGTGATGCCCAAGGGCGAAGTGGTGCCGGTGCCCATCCTGTGCACGGTCACCTTCGGCGCGCCGTGCAATCTCGGCGTCGAGGAACCCAAGGCCGAGTTCCTGGCGCGCGCGCGCGACGCCGTGATCGCGCTGAAGCCGGGCGGCGGCGCATGAAATACCTGCAATCGCTCTCGGCGACGCAGCAGATCGGCCTGCTGTTCCTGATCCTGTTCGGCGGCCTGATGCTCGTCTCGGCCGGCGCCGTCTTCGTCGCGATGCGCGACAAGGAACCGCAGAACGACCACGGCCTGACCAAGTTCGCCGCCGACCTGCGCGCCACCTGGGTCGGTGCGATCGTGTTCTGGCTCGCGTGGGTGTCGGGGGCCGCGGGCGCCACGATCCTGTTCGCGGTGTTCTCGTTCCTCGCGCTGCGCGAGTTCGTCACGCTGATGCAGACGCGGCGCGCCGACCACCGCAGCCTGATGCTGGCGTTCTTCGTCGTGCTGCCGGTGCAGTACGTGCTGGCCGGCGCGCGCAGCTTCGACCTGTTCACCGTGTTCATCCCGGTCTACGTGTTCCTGGCGATTCCGGTGCTGAGCGCGCTCGGCGGCGACCCGCTGCGCTTCCTGGAGCGCAACGCGAAGATCCAGTGGGGCGTGATGGTGTGCGTGTTCGGCCTGTCGCACGCGCCCGCGCTGCTGCTGCTGGACTTCCCGCACACGCACGACCGCGGCCCGTTCCTCGTGTTCTTCCTGGTCATCGTCACCGTGACGGCGCAGATGCTGGAGACCTTCATCAGCAGCCGCCTGCGCCGCCGTCCGGTGGCGCGCATGATCGACCGCACGTTCGGCCTGCGCGCCTGGGGGCTCGCCTGCCTGGGGGCGGCCATCGTCGGCGGCCTGCTGTTCTGGATCACGCCGTTCAAGCTGCCGCAGGCGATGGTGATGGCGTTGATCGCCGGCGCGGCCGGCACGCTGGGCGAGTTCGTGATGACGGCATTGAAGCGCGACGCCGGCGTCAACTACTGGGGCAACTCGGGCCAGGTGACCGGCGCGGTGGGCCTGCTCGACCGCGTCGCGCCGCTGTGCTTCGCGGCGCCTGTCTTCTTCCACTCGGTGCGCTGGTACTTCCAGCTCAAGAGCTGACACCATGATCCGCATCCTCGGCATCGACCCCGGCCTGCGCACGACGGGCTTCGGCGTGATCGAGTGCGACGGTCCCAAGCTGCACTACGTGGCGAGCGGCACGATCAGCACCGTCAAGCATGAACTGGGCGACCTGCCGGGCCGCATCAAGGTGCTGTTCGAAGGCGTGCGCGAGGTGGTGCAGCGCTACGCACCGCAGCAGGCGGCCATGGAGATCGTGTTCGTCAACGTCAACCCGCAGAGCACGCTGCTGCTGGGCCAGGCGCGTGGCGCGGCGATGGCGGCGCTGGTGGCGGCCGACCTGCCGGTGTCCGAGTACACGGCCGTTCAGATGAAGAAGGGCGTGGTCGGGCACGGCCAGGCGAAGAAGGAACAGGTGCAGGAGATGGTGGCGCGCCTGCTCGCGCTGCCGGGCCTGCCCGGCAAGGACGCCGCCGACGCGCTCGGCCTGGCGATCATGCACGCCCACGCCGGTCACACGATGGCCGCGCTGGCCGCCGCCACCCCCCTGGCGCGCAAGCAACACGCCCAATTCCGCGGCGGTCGTACATACTGACGTCCGAGACCCCTTTTCTTCGAGATCCCATGGCCGACGCTACCCCCTACTTCGGAATCGCCCCCTTCGTGCTGGGCATGAGCCGCGACATCGTGCGCGGTGCCGCCGGCAAGCCCGACTCGGTGGAGACCTCGCGCGACGACGAGGGCGGCGCCGTCGAGACCTGGTTCTACCAGGGCGGCGAGATCGAGCTCGAGTTCGAGGCCGTGGCCGATTCCAAGCTCGAGTCCATCACCGCCTGGTCGCCCGACATCACCGTCAACGGCATCGCGATCATCGGCTGCGAGCTCGAGGACCTGCCCCGCCTGGCCCGGGAGGCCGACATCCACGACCTCGAGCTCACCGACGACTTCGGCGACTCCGGCAAGTGCTTCCAGAGCGAGCAGCACGGCCTGATGCTGTGGGCCGCCAAGGGCAAGATCGTCAACCTGACGATCTTCCCGCGCTTCGACGACAGTGGCGAGGAGCCGCAATGGCCGGAATGATCCTGCCGAGCATGCATTAAGCTTGCGCGCGTGCAACACCCGCCCGCTCGCACCGACCTCGCCTGCCGCAACTGCGGCCAACAGGCGCCCCTGAAGTTCTGTCCCGAGTGCGGGCAGGAGACGACGCTGCATCCGCCCACGCTGGGCGAGTTCCTGCACGAGTTCGTCGGGCACTACGTGGCGCTGGAGGGTTCGCTCTGGCGCACGCTGGGGATGCTGCTGCGCCGCCCCGGGCGCCTGACCCGCGAGTACCTGGACGGACGGCGTCGCCGCTATGTGCTGCCCCTGCGCCTGTACCTGACGGCCAGCTTCCTGTTCTTCCTGGTGCTCAAGTTGACGGCCGGCGCCATTGACCCCGCGATGGTCGTGAAGGTCGACGGCCATTCGATGTCTATCGCCGAGTACAAGGCCCGGGCCGCGTCGGCCGCCGCGGCAGCGCCGTCGGGCGCGGCCTCGGTGGCGGCGCTGCCGAAGGTCGAGATGATGCAGGCCAGCGAGTGCGAGGACACCGGGCCGTCGCGCTGCAACCGGGTGGAGGCCTGGCTGAACGACCTCGGCAAGCGCTACGAAGCGCATCCGCAGGAGACGATGGAGCACATGCGGACCCATCTCCTGGGCCTCGCACCGTACGTGATCTTCGTGCTGCTGCCGGCCTTCGCCGGCATCATGATGCTCGCGTATCGCCGCCGCCGCATGACCTACGGCGAGCACTTCGTGTTCAGCCTTCACCTGCACGCGTTCTGGTTTCTTGCGCTGATGGCGATCCGGCTCGTGCCGGATTCGATCGGCAGCGTGCTGCAGCTGGCGGTGCCGGTGTACGGCGTCTGGGCGATGCGCGAGGCCTACGGTGGACGCTGGATGCCGACCATCGGGCGCGCGCTGCTCGTCAGCGTCCTCTACGCCGTCGTGCTGCTGGCCGCGTCGACCGCCTTGAGCCTGGCGCTGCTCGCGTCCATCTGAGCGACCGGACCGGTCGCGGCGATCCATCGGTCTTGTTCCAACAATTCGCTTGTGTTCGTTTCACGTGTCAGATATTATTGACACGTGAAATCGAAAAACGCGATTCCTGAAGGCGACCGGCTGCTGGCGATGCTGGCGGCGTTGGCCAGCCCGCACCGCCTGCGCATCGTCGCGGCGCTCGCCACCGGCGGGCGCAACTACGTGAGCCAGATGGCGCGCGACCTGGGGCTCAGCCGTCCGCTGCTGCACCTGCACCTGCA
>FTJN01000640.1_pt6 | contig 13151 bp, 15 predicted proteins | sample 1658361 | NCBI WGS metagenome assembly FTJN01 (sample SAMEA3914819, study PRJEB12502) | metagenome | biome: forest; material: soil | place: Canada | collected 2010-06-26 | depth 0.3 m | reverse complement strand
TCGGCGCTCATCAGCACCAGGGCGGCGGCGCCGTCATTGAGGCCCGAGGCGTTGGCGGCGGTGACCGTGCCGTCCTTGAGGAAGGCCGGCTTGAGGCCGGAGATGGCTTCCAGCGTCACGCCGTGGCGGATGAACTCGTCGTCCTTGACCACCGTGTCGCCCTTGCGGCCCTTGATGGTGACCGGGACGATCTCGGCGTCGAACTTGCCGGCCTTCTGGGCGGCCTCGGCCTTGTTCTGGCTGGCGACGGCGAACTTGTCCTGGGCCTCGCGGGTGATCTGCCAGCGGGCGGCGATGTTCTCGGCGGTCTGGCCCATGTGGTAGCCGTGGAAGGCGTCCCACAGGCCGTCCTTGATCATGGTGTCGACGAACGACAGGTCGCCCATCTTCTGGCCGTTGCGCAGGGCCTGGGCGTGCGGGGCCTGGCTCATGCTCTCCTGGCCGCCGACCACCACGATATTGGCGTCGCCGGCGGCGATCTGCTGAGCCCCTAGCGCGACGGCGCGCAGGCCCGAGCCGCACAGCTGATTGAGGCTCCAGGCCGGGCTCTCGACCGGGATGCCGGCATTGACCGAAGCCTGGCGGGCCGGACCCTGGCCGGCGGCGGCCTGCAGCACCTGGCCCAGGATCACTTCGTCGACATCGGCGGGGGTGATGCCGGCGCGCTCGACGGCGGCCTGGATGGCCAGCTTGCCCAGCTCGTGGGCCGGCAGGCTGGACAGCGCGCCGAGAAACGAGCCGACCGGCGTGCGGGCGGCGGAGACGATGACGATGTCGCTCATGGCGAATAGCTCCCGAGACGTGTTTCCCGGACGTTCTCGCGGTGCGGCGCCCGGGATTTTGCAGTGCGGTATCACCATGCCCAAACCGGCGCGGTTCGTCACGGTCACTTTTTCACGGGATGTTGCGCGCTCCAAGCATCACCGGCACTGGCGCCCCGCCTTTGCATTAGCGATAGTGCGATGCGAAAAGGCGGAGACAACGCTGTCCTAGGGAACGAAATGTCCGAGAACAACGAAAACGGCGAAGCCCCTTCGGCCCGGATTCCGGGTGAAAAGGGCGCTGGCCAAAAGGTCGTCATCAAGAAATACGCCAACCGTCGGCTCTACAACACCGCGTCTTCTTCCTATGTCACGCTCGAGCACCTGTCGGACATGGTCAAGGAAGGCGTCGACTTCGTGGTCTACGACGCCAAGACCAATGACGACATCACCCGCTCGGTGCTGACCCAGATCATCTTCGAGGAGGAAAACCGCGGCGGCGGGCAGAACCTGCTGCCGATCCAGTTCCTCCGCCAACTGATCGGTTTCTACGGCAATTCCATGCAGGCCTTCCTGCCCAGCTATCTGGAAATGTCGCTGGAGAGCTTCACCAAGCAGCAGGAGCGGATGCGCACCCAGTTCTCGGGCGTGACGCCCGGCCTGGGCGGCGTGACCAAGGGCCTGGCCGGCATCGGGGTCTACGAAGATCAGGTCCGCCAGAACATGGCGCTGTTCGACCGGGCCATGAAGATGTTCTCGCCGTTCGCCTATGCCCGGCCCGAGGACGCCCCCGGCGCGGCCCCGGCCGAGCCGCCGCCCACGCCCACGCCCGCCCCGCAGCCCAGCGAGGACTCCCTGGCCGACCTCAAGCGCCAGCTGGAAGCCATGCAGGCGCAGATCGAGAAGCTGGCGACCAAGCCTTAGCGTCTACGATTGGGGACATGCGCATGCGCATGTCCCCAGCCGGATCCACGATCCCTTAACCACGCCGGCCCATCCGTTCTTAACGCTCGCGGCGTTACCTCTTCACCATGAACGGCCCGATCGATCCCCTCCAGCGCGCCCAGAACGCGCGCCGGGCGCTGCCCGCGCCCCGCGACGACACCAAGGGCTCTGGGCGCCCTGATGTGGACGGCGAGGAGGACGTGACCTTCGTGCGCGACGAGCAGCCGGCCCCGCCGCCGCCTCGTCGGGGCGCCTTCGCCACCTTCGCGGCCCACCTGATGGGTCAAAGCGGCCAGAAGCGCGGCCTGCGCGGTGGGCAGGAAGTGCTCGACAACGCGCGTTCGACCTATCTCGGCACGGAATATTCCGGCACGGCCGACCGTCGCCCCCGGGCGGGCCTCATCAAGAAGACCGAGATCTAAGACTTCAGGCGGGCCAGTTCCGCCTCGAGCGCGGCGACCCGCGCCTCCAACCCCGCCACCTTCTGTTCCAGAGACAGCGACTCGCCCGGCAAGGCCGCGGCGTGCGCGCCCACGCCCGCCCGGCGCGCGGCCTCGGCCAGCGGAACGCCCAGAAGCTCGGCGAAGGCGGCGATCTGCGGGGCCGTCAGCTCGCGCTGGTCCTTGTAGGCCAGGGCCAGCTCCTCGCCGGTCATGCCCGCCACGGCGGCCAGCACCGCCCGCGTCAGGCCCCGCTCGGCCAGCCGCGCGTCGTACCAGAGCTGGTCGAAGAAGAGCGCCATGCCGGAAAGTTAGCGCGGGAGCCGGCGTTGGCGCCAGTCTTGCTTAATCCGCGAGTAACCGTCTCGCGAGTTTCCCGATGCTGCTCACCGCCGTCACCCGCTTCTTCGACATCGCCCTCGTCACGCTGATCTTCACGGCGCTGACCTAGGCGTTCTCCAGCAGCATCATCGTCCCCTGCCCGCCGTCGGCGCAGATGCTGACGATGGCCTTCTCGCCCTTGGGCCGCGCCGCCAGTTCCTTGACCGCCTGGGACAGGATCCGCGCGCCGGTCGCGCCGAACGGATGGCCGACCGCCAGGCTGCCGCCCGTGGGGTTCATCCGCTCGCGCGGGAACTTGCCGAGATCGACGTCCACGCCCGCCTTGGTCTTGCGGAAGGTCTCGTCTTCCCAGGCGGCGATGTGCGACAGCACCTGGGCGGCGAAGGCTTCGTGGATCTCCCAAAGGCCGATGTCTTCGTACCTCAAGCCGTTGCGGGCCAGCATGCGCGGCACGCCGTAGGCCGGGGCCATCAGCAGGCCCTCGCCGCGCAGGTCGATCGAGGTCACCTCGTAGTCGACGATCTTCACGCGCGGCGTCGTGGCCGGCAGGCGGGCCAGACCGGCCTCGGACGCCACCCAGATCGCCGCCGCCCCGTCGGTCAGGGGCGAGGAATTGCCGGCCGTCAGGGTGCCCTGGCCGCTGGTGGTGTCGAACGCCGGCTTTAGCCGGGCCAGCTTCTCCAGCGTGGAGTCCTTGCGCGGGATGGTGTCGCGCTTGACCTCGCCGACCGGGATGACCAGGTCGTCGAAGAAGCCGGCCTCCCAGGCCTTCACGGCGTTCTGGTGGCTCTCGAAGGCGATCTGGTCCTGGTCGGCGCGGGCCAGCTTCCATTCTTTCGCGGTGATCTCGGTGTGCTCGCCCATCGACAGGCCCGTGGTGCGGTTGGCGACCTTGGGGATCCACAGCTTCAGATCGCTGGCCTTAAGCTTGGCCAGATGGGCCAGCTTCTGACCGACGGTCTTGGCGCCCTGGAAGCCCTTGAGCCAATCGGAGAAGGCGATGCTGGCGCCCACCTGCACCTTGCTCATGCTCTCCACGCCGCCGACCAGAGCCAGGTCCCGGCCACGTCCGTCGATGATGCCGGCGGCCTCGATCACCCCGATCATGCTGGTCGAGCAGGCCATGATCGTCGAGAAGGCCGGGATGGTCGGGTCGGCCCCGGCGTCCAGCAGCGTCTCGCGGGCGATGTTGCTCCAGGTCAGGTTGGGGATCACCGTGCCCCAGATCGCGAAGTCGGGGCGGGCGCCTTGGGCCAGCATGGCCTGCACCACCGGGACCGACAGGGCGATGGCGTCATAGGCCTTCAGCGGCCCATCGACCTTGGCGAACGGAGTACGCAGGCCGGCCGCCAGCCAGATGTCGGGTTTGGACGCCATGATCGTGATCCTCGCGAAAGCTGAGATGTCAGCATCAACAGGCTTGGTCACAAGGGTCTTGTCGAATTTCGCGCTAACCGGGGACATGCCCTCGGGCGTGTCCCCATCAGCATGCACGGCGCCAAGACTTGGGGACACGCCCAAGGGCATGTCCCCGATCGCGACTTAGTGGTGCGCGTCACCGAAGTCGACGTCGCGGCGGGCCGAGACGATGGTCACGATGAAACCGGCCAGCACGTCCAGCAGCACCATCACGGTCAGCAGGAAGAACACCGAGGTCCCGAAGGCCGGGGCCAGCAGGAACTCGACCAGGCAGACGATGAACAGCACCATCGACAGCGAGTGGTTGATGATCGCGATCTTGCGGCTGGTCGTCGACTTCAGTAGCTCGACGAACAGCACCACCAGCGAGGCGGCCAGCAGCAGGTCGCCCAGGCTGACCACCCACTCGGCCTTGGAGGTCATGTGGATGGTGAACAGCTGCTCGGCCAGGCGGTACTGGGCGGCGTTGGAGGCAAAGCCCCCCGCGAAGGTCAGGACGATGAGGTTGTAGACCAGCACCGGCAGGGCCAGCAGCGGAAACGCGGCGAACATGGTTGGGCTCTCCCCCGAGAGACGCGGACCCGACGTACCGCACAGGCTAGAGGGTTAACCGCTTTCCGCGCCGGGGTGAAGCGCCCTCGCCTAGGAGGAGCCGTTGGGGCGCGCGATCAGCCGATCGCGTAGAACAGCAGGGCCACCGCGCCGAAAATATAGGCCACCCAGGTGCCGATCATGCCCAGCGCCCGGGGGATCGAGGCCCCGCCGCTGTTGGACAGGCCCACCGCGTGGATCAGCCGGCCGGCGAACAGCACCAGCCCCACCACGTGGATGGCCAGGGGCGGCGCGCCGACGACCGCCAGGGCCAGGATCACCGCCAGGCCGACGGGGATATATTCGCTGGCGTTGCCGAAGGCGCGAATGGCGCGGGCCAGTTCGGGGATGCCCTCGTCGCCCAGGGCGACCTTGTGCTTTTGCCGCAGACGCACGACCAGCAGCGACAGGGTCAGCAGGAGCAGGACGTGCAGCCCCACCCACAGGGCGGCGGCGTGTCCGGAGGCGATGGTGTCCATCGGGTCGTCACTCGTGAAACTGGATCGAAGTGGGCCGCATAAGGTTCAGCGTTCGAAGGGGCTGGCAAGCTGGATCGTCGGGTGGGCGACTAAGGGAAAGTCCACATGATCCGCTCATCCCGGCGAATGCCGGGACCCAGATCCCTTAGCGGTGTGGCTGATTGGAAGAGCTCAGCGCCCTTGGCGTCAGCCTCAAAGCCATTCCATCTGGGTCCCGGCATTCGCCGGGATGAGCGGATTTCAGGGTCGTTCTACAGCTCCCGCCCCACCGGATAGAGCCGGTAGTGGTCGTCGTAGTACGGCGTCCGCGCATAGAACCACGAAAGCCGCGCATCCGGATCGGCGGCGAACTTCGGATCGGCCGCAAGCTTGGCTTCGAACTCGGCCTTCAGCTTGGGATCGGCGGCCAGCATCGTCTCGGCCAGGGGGGCGATGGCGTAGCCCTCGATATATTCGACGCGCTGCAGCACCTCGGAGAACATGCCCCAGGCGAAGAAGCTCTCGTCGCTTTGCGGCTCCAGCAGCAGGGTGACCATCTCGCCCAGCGGCTGATCGGTGGAGATCCGCACCGAGCCGGCGGGCCAGGTCACCGAGCGGGTCTCGTGGACAACCGGGCCGGCGGCGATCTCGACATGGCCTTCGTTGGCGCGGGCGGCGATCTTGGGCGCGGTGAAGCGGATCATGTCGACCGACACCGTCCGGGGCGCCGTCAGGGTCTCCATCACCACGCCATGGATCCGCAGGCGCGCGATGATGTCGGGCTTGGCCGAGGAGATCCAGTAGGCCTTGGCCGGGGTCAGATCGAGCGCCGGCTCGCTGGTGTAGAGCGGCAGCGACCAGGGCGTGGGATCGGGCTTGCCCAGCCAGCGCACCTCCTGGTGGCCCGAGGCGGGCGAGACATAGGTCTCGTACTGCACGCCCAGGAAGCTGACGGTGTGCAGCGGCTTGCCCGCGCCCCCGAAATCGGCCCCGAAATTGGCCTTGATCACGGCCGGGCGCGCGGCGCGGTCCTGGGCCTCGGCGGCGCGCAGGGCGGCGCCGTCGCGGGCCAGCAGTTTAAGGCTCTCCTCCAGCAGCACATAGGTCCCCAGCACCCGCTGGCGGTAGGGCTTCAGCGAGTGGTTCTCGACCAGCACCGTGGCGATATGGGCCGCGTCGCCATAGCCGTTGGAATAGCGAAGCGAGGCCGGCGAAGCGCCCAGGCCCTTCTTCGGGTCGCGCTCGTCGAGGGCGAAGACCAGCTGGCCGGGAATGTGCCCCGCCGCCTTCAGCCCCGCCGCCGTGGCCGGCAGGTAGGCGTTGTCGAGCCAGGCGCTGGTGGCCTTGGACCGCGCGAAGTCGCCCTGGTAGCCGGCCCAGCCATAGGTGACGTCGTACTGGTAGTCCTCGCCGTCGGTGACGTGGATGTCCATGTAAAGGTCGGGCTTCACCTTGCCGATCAGCGTGATCATCGCCCGCATCTCCGGCGAGTCCAGCTTGCCGTAGTCGCGGTTCAGATTGAGGTTCTGGGCGGTGTGCCGCCAGCCCTGGATCGTCGGGCCGCGCTGGTTGGGACGGCTGTAGGGCGAGGCGCGTTCGTGGCCGTCGACGCTGAAGATCGGCACGAAGACCAGGTTGACCTTGTCGAGCAAGGCATCCTTGCCGTGGAACGCCATGTCCCGCAGCAACATCATGCCGGCGTCCTTGCCGTCGATCTCGCCCGGATGGATGCCGGCCTGGACCAGCAGCACGGGCTTCTTCGGATCGAACCTGTCGCCGTCCTTGGAGACGTAGAGCACCAGCAGGTCGCGGCCCTCGGGCGACTGGCCGAAGGTCTCCATGCGGATCAGCGGTGAGGCGGCGTCCAGCTTTTGCAGCCAGGCGCGTGTGTCGTCGTAATTGGGCGAGGCGGTCAGGCCGGTCAGCTCGGACGGCGTGACCCAGGGATCGGACGGCTTGGCGATCAGCTTTTCGCTGGCGCCATGCCAGGCGAGGGTCGGGGGGAGGATTTCGGATTCCCAGGGGGCTTTGGGGGTTTCAGCCATGGTGATGCCTGCTGTCATCGCGACGGCAATCGCCGCCAGACACGTCTTCAACATCTTTGCACGCCTTCCGCTGCGCGGCCCCCTCAGTCGCTCCGCGACAGCTCCCCCAGAGGGAAAGCATCTAGCTAACAGATCCTCCCCCTCTGGGGGAGGTGGCCCGGAGGGCCGGAGGGGGACCGCCGCCGAGACCTACTTCCGCGTCATCAGATCCATGAACCGCTGCTGCAATACCTTGTCGGTCTTGAACAGGCCGCGGAACTGGGTGGTGACCGTCGAGACGTCGTGGTGGTGGACACCGCGGGTGCTCATGCACTGGTGCTCGGCGTCGATCAGCACGGCGACGCCGGCGGCCGAAAGGTGGTCCTCGATGGCGTCGGCGATCTGCATGGTCATGGTCTCCTGGGTCTGGAGACGCTTGGCGAAGATCTCGACCAGACGGGCCAGTTTCGAGAGGCCCACCACCTTGCCGGTCGGCATGTAGGCGATCCAGGCCTTGCCCAGGAACGGCGCCATGTGGTGCTCGCAGTGGCTCTGCACGTCGATGCCGCGCAGCATGACCATGTCATCATAGCCCTGCACGTCCTCGAACGTGCGCGACAGCTCCTTGGCCGGATCGCCCCGGTAGCCGGCGAACCACTCGCCATAGGCGTCGACCACGCGCTGGGGTGTGTCGAGCAGGCCTTCGCGGTCGGGATTGTCGCCGGCCCAGGCCAGCAGGGTGCGCACGGCGGCCAGGGCGTCTTCCCGGCTGGGGCGCTGGGCGGGTTCAAGATCAAGAACAGCTTCACTGTTGAGGCCGGTCAGGGTTCGCTCGCTGGTCCGTGCGTCCATGTGTGTGGAGGGTCTTTCCACGGGCTGAGTTGCGCCGGAACGCCCTTCGTTCCGGAATGACGCGTGCCACCCGTTCGTCGCGCTCGCCCCATGCCGGGGTGTCAAAACGCCTGGATAGCTATATGGGAACCTCTCCAGAGCGGGCAACTGTCCCGCGCGACAATATCGGCGACGCGTTTTCCCCATGACCATCAAGCTGTACGACACCATGACGCGCGAAAAGCGCGACTTCGTCCCCGCCGATCCGAGCCGGGTGACGATGTATGTCTGCGGGCCCACGGTCTACAACCACGCCCATATCGGCAACTTCCGGCCGGTGGTGGTGTTCGACGTGCTCTACCGCCTGCTGCGCCACGCCTATGGCGAGGACGCGGTGGTCTATGCCCGCAACGTCACCGACGTCGACGACAAGATCAACGCCAAGGCCACGGCCGAGGGCGTCGAGATCAAGGTCATCACCGACCGCTACCTGGCCGCCTATCACGAGGACGCCGCGGCCCTGCTGACCCTGTCGCCGGACCTTGAGCCCAAGGCCACCGCCCATATCGGCGCGATCCTGGAGATGATCGGCAAGCTGGTCGACAACGGCTCGGCCTACGCCGCCGAAGGCCACGTGCTGTTCGACACCCAGGCCTTCCCCGACTACGGCCAGCTGTCGGGCCGCGACCTGGACGACATGATCGCCGGGGCCCGGGTCGAGGTCGCGCCCTACAAGCGCCACCCCGCCGACTTCGTGCTGTGGAAGCCTTCGAAGGAAAACGAGCCGGTCTGGGACAGCCTGTTCGGCCCCGGTCGCCCGGGCTGGCACATCGAATGCTCGGCGATGATCGACAAGACCCTGGGCCAGACGATCGACATCCACGGCGGCGGCATCGACCTGGCCTTCCCGCACCACGAGAACGAGCTGGCCCAGAGCCGCTGCGCCCATGACCTGCCGGTGCTGGCCAATTACTGGCTGCACAACGGCTTTTTGGACATGTCCGGCGAGAAGATGTCCAAGAGCCTGGGCAACGTGATCATTCCGCACGAACTGCTGCAGACCACGCCGGGCGAGGTGCTGCGCTGGGCGCTGCTGTCGGGGCACTACCGCCAGCCGCTGGACTGGACGCCGGAACTGATCGAGCAGAGCCGCAAGGCGCTCGACCGCCTATACGGCGCCCTGCGCCGCGCCAAGACCGTGGAGGCCGGCGAGTCCGAGCCCTCGGACGAGGTGATGGCGGCCCTGTCGGACGACCTCAACACGCCCCTGGCCGTGTCGGGCTTCTTCGAGCTGTCCAGCGCCATCGAGCGGGCCGTGACGGCCGGCGACGAGCCGGCGATCACCGCCAACAAGGGCCGGCTGCTGGCCTCGGCCGGCTTGCTGGGCTTCCTGCAGGCCGACCCCGACGCCTGGTTCGAGGGCGACGCCGACGATGACCTGAAGGCCAAGGTCGAGGACCTGCTGGCCCGCCGCATCGCCGCCCGGACCGCCAAGGACTGGACCGCCGCCGACGCCATCCGCGCCGAGATCGACGCCCTGGGCGTGGTGGTCATGGACGGCCCGGCCGGGGCGACCTGGCGGATGAAGGACTGACACTTCGACGCCCGCGCGGCCGCCCTCGTCCTTCGACAAGCTCAGGATGAGGGCGAATTCGGGCGCGGATGAACTCCGCACGGATCAGTAAGAAATCCTCATCCTGAGCTTGTCGAAGGACGGGGATTTCGGCCCAAGACAGAGGAAGCTGCGCAATGCAGTTGAACGAACAGATCGTCCTGGTCTCCGGCGCCGGTCGTGGACTGGGCGCCGCCATTGCCCGGGCCTTCGCCGCCGAGGGCGCGAGCGTGGTGATCAACTACCGCCGCAGCGAGGCCGCCGCCCTGGCCTTGGCCGAGGCGCTGGGCGACCATGCCGTGGCGATCCAGGCCGACGTCAGCGACCGCGATGAGGCCCGCCGCCTGGTCAATGACGCGGCCGAGCATTTCGGAAGCCACGTCACCACCGTGGTCAACAACGCCCTGGGCGACTTCAGCTTCAATGGTGACGGTCGCCACACGATCCAGTCGATTCCGTGGGAGGACTTCCAGAGCCAGCTGGACGTCTCGCTGCGCGGCTCGCTGAACCTGATCCAGGCCACCGCCCCCGCCATGGAAGCCGCCGGCTTCGGTCGGGTGATCAATATCGGCACCAACCTGTTCCAGAACCCGGTGGTGCCCTATCACGACTACACCGCCGCCAAGGCCGCCCTGCTGTCGCTGACCCGCACGGCGGCGGCCGATCTCGGTCCGGGCGGGATCACGGTCAACATGCTGTCGGGCGGCCTGCTGCGCACCACCGACGCCAGCGCCGCCACGCCCGAGGCGATCTTCGACCTGATCGCCCAGTCCACGCCGCTGCGCCGCGTGACGACGCCCGCCGAGTTCGCCGACGCGGTGCTGTTCTTCGCCTCGCCCTGGAGCCGCGCGGTGACGGGACAGAACCTGGTTGTCGATGGCGGCCTTGTCCGCGACTAAATTACAGCCATAATCCGTCGGGATGAGCGGAGTTTCAGATGCGGGCTCACGTCCAGATGTTCGCCGGCTACAACGCCTGGGCCAATCACCGCCTGCACGCGGCGTGCGCCCTGCTGGACGAGGATGACTACAAGCGCGATCGCGGGGCGTTCTTCGGCTCGATCCACGGCACGCTGAACCACCTGATCGTCACCGACCGCATGTGGCTGGCGCGTTTGCGGGGCGAGGCCCTGCCGCCGCACGGGTTGGACGCGGTGATCTTCAACGACCTGGCGACCTTGCGCGAAGCCCGGACCCACGAGGACGCCGCCCTGTCGGCCCACGTCTCCGGCCTGACCGACGACCAGTTGGCGGCCACGTTCCGCTGGACCCGCAAGTCCGACGGCTCGCAAGTGGTCCAGCCGACATGGGCGATGCTGGCCCACATCTTCAACCACCAGACCCACCATCGCGGTCAGGTTCACGGCCTGCTCAGCCAGGCCGGGATCGAACCGCCCTCCCTCGACCTGCCGATCTTCCAGAAGGCCAGTGGCTTGGGTTTTTCAGAATGAAAGTGATAGAGCGACGCCCATGCAACGCGCCGTAGAACACCGCATCGGGGTGCAAGCCCCCGCCGAACTCGTCTGGGAAGTCATCTCCGACTTCTCCACCTGGGGCGCATGGAATCCCGTCCACCCGCGCATCGAGGGCGAGATGCGGATCGGCACGACCCTGACCGTCGACTTCGTCACCGAAGGCGCGCCGCCCGCGACGCTGACCCCGATCGTCCAGGACTGGGTGCCCTACGAGCAACTGCACTGGCGCACCAAGCGGCTGAAGGGCTTCGTGACCGCCATCCGCTATATCGAGATCGACAAGAAGGGCGAGGAGAACGCCATCTTCTCGAACGGCGAGCTGTTCGTGGGTCCGCTGGTCCGCTTCGTCAGCCGCGCCGAGCGCCGGCGGCTGCGGGCCGCGTTCACGATCATGGGCGAGGCGGTGCGCGATCACGCCGAGGCGCTCTGGTCGCAACGCCAGAACAGCCCCACATAAGCGGCATGATCGACGACCTCTATTCGGCCCGCATCCTCACCCTGGTGGCCAACATGCCCCGGGCCGGGCGCCTGGCCGCCCCCGACGCCAGCAGCGAAAAGACCGCCAAGCTGTGCGGCAGCCGGATCGTGGTCGACGTAACGGTGCGGGACGGCAAGGTCGCCGACTTCGCGCAGGACGTTTCGGCCTGCGCCCTGGGCCAGGCCAGCGCCGCGATCCTGGGCGCCCAGGTGATCGGCGCGGATCTTTCCGAGATCGAGTTGGCCCGTGACGCCTTGCGCGCTATGCTGAAATCGAACGGCCCCGCTCCCACGGGCCGATTTGCGGAGCTCGCCGTGCTGGAGCCGGTCAAGGACTATCCCGCCCGTCATGCCTCGACGCTTCTGGCGTTCGAGGCCGCGGTCGAGGCTGTCCGTAAGGCCACAGCGGCGACCCAAACCCGAACTAGCCACGTCGGCGCCGCTTGATCGGAACTTTTCGCTAGTCGATAAGGTCCCGACTCCGCTCGCGAAAGCGCCGGCATGACACTCTACGAACGCACCGTCGACCTGGGCCTCAAGGCCTACAAGACGACGCTTTCGCCCTTCATCGGGCGTCAGTGCCGGTATCTGCCGACCTGCTCGGAATACGCGGCCCAGGCGCTCAAGGATCACGGACCCTTCAAAGGGTCCTGGCTCGCGGTGGGACGGATTTGCCGCTGCAATCCGTTTGGCGGCTCGGGGTTTGACCCGCCGCCTCCGCCGACGCAGCCGCGCAAGTGGAAATGTGAAGAATGATCGACCTGATTTTCCCCGACGGCTCGGCCCGCCAGTACGCCGACGGCGCGACGGGCCGCGACGTGGCCGCCTCGATCTCCAAGTCCCTGGAAAAGAAAGCCCTGCTGATCAAGCTGGACGGCGTGCTGCTGGACCTTGATCGTCCGATGACGCCCGACCTGCTGGGCGGCGGCAATAAATTCGAGATCATCACGCGCGAGTCGCCCGAGGCCCTCGAGGTGATCCGCCACGACACGGCCCACGTGCTGGCCGAAGCCGTGCAGGAACTGTTCCCCGGCACGCAGGTGACCATCGGTCCGAACGTCGAGGACGGCTTCTATTACGACTTCGCCCGCGACGAGCCCTTCAGCCTCGACGACCTGCCCAAGATCGAAGAGCGCATGCGCCAGATCGTCGATCGCGACGAGAAGATCCGCCGCGAAGAGGTCGACCGCGACGCCGCCATCGCCGATTTCGAGGCCCTGGGCGAAAGCTACAAGGCCCAGATCATCCGCGACCTGCCGGCCAGCGACACGATCACGGTCTATCACCAGGGCGAGAAGTGGAAGGACCTGTGCCGCGGGCCCCACCTTCCCTCGACCAAGGCGGTGGGCAAGGCCTTCAAGCTGACGAAGCTGGCCGGCGCCTATTGGCGCGGCGACCAGAACAACGCCCAACTGCAGCGCATCTACGGCACGTCGTGGGCCTCGGACGCCGATCTGGCGGCCTATCTGCTGCGCATCGAGGAAGCCGAGCGGCGCGACCACCGCAAGCTGGGCAAGACCATGGACCTCTTCCACATCCAGGAAGAGGGCAAGGGCATGGTGTTCTGGCACCCCAAGGGCTGGACGCTGTACCTGGCGCTGGAGGCCTATATGCGCCGCCGGCTGGACGCGGCCGGCTATCGCGAGGTCAAGACGCCCCAGATCCTCGACAAGAGCCTGTGGGAGCGCTCGGGCCACGCCGAGAAGTTCGGCCACGCCATGTTCATGTGCGAAAGCGCCGAGGGCGAGATCCTGGCGGTCAAGCCGATGAACTGCCC
>FTJN01000244.1_pt3 | contig 13173 bp, 13 predicted proteins | sample 1658361 | NCBI WGS metagenome assembly FTJN01 (sample SAMEA3914819, study PRJEB12502) | metagenome | biome: forest; material: soil | place: Canada | collected 2010-06-26 | depth 0.3 m | reverse complement strand
GTCCAGCGGGGGAGAGCAGTCATGTTCATGCCGGCGCCAATAGCGCCCTCGGGGGGCGACGAACGAAGTGAACAGGGGTCGTCATGTCATGCCTTGAAGCCGGCGCCGCGCGTCGCCGTACGCGGGATCTGGACGACACGCTGGACGAACAGGCCCTGCGTGACGACGGATTCGGGGTCGAGCGCACCCAGCTCCACCACCTCGTGCACCGTGGCGACGGTGCACCTGGCCGCCGTCGCCATGATCGGGCCGAAGTTGCGCGCGGTCATGCGGTAGGTGAGGTTGCCCCAGCGGTCGCCGCGTTCGGCCTTGATCAGGGCGACGTCGGCGTGGATCGCGTATTCGAGCACCTGCATCCTGCCGTCGATCTCGCGCGTCTCCTTGCCCTCGGCCAGGATGGTGCCGTAGCCGGTGGGCGTGAAGAAGGCGCCGATGCCGGCGCCGGCGGCGCGGATGCGTTCGGCCAGGTTGCCCTGCGGCACCAGCTCCAGCTCGATCCTGCCCTCCCGGTAGAGGCGGTCGAAGTGCCAGGAATCGACCTGGCGCGGGAAGCTGCAGATGATCTTGCGGACGCGCCCGGCGCCCAGCAGCGCGGCCAGGCCGGTGTCGCCGTTGCCGGCGTTGTTGTTGACCACCACGAGGTCGCGCGCGCCCTGGTCCATCAACGCGGCGATCAGCTCGTCCGGCAGGCCGGCGGTGCCGAAGCCGCCGATCATCACCGTCGCGCCGTCCTTCACGTCCGCGAGGGCCGCGGCCGCGCTTTCAACGATCTTGTCGATCATCGCCTGTTCGCCTGCAAGGCACGTGGTGGGGCCGCCAATCTACCAAACGGATGCCAACCTTGTCCCTGACTGCGGCTCTGCCGGACCATTCGCGGGACGGCGATCCGGCGGCGATGGTGTCACCGGAATCGCACGACCGTGCGAAATGACCGCCGATTGGCTCGCCAAGTCACTCGCTCGACAGCGAAATGCGGGAGGATGGACGCGTCGCCGGGTGACGAGCCCGGACGGTGGCGGCTTATGGCAAGACAGCTGTCGCCTTCCGTGTGAGACTACGCGACAGTCGTGCGGCTTGGCCGCACCGGGCGCACGCAGAGGCGTTCGACGCATACGAACGATTTCGGAGACCTTTCCAGACATGCCGATCTGCTCGCCTTCCAGGCTGACCGCGTTGCTCCTCGTGGGCGCCACGACCGCGTTCGCCGAAACCAGCGTCGCGCCGCCGGCCTGGCCGGCGAACAGGGATTCGCCGGTCACGCTCGCCGCCGACCCGGTGCGTCCCCTGCTGATGGGCTCGCTGCGCATCACGCTCGACGGCTCCACGCTGGCCGACACCCGCACCGCCATCGGGGCCGGGGTGAGCCAGCGCCAGGGCAAGGGCACCGACGCGCTGGACTGGCTCTGCTACACCGTGTCCGACACCGCCCCCCGGCAGCGCCTGTGGCTGACCTCCAGCGAACTGTCGCGCGGACGCATCGACGCCGTGGTCGCGGCCGACCTGCCCGACGGTGCCGCGGCGGCCACCCAATGTCCGGACCTGCCGGCCAAGTTCAAGCCGGTCCGTTTCGACGACGGCCTGTGGCTGGGCAACATGAGCGGCGAACTGCGCAAGGCGCTGGGCATCTCCCCCAAGACCGGGCCGCATTTCTCCAGTCTGTACCAGGGGCAGTCGGGCAACCTGGCCACGGTCAGCTCGACAGACATCGAGTTCCGCGCGGGCCGCGCCGTGTCCCTGCACGTGGCGCACTCCTCGCAGAACTGATGCGTGCGGGGGCGCCGGCGTCCACGGCGCCGACTTGAAGGCCCTTTCCTCGTCTTTTCGCGCTATCGCGGCGTTCCCGGATACGGGATGCTCGCGGGTGACGGCAGGTCCTCGTGCGCGACGCGCACGCCCGGTCCGGCCGATACCGACAAAAGACGAGATCATGACCCGCTCTTCCTTCCCGCCGGCCCCCCGGCGATCGGTGCCGTTGTCCCGCGCCGCGGTCGCGCTGGCGGTGGCCGCGCTGGCGTGGCTGGCCCCCGCCTGCGCCGCGGCCGCTGGAGCCGCCGACACGCTGCGCATCGCGGCCGCGCGCGCGCCGGTGTCGCTGCCGCTGTACGTGGCGCAGCAGCGCGGATTCTTCGCGGACGAGCGGCTGGCCGTGGCGATCACCGACTGCATCGGCGGCACCCGCTGCCTGCGCTTCGTGCTCGACGACAAGGCCGACCTGGCCACCACGTCGGAGATGCCCGTCGTCCTGCAGGCCTTCGCGCATGCCGACGTGGCCATCCTCGCGACGCTGGCGCATGCCAACGACAACCTCAAGCTGATCGCCCGCAAGGCGAGCGGCGTGACGCGCAGCGAGCAGCTCGACGGCCGCAAGGTGGGCGTGACCGCCGGCACCGCCGCGCAATACCTGCTGGAGACCCACCTGCTCAACGTGGGCGTCGATCCGCGCCACGTCACGATGGTGCCGCTGCAGGCCGAGGACGCCGTGGCCGCGCTGCGCTCGGGCCGCGTCGACGCCGTCGCCGTGTGGGAGCCGTTCGGCTACGCCGCGCTGCGCGGCGCGGACGCGGTCGGCGTGCGCCTGCCGCTCAGCGGCGGCTACATCGAGAGCTACAACCTGGTCGGACGCCGCTCGGAGTTCGTCCGGCGCGACGACGCGATGGTGCGCCTGCTGCGCGCCGTCGAGCGCGCCGAGCAGTTCATCCAGTCCCATCCCGCCGAGGCGCAGGCGATCCTGCGCGAGCAACTGCAGCTCGACCAGCATTTCGTCGACTGGGTCTGGGGCGGACTCGGCTTCCGCCTGTCGCTGGACCAGGCGTTGCTGACCACCATGGAGGGCGAGGTCCGCTGGGCGCAGCGCGAAGGCCACGTCGCCGAGGGCGCGCGCCCGAACGTGCTGACGCTGGTCCATCCCGGCCCGTTGAAGGCGGTCAGGCCCGCCGCCGTCGGAATGGGTGGTTAGCACGATGCGCATCCGCAGCCAGCTCCTCTGCTTCGTCACCGCCTCGGCGTGCATCGGCATCCTGGCCGCGGCCATCGTCTTCGCGGCCGGTCGGCGCGAGGACGCGGCGGGCGATGCCCTGGCGCGTGCGCAGACCACCGAGCACGAGGTCGCGGGCCTGCTGGCGCTCACGCAGGAGTACGCGCGCTACGCGGAGCCGCGCGCGGCCGAGCAGTGGCGGCTGCGCCATGCGGCGATCGCCGCCGCGCTGGCCGACGACCGCGAGCCCGGCACCAATCCGGCGGTGGTGGAGCTGCGCGACGTCACCCAGGCGCTGCCCGCGCTGTTCGCCCGGCTCGAGGAGCTGCCGGCCGGCAACGACGCCTTCACGGCCCGCCGCAAGGAGGCGCTGCTCGACCAGTTGCTGACCAACACGCAGGCGATGAGCGACTATGCCTACCAGTGGTTCCAGGATTCGGTGGCGCAGCGGCGCGCGGCCGAGAGCGAGTTCCGCTGGATCGCGGTCTCGGTGCCGTGCGTGATGCTGCTGATGCTGCTGGCCAGCGGCGTCGTCGTGCTGCGCCGGGTGTTGCTGCCGATGCACCGGCTGGAACAGGCCGCCGCGGCGATCCGGCGCGGCGACATGACGTTCCGGCTGAACGACACCCGGCAGGACGAGTTCGGCGACCTGGCGCGCGGCTTCGACGCGATGAGCGCGGCGCTGCAGGACAGCGACCAGCAACGCGACCGCTCCGAGCAGCAGCTGCGCGACGTCACCGACAACCTGCCGGCGCTGGTCGCCTACCTCGATCCCTCGCACCACTACCGCTTCGCCAACGAGAAGTACCGCGAATGGCTGGGCCACGACCCGTTCAGCATGGTCGGACGGCACCTGGGCGAAGTGCTCGGAGAGCCGGTCCACGCCGTCCTCGGCCCGTATCTCGATCGCGCGCTCGCAGGCGAACGCGTCCAGTTCACCCGCAGCCTGGAGCGCGAGGGCCGGGAGCGGCACCTGCTCGTCGAGTACATCCCCGACGTTGGCCCGGACGGGACCGTGCGCGGCTGCTACGCCCTCACGATGGACATCACCGAGCGGCGCACGGCCGAACTCGAGACCGCGCGCGGCGAGCAGCGCATGGCCGACCTCACCAACGCGATCCCCGCGATGGTGGGCTACTTCGACATGCACGAGACCTGCCTGTTCGCCAACGACGCCGGCCTGCGCTCGTTGGGGGTCGACCGCGCCGAGATCCCGGGCATCGGCATGCGCGCCGCGCTCGGCGAGACGGTGTACGCGCAGCACGAACCCTACGTGCGCGAGGCGTTGCAGGGCCGGCGCGCGCGCCTCGAGGGCAAGGTGGCCTTCGCCGGCCGCGAGGCGCACTTCCAGGCGCACCTGATCCCCGACCGCGACGACGGCGGCGCGCAGCGCGGCTTCTACCTGATGACCTTCGACATCACGGCGCTGAAGGAAGCCGAGGGCCGGCGCGCCAAGCTGGAGAGCCAGCTGCGCGCGATCACCGACAACCTGCCGGTGGCGATCACCTACCTCGACGCGGACCAGCGCTACCGCTTCGTCAACCGCACCGGCCTGGAGTGGCTGGGCCGTCCGGCCGAGGAGGTGATCGGCCAGCGCATCGGCGACATCCTGCGCCCGGTCGCCTACGAGCGCCGGCGCGAGAACATCGAGCGCGGCCTGACCGGCAAGCGCGTGACCTTCGAGGCCGAATCCCTCACGGGCGGCGTGGCGCGCGTCCTGCACTACGCCTACATTCCCGACATCGAGTCCGACGGCCGCGTCGCCGGCCTGTACGGCCTGGCCACCGACGTCTCGGCGTTGAAGAACGTCGAGAAGCAGCTGAGCCTGCTGGTGCGCTCGGACGTGCTCACCGGCGTGGCCAACCGCTACAACTTCAACGAGGCGTTCCCGCTCGCGCTGTCGCGCGCGCGCCGGGCGATGACGGGCCTCGCGCTGATGTACCTGGACATCGACCACTTCAAGAGCATCAACGACAGCCTCGGCCATGCCGCCGGCGACGAGGTGCTCAAGGCCTTCGCGCAGCGCCTGCAGCAAAGCGTGCGCACCACCGACAGCGTGGCGCGGCTGGGCGGCGACGAATTCGTCATCATCCTCGAGGGCGTCAACAACGCGGAGGAGCCGCAGATCGTGGCGCGCAAGATCGTCGCCAACGTCACGAGCCCGCTGACGGTCGAGGGCCGCACGCTGACCCTGACCACCAGCATCGGCATCGCGTTCCGGCGCGCGATCGTGGCCTGCGACGCGGCCACGGCCGAGGCGATGATCGGCCGGGCCGACGCGGCGCTCTACGCCGCCAAGAAGGCCGGCCGCAACACGTGGCGCGTGATGGCCGACGACGTCCTCGTCGAAGAGAGAGGCATCGCGTGAGCTTGCACCTGCGCTCGCCTGCCCGCCCGCTCGCGCCTGCGCGCGCGGGCGTGGCGCGCCGCGCGCTCGCGGGCGCCGCGTGGGCGCTCGCGTGGACGCTCGCCTGGGGCTGCGCGCTGCTGATGTTCGCCCACCGGGCGCAGGCCGCGCCGCTGACGCTGGCGGTGTCGTCCGGGCCGGTGTCCCTGCCGATCTACGTGGCCGAGGCGCGCGGCTACTTCAAGGACGAAGGGCTGGACCTGCGCCTGCGCGATTGCGCCAGCGGCCGCGAGTGCTACCGGTGGCTCGTGGACGGCCAGGTCGACGTCGCGACGGCCGCCGAACTGCTGGTCGCGACCGGGAGCGCGGCGCATCGCGACCTGGCCATCATCGCGACGATCAGCGCGTCGTCGTACCAGATCAAGCTGGTCGCGCGCCGCAGCGCGCACATCGCCGAGGCGCCCCAGCTCCGCGGCAAGCGCATCGGCACGGTGCCGGGCAGCTCGGCCGAATATTTTCTCGACAACTGGCTCGTGTTCAACGACATCGACCCGACGGCCGTGACGCTCGTCGGCCTCGCGCCCGACAAGCTCGTCGCGGCGCTCGAGGGCCGCGACGTCGACGCCGTGGCGATCTGGGAGCCGCTCGCGTCCTCCGCCGCCCTCGCGCTCGGCGGCGACGCCGTCACCTTCGTGAGCCCGCGCGTCTACACCCAGCACTTCAACCTCGTGAGCGCGCGCTCGACGCTCGCCCGGCGCGACGCCGACATCGCGCGCCTGCTGCGCGCGCTGCTGCACGCGCAGCGCACGATCCAGGCGGAGCCCGCGGCGGTGCGCGCGCTGCTCGCCGAGCGGCTGCGCCTGGCGCCGGCCGTCGTCTCCACCGTGATCGAGAACCAGGACTATCGCGTTCGCCTCGACCAGTCGCTCGTGACGACCATGCAGAGCGAGGCCCGCTGGGCCGCGCGCGCCGCGAGCGGCGCCCGCACGGCGACCGACATGCTGCGCACCATCGATCCGGCGCCGCTGCGCCGGCTCGACGCCGCCGCCGTGGGAATGGTGCAATGACGGCGCCCGCGACCGTCGAAGAGCAGCGGCGCCTCGCGGCGTTGCGCGCGCTGGGCGTGCTCGACACCCTGGCCGAGCCGGCGTTCGACGCGATCACGCGCGCCGCCGCGCAGCTGTGCGGCGTGCCGATCGCGCTCATCTCGCTGGTCGACGCGCAGCGCCAGTGGTTCAAGTCGAGCTTCGGCCTGCCCGGCGCCAGCGAGACGCCGCGCGACGTGGCGTTCTGCGACCATGCGATCCGCGACGACGCGTTGTTCGAGATCGCCGACGCGACGCGCGACGAGCGCTTCGCCGGCAACCCCTACGTGACGGGCGATCCCGATGTCCGCTTCTACGCCGGCGCGCCCATCGTGCTGCCGGGCGGCGAGCGCATCGGCACCGTCTGCGTGATCGACCGCGCCCCGCGCCAGCTCGACGAGCACCAGCGCACCATGCTCCGAAGCCTCGCGGCCATCGTCGGCGCCATGCTGACGCAGCGCCGGCAACTGCTGACCGCCACCAGCCAGCTGGCCGAGAGCGAGCTGCGCGTGCGCCGGCTCTACGAGGCCACGCCGGCCATCCTGCACTCGATCGGTCCGGACGGCCGCATCCTCCACGTGAGCGATCGCTGGCTGGCGTTGCTGGGCTACGAGCGCAGCGAAGTGGTTGGCCGTCCCTCGGCGGATTTCCTCACGCCCGCGTCGCAGGCCCACGCGCGCGACGTCGTGCTGCCGGCGTTCTTCCGCAACGGCCGGTGCGAGCGAGTCGAATACGAGTTCGTGCGGCGCGACGGCACGACGGTCGACGTGCTGCTGTCCGCCACGCTGGAACGCGACGAGAGCGGCGCGACGGCGCGCTCGCTGGCGGTGCTGGAGGACGTGACCGCCACCAAGCTGCTGAAGAAGGAACTCGACCGCACCCACGCGCACCTCGACGCCGTGGTGGACAACATGCCGGCCCTGGTCGGCTACTGGGACCGCGACGCGGTGACCCGCTTCGTCAACCGCGACTTCCAGTCCGCCGTGGGCCTGCCCACCGATCGCCTCATCGGCCATCGCCTGGGCGAGATCCTCTGCGCGATCGACCCCGTGGGCTACGCCGCGCTGGAGCCGCACGTCGAGGCGGTGCTGGGCGGCCGCCGCCGGGAGTTCGAGTGGGCGATGCTGACCACGTCGGGCCTGCGCCAGCTGCGCGTGACCCTGGTGCCGGCCCAACCCTTCGACGACGTGGCCGACGGCTTCTACGGCACCTGGTTCGACATCACCGGCATGAAGTCGCTGGAGCTGCGCCAGCGCAACAGCGAGCAGCGCTACCGCCTGCTGTTCGACCACCTCTCGAGCGGCCACGCGCTCCATGCCATCGAGGTGGACGAGGCGGGCACGCCCGTGAACTACCGCTTCCTGTCGATGAACGCCGCGTTCAGCGCGATGCTGGGCATCGACGCCGCGACGGCGGTGGGCGCGCGCGTGACCGACGTGTTCCCGGCCATCACCGGCGATCCGGCCGACTGGATCGGCCGCTTCGGCCGCGTCGCGCTCACCGGCGAGCCGGCCCGCTTCGAGCAACTGGGCGCCTCGGGCCGCTGGTGGGACATCGTCGCCTACCGCCCGGCACCGGGCCAGTTCGCGGTCATCGCGCAGGACATCTCCGAGCGCAAGCGCCTGGAGGCCGAGGTGGCGGCGCTGCGGGCGAGGCCGGGCGAGCGCTGAATCGCGGCGGAGGGTTTGCACCCGGTCGCCGGCGACGCCGTTCCAGTACAAACACGGGCATCGTCCTGGCGCGGCCCGACACGCCTTGGCGACTCCACCTGTTCGGGCGCTGACCGGAGACCGCCATGAGAAACGTCCCCTGGATCCTGGCTGCCGTCGCCGCCGCCGTGGCCTGCGGCGCCGCGCGCGCCGACGTCTTCCCGAAGGAAACCCTGATCAAGGGCGAACGCAAGGAGGTGGCCGGCGGCCACGGCATCCTGCACGCCGACTATGCGTTCACGCGCGACAAGGCGCTCAAGGAGCAGGCCGTCAAGGAGGTGAGCTGGCTGCGCCTGGAGCCGGGCGACTCCGTCGGCTACCACCAGCACGTGACCAACGAGGACGTCTACGTGATCGTCTCGGGCGAGGGCGTGTTCAAGGACAAGGACGGCAAGGACAAGCCCGTCAAGGCCGGCGACATCATGATCGTGCGCAAGGGCGAGTCGCACGGCATCGCCAACGCCGGCAAGGAGCCGCTGGTCTTCATCGACGTCATCGCCGAGCAGTAGTTCAGTCCATCCGTTCGACCACGTGCGCCCGGTTGGCGGGCGAGGCGGGGGGCTCGGGCTGCTTCAGCGTCCAGAAACGCTGGGCAACCTGCCCGGCACGTTCGTTCATCGGCGATCCCTATACTCTGCTTCGACGATTTTGCAGGACTTGGGAGTTCACGATGATTCGATCGCACCGGACGTGGGGCACGGCGCTCCTGCTGGCGACGGCGCAGGCCGCCGCCGTCGCCCCCGACGTGGCACAGGAGCTGGCCAGGAAGTCCGGCCTGTTGACGCAGCTGGATTCGCTGGGAACGCAGGTGCGCACCGGCATGGCCGCCGCGATGGCGCGCGATCCCCGCCAACCGGGCGAGGCGCAGAAGACGCGCATGCTCGATTGCGCGCAAGCGGCGTATGCGGCGGACGGCCTGCGCGTGCCGGCCCTCGACGCGGTCGCCGGCACGTTGCAGCCGGCGGACGTGGCGCCGTTGCAGTCCTGGTACGACAGCGCGCTGGGCCGCAAGATCGCGACCATGGAGGCGACGTCGGGCGCCCAGACGACCGACCCGCAGGAGCGCCTGCGGCGCGGCGCCGAGGCGCTGTCCGCGGCCAGCGAGGCGCGCAAGGGTGCGCTGCAGGCCATCGTCACCGAAACCCACTCGGTGGACATCATGGCCGACACGCTGATCGAGATGGCGCTGGCCGTGCAGCAAGGCATGAGCAGCCTCGACCCGGCCGCCGCCGGCACCCCGATCACCGAACTCAAGGCCAACCTGAGCAACCGCCGGCCGCAGCTGGTCCAGCACTACGGACAGATCGCGCTGCCCGCGTACGCGTTCACTTACGCCGGCCTCGGCGACGACGAGCTGAAGACCTACGCCGACTACCTCGGCACCCCGGCGGCCAAGACGTTCAACGACGGCTCGGCGCGCGCCGTCTCGCGCGCACTGACCGCCGGCTCGGTGAAGCTGGGGCGCTGCCTGAAGGAAGCAGGCGTCGGCAAGCCGTCCTGAACGGACCGCAAGCGCGCGGAGCGACCCCGCGCACTTGTGCATGCCTCACGCGCCGTAGACGAGCAGGTCGATGCCGTCCGTGCCGCTGCCGCCCAGGGCGTCGGCGAAGATCGTGAGCTTGGTGCCCGGCACGTCGTAGACGCGCGTGAGCTGCGTGTGCGGCGCCAGCGTGAACGTGTCGAGCTGCGCGACGAGTTCGTTGCCTTCGGTCAGCGTCATGCGCACGTTGATGCCGGTGCCCGAGCCCGTGCGTTCGTCGGCGACGACGCGGATCTTGGAGAACTTGCTGACGTCGACGATGCCCAGTTGCTTCGATTGGCCGGCGGTGATGGAGACGGCACCGGGCGCCGTCCTGAATGCGAGAGTGGTCATGATGAAGAACCCCTGTTTGCGTTTGGCTGTGCGGTGCCGGCAGGCGATCGACGAGGTCGGTCACGGGCACCGTCGTCTCGCGACCTCGCGTGTTCCGCGGTGCAGGGACTGCAGCGGAACGCTTTCGCAATCTAGGCTTCCAGGCCGCGGACGCAAGACACCATTCATGGGGTGTCCCGCGCGCGGGCCCGCGACGCCCGGCGCGGCGCGCGCGCGAACGTGGGGGTGACGCGCGGGGGTGGCGCGCGGGGCCGCGCCGCGTGCGCTGCTCAGTCTTGCCGAGGCAGCTCGCGGCGTCGCCCTTGGCGACGGCTCGGGCAGGCGGACGTGGAGGCGACGCGGCCGGGCGTCAGGCGTCGCCGGCGGCCTTGGTCTTGCGCGCAGGCCGCGCCGCGGCCTTCTTGGCGGCAGGCTTCTTTCCGGCGCTCGCGGCCGGGGTCTTCGCGGCCGCCGTCTTGCGGGCGCGCGGGGTCTTCACCGCGGGGGCGGCGGCCTCGGCGGCGACCGGTGCCGGAGCCGGAGCCGGCGCCGGAGCGGCGACCGGGGCGGGCGCTTCCGCCGTGCGTTCGTGCGTGGGTGCCTGGCCCGCGGTCTTGCGCGCCGCGTTGCCACGACTCCCGCGTCCGCCGCGGTTGCCGCGCCGGCCGCCGGGTTCGCGCGGTGCCGCGCCGTCATGATCGGTGGCGGCCTCGTCGGTGACGTAGGTGTCGGCGTCCGGCGCCGGCTCGCCGGGCGGATTCACGGTGCGTGCGGCCTGCGACTCGCGCGCCGCGTCGGCGAAGCGTTCGGCCGCGTCGTCGTCTTCCTCCGCGGCGTAGGGCAGCGAGGCCTGTGCCGTTTCGGCGACGACGGGCGCCTCGAAGTCATGGCGTTCGGGCGCATTGCGCCGGCCTCCGCGGGCACGCGCGCCGCGGCCGCGCGGTTCGCGCGCCTCGCGTCCTTCCGCTTCGCCGGCGCGGTGCGTCAACGGCAACACCTCGGGCGCGGCCGGGGCCGGCCCCTCGCCGTTGGCGGCGGCCGACACGGCGTCGGCGCCGCCGCTGCGGAACACGAAGGCATTGGACTTCTCGTCGCGCCCCATCTTCAGGAACCCGCGCGCCTGCATCTCCTCGAGCAGGCCGCCGAAGCTGCGGAAGCCGTAGTAGGACTCGCTGAAATCCGGCTTGCGGCGCTTGATGGCTTCCTTGAGCACGGACGCCCAGATCTTGCCGCCGTCGCCGCGTTCGGCGTACAGCGCCTCGAAGGTCTCGAGCGCCATCTCCAGGCCCTTGTTGCGGCGCGCATCGGCCTCTTCGCGGCGGCGGCTCTCCTCCGTATTGGCGGCAGGCGCGGCGGGGCGGCGATTCGCCGAGGCGGGCGGACGCGCCTCGCGCCGGCTCGACTGGCGGCCGCTTTCGCGCACCAGGTCGTCGTAGAAGATGAATTCGTCGCAGTTGGCCGTGAGCAGGTCGGAGGTCGACTGCTTCACGCCGACGCCGATGACCTGCTTGTTGTTCTCGCGCAGCTTCGAGACCAGCGGCGAGAAGTCGGAGTCGCCGCTGATGATCACGAAGGTGTTGACGTGCGACTTCGTGTAGCAGAGGTCCAGCGCGTCGACGACGAGGCGGATGTCGGCCGAGTTCTTGCCCGACTGGCGCACGTGCGGGATCTCGATGAGCTCGAAGTTGGCCTCGTGCATCGTCGACTTGAAGCTCTTGTAGCGATCCCAGTCGCAATACGCCTTCTTCACGACGATGCTGCCCTTGAGCAGCAGGCGCTCGAGCACGAGCTTGATGTCGAACTTGTCGTGCTGCGTGTCGCGCACGCCCAGCGCGACGTTCTCGAAGTCGCAGAAGAGCGCCATGCTGGTGACGTCGGAAGAGGTAGCCATGTTGGTGTGTCCGTTCTCGGCAATGTTCTTGTGGCTCGTGCGGGCCGGGCGCGGGCTGCCGGGGTGGCGGTCGACGGCGTCGCCGGCGGTCGCGGCCGGAATGGCTCGCGACGGGCGCAGAGTCGCCCATCATCACACGAATGGCGGGTCTGCCCTGTCCGGCGCGCGCGCGCGGGGGCGCGTCACGCGCCGGCGCGGGCCTCGGGCCAGGTCGAAAAGGGCGCCGCGGCGAGGTTGGAGTTGAAGTAGCGTGGGTCGTGCGTCACCTCGGCGCCCAGCCATGGCGGGGCCTCGAACGCCTGCTCCTCGGACGCCAGCTCGATCTCGGCGACCACCAGCCCCGCGTTCTCGCCCTGGAACTCGTCGATCTCCCAGGTGGCGCCGGCGTGCACGACGACGCGGCGCAGCTTGCGCACCAGCGGGCCGTCGCACAGGGCGAGCAACTGCTCGGCATCGGCCACCGGAATCGGGTACTCGAATTCCGCGCGGGTGGCGCCGGCGCTCGCGCCCTTGATCGTCAGCCACGCCCTGTCCTCCACCACGCGCACGCGCACCGTGCGCTGCTTGTCGCGGTTGAGGTAGCCCTGGGCGTACGCCACGGCCGGCGCCCGGCGCCAGTCGTCGCCGACGATCAGGAACTTGCGTTCGATCTCGATGCCCATGCGTCGCTCCTTCCAGGACGGCCTCCATTGTCGCGGGCCTGGCCGGGTAGAGTCGCGGGCATGATCAAGTTGACCAAGGATCACGTCGGCGGCGCGCTGCTGGTCGTCACGGGCCTGGCGGTGGCGGTCGCGGCCACCGGCTACGGCATCGGCACGCTGCAGCAGCCGGGCTCGGGCTTCTTTCCCATGGTGCTGGGCGTGCTGCTGGCGCTGATCGGCGCGGTGCTGCTGGCGAGCACGCGCGGAACGCGCGCGGGAGGCGCGGTCGATCCGCCCGTCGAGATGGCCCACCTGGCCGGGCCGGTCGTGCAGTGGCGCGGCTGGCTGTGCATCGTCGGCGGCGCGCTGGCGTTCGCCGTGCTGGGCGAGCATGGCGGGCTGGTGCCGGCGTCGTTCGTGTCGGTGTTCATCGCGGCGATGGGCGACCGCCGCAACACGTGGCGCTCGGCGGCGGCGCTGGCCGCGGCGATGACGGCGCTGGGCGTGGCCGTCTTCCACTACGGGCTGCACATGCTGCTGCCCCTGTTTTCGCTATAGGCCATGGTCGACAGCCTCACCCAACTGATGTACGGCTTCGGCGTCGCGCTGCAGCCGGCCAACCTCGGATGGTGCGTGTTCGGCGTGCTGGTGGGCAACCTGATCGGCGTGCTGCC
>FTJN01869079.1_pt1 | contig 13183 bp, 13 predicted proteins | sample 1658361 | NCBI WGS metagenome assembly FTJN01 (sample SAMEA3914819, study PRJEB12502) | metagenome | biome: forest; material: soil | place: Canada | collected 2010-06-26 | depth 0.3 m | reverse complement strand
GAGGAGGGGGCGGCGCGGGCGCGGGCTTATCCGTTCCGGGAGGCTTGACTGCGACCGGGGCGGCATTGGTGGCTGCCGGAGTCTTCGCGGGAGCGGGCTTGGCAGGTGCAGGCGACTCTGCCCGGAGAACCAGGGAGAGAGCCGGAACGGAGAGCAAGCTGCAGGCGGCGCTTACTTGGAGGGAGCGTCTTGCCATGAAGGAGAGGAGGCAGGGGCATCCGGATCCGGGTAGTCCAGCGAGGCCATGACTTCGAAGGCGTCCTGCACATTATCCGAGGTGTTGACCACATCGGTAGCGGTGTGCATTTGCACCATCATCAGGCCAATCGCCAAGCTCAAGCCAAGAGTGACGCCGAGGGCTTGACGCCAGATGCTGCGGAGGACGATCCACCACGGCGTGGCCGTAGAGGTTTCGTAGCGGCAACGGGCCAAGGTACGGACGGTAAACCACGCATCGGGCTGAGGCGGAGGAGCTTCGCCCAAAAGATTCCAGAGGGGATCGTTCTCCTCCAGAGGATTTTGGGACGCCTTTGCGTTGGCTTTACTCTCTTTCATACCGGTATAAACCCCTGTTTGGAAATCAAGTTGCGGTCATTTTTCATTTTGCACCTTTCTCCTTACTTACGTTCAGATAGTCCTGCAATGCAACACGTAATGTTTCCCGGGCCCGAAATAATAGTGATTTGGTCGCAGGCACGCTGGTCTTCAGAATGGCCGCGATTTCTTCATACGAAAATTCGTCGTACCGACGTAGTACTATCGCCAGTCTTTGCTGTTCCGGCAAGGCGAGAATTGCGTCATCAATAGCCTTTAACATTTCTTGATGTAAAGCATGTTCTCCCGCCGTCTTGTTCGCCAAGTCCGGCAGATCGAGGCTCGGCGTCATCCCTGTGCCTTGCCCTTCGTTGTCGGGGGAGTGGAGGGGAACGAGCGTGGCCCGGGAGCGTCGCCGGTGCTCGTTGAAGACCAGGTTGCGCACGATGGTGAACATCCACGTCTTGAACTGCGCGGTGGCCCGGTAGGTGCCCGCTGCGCGGTAGACGCGGAGGAACACTTGTTGCGCGAGATCCTGCGCCTCAATGGGATCCCCCAGCATCTTCGCAATGGTGCCATAGACGGCACCCTGGTGTTTCTCGACGAGTTCACGCAACGCGTCGTCATCTCCCTCGGCCAAGCGCGTCATGAGCGCTTTGTCGTGGGCATCGGACTCCGCCGCGATCGCCTCTTTCAACTCGTCGTTTCGAATCTCTTCCTTCATGGTCGCGGCGCTTACGGTAGACAGACTCTTCCACGGGCACAAACATTCATCCATGGCTTTTGTCGCGCAGATAAAACCAGATGGGATTGTCTTCAGGACACGGTGCATGGCGCAAAATCCAGAGCGGCCCGGGCCTTTTTCCGAAATCACGGTGGTGATGTAACGTCGTTGTGGACAAGCTCGCGCAACTCGTTACATTAACGTAATCTTATGCCTAAAAGTCCGGTCAGTCGTCGCGCGCCCCGCAAACCCGTTTACAAACGCATCGTTCTCAAACTCAGTGGTGAGGTGTTGGCCGGAAAAGAGGACGTGATCGATCCGACGGTCGCGAATAAAATCGCTCAGGAGGTCGCCGAAATTCACGCCATGGGTGTGCAGGTTGCCATTGTCATCGGTGGCGGCAACATCTGGCGCGGCATCACCTCCGCCAATCGCGGAATGGACCGCAGCACCGCCGATTACATGGGCATGCTGGCGACCATCATCAATGGCATGGCCCTGCAGGAAGCGCTCGAAAAAGCGGGAGTAAATACCCGGGTTCAGACCGCCATCGAAGTCAAAAATGTCGCCGAGCCGTTCATCCGCCGCCGCGCCATCCGCCACTTGGAAAAAGGCCGCGCGGTGATCTTCGTCGCCGGTACGGGCAATCCCTTTTTCTCCACCGACACGGCGGCCGCCCTCCGCGCCAGCGAGCTCGACGCGGAAATCCTGCTGAAGGCCACCAAGGTCGACGGGGTGTATGATAGCGACCCGAAGAAGAACCCGAAAGCCAAGCGCTTCGACAAGGTGAGCTACAAGGATGCCCTCGTGAATCGCCTGAAGGTGATGGATTCCAATGCCTTCGCGCTTTGTATGGACAACCAAGTCCCCATTCTGGTCTTCGACATGTTCAAGGAAGGCAACCTCCGGGGCGTCGTCTTGGGCGAGAAGATCGGAACGATGGTCTCGGCGTAGTGGGTCTTCGGATCTACTCCGAATCGATCCAAGTTACCAGATCCTGAAGCGAAGGTCTCCCCTCATGATGCCAGGTGAGGGGAGGGAATTGCATCCTCCCGGCGGGACAGAAGCGCGTCACGCCCAAGTCCAGGAAGATGCGCTCAAGGGAGGGCGATAGTTTGCCCGCCACGCCCACTGTCGAAATTCTGCCTGCCACCCCGGATAATGCCTTTTTCAATTCCGACTCCCGTACCGATCTCAGATAAATCACTCCGTGGAGCGGCGAAGGCGCGAACACCGGATCGGGGTCGGCAATGACCGTCCACCCCAAGTGGTCCTTGGGCGGGAGCCAAACGCGATGCCCCAAGGCATGGGCCACATCCCGCGCTTCGGCTATCCTCGCCGCGGTCGCAAGCGGGCGTGAGGGCTTTTCCTTTAGTGCGTTCCAATGTCGTTCCAGCGCTTGGGAGAGCTCTTCTCCCAGCGTTTCCAGATTCGTCCCAGCCGGAAGGTAGATCGCTTGGGGAGACAGGCAGCCCAACTGGTCGTAAGTCAGCACGTCAAGGGCGCACGCCCGGGCTTGGCTCGCGGTGAGGCGATCAGGGTGCGCGATCCAGAGCAGGCTGACCGCATGTCCATGAGCGATGAATTTCTGATCCCACCGTGTCTGGACGCGGAGGCTGGCCATCGTGCTGTCCGAGCCGAAGGCGATGACGACATCGGCCTGCCGCAAAATTTTCGGATCAAGCGTTTCGTGCGTCGTGATGAGTTTCCGCAAGGGCAGGGGGAGGCGCTTGCGGAAACGGACGATTTCCCGCCGGGCCGTCGAATCATCCCGCTCACCAGGGAGTTTCACCACATTTTGCGAACCCAAGAGCAAGCCGTGAGCGAGGCTGGTCCAGGCGGAAACAGCAAGGTTGCCTGCGCAGATATGGTAGATCAGGCCTGGGGCGCGGGCGCGAACCTTGATGGAATCCCGGCGGATCCAGGTATCAAGTGCATCCAAACTCCCCATCTCCTCCTTGAGCAAACGGATCAATTCCCGACGCGGAAAAAAATCAGGCCAGGCACCGGCAAGAAGGTCAAGGCGCTGGCGGGTAGTCACGTGAGCATCATTCCGCAACGGGCGGTGAATTCAAGCGCGATGAGAACGCTTCCTTGTAGCCGTCGAACGGACCAAGCTGAACCGGACATTGGAACAGCGCCTCGAATTTTTACCAACGGCACTGTTCGAACGGAGGATCGCCCGAGAGCGAGACATTTCGTGAGGAAGTATTCAAATCATGGGTTTACAGGGGTTCCAAGCGGGGCTTATATTAGGTCATGCTCGTCTCTCAAAAGATCATCGATGCCATTAATGGCCAAATCGGAATGGAATTTGCCGCGTCCCTCCAATATGACGCCATTGGCGCCCACTTCGACCTCCAATCATTGCCTCGCTTGGCCATGCACTTTTATAAACAATCGAGCGAGGAACGGGAGCACGCTCACCGTTTCATGAAGTTCGTGCTCGATGCTGGCTTCCGCCCGGTCATCCCCACCATCGAAGCTCCGGTGCCTGATTTCAAGTTCGCGAAGGACGCGGTCAAACTCTCGCTCGACCAGGAAATCAAGGTCACCAAGGCGATCAACGGGATCTACGATCTGGCCTTGAAGGAAAACGACCATATCACGAGCATTTTTCTCCAATGGTTCATCCGCGAACAGGTCGAGGAAGTCTCCTCCATGAACGATCTTTTGAAGACGGTCGAGCGCGCGGGCGAAGGTGGTCTGCTCCTGGTTGAGCAGTTCCTCGGTCAGGGCAAGCTGGGCAGTTCCCTGCCTTCTGCGATTTCCACGGAAGGCTCGGGGGATTAAGCCATGAGCGACTCTGCCATCACGCTTTCCCGCGAAATCACCGCCACCCGCATCCCTCAAGGCGAAGCCATTTCGCTTCCCCAAGGCACGCTGGTTCTGATCACCCAGGCTCTGGGTGGATCCTTCACCGTCGTCATCCCTAGCGAGGCCGGCCTTTATCGCATTGATGCGGAATTCGCTGATGCGCTGGGCAAGGAAAAACCCGTCGCGACTCCTTCTTCCGCAGCCGAAATTTCCGGCCCCCTAAGCGACGAAGACGTCTGGGGTGTCATGAAAACCGTCTATGATCCGGAAATCCCCGTCAATATTGTTGATCTGGGGCTCGTCTACAGCCTCGTGATCGAACAGGCCCCCACGGGCGCAAAGGTCGCGGTCCAAATGACGCTGACTGCCCCAGGATGCGGCATGGGCCCGGTCATCGCGGGAGAAGCTCAGCAGAAGATTCTGGCGCTACCGAATGTGGCCGAAGCCGATGTGCAGGTGGTCTGGGAGCCCGCGTGGTCTCCCGACCTGATCTCGGCCGATGGCAAGAAGAAGCTGGGCATGGGCTGATAGGCCCCGCCCCGTTACTTAACTCCGGCGGCCTCCAGCAAGGCCGTCCGCATGACCTCCAAAGGAGCGGGGCCTTTCGTCCAGATGGAGAGCGCCTCGGCTCCCTGGTGCAGCAACATTCTCAGTCCATCGCTCCAGCGGGCACCCGCCTGCTCGACTTCCTGCCGGAGCTTCGCGCAGCCTGCTCCGTAAACGGTATCCAAAACCAGAATGCGCGGGGGAATCATGTCCGCAAGCAGGACCGGTGGCACCTTGGGATCAAGCCCTGCGGCCGTGGCGTTGACGACAACATCGACTTCCTGAAGGGCTTGGCGCAGCTCCTTTTCGTCCCACTTGATCGATCGCAAGTCACTCGCAGTCCGGGCGAGGGGGCCCGAGCGGAACTGGTCGTTGAGATGACCGAGCAGTTCGTGCGCCCGTTTGGGATCGCGATTCGCCACAATCAGCTCCGGACATTTTTCCAGCAGCGCCTGGGTCGCGATGGCCCGCCCGGCCCCGCCCGTGCCTAAGAGTAAGATACGCAACTCGCCCGCACCCCGTCCGCCCGCTTCCACCAAGGCCCGGCTCCAGCCGACGCCATCGGTGTTGTGGCCGGTCAGCTTGCCGCCGACGTTCACCACGGTATTGACGGCACGGAATTGATCGGCCGATTCGGCGCGGGTGTCGCACAGCTCGTACATCTTCACCTTGTTCGGCACCGTGCAGTTCCAGCCGCCGAACGGCACGAGACGCATCCGTTCGACCGCCCGGGGCAGGCTCTCCTCATCCGCCTCAATCCGGTAGTACCGGGCTTCGATGCCCAGGTGATCGAACCCGGCCTGTTGCATGACGGGGGAAAGGGAATGGCCGACCGGGCTGCCCAGCACGGCGTAGGGGAGGGGATCGCGGGGGATCGTGAGAATGGTGTCGGGTTTCAAGAGGAGTTTTCTAAGGCATTCCTCCCGGCTTGTCGAGGAGGAGCCGTTGACAGACTCTATCTTATGGCCATAATAAACTTATGGCCGTAACCACCAGCAAGGTCACCTACTCCCTGAAGCCCTCCACGGTGGATCGCGTGCAGGAACTGGCCGTGCTCTGGGGCGTGCCGAAGTCGGAGGTGATCCGGCGGGCCGTCGAACAGTTGCCCGTCGAGCCGATGCCCAAGAAGGAGACACCTCTCGAGGTTTTTCTCCGCATTCAACGGGAGGGAACCGGAATGTCTCCTGCTGCTGCGGCGAAGCTCAACCGCGAAGTCCTCAAGGAACGCCGCGCTTGGGGGAGCAAGCGGAAATGATCCATCTGGATACCAATTTTCTCATCGGGGCCGTGACCAGCCCTTCTCCTTACGAAGCGCAGATCCTGGCTTGGTTGAGCAGCGGAGAAGTATTTGCGGTCAGTGCCGTGGCATGGAGCGAATTTATGAATGGTCCCGTTTCCTTGCGGGATGTGGAAAGTGCGAGGGCGTTGCTCGAAGGACGGGTTGTTCCCTTTGGAATCGACGAGGCAGAATTGGCTTCCCGGCTCTTCAATAAGACGGGTCGCAGGAGAGGAACGCAGTCGGATTGTTTTATTGCGGCCACGGCCATTTGCGCTTCGGCGTCCTTGGCGACGAGGAATCAGAAGCATTTCCTATCCCTGGTTTCGGAAGGTTTGAAGTTGGCTTGATCGTTATTGTTTGCATGCCTGGGAAAACTCACCTCTAAAAAATCCCATTGACTGCCCGTACGGGTCTGGCAGACTGCCCAACCGCCGCAACCGCGCCGACCTGCTTTCGCTTTATGCCGTCCGCAGGGCCTTCGCCCGGCGACCAGAACCCCCTACCCGATAAAATTATGCCCGTCGAAGTCATCCTCAAAACCAAAATCGAAGGCCTGGGCAGCGAAGCCGACATCGTCTCGGTCAAGCCCGGCTACGCCCGCAACTTCCTCATCCCCAAGGATTTTGCCTCTCCCGCCACTCTCGCGACCAAGCGCCAGGTGGAAGAACTCAAGCGCAAGCGCGCCGCCCGTGAAGCGGATGAACTCAACCAGGCGCAGGAACTCGCCGGCAAGCTCGGCAAGCTCAAGCTCGTCTTCGTTCTCGAAGCCGGGGAAGGTCAGGAGAAGAGCTTTGGTTCCGTCACCAATCTCGATATCGCCAACAAGCTCAAGGAGCTCGGCCATGAACTCGACCGCAAGAAGATCGAGTTGGCCAAGCCGATCAAGGACACCGGTGACCATGAGGTACCTGTCAAGCTGACGGCCGATGTCACGGCCACGTTGAAGGTCACCGTCAACCACCCCGCCCCCAAGGAAGTTCCTGCGGTGGAAGGCGACGACAAGGGCAAGAAGCCCAAGTTCAACAAGAAGGCCTAATCCCGTTTAGACCTCAGAGGACAGGCGCACCAACCGAGCGAAAGCCCGGTAGTGCGCCTGTCTTGTGTCCGGGGCGGACGGTTTTGGCGGAAGCGGTGAGCCGGGAAGGCCGCCCGAAAAATAAATGAGAAGTGGGATGGTGTCGGTAAAGGTGAAGGAAGCCCGGTGGCCGGGCTTTGTTGATGTTATTCGCTTGACCTTTATTGGCTGCATCTCCAAATTTTGGCCGGATGCGGGTTAGAATACCGGCGCGCTGAATGATCGCGTCTAAAGCCCGTGTCATCATAACGAAAGGGGAGTTTTGAAACTTTTTACTGGACAAATCACGGGTTTACGATGGGCCGGCTTGCTGGCTCTCATGGCGTTCGCGCTGCTGCCGGTTCACACGGCATTTTCTCAGGCGGCGACACCGGCCACGCCCGTGGGCGATACGCCCCCTGCCGTCACGCCTCCGGTTGACGCCCCTCCCACTCCCAGCCCCGTTCCTTCCACCTCCGGCAAGCGGAACAAGAAGGTTGTCGGCGCTCCTGATACCATCGCTCCTGCCGGTTCCCAGAACGGGCCGATCGTCCGCGAAATCAACATCGAGTACATCGGACCGAAGACTGTCGCCAAGACCGTCATTCTTTCCAACATGCGCACCACTGTCGGGCAGGTCTACTCCGCCCCCTCCGTCGAGGAAGACGTGCGCAATCTCTACGCCACCGGCTTCTTCACCAATCTCGCAATCAAGGATGAGCCACTCGGTGATGGCGTGAAGGTCAACGTCGTCGTGCAGCCGAAGCCGCTGGTCAAGGACATCGTCGTCAAGGGCGCCTCCAAGATCAAAGTCTCCCGCGTCAAGAAGGAGATCAAATCGAAGATCGGTAATCCGCTCAGCGAGCAGCAGATTTCGGTCGATACGGACAAGATCAAGGAAATGTACTTGGGTAAGGGGTACAACCAGGTTCAGGTCAGCTACAAGATCGATACCAACGAGGAATTCGGTCGTTCTGTGGTGACTTTCATCGTAAACGAAGGCGACCGCGCCTATGTGACGGCGGTTAATTTCGTGGGCAATGCACATCTGACCACCAAGGAACTGTGCAAGATCATGAAGACGCGCAAGAAGAACTGGCTCTCCTTCATCAACAAGTCCGGCCTCTTCAAGGAAGACGAATTCAAGCACGATCTCGATAACATCCGCACCTACTACAACAGCAAGGGCTACATCGACATGGAGGTCAAGGACGTCAAGTACCAGTATCCCGCCAAAGGCGAGATGACGGTGACGATCAGCGTCTTTGAAGGCATCCAGTACACGGTCGGCAAGATCGACTTCGTGGGCAACACCATCTACACGAAGCAGGATCTGCGCAATTACCGTGGCTTCAAGATCATCCGCATGGATGAAGGCAAAGTCTTCTCCCCCCGCGCCTTTACTCCCGATGGCAAGGAGCCCAACAAGGAGCTCCCCACGCTCGAGAACGATATTCAGCGCATCACCGATCTCTACGGTACCAAGGGCTACATCGAAATGCACGTGACGCCGGAGCGTCAGGCCAATGTCGAGAGCGGCAAGATCGATATCCTCTACCACATCGAGGAAGGCTCCCAGTCCTACGTCGAGCAGATCATCATCCAGGGTAACAACCGCACCAAGGATAAGGTTATCCGCCGCGAGTTGGCCAATTCCCCCGGCCAGATCTATGACAGCGTTCGCGCCGAGCAGAGCAAGAAGCGCCTGGAGAATCTCCAGTACTTCGCCAAGGTCGACATCTCGCCTCAGGACACCACCGTGTCCAACCGCAAGAACATGGTCGTTACCGTCGAGGAAAAGCGCACCGGGTCGATCACCTTCGGTGCGGGCTTCAGCTCGGTGGACAGTCTCTTGGGCTTTGTCGAAATCACCCAGGGTAATTTCGATCTGTTCAACTTCCCCTACTTCACCGGTGGCGGCGAAAAGTTCCGCGTCCGTATCCAGTACGGCTTGCAGCGTCAGGACGGAGAAATCGAGTTCAAGGAGCCTTGGTTCCTCGAGCAGCGCCTCTCCCTCGGCTTCAACCTGTTCTACCACAATGCGGAATACCTGTCCTCTTACTACAACGAGCAGAACTACGGCGGCTCGGTCAGCCTGGCCCGTGCGTTCGGCCAGTTCTGGAGCGGATCGGTTTCGTACACCCTGCAGCAGTTCGACCTGTATGACTTCGCGAGCAACTCCTCCCCCGAGCTTCTCTCGCAGGCCGGATGGCGCTCCAGCAGCTCCATCACGCTGGGCATGAGCTATGACACCCGCGACAGCGTTCTGCTCACCCGCCATGGTATGCACGCCGACTTCTCAACCCAGTTGGCGGGTGGACCGCTCTGGGGCCAGACGAGCATCTACAAGCTGCAGGCCAGCGCCCAGAAGTACTTCCTGTTGCCCTACGACATGATCTTCACCGTCGCAGGTGCCACGGGTGTGGCGGACTACTACGGCAACAACAGCCAGGTGCCGCTCTTCGACCGGTTCTTCATCGGTGGCTCGCGCTCGGTGCGCGGCTTCGGTAACCGCGACATCGGCCCGATCGATTCCAACGGTCAGCCGCTCGGTGGCGACACGATGGCCTATAACAACCTCGAGTTGACCTTCCCGATCATGGATCGCGTTCGCGGTGCCGTCTGGAACGACATGGGCTTCCTCGATGCCAATCCGTTCAGCTACGGCAACGCTCTGGATGAGCTTTGCATGGCGGCGGGTGTGGGCGTACGCCTCAACCTGCCAATCGGTCCTCTTCGCCTCGATTACGGTATCCCGTACAAGACTCAAGGTTACAATAACTCCCCCACGGGCAAGTTTAGCTTTGACGTCGGGTACCAATTTTGAAAGGCTCGCCTACTCATGAATAAGCTACTGCTCGTTGGCCTGCTTTTGCTCGCCCCTGTCTCCATCGCCTCAGCCGACCTCAAAATTGCCGTCGTTGATCTCAGCAAGACCTTCGATTCCTACTACAAGACCAAGGACGCTTCCGCCAAGATCGAAGCGAAGAAGGCCACTTACCAGAAGGAAATCTCCGGTGCCGTCACCGAGTTCGACCAGATGCAGAAGAACGCCAAGAAGGTGTTTGATGCCTCCAATGATCCGACCTTGTCCGCAGCGGCCCGCGCCGACAAGGCAAAGGCCCTTGAGCCCCTCAAGATGGACCTGATGAACATGAAGAACAAGATCACGGAGATGGAGACCGAGCGCGGCAACGAGATCAAGGAAGAAGTCGTTCGTCGTCACAAGGAAATCGTCGACGAAATCAGCAAGGCGATCACCGAATACTCCGTCCCCCAGGGCTTCGACCTCGTCATCGACAAGTCGTCCGCCTCGGCCGCCAGCGGCGTTCCGATCATCCTCTATAATTCCAGTAAGTTGATCGATATCACCAGCGACATCGTCAGCAAGCTCAACGCCTCGGCTCCTGTCGGCGGTCCTGCTCCCACGGGTGCGGCGACTCCTGCTGCTCCTGCCGGTCGCTAATTCTCCTTACCCGGCGCTGCTCTCCTGAAAGGTGAGCGGCGCCAGTTGGTTCCAGCTCTCATGTATACGGTTCGCACTTTGGCGGAACATGTCGGTGGCACGGTCCTCGGCGAGTCGGCAGACGCACCCGTCTCCGGCATCAACGATCTACGCTCCGCCCAGCCCGACCAAGTCTCCTTCCTCGGCAATTCCAAATACGAGCCGCAGGCGATTGCCAGCAAGGCTGCCGCCATTCTCGTCAGCCCGAAGGACGCTCCGAAGTTTAACTTCACCCGGATCGTCGTGGAATCCCCCAGCGGGGCTTTCGCCAAAATCTCGGAACTCTTTGCTCCTGCTCCGGTTGTCGATGAGCCCGGAATCCATCCCACCGCCGTCGTCTCTCCCGATGCGTTCATCGGTGAAGGCGTCAGCATCGCCCCGCATGTGGTCATTTCCAGAGGTGTCGTCATTGGCAACCGTGTCGTCATCGGCGCCAGCAGTTTCATTGGCGAGGGGGCCCGTATCGGGGACGACTCGCGACTCTATCCTCTGGTCACCCTCCGTGAGCGTACTGTGGTTGGGGCCCGCGTGATCCTCCACAGCGGCTGCGTCCTCGGTTCGGACGGTTTTGGCTACGATTTCGATCCCAAGACGGGCCGCCACGTCAAGATCCCCCACACCGGCTTCGTTCAGATTGATGACGATGCCGAAATCGGCTCCAATACCACCATCGACCGGGCGCGTTTCGGTCGGACCCATATCGGTCAGGGCGTCAAGATCGATAACCTCGTGATGATCGGGCACAACGTCTCCGTGGGTGCACACTCCATCATCGTTTCGCAAACCGGTATTTCCGGCAGCACGGTGCTGGGGAAGTACGTGACCCTGGCGGGCCAGGTCGGTCTGGCGGGCCACCTCAACGTGGGGGACAAGGTGGTCATCACTGCCCAGTCCGGCATCAACAAGGATGTCGCGCCCGGCTTGGTGATTTCTGGTCGCCACGCCATGCCGGCCCGGGAAAACCTCCGGGTGGAAGCGCTTACCCGCCGTCTCCCGGAACTGGTCGAGCGCATCAAGGCCTTAGAGGCCAAGCTCAATCTCTAGCTTCCCGGTGGGGGCTGGACGTCATCTCCTTTTTACACGCGGGCTCTTGGCGTCCGCCAAAAATGATCTAAGCTTACCGTTCCTATGGCCGCTTCCTCCAAAATCAAACTGGGTCTCCTTCAGACTTGGGCCGACACCGATCCCGAGTCCAATCTCCAGCGCACCCTCAAGCTCGCCCACACCGCTGCCGATCAGGGTGCTCAGATCATCGCCACCCAGGAGCTCTTCCGTTCCCCCTACTTCTGCCAGAGTGAGGATCACGCCAACTTCGCCTTGGCCGAGGAAATCCCCAACGGCCCCAGCACCCAGGCTTTCTGCGAATTGGCCAAAGCCCGTGGCGTCGTGATTATCGCCTCCCTCTTCGAAAAGCGCGCTGCCGGGGTCTACCACAACACCGCCGTGGTGATCGATGCCGACGGGACCTACCTTGGCAAGTACCGGAAGATGCACATCCCGGACGATCCTCTCTTCTACGAGAAGTTCTATTTCACCCCCGGCGATCTCGGTTTCCGCGCCTGGGATACCAAATTCGGCCGCATCGGCGTGCTGGTTTGCTGGGACCAATGGTTCCCGGAAGCCGCGCGTCTGACCTCCATGGCCGGAGCGCAGATTCTCTTCTACCCCACTGCCATCGGCTGGCACCCCAGCGAGCGCGAGAAGTATGGGGAGGCCCATCACTCCTCCTGGGAGACCATCCAGCGCGCCCACGCGGTCGCCAACGGCTGCTACGTGGCGGTGATCAACCGGGTCGGTCTGGAGACTCCCATCGGCGGGGACGGCATCCAGTTCTGGGGCCAAAGCTTCGTCGCCAATACCTCCGGCCAGATCATGACCAAGGCCAGTCTGACCGAGGAGCAGATCATCATCCAGGAGGTCGATCTCGCCACCGTGGACGTGACCCGCACCCACTGGCCCTTCCTCCGGGACCGCCGGATCGATGCTTATGGCGACCTGACCAAGCGGTTGGTAGATTAAGAACGGCTCGCCCTCGTCGCGGAAACGGTACGAGGAATACCTTGTAAAAAGGCAATGGCGAACTAGTCTGAAGATGTCTTGAGCTAAATAACTCTTCAGGACGCATTAATCCCGTCTCATGGGTTCGGCGATGCTAACGTCCACACCTATTCGGAGGATTTATCGTCGCCTCCTCATCCCCCGGAAATCACCCATGAACGTCCCTTCCATTTCCTCCAAGCTGGCCCCCGCTCTGTTGGCTCTGGCTCTTCTCTTGTTTCAAGTTCAGGCCAAGGCCCAAGTTGAAACCGTTCTGCATAGCTTTCAGGCCGGGCAAACGATCTCCGATGGGGCGGCTCCCCACAGCAATGTCATCCAAGGCAGTGACGGCAATTTCTACGGCACCACCTACAACGGCGGTTCCGGCGGAGCCTACGCGGGCGGCACGGTTTTCAAGCAGACCCCGGCGGGTGTTGTCACCATCCTGCACAGTTTCGGCGATGGCTCTGTGGCCAATGACGGTACGCTTCCTTGGGCCGGACTGGTGGAGGGTACAGATGGTAATTTCTACGGCACGACTCCTACCGGCGGGCTCTATGATCTGGGCACCGCTTATCGGATCACCCCGGCAGGAGTGTTGACCGTGCTCCATAGCTTCGGCAACGGAACCGATGGCATTTCCCCCTATGCCAATCTGATCCAGGCCACCGATGGCAATTTCTATGG
>FTJN01001456.1_pt2 | contig 13228 bp, 9 predicted proteins | sample 1658361 | NCBI WGS metagenome assembly FTJN01 (sample SAMEA3914819, study PRJEB12502) | metagenome | biome: forest; material: soil | place: Canada | collected 2010-06-26 | depth 0.3 m | reverse complement strand
CGGGTGCGCTTGGTGATCAGGTTGATGATCCCGGCGGTGCCGTCGGGACGGTAGGCGGCCGAGGGGTTGGTCATCACCTCGACGCGGTCGATCTGGTCGGCCGGCATCTGTTGCAAGGCGTCGGCCTTGCCGTCGCCGTTGAACATGCTGGAGGGCTTGCCGTCGATCATGATCGTCACGTTGGGATCGCCGCGCAGGCTGACATTGCCCTGCACGTCGACCTCGACCGAGGGGATGTTGCGCAGGGCGTCGGCGATCGAGCCGGTCTTGGCCGACAGGTCGTTGGCGACGCTGTAGCTGCGACGATCGATCGAGGTGCGCATGGCGGTGGAGTCGCTGGTGACCACCACGCCCTCGACCGCCGTGGAGCCCTCGGCCGGCTTGGGAGCGGGCTTGGCCGGGGTCTGGGCGAAACCCAGGCTCGGCGACAGGACCGCCGTGGCGGCGAGCAGCAGGACTTTCAAACGCAAGACATCCCCCGGGACGAATACTGTTGCGGCAAGGCAGAGCTTGCCCACCACTTAGGGGCGCGAAAGAGGCCAACTCGCGGTGCGAGGCAAATGTCTTTTCGGCAATGTTCGCGCGGCGGACGGTTGCGGGGCGATGACAGCGTTGACATTATCCCCCGCGTCGGCCGATCGGAGGCGGGCGGAGGTCTCGAACCGCCGCTTGCGCGCTGATACCGGTAACACTAAGGTCGCGCCAACCAAGGCCTCGTTTCGAGGGGCTCGTTAGGGATCAAACGCGGCCTTCGGGCCTCATTCGGGGAAGATACAGTGGCATCAGTCATCAACGCCGGACCGAGTCCGGGGATGAGCGCCGACGGCGCCAAGGTCAATATCGCCTTCATCGCCGCCATCGTGGCCGTCGCCACCATCGGCGGCTTCATGTTCGGCTACGACAGCGGCGTCATCAACGGCACGCAGGAAGGCCTAGAGAAAGCCTTCAGCCTCAGCAAGCTGGGCACTGGCCTCAATGTCGGCGCCATCCTGCTGGGCTGCGCCTTTGGCGCTTTCGCGGCGGGCCGCCTCGCCGACGTGTGGGGCCGCCGCACGGTGATGATCATCGCCGCCCTGCTGTTCCTGGTCAGCGCCCTCGGCTCGGGCGCCGCCCACACCTCGCTGGTGTTCATCGCCTTCCGTCTGATCGGCGGCCTGGGCGTGGGCGCGGCCTCGGTGCTGTGCCCGGTCTACATCTCGGAAGTCACGCCCGCGAACATCCGCGGCCGCCTGTCGTCCGTGCAGCAGATCATGATCATCACCGGCCTGACCGGCGCGTTCGTGGCCAACTACGTCCTGGCCCACACCGCCGGCAGCTCGACCGCGCCGTTCTGGCTGGGCCTGCCCGCCTGGCGCTGGATGTTCTGGATGCAGACCATCCCCGCCGCCATCTTCTTCTTCGCCCTGCTGTCGATCCCGGAAAGCCCGCGCTACCTGGTGGCCAAGGGCAAGGACGTCGAGGCCGAGAAGATCCTCTCGCGCCTGTTCGGCGCCGGCCAAGGCGCCGGCAAGGTCGCCGAGATCCGCGCCTCGCTGTCGGCCGACCACCAGCCCAAGCTCTCCGACGTGCTCGACCAGGTCGCGGGCTCGTGGAAGGTGCGTCCGATCCTCTGGGCCGGCCTGATCCTGGCCGTGTTCCAGCAACTGGTCGGCATCAACATCGTCTTCTATTACGGCTCGGTGCTGTGGCAGTCGGTGGGCTTCACCGAGGACGACAGCCTGAAGATCAACATCCTGTCGGGCGCCCTGTCGATCCTGGCCTGCCTGCTGGCCATCGGCCTGATCGACAAGATCGGCCGCAAGCCGCTGCTGTTGATCGGCTCGGTCGGCATGGCCGTGACCCTGGGCACCCTGACCTGGTGCTTCTCGACCGCCACCACCGTGAACGGCGCCCTGCACCTGGCGGGCAATACCGGCCTGATCGCCCTGGTCGCGGCCAATGCGTATGTGGTGTTCTTCAACCTCAGCTGGGGCCCGGTGATGTGGGTGATGCTGGGCGAGATGTTCCCCAACCAGATGCGCGGCTCGGCCCTGGCCATCTGCGGCTTCGCCCAGTGGATCGCCAACTTCGCCATCTCGGTCAGCTTCCCGTCGATGGCCGCCCACAGCCTGCCGATGACCTACGGCTTCTACGCGCTCAGCGCCGTGGTCTCGTTCTTCCTGGTGCAGAAGCTGGTTCACGAGACGCGCGGCAAGGAGCTGGAGGCGATGGAGGGCTGACAAAAGCCCTTCCCTCCCCCTTGCGGGGAGGGTGGCCCCGAAGGGGTCGGGTGGGGAGCCGCCGCAATGACTCCCTGCACCGGCCCCCACCCGTCGACTTCGCCGACACCCTCCCCACGAGGGGGAGGGACAAGACATCAAGGCGCTCGGGAGGTTCTGCCTCCCGGGCGTTTTTTTGTGCGGATTCCGCTTTGCCGGATGTCGTCACAATGACAGCGTTGTTCCGCGCGACATCGAATGACACCGGTGGACAACGGCGATGACTTCACTCTTAGTGACCGGTAACAGTTCCGACGCGACGCAGTCCGCGCGGCCTGAAGTAGCTTGGGAAGGAAACACGGACATGGTCGAACTCAGCCGACGCGGAGCTCTGGGCTCGCTTCTGACCGGGGCCGCCGTCGCGGCCGTGCCCGCCGCCGCTGAAGCCCAGATGGGGACCCTGCCCGGCAAGCCGGCTTCGGGCGTGACCTGGGCCAAGGGCGTCGAGGGCCAGCGCAAGGCCGACCTCGGCGACGGGACCTTCCTGAATCCGATCCTGGCCGGCGACCATCCCGATCCGTCGATCCTCAAGGACGGCGCCGACTACTATATGACCCACTCGTCGTTCGACGCCTATCCGGGCCTGCTGATCTGGCACAGCCGGGATCTCGTGAATTGGACGCCGATCGGCCCCGCCCTGAAGACCAATGTCGGCTCGATCTGGGCGCCCGAGCTCTGCAAGCACCAGGGCCGTTACTACATCTTCCTGCCCGCCAAGTTCCCCGACAACAACACCAGCTACGTGATCTGGGCCGACCACATCGAGGGCCCGTGGAGCGAGCCGGTCGACCTGAAGCTGCCGCGCTATATCGATCCCGGCCACGTGGTCGACGAACACGGCGCGCGCTGGCTGTTCCTGTCGGGCGGCGACCGCATCCAGCTGGCGCCCGACGGCCTGTCGACGATCGGCAAGCCCGAGCATGTCTATGATCCGTGGCGCTATCCGGACGACTGGGACGTCGAGGGCTTCTCGCCCGAGGGCCCCAAGGTCACCAAGCGCGGCGACTATTATTACCTGGTCACCGCCGTGGGCGGCACGGCCGGGCCGCCGACCGGCCACATGGTGATCGTGGCGCGGTCCAAGTCGCTGGCCGGCCCCTGGGAGAACGATCCCAAGAACCCGGTCGTGCGCACCACCAACACCAGCGAGAAATGGTGGTCGCGCGGCCACGCCACCTTGGTCGAGGGCCCGGCGGGCGACTGGTGGACCGTCTATCACGGCTACGAAAACGGCTTCTACACCCTGGGCCGCCAGACCCTGCTGGCTCCGGTGACCTGGACGAAGGACGGCTGGTTCGAGGTCGGCGGCGGGGATCTGTCCAAGCCTCTCGCCAAGCCGAAAGGCGGCAAGGCCGTGCCGCACGGCATGGCGCTGTCGGACGACTTCGGCAGCGACAAGTACGGCGTCCAGTGGAATTTCTTCGACCCCAAGAAGGGCGAGCACGAGCGCCTGTCGCGGTCCGGCGGGGTGTTGACCCTGAAGGGCGCGGGCGAGGCCCCGTCGACGGGCGCGCCGCTGATCTTCATCAACGGCGACCAGGCCTACGAGATCGAGTGCGAGATCGAGGTCGACCCCGACACCCGGGCCGGCCTGATCCTGTTCTATGACCGCCAGCTCTATTGCGGCCTGGGGTTCGACGCGAAGGCCTTCGTCACCCACCAATACGGCATAGAGCGCGGGCGGCCGGCCAATCCGCATGGCGCCAAGCTGCTGATGCGGCTGAGGAACGACCGCCACATCGTCAGCTTCCACACCAGCGGAGACGGCGGCGTCACCTGGAAGCGCTTCGACCGGGGCATGGAGGTCTCGGGCTACCACCACAATGTGCGCGGCGGCTTCCTGATGCTGAAACCGGGCCTCTACGCGGCGGGCAAGGGCTCGGCGCGGTTCAAGGGGTTCAAGTACCGGGCGCTGGTCTGACCCACACCCTCAAGTTCCCCAAGGGTTGTCATCCCGGAAGCCTCGCGGAGGCTGTCCGGGACCCAGGGGACCGGGCAAAGGCGTTGCGGTTCACCTGGGTCCCGGACAAGCGCTGCGCGCTTTCCGGGATGACAACGAAATGAGTAGGCAGGAAACGGAAACCACCATGAAGTTCAAACCCCTCCTCCTCGCCGCCGCCCTGCTCGCGACGCCCCTGGCGGCCCAGGCCCAGGCCCAGGCCCAGGCCCAGGCCCAGGCCCAGGCCCAGGCGCCCGCCGATCCGCCGCCGTTCAAGGCTGTCAAGATCATCCTGATCGGCGACTCGACCATGGCCGTGCAGAGCGGCTGGGGCTCCAGCTTCTGTGGCAAGCACGTGATGTCGGCCGTGGCCTGCGTGAACCTGGCGCGCGGCGGGCGCAGCACCAAGAATTACCGGGTCGAGGGCTCCTGGACCCTGGCCCAGTACGAGATGAAGTCGGGCGGTTTCGCCGACACCTATGTGCTGGTCCAGTTCGGCCACAATGACCAGCCAGGCAAGCCCGAGCGCTCGACCGACCTGGCGACCGAGTTCCCGGCCAATCTGAAGCGCTATGTCGAGGACATCCGAGCGACCGGGGCCAAGCCGGTGCTGGTCACGCCCCTGACCCGTCGCCAGTTCAAGGACGGCCAGCTGATCGACGACCTGGGGCCTTGGGCCGACGCCATCAAGACGGTCGCCCGCGAGATGAACGTGCCGCTGGTCGATCTGCACGGCCGCAGCCACGCCGCCGTCCAGGCCATGGGCGCGGCCAAGGCCACGGCCCTGGCCCAGGTCCCGCCGCCGCCCGCCGTGCTGGCGGCCGCCGCGACCGGCACCACGATCAGCGTCAAGCCGTACGAGCCGCCGATCCCCGGCGGCGCGCCCGCGCCCGCCGCGCCGCCGCCTCCCCCGCCGGTGCAGGACAACGCGTCCGTCGAGCCGATGGGCCAGGCCAAGCTGGCCTTCGACTACACCCACGTCGGCGAGACGGGAGCGGACGTCTTCTCGGCCATGGTGGCCGATGAATTGGCCAAGGCGGTTCCCGCGCTGCGGCGGAATCTGGTCCCGTAGGACGCCCCCTCCGTCACGCCGTGTATTCGCGGCGCGCCACCTCCCCCGCTGTGCGGGGGAGGAGAATGCCGCATCAACCCTCTCCTCCCCCGTAAAACGGGGGAGGTGGCCGCGAAGCGGACGGAGGGGGCGTTCCGCTACGTCGCCGGAGCCGCCTTCGGGGCCACCCACGCCGGACCGCTGAACTCGGCCTCGATGTTCACCTCGACCTCGTCGCTGACGCCCATGTTCGAACCCGGGGCCGGGACGCCGTAGCCCATGCCGAACTCCGAGCGCTTGAACACGCCGTGGGCCGAGAAGCCGATGCGGGCATGCGGGTCCATGGCGAAGCCCGGATAGCCGCCGTTGAAGGTCGCCTCCAGCACCACCGGCTTGGTCACGCCGTGCAGGGTGAAGTCGCCGGTGATCTTGGCGGTGTTGGCGCCGGTCACCTCGACCTTGGTCGAGCGGAAGGTGATGGCCGGATATTGGGCCGCGTCAAACCAGCTCTTGCCGGTCAGCTCGTCCTTGAAGCCGGCCGGCGGCGCGTTCAGGGCCAGCGACTTGGGATCGATGGTCGCCTCGACGCTGGAGGCCTCCGGATGGGCGGGATCGAACTTCAGCTTGGCGTCGAAGTCGGTGAACCGCGCGGTGTAGTGCGAGAAGCCCATGTGGCTGACCTTGAACTCCAGGCTGGCATGGGCCGGATCCAGCGTGTAGTCGCCGGCCGGGGCCTGGGCCGCGGCGGGTTTGGCGGCCGCCGGAGCCGAGGCGGCGGCGGCCGGGGCTTCGGTCTTCTTGGCGGTCGGCGGCGAGCAGGCCGCCAACACGGCGACGGCGCCGGCTACCAGCCAGAGTTTCGAAGAGGTCATGGTTTCTTCCCTGTCTTCACTACGGCACATCTCGCCGTGCGCCCGCCAGGATCGTGCCCTGGCCGGCCATCTTAGGGAAGACGCTGGAAGGCGCCACGATCCGACAAGGCAGCGACGTTTTTTCAGGGTAGGTTGACGCAACGGAACAGAGCCCCGGAGACCGCCCTTGCCCGCCGCCCTAGCTGAGCAGTTGCCGGATCGTCGCGCTCAGCACGCGGGCCAGGGGCTCGCGCTCGGTGGCGGGATGATTGACCGCCCGCATGATCATGCCGTCGAACAGCAGGCCCACCGCCTCGCAGCGCGCGTGAAACTCGGCGTCGGTCCAGCCGGGCTGGCGGCAACGGCCCAGCATGTTGCGGGCGAAGGCGCGTTCCTGGTCGTCGGCGGCGCGGACGATGGCGGCGACCTTGGGATTGCGCGCGGCCTCGGCCAGGACCTCCAGGGTCAGGGCGGCGCGTCCGCTATCGAAGCACTTGTCGACGGCTTCGGGCAGGCGCGCGGTCATGGCGTCGACCAGGTCGCCCGGCCGGCTTTCCATCTCGGCGAACTTCTCGCGCATCTCGGCCAGGTCCTGGGCGACGATGGCGGCGATGATCGCCTCCTTGTTCTCGAAATAGCGGTAGATCTGGCCGACGCTGAGGCCGGCGGCCTTGGCGATCTCGGCCATGCTCGCGCCATGGAAACCCGCCTGCCGCACGCAGTCGCAGGCGGCGTCCAGGATCTGTTGGCGCCGCGCCTCGGGCGTGCGCCTGATCGCCGATTGAGCTTCGTCGTCCATGAACAGCCAAGCGTCCCAATTAAATTTCCGTCACCTCAAGCTGAACGGAACCCCCGAGGTTGACTTGCGACAACCTCGGACCTATGTCCAGCCCGATTGAGAATGAACGTTCATTCTCATGTTGTTTACCACCAGGGCGTCGTCAAGGCCTGAGCCCGCGGCGTCCTGTCGCTCCTGGGGTTTTCCGCATGTCGTTCAACCGTTCTCGCACCGCCACCCTGGCGGCCATCGCGCTCACCCTGGCCGCCTGCGGCCAAGGCAAGGGCGGGGCCGCGGGCGGCCAGGGCCACGGTCCGACGCCGGTGGGGGTGATCATCGCCAAGACCGAACCGGTGACCCTGACCTCGGAACTGACCGGCCGCACCTCGGCCTATCTGGTCTCGGAGGTGCGCCCGCAGGTCAGCGGCATCGTCAAGGCCCGCCTGTTCCAGGAAGGCGGCTATGTCCGCGCCGGCCAGGCGCTGTACCAGATCGATCCGGCCACCTATCAGGCCGCCTATAACAGCGCCGCCGCCGGTCTGGCCCAGGCCCAGGCCGCCGCCACCGCCGCCAAGCTGAAGGCCGACCGCTACAAGGGTCTGGTCGAGATCAACGCGGTCTCCAAGCAAGACAATGATGACGCCCAGGCGGCCAGCCTGCAGGCCGCCGCCAATGTCGCCGCCCAGCGCGCCGCGGTGGATACCGCCCGCATCAATCTCAACTACACCCGCGTGCTCGCGCCCATCTCAGGCCGGGTCGGCAAGAGTTCGGTGACGCCCGGCGCCCTGGTGACCGCCAGCCAGGCCAACGCCCTGGCCACGGTGCAGGACCTGTCGAGGATCTATGTCGACCTGACCCAGTCCTCGACCGACATGCTGAAACTGCAGTCGGCCCTGAACAGCGGCCAGCTGGGTCGTTCGGGTTCGGCCCAGGTGACCCTGAAGCTGGAAGACGGCTCGACCTATCCCGTCCCCGGCCGCCTGGAATTCTCGGACGTCACGGTCGACCCGACCACCGGCTCGGTCGGCCTGCGCGCCACCTTCGATAACCCCAATGGCGTGCTGCTGCCGGGCATGTATGTCCGCGCCATCCTCGGCAAGGGCGTGGCCAATGGCGGCATGCTGATCCCGCAACCGGCCGTCAGCCGCGACCCCAAGGGCGGGGCCACCGTGATGGTGGTCGGCGCCAAGAACGCGGCCGAGCCCCGCCCGATCGTCGCCACCCAGACGGTGGGCGACAAGTGGCTGGTGACCTCGGGCCTGAAGCCCGGCGACCGGGTCATCGTCGAGGGCCTGCAGAAGGTCCGCCCCGGCGCTCAGGTGACGCCGGCCGTCATCACCGCCACCGCTGCTGCTCACTAAGGCCGGTTCGTCATGCTTTCCCGTTTCTTCATCGACCGGCCGATCTTCGCCTGGGTCGTGGCCATCGTCATCATGCTGGCCGGCGCCCTGGCGATCCGCAGCCTGCCGATCGCCCAGTACCCCAACATCGCCCTGCCCCAGGTCTCGGTCAGCGCCATCTATCCCGGCGCCTCGGCCAAGACCGTCGAGGACAGCGTCACCCAGGTCATCGAACAGAAGATGAAGGGCCTGGACGGCCTGGAATACATGTCGTCGACCAGCGACAGCAGCGGCTCGGCCACCACTACCCTGACCTTCAAGGCCGGCACCAATATCGACATCGCCCAGGTGCAGGTGCAGAACAAGCTGCAGACCGCCACCGCCCTCCTGCCGCAGGAAGTGCAGCAGCAAGGCCTGACGGTCGCCAAGTCGGCCCGTAACTTCCTGATGGTGATCGGCCTCTATTCGGACGATCCGAAGATCACCAACACCGACCTGGCCGACTATGTCTCCAGCAACCTGCAAGACCCGCTGAGCCGCGTCGACGGCGTGGGCGACGTCCAGCTGTTTGGCGCGCAATACGCCATGCGCATCTGGCTGAACCCCAACAAGCTGGCCAGCTACAACCTGACCCCCAGCGACGTCCTGGCCGCCATCAAGGCCCAGAACGCCCAGGTCTCGGCTGGTCAACTGGGCGGCCTGCCCAACCTGCCCGGCACGGCCCTGAACGCCACGATCACGGCCCAGTCGCGCCTGACCACCCCGGCCGAGTTCGAGAACATCATCGTCAAGAACAGCGCCGGCGGGGCCATCGTCCACCTGCGCGACGTCGCGCGCGTCGAGCTGGGCGCGGAGAGCTACGGGTTCAACGCCAAGTTCAACGGCAAGCCGGCCGCCGGCATCGCCATCAAGCTGGCCCCCGGCGCCAACGCCCTGGACACCGCCGACGCCCTCAAGACGCGGATGGACCAGCTCTCCAAGACCTTCCCGGGCAGCTACAAGTACGTGATCCCCTACGACTCCACGCCGTTCGTGAAGCTGTCGATCGAAGAGGTCGTCAAGACGCTGATCGAGGCTGTGGTGCTGGTGTTCATCGTCATGTTCCTGTTCCTGCAGAACTGGCGCGCGACCCTGATCCCGACCATCGCCGTTCCGGTCGTCCTGCTGGGCACCTTCGGCGTGCTGGCGGTCTTCGGCTACTCGATCAACACCCTGACCATGTTCGGCCTGGTGTTGGCCATCGGCCTGCTGGTCGATGACGCCATCGTCGTGGTCGAGAACGTCGAGCGGGTGATGAGCGAGGAAGGGTTGTCGCCCATCGAGGCCACCCGCAAGTCGATGAACGAGATCACCGGCGCCCTGATCGGCATCGCCCTGGTCCTGGCCGCCGTGTTCGTGCCCATGGCCTTCTTCGGCGGCTCGCAGGGCGTGATCTACCGGCAGTTCTCGATCACCATCGTCTCGGCCATGGCCCTGTCGGTGCTGGTCGCCCTGGTGCTGACGCCGGCCCTCTGCGCCACCCTGCTCAAGCCGGTCAGCCGGGCCCACGGCGAGCCCCTCGACACCGATCACCAAGGCCCGTTGGGCGCGGTGGTCAACCTGTTCAACCGCTTCTTCAACTGGTTCAACCGCAACTTCAACGACGTCAGCGGGCGCTATCAGGGCACGGTGCGCAAGCTGCTGGGCAAGAGCGGCCGCTGGATGCTGGCCTATGGCGTGATCATTCTGGTGATGGGCTTCCTGTTCATCCGCCTGCCCAGCGCCTTCCTGCCGGAAGAAGACCAGGGGCTGATGTTCACCATCGTCCAGCTGCCCCCGGGCGCGACGACGGAAAAGACCCAGGCGGTGATGGACCAGGTCCGCACCCACTTCATGGATGACGAGAAGGACGCGGTGAAATCGATCTTCACCGTCGCCGGCTTCAGCTTCGCCGGCGCGGGCCAGAACGCCGGCATCGCCTTCGTCCGCCTCAAGGACTTCGACCACCGCAAGGCCGCCAATCTCAAGGCGGCGGCCGTCGCCGGTCGCGCCATGAAGCAGTTCTCGCGAATCCGCGACGCCATGGTCTTCGCGGTCGTGCCGCCGGCCGTGCCGGAACTGGGCACCTCGTCGGGCTTCGACTTCCAGCTGCAGGACATCGGCGGCGTGGGCCACGAGGCCCTGACCGCCGCCCGCAATCAGGTGCTGGGCATGGCCGCCCAGGATCCCACCCTGGTCGGCGTGCGTCCCAACGGCCAGGACGACACCCCGCAGCTGAAGATCGACATCGATCAGGCGAAAGCCGGATCGATGGGTTTGACCACGGCCGACATCAACGCCGCGCTCAGCGCCGCGTGGGGCGGCTCCTACGTCAACGACTTCATCGATCGCGGCCGGATCAAGAAGGTCTATGTCCAGGCCGACGCGCCCTATCGCATGCGCCCGGAAGACCTCGACAGCTGGTACGTCCGCACCAGCAGCGGCACGATGGCGCCGTTCAGCGCCTTCGCCACCAGCCACTGGGTCTACGGCTCGCCGCGCCTGGAGCGCTATAACGGCCTGTCGTCGATGAACATCCAGGGCGCCCCGGCCCCGGGCAAGAGCTCGGGCCAGGCCATGGCCGCCATGGAGAAGATCGCCGCCCAGCTGCCGCCGGGCATCGGCTTCGAATGGACCGGCCTGTCGGCCCAGGAGCGCGAGTCCGGCAACCAGGCCCCGGCCCTGTACGGCATCTCGATCCTGGTGGTCTTCCTGCTGCTGGCGGCCCTCTATGAGAGCTGGTCGATCCCGCTGTCGGTGATCATGGTCATCCCGCTGGGCATCGTCGGCGCCCTGCTGGCCACCACCCTGCGCGGCCTCAGCAACGACATCTACTTCCAGGTGGGCCTGCTGACGACCATGGGCCTGGCGTCCAAGAACGCCATCCTGATCGTCGAGTTCGCCAAGGACCTGCACGAGCGGGGCATGGACCTGATCGAGGCGACGGTGGAGGCGGTGCGTATTCGCCTGCGGCCGATCATCATGACCTCGTTCGCCTTCGTGTTCGGCGTGCTGCCCTTGGCGATCTCCAACGGGGCCGGATCCGGGAGCCAGCACTCGATCGGCACCGGCGTGATCGGCGGCATGCTGTCGGCCACCCTGCTGGCGATCTTCTTCGTCCCGCTGTTCTTCGTGATCGTCGAGAAGATCTTCAAACCCAAGCCGCGCCGTCATGACGACGCCGCTGTCGCGACCCCGGCCGAGGGCCACTGAGATGCTGCGTAACCTGACCCTGATCCTGCTGGCCGCCACCGCCTTGTCGGCTTGCACGATGGCGCCCGCCACGGTCCGTCCGGCCCTGGCCGTCGACAACGCTTGGCCCATTGCTTCCGCCAACACCGGCTCGGCGGTCACCGCCGCCGACCTGGCCTGGCGCGAGGTGTTCGTCGATCCGCGTCTGCAGGGCGTGATCGAGCTGTCGCTGAACAACAACCGCGACCTGCGCGTGGCGGTGTTGAACATCGAGAAGGCCCGCGCCCAGTACCGCGTCCAGCGCGCGGCCCTGCTGCCCGGCGTCAACGCCACGGCCAGCGGGACGCGGGGCGAAAGCTCGTCGGCCCAGGTCGTCGCCGGCGGCGACCGCACCGTCGAGGTCTATAGCGCCGGCGTCGGCGTCACCTCCTACGAGCTGGACATCTTCGGCCGCGTCCGCAGCCTGAAGGACGCGGCGTTGCAGAGCTACCTGGCCACCGCCGAGACCCGTCGGTCGGTTCAGATCAGCCTGATCGCCCAGACCGCCAACAGCTGGCTGGCCCTGGCCGCCGACCAGGACCTGCTGGCCCTGTCGCAAGAGACGCTGGAGACTCGCCAGCAATCGATGACCTTGGTGCAGCGCCGCTTCGAGGCCGGGGCCATCTCCCAGCTCGAGGTCAGCGAGGCCCAGACCCTGATCGAGGCCGCCCGCGCCGACGTGGCCACCTATGTCGCCCAGGTCGAGCAGGACAAGAACGCCCTGCGGCTGGTGGTCGGCGCCGACGTGCCGGCCGACCTGCTGCCGGCCGGTGGCCTGGTCACCGCCCAGATCCTGCCCGACCTGGCGCCGGGCATCCCGTCCGACGTGCTGACCCGCCGTCCCGACGTGCTGGCCGCCGAGCACCAACTGGCCGGCGCCAACGCCGATATCGGCGCGGCCCGCGCGGCCTTCTTCCCGCGCATCAGCCTGACCGGTTCGGCCGGCGTGGCCAGCGGCAGCCTCTCCAGCCTGTTCGACAGCGGCAACGGGGCCTGGAGCTTCGCCCCCAGCATCAGCCTGCCGATCTTCAACGGCGGGGCCAATGTCGCCAATCTCGACAGCGCCAAGGCCAGCCGCGACATCGCCGTGGCCACCTACGAAAAGACCGTCCAGACGGCCTTCCGCGAAGTGGCCGACGGCTTGGCCGTGCAGTCGACGATCCAGGACCGGGTCGGCTCGCAGGAGCGCCTGGTCGCCGCCGCCAACGACACGGTCCGCCTGTCGCGGGCCCGCTACGGCGCGGGCATCGACAGCTCCCTGACCCTGCTGGACGCCCAGCGCACGCTCTACACCTCGCAGAAAGGCCTGATCGGCGCGCGCCTGGCGCGGGCGACCAACCTCGCCACCCTCTACAAGGCCCTCGGCGGCGGCGCGCCCGCCGGAAGCTGAGACCCTTGAGCCCATCCCCCGCTCCCAAGGCGGGGGTCGCTAGCGGCGTCATCCCCCCCGACGCCGCCAAGCCGGAAGGGGCGCGCATCCCCCCGCGCGTCCCTTCCAACCCTTGGCCTTCGCCTGACGCCCCCTCCGTCCGCTTCGCGGCCACCTCCCCCGTTGCACGGGGGAGGAGAGATGGGCGCGGCTTCCTTCTCCTCACCCGCGAAACGGGGGAGGTGGCGCGATGCGAATACGCATCGTGACGGAGGGGGCGTCCCGCTGCCGTGCCCAAGCAGCAGTTGCACCACCTGCTCCCCCTCACCGCTCCCGCCGCCACTCCGAGATCGGCACCGACCCATCCGCGCGCGGCGTCGGCACCTGGTAGCT
>FTJN01918390.1_pt1 | contig 13285 bp, 7 predicted proteins | sample 1658361 | NCBI WGS metagenome assembly FTJN01 (sample SAMEA3914819, study PRJEB12502) | metagenome | biome: forest; material: soil | place: Canada | collected 2010-06-26 | depth 0.3 m | reverse complement strand
GGAGATAGGAGAGGAAATAAAGATCGATGTGGCCCTCTGGGGAGAGCGTATTTTTGGGAATCTCGCGCAGCAGATACGCGATGACAGCAGGCTCCTGATTGGCATCCCCGAGGCCGTAGGCGAGAGCCAGCGTGTTGACGTGGAGCGAAGGTCCCTGGACGAGGACTCCATCCAGAATGCAGGCGCCGAAGCGTTGCGTTTTTTCGTCCCAGAAGGCGCGGCGAAAGGCCTTCCGAACCGCCCGGGCCTGCGCGAAATAAGTTTCTCTCTCGGTGACGAGTCCCATGGCCTCCGCCAGTTCCGCCGCGCATTCGAGGGCGCGGAATCGAAAGGCATTGAGGACACCGTTCACGCCCACTTTTTCTTCCTTGCGCGCGCCCCAGCTGACAAAAATTGCGCCAGGTCCTTCGACCGCCCAGAGGCCATCCGCATTCGGTTTCCAGGCCGGGCTGTTAAAGATGCGCCCGACGGTGGGCCAGACTTCGCGGACCAGATCGAGATCTCCGGTAGCGGCCCAATAATCCCTCAGGATCTGGATCCAGAGGAGGGAATAGTCAAAGAGCGGGGTCGCGCGGTCGGAAGGAACGACATCGCGAATCTGGCCATTCGGCAGTTGCGACCGGGCAAAGAGACGGATGGCCCAAGGTTCCAAGCGCCAATCGTCAATGAGTTTGCGCGTGACGGCGGCCTCAACAAGAACATCGCCCACATACATGCCGCGCTCGCGCCAGGGGGAATCGAGCCAACCGTCGGACAGCCCCGCCTCGATGGTCCGCTGGCCGGCCTCCCACGTCCAATTCAGCAGGTCGTCTCCACAGTGGAAGTTTCCACAGACCTCATGCTGAACGGTCGTCTGGAGAATGCCAACCTGCTTCAAGCGAATGGGCCCGGTGGACCCACGAAAAGTCAGCTGAACGTACCGGCCCCCGCGTTCATGAAAGGCTTCGATCCGGGCCACACCAGATGCGCAGATGAAGCGATCGGCGGCGTTGACATAGGGATTGCGGCGGAAGAAGGCGAGAGTTCCATCCTTCCGGAGCAACTCATCGTAACCGACATCAACAACGGTACCCGTTTCGGTTTCGAATTCCGCGTAAAAGTGTCCGAGATATTCCCCTCCGAAATCGAGCACCAGAGTGGCTCCATCCGGACTCGCGGGCAAATCCCACTCCCCCGGAAAAGAGAAGTTCTTCTCCCAAACCTCGCCCACCAGATCCCATGACATTTCACGGGCGGGTGAAAACGAAGTGGCACTCATGGGGACCATCCTCCACGCCTCCGGATAATTAACCACCTCCGCCAATGAAGTCGGGACGACTGAGGCGAGCGATTTCAAGGGAAGATGACTCACCGGAGCGAGAGCAAAAGAGCTGAGGCAGGCGTGATCGGGAAGGGCCCTGAGCACCAAACCCGCGCTGCTGGGAAAATCCATCAACCAGGACCAATAGGGCTGGATGACCTCCGGCAGTCCATAGATGAAATTCCAACCAGCCCGCAGCGTAGCCCGGGCATTCTCCCGGTTACCCCGCCGTTCACATGGAGAATGGGTAAGCTTCTCGCCATTGACGTAGACAGGGCCCCAGAAAATACCGAGATCGATCTCCTGAGCATTAACCGAATGGATATGGGTGAAGAAAGGTTGCCTCACTCTTAACCGCACATTCCCCGCGTTGAACCCTTGCCGGGTGAGGCCATTCGAAAGACCAGCGGCAAGAACGACCTGCTGTGCCGCCAGGGGTTGAAGCGAGGGCATCGGAATGGCCCGGGCAGAAAACTTGCCCCAATGCCCCGGCTCGGAAAGTTCGACTGGGCGTTGCCATTCGTCTTCCCCGGTCCCGTTCAAAAAGGAAGGATAGCCGGCGGGAAGTTTCGTCTGGTCCAGAATTTCCACCGGTCCCTGGGCGAAACTGAATGGCTCCGCGTTTTGCTCCCAGGCTTGGGACGCAAGGCATTGCCATTCGCCAGGGGTGGAGAAATCCAGGAGGCTGCCATCACCAAAATGGGTTGTCCCGCAAGCGACAAATCCGCCCCGGCTTTGCACGGCTTGATAGCATGGAGCCCCGCGTGAATTGACCTCCACCAGGATGGTGTTCTCGCCCACCCGGAGCCATTTATTCAGCTCGTAGGAATCATATTCGGGATGAGAGGGAATAAATCGCGCGGGACCAAATCCCACAATTTTTCCATTAACCCGCAGTCTATAGAGGCTGTCGGCAAAAAGATGGAATGGAACCGACTCCACTAGAGATTTCAGGTGAAAGCGACGGAGAAAAAGCGAAAAAACATTCCGACCTTCTCCTGCCTGGTCCACCCATATCATCTGTGAAGAATTCATTTTTCATCCTTCAGCCCAGGGCGACAAAATAGAACCATGACTCCATTCACTAGGATTCCCAACCGGAAGTAAATCGTGCTGTTTTGGGACCGGTCCCCACAGTTGTCCCAAATCGAAACGCCCACTTTTTTCATATGATTTTCTCCTGAAGAGGTGCGTTGGCCAAACGGATTTCCATAGAGGTGAAAAGAGACATTCCAAGAGTCCCGCAGACCTAGTTAAGCGCTTATCTATTCCCGTGGCCGACAGCCCTTGCTCACAACATCGAGTTTACGTACCATGGAAATCCACCTATGCCATTTGGCGCGAACTTCCCGCCTCGCCTTTACTCCCCTTTGAGGTCGAACCCTATGAGTCCTCCATCCAGAATCCCATTGGTCCAGCAACTTGAAAAGCGCGATCCCCGTAAAGCGGTTATTATCGATGCCCAGGGTGAATACAATGCGGGAGAACTTCTGGCCAGATCCACCAAGGTCGCCACCCATCTATTAAACGGCGCTGGGGATCTCGCTCAAGAACGGGTCGCGTTTCTCATGCCCGCTTCGATTGATTATGTCACGACCCAGTGGGCGATTTGGCGGGCGGGCGGCATCGCGGTGCCCTTGTGCACCATGCACCCTCCGGCGGAACTCATGTATGTCATCGAAAACTCGGATGCCAGCATTGTCATGGCCGATGCGGAATATGCGGAACTGCTCGCACCGATTGCGGAAAAGCTCGGCCGCCGTTTTGTGCGAATCGAAGATGCCTTGAAAACGGAAGCAGGGACGTTGCCCGAAGTGGAGGAGAACCGGGCCGCCATGATCATCTACACCAGTGGCACGACCAGCAAGCCCAAGGGCGTCATCACCACCCACCGGAATCTCTCCTTCCAAATCAGCAGCCTGATCGAGGCGTGGGGTTGGACTTCAGAGGATCGCCTCATGCTGGTCCTTCCGCTTCATCATGTCCACGGCGTGGTCAACGTTCTCTGTTGCGCACTGTGGGCGGGGGCCACCTGCGACATGTTGCCCAGCTTCCAGGCCGGGGAAACCTGGAGCCGGTTGCTGGAAGGCAAACAGACTCTTTTCATGGCGGTGCCAACCGTCTATTCCCGCCTGATCAAGGCATGGGAGGCCGCCCCTGCGGAGGAGCGCAAGTCCATGACCGAAGCCTGCGAAAAATTACGCCTCATGGTCTGCGGATCCGCAGCGTTGCCCTTGGCAACGTTGCACCGCTGGCGGGAAATCAGCGGACACACCCTGTTGGAACGATACGGCATGACCGAGCTTGGCATGGCTCTCTCCAATCCGCTCAAGGGTGATCGCCGTGCGGGATTTGTCGGCTCACCCCTCCCCTATGTTCACGTTCGCTTGGTCGATGAATCCCATCAGCCGGTGCCCGAGGGAACTTCGGGAGAAATCCAGGTTAGGGGCGAAACAGTGTTCCGCGAATATTGGCGCAAACCAGAGGATACAGAGAAGGCCTTCGTCGACGGCTGGTTCCGGACGGGAGACATCGCGATTTGTGATCAGGGCGACTTTCGGATTCTGGGACGCAACTCGGTGGATATCATCAAGACCGGCGGGTATAAGGTTTCCGCGCTTGAAATCGAAGATGAGCTTCGCTCGCACGACTCCATCGATCAATGCGCCGTGGTTGGACTGGAAGATGCCGAATGGGGCGAGCGGGTCGCCGCCGCAGTTGTGCTCAAGCCGGACACCACGCTCGATCTGGAGTCGCTTCGGACTTGGACCAAAAGTCGGCTCGCCACCTACAAAGTGCCTTCGCGTCTCCTGCTGGTCGATGAACTCCCCCGCAACGCGATGGGAAAAGTCGTGAAGCCCGAGTTGGTCAAACTGTTCTAAGCCACGAGGCCCCATTCTCCATGCCTTTCCCAGATAAAGCACCCTACCGGATATTGATCGGAAAACCCGGTTTGGATGGCCATGACCGGGGGGCCAAGTATGTCGCCCACTTGCTTAGGGACGCGGGCTTTGAAGTGATCTATACGGGGATCCGCCGGACTCCGGAGCAAATCGTCAGCACAGCCATCCAGGAGGATGTGCAGGCCATCGGAATCTCGCTGCTTTCCGGAGCGCATCTTGGATTGGTTTCGCGAATCATCGACCTACTCAAGGAACAATCGGCGGAGAATATCGTCATGTTCGTCGGCGGCGTTATCCCAGATCATGACATCGCCGCTCTTAAATCCATGGGCGTGCTTGAAGTCTTCGGCCCGGGAACTCCGGCCAGGACCATCACCGAAAAGCTGACCTTTCACCTTGATGCCCACAGCCAAATCGCAAGCCGCAGCTTGGCCAATTGAATGCTCAGCCCATGCAAGCGATCTGCGATACCCTTCTCCACCAAGCCCGCGAGGCGGGAGCCCGGGGAATTCGCGGGGGTGCCAGGCTCATGACGCTGCTGGAAAACAATCCCCATCTGCATCTCAGCTTTGTTCAGAAAACGGGGGTTCTCCAAGGGCCTGGGACCATTCTGGGAATAACCGGCGCGCCTGGATCGGGAAAGAGCACGCTGACCGATGCTTTTCTTCTGGAGTACCGGAAGCGCTTTCCGGACCGGCGCATCGGCGTCATCGCCGTGGATCCCTCCAGCCCCTTCAGTGGCGGCGCCATTTTGGGGGACCGGGTGCGGATGATGCAGCACGCGATCGATCCCTCGATTTTCATCCGTTCTCTCGCCACTCGCGGTCAACTGGGCGGCCTCGCCCTCGGCGTCAAAAATGTCCTGAGCGTCATGGCCTGGATGGGGATGGATCTCGTTCTCATCGAAACGGTCGGAGTAGGACAAAGCGAACTCGATATCGTCCGGATTGCGGACGAAGTCGCCGTTGTCCTGGCACCGGGCAATGGCGATTCCATGCAACTTCTGAAAGCCGGGCTGATGGAGATCGGCGATTTCATTGTCATCAACAAGGCGGACCGCGCCGGAGCCGCCGAGCTCTACCACGACGTTTTAACGGCACTGCAATTGGCCCCAGGTTCGGAACGCGAGGTCGTCCTGGTATCGGCCATGGAACGGACGGGCATTTCCGAGTTGATCGACATCGTGGAAGGGAAGGCGGCGCTGCATTCCTCCGAACGGGCCCGGAGCCGCAGGGAGCTTCACGTGAACAACGTTCATCAATTCCTGAAGGCCATCGCTCACGCCCGTATGGAGAAGGTCATGAAAGAAGACGCTGAAATTCAGGGAGCCCTGAGCGAAATGACCAGCGGAACCAACGGAGACTGGCCTTCCCTGGTTGGCAGGATTCTCGGAAGCGCAGCCAGGCAGGAGGGTTCCCATGTCTAAAGGCGATTCCATTCGCAAACAATGGGAGGAAGGCACCCTGGCAAGGGCCATGGCCGAACAAGCCGAACTCAAGAAATCGTTCACTACCGTCTCGGGCCTCCCGGTTGAGCGTCTGGAAACGCCGGAACATCCCGATTCCGACTATCGTGAGAAGCTGGGCTTTCCCGGTGAATATCCGTTCACGCGCGGAATCTATCCGACGATGTACCGGGGCCGGCTTTGGACCATGCGTCAGTACGCGGGCTTTTCCACGGCGGAAGAATCCAACCAGCGCTATCGCTATTTGCTGGAACGGGGAAGCACGGGACTCTCCGTTGCTTTCGATCTTCCGACCCAGATCGGTTACGACAGCGACCAGCCCCTCGCGCGGGGTGAAGTGGGCAAAGTCGGTGTGGCCATCGACTCGCTTGATGACATGCGGACCCTCTTGAACGGCATCCCGCTGGACAAGGTTTCCACCAGCATGACGATCAATTCCACCGCTGCCATTCTGCTGGCGATGTACATCGCGGTAGGAGAGGAACAAGGCGTGCCTCCCGCCAAACTCAAGGGCACCATTCAGAACGATATCCTTAAAGAGTACATCGCGCGCGGCACATACCGCTTCCCTCCCCGGCCCAGTCTGCGGATCATCAGCGATATCTTTTCCTATTGCACCGCCCATCTGCCCCAGTGGAATTCGATCTCAATCAGCGGCTACCACATCCGGGAGGCAGGCTCGACGGCAGCCCAGGAAATCGCCTTCACGTTTTCCAATGCGATTTGCTATATCGAGACCGCTCTCAAAGCGGGGATGGATATCGATGATTTCGCGCCCCGCCTCTCCTTCTTCTTCGCCGCGCATACGGACCTGTTTGAGGAAGCCTCCAAGTTTCGCGCCGCCCGGCGCCTCTATGCCAAAATCATCCGCGAACGCTTTGGCGCCAAGGATCCCAAGAGCTGGATGCTTCGCTTTCACACCCAGACGGGCGGCGTGACCCTCACCGCCCAACAACCCGACAACAATGTCGTTCGCGTCACCCTGCAGGCCTTGGCCTCCGTGCTGGGGGGCACGCAAAGTCTGCATACCAACGCCAAGGACGAAGCCGTTTCCCTGCCGGCAGAACAGGCCGCACTGGTCGCGCTCCGCACGCAACAGGTCATCGCGGAAGAATCGGGAGTCACCTCCACGATCGATCCGCTCGGCGGAAGTTATTTTGTGGAAAGCATGACCGATCGTCTGGAAGCGGAAGCGGAGAAAATCATCGGGGAGATTGATCGCATGGGCGGGGTGGTCGCGGCCATCGAGCACGGATGGGTTCAACAACAGATCGAGAAGTCCGCCTATGCCTTTGGTCAGAGCATCGAGCGGAACGAGCGGATCATTGTCGGGGTCAATAAATACCAGAACACCAACGATCCCTCCCCGGATGTCTTCGGTCTTTCCAGCGAGTCCGAGCAAAAGCAGGTCAACCGCGTCAAGGAGGTCCGCGCCAGACGCGATTCCCAGCGCGTGGGTGAAGCACTCGCGCGGCTCAAGGCGGATTCTCAGGGGACCGCGAATCTCATGCCGGGCATTCTGGAGGCGGTGAAGGCCCTGGCCACTGTCGGAGAGATCTGCGATGTGTTGCAGGATTCTTTCGGTCAATATCAGAGCGAGTAGCGTCCCCACTTTCCCAGAAAGCTCATCTCCCCATGTTTGCCGTGATCGCCAACTCTTCCGTGACCAATTCCCTCAGCAATGTCGACATCGCAGTCATCGTCTTGCCCATTGTGATCGCCTTCGTGGTGACGATCTACATGAAGCAGTTCACCCGCAGCGTGGCCGATTATCTGGCGGCTGGCCGAACCGCCGGGCGCTATCTTATTTCCACCGCGCAAATGGAAATGCATACCACGGCCATTGGCGTCGTCGGGGCGATGGAGGTCTTTTCCCAAGCCGGTTTCTCCATGAGTCTCTGGGGAGGATTCGCGGGATTTTTCTACTTCCTCCTCTCGATTTCGGGAGTGGTGACCTACCGTTTTCGCGAAACCCGCTCCCTCACCTTCCATCAATTTTTCGAGAAGCGCTATTCCAAGGGTTTTCGCGTCTTTGCCACGGGTGTCAATATCCTGAGCTCTCTCCTCACCTTGGGCATCGGCCCGGTCATCGCAGCCCGCTTCTTCGTCTATTTTCTCGGGTTGCCCATCAATACGAATCTTGGTTTTGTGACCATGCCCACCACCGCGCTCGTCATGGTCGTGGTCACAGGACTGGCTCTTTATTTTGCTTTTTCCGGCGGCCACCTGACGATCATGACCACCGATTGCATCGAGGGAGTCATCTCCAGCGTGATGTACCTGGTGGTGGCGTTTTCGATCCTCTGGCTGTTCTCCTATCACCAAATGGGGGCCGCCCTGGAGACGGGAAAGCCCGGGGAATCGTATCTCGATCCCTTCGACATCTCCAAGCGCCCCGACTTCAACTACACCTATATCGTCCTCGGCTGGATCTCCACGGTCTACTTCTGGCGTGGCGCCGCCTGGAATCCCTCCTTCGTCGCCTCGGCCAAGACCGCACACGAAAGCCAGATGGCGGTCATCCTCGGAACATGGCGCGGGATGGCTGCCACCGCCATGGGAGGACTGATCGGGCTTGGTGCATTCACCATTGTGCATAGTCCTGATTTCTCCGGCCACGCCGCCGCCGTGCACGCTTACCTCCAGAACACGCTTCCCGATCCGGCTGATGCCCAACTGCGGACCCAGCTTCTGTTGCCCACGGCGTTGGGGGCACTCCTCCCTGTCGGCGTCAAAGGGGCGCTCGCCGCTGCGCTGCTCATGGGACTGGTCGCCGCGACAGCGGCCGCGTTGTTCAACTTTAGCAACGGACTCGTTCAGGATGTGGTCCTGCCTTTTCGCAAAGCCCATCTCAGTCCCTCCACGCATCTCTGGGTCCTTCGTTTGACGGCGGTGTCCATCGCGATTTATTCGATCTTCTTTGGCCTCTATTTCCGGTTTAACGATTTCCTGGTCTTCGTCACCCAGTTAATGAGCGCGATCTACCTGGCAGGCATCGGTATCGTCGTCTGGGCTGGCTTGTATTGGAAATGGGGCACGACGCAAGCCGCATGGGCCTCCATGATGACCAGCCTTGTCCTGGCTGGCAGCAGTGTGATTATTCAACAGTTCTGGCCCCAACTCGTCCCGACCTTCTCCCAGATGACGGGACCGGGGCCGTGGGCCGATTGGATGAATGACAACATCAACAAATTTCCCATCAACGGGCAGATCATTTCCGTCAGCCTCATGGGCATCTGTCTCACGGTCTATGTGGTGATTTCGCTTCTCTCCCGCCGGGCGCCCTATGATATGGATCGCTTGCTCCATCGCGGCAAATACCAGGTAGCCGGGGAGGACAAAGTCCCGGTGAAGGAAAAATGGAGCCTCCGTAAACTCGCCGGGGTGAATGACAATTTCACCTTGGGTGATCGCCGCATCGCCTACTTCACCTTCTGGTGGGGGCTGGCGCCCAATTTTATCAACATCGGCGTGATCCTCTGGAACGTGGCCTACCACCGTTGGACTCTGGAAGGCTGGTGGGCGTGGTATTTCTTCTGGTCGGTAGCGATTCCCGTCGTCGGGGGAGTCATCACCACCATCTGGTTTACCTGGGGCGTGACGAAGGACATGCGGGAACTCTTCCGCGAGCTCAAAAAGGAAAAGATCGATGTCACGGATGATGGTCAGTACGTCGCGACGGACGCACCTGCGGATAGTGCGCGGCACTAAGTCTTAGGTAGCCGTCGCGCGCCGCCGCGACGGTCCCCAAGGCCACATTATCCGGACCGTTGCGACGGCGTGCGACGGCTACCTTGCCTTGATCGTCCGGAGTCCGAAGGGTGCCACTTCAAATGATAGATCCTTTTCACCGTATGTGATCTGGCCAGCAACATCCGGCGTTTCGTTGAGGCGCACCGCAACCCAAGCGTGAGGATCGGGAACCTTTACCTTGGCCACCTGGCTCATCCCGGTCGGATTGAAGATGCGAAGGACAGAGCCGTCTCCCTCCGTCGCAGGTTTGCAAGCAGTGATCAGAAGCGGTTCATTGACCGAATAGAGCGATTCCGGTTGCGGCTGCTCCAGCCGCACAGGGTACGGGACCGTAGCATCCGTCTGGCCCGCCAGCGGATTCGCCCGCCAGAGCATGGCCTCGCGCAGAAGCTGGTCTTTTTCCGCAGGAGCAAAAGGACGTACCGCGAAATGCAGGTCAAAGGTCCGGCCAAGGCACCGGGCTTCCGGGACAAAGGTGTACGGGCCCGAGTCGTCGCCAGGACGTGTCGCCAGTTTGTTTGGGTTGGTCAACCAGGAGACGCTTCGCAGAATGGTGAACGCCAGCCGGGAAGTGTCTTCCCCGACGATTTCGTAGTTACCGGGAAATGAACTGAAGAGACAGAGCGGGCCGGCGGCAACAAAGTCATCGCAGGGATGTTCGGGCCAGATGCGCGGTGCCACATCGCCTTCCGGCGCGCTGCCCGCTGGTCGCTCCATGACAGCGAATTTTAATCCGGCCAGGGAGGACTCCACTTTTTGATGAAGGGTGAGGTTCCAGCGCAGCCGATGGTCCGACGCCTGGTTCGTGAACCGAATGTAAACCTCCACCTGCCGGGCGCCCGGCGCGAGTACCAGGCGAACTTCCACGGGAAGGGCGACGACTTCCTTACTTCTTTCCCTGGTCGTGGAGTCGGTCGAGGCCGGGATTGGCAACTCACCGCAGGCTTTCAGTTCCACGAGCCCACCCGGCCAGTCCTTGCGTTCGATCTTAAACGCAAGCTGGTCGAAGACCTCCTCCGGCTGACCGGGAATGTCACTGAAATCATAACTGTCGCCGACATCCGCCTGCCCGGAGAATAATCCGAGCCCTTGGTATTGTTGTCCGGTCGCTTTTTCTTCGAGATCAAAGGTGCCGTTAGGGTGAAGGGTGACACGCAGAAATTCATTCTCTGCCATCATCTGCGTCGCACTCTTGCCTTCCGGCCAAGAGTCGAGAGGCTGGATACAAAACCGGGTGAACGTCGCCGGAGCCAGCGGCGCATAAATTTCCAACTCCGTCGTTAGACGGGGATGCTCCGTGCTCTGGCCCCGGCTGATTTCGCGGAAAGGCACAGGATCACCCTGCTCGTTGATGACCGCGTAGGCCCCGCTGCACTTGATGTCGCCCCAACTCCGTTGGCCCTCGTAATCGAACTGCACGCGGGAGGGGCCGAGACGTTCGCTGCCTTGCAGATTCATCAACGCGAAGGAAGGTCGCACATCGGCTTGAACGTTGGCTCCGTAGTGTTTGAAGAGTCCGATCACCAGGCGGCGGCGAACCGCGTCGGTCGTTTCCCAAGCCTGCTGCATGGCGTGCTCATTCGTCCGATGAACGGAATCGACGCTGCATCCGCAAATGTCATCGTGAGGATGGGTGACGAGAAGGCTTTTCCACGCGTGCTCAATGGCAGCCTCCAGGCCGCTCTCTTGTCCCAAAAGGCGCAGGGCCACGGCTCCGGGCTCCACTTGGTTCACCAACAATTGCTCGATGGCGGCATTCCGTTGCTTGAGATAAATGCGGGTCGAGAGCGTCCCCCCCAGGACGGAGGCTGCGCCGTTTCCGTGAAACTCACCCTGAAAGACAGGCCACTGAGTCGCATCTGCCGCTTGAAGCGCATCGGCGGCGTCTTCCAGAAGGGCATAGGTGAAATCGTAACCGTTCATCTGGCTCGCCAGCTTCATGGCGTCGCCCTGGCCTGAGCGGGGAATCTGATGATCGACGCCCGCCAAAAGGAGATGCGGCGCGCCTGCGCCATCATGCTGCTTCTGGGCGGCCTCCTGAAGGGCGGCGGCATACTTCTCGATATTCAGTTTATCAGTGACGGGATCCACCGCGCTGCGGTAAGCGGCATTGGCATAACCATCCCGCAGGATGATCGTGCGAATCTCGCTGCCATCGGGACTTTGCCAGCGAAAATGCCGCGTGCCTTTGGGGAACTGGGGCTCGATCCCCTGAACCGTCACCATATCGGTCAATCCCGGAACCTGCCCGGCCAACCCCCGCATGAAGGTGAAGGCTTTCATCCCAAAACCTTCCGCAATCATCGGCATGGAGGGCGTGATGCCAAAAGTATCCGGCATGTGGAGAACCGACTGATAGCCACCACCAAAGCGGTTGCACCATTTTTGCCCGAGCAGGAGGTTGCGGATCAGCGCCTCGCCGCCCGTGCAGTAGACATCGGAAAGACAATACATCGGCCCAATCGCGATGCGTCCCGCCCGGGCCGCTTCCCGAAGATAGGCCGCGTCGTCCGGACAGACTTCCAGATAATCGACCAAAGGAAGAACCTGTCCGTCGAACGTAAACCGGTACTCCGGGTCCGCCTTCAATTCACGGATGACCGCGCGCACACACTCGATCAACTTGATGCGAAAGCGCTCCGTCGGCCAATACCAGGCGCGATCCCAGTGGGTATGGGAAACGACGAGAATACGAATTTTATCTTCGGTCATAGCCATCAGGAGGTGGATTTTTTGAACTTCAACTGCTCGCCACAATGGAGAGTGAGCAAACCATCGAAACGAAATTCCATGAGCGGACCGTTGCGTTCAGAAGTCGCGCGAGGAAGCGTCCGGCCCTTGATCGATGCTTCGCAAGGCGAGGTTTCCGCCCAGGCGAATCGCAGGCATTTCACCTGGAGTTCACCCGAGAGGATTTCAATCGTTATCCCTTCGTCGTCTTGGATGTAGTGCCCATAACCATGCGCGGTCGTGAAGAGCAGACGTAGTGACGCCTCTTTTATCCGGGGTGCAAAAGTCATCGTGCCGTCGCGAACTTTGGCCCCCAGAAGCGCAGGCATAATCGCCCATGCCGACATGGGGCGGAAATAGTGGCCACCAAATTCCTGGTGATCCCAATAGATCCCCCAGCGCCGATAGCGTGCGTCGACATTTCTCACCACCTTCAAGCCATCCTCCACCATCCCTTCGTAGATGAGCAGGGAGGCAAAGGCCAATTCGACCCCCGTCCAACAGGTGTTGGCCTGATCGACCCAGCAATCGTCCGCGACCGGATGGAGAAAGGCGTCGTCCGGCCACTGACAATTCCGTAGACCCTGATCATCGTGATAATTGCGCTTCATCACTTCCGTTAGCGCGGAACGAACCCGCTCCGGTGGCACCAGCCCCGGCAAATCGACCAGATGCGTGGCCCATTGGCCGAACAATTGGTCGGTGAGACATCCTTCATCACGACGTCCACCGTCGTTGTAGAGTCGATAGTAGGAACCATTCCAGGTGGCCTGATCGACGATCTCCATTCCCTTGGCCAGGATGTTTCGCCATTTCTTTTCAGAAGCGGTTTTACCCAGGATGGCCGCCGCTTCGGCTGCCGAGGAGACTGCCGCCAACCATTGGAACGCGACATAGGGCGCAACGCCGTACATGGGGAAGTTATCGTAAGACGACATATTCCCGGCCATATCCGGAATTTGGTCTCCATTGGCATCACGCTCTCGCAGGATGTAGTCGAGTGCGGCCTCGACCGAAGGCCAGACTTCCTCCAGGTACGCGCGATCTCCGGACCAGAAGAAAGTCCGCAACGCCAGATAGGCATATTGCCCGGGAAGATCCACCCGGACGGCGGAAGCCTCCGAGGGATTCCGG
>FTJN01001439.1_pt4 | contig 13306 bp, 15 predicted proteins | sample 1658361 | NCBI WGS metagenome assembly FTJN01 (sample SAMEA3914819, study PRJEB12502) | metagenome | biome: forest; material: soil | place: Canada | collected 2010-06-26 | depth 0.3 m | reverse complement strand
GTGGCGGTGAACATCGGCAAGGGGCCGCTGTTCACTCTGGAGGAGCGGGTCGCGACCCTCCAGCACGAGACGGCCCACCTGACCAATATCGCCGCGATCGAGGTTCGGCCGTTCGACAGCCTGCTGATGCATTTCGCCCGCGAGGTCGGGGCTCAGATGATCGTGCGGGGCCTGCGGGCCGTGGCCGACTTCGAATACGAATTCCAGATGACGGCCATGAACCAGCAGCTCGATCGCGAGATCGAGACCGTGTTCCTGATGGCCGATCCTCGCCACCAGGCCATCGCCTCGCGCCTGGTCAAGGAAATCGCGGCCCTGGGCGGCGACGTCCACAAGTTCGTGCCGGCGGGCGTGGCCGAACAGCTGCTGGCCAAGCTGGCGAAGTAGTCAGGCGCCCAATCAGGCGCCCAATCAGGCGATGGTCAGTACGCTGCGATGGACGAAGCGGACCAGGTCGGCCTGGCCGCGCGCGCCCGTCTTGGCGTAGATGCGCTTGGAATAGGTCCGCGCCGACTCCACGCTCAGGCCCAGTTCGGCGGCGGCTTCCGCGATCGACATCCCCCGACTCAGGGCCAGCGCGAGGCTGGCCTGCCTCGGCGTGAGATCGAACAGCTGCCCCAGCTGCTCGCGGCGATCGGCGGACGAGCCTTGGTCGGAATGCACATAGGCCACCAGGGTCGGGGCGGGCCGCGTCGCGCCCGAGCCGACCTTGGCGGCCTTGACGAGCAACATGTCCAGCCACGGCTCGCGGCTGAGCACGATGGCGCGCGGTCGCGCCCGCGGATCGGCGATCAACGCCTTGACGGCGGCGGTGATGTCGCGCTCGACGGCGGTATCTCGCGCGGCCAGCTTGTCGCCGCGACCGCGTATCAAAATCTTGGAGTCCGCGAGCAGGGTTTCGCCATGGGCGTCGACGTCGAGGATTCGGCCCTCGGCGTCGAGCGTCAGCCAGCCGAAGTTCATGCGCCTGACGGCTTCGTTCGCCACCGAGGCGGTTATCCGCTCGCGCTCCAGGGCGATATAGCTGGTCAGCGCCGCTCGCAGGTAAGGCGCGAGCGCGGCCATCAGGGCGTCGTCTTCGGGCGTGAATTCGCGTTTCCGGCGCGAGAGCGTGAGCCAGGCGCTGACGCCGCTGACCTCGACCACGCGTATGATGCGCAGGATGTTCATGCCGCTGGGCGACAGCAACTGCTCGCGATAGGCGTCGTGCCGGGGATCGCCCGTCCGCAGGAGCTCCGGCAGGGCATAGACCCGGCCGTCGACCATGTCGTGATAGGGCAGGGGGTCGCTCTTGTAGAGGCTGTCGCGATAGAGCTGGGCGACGATCGGCGGCGACTGGCGGCCCGACGCCAGGTGCACCACCCGGTTATGCGGCGCGCCGTCCCGCAACGGCCGGAACGTCAGGCTGGCGTAGTCGGCCTTGGCGCGCCGCCGCAGGCGCAGGATGAAGGTGGACCAGGGCGGGTCCTCCACCATGCCCGAGATCAGCGGTTCGATCAGGTTGGCCGCGTCGTCGCCCGTCAGCACTTCGATATCCCCAAACGGGAACATGCTTAGCGCTTAAGCCTCAGCGGCTCAAATCCGGCCTCAAGCCGAGTCCAATCAATCCTGCTTTCCAGGGCCTTGTGCCCAGGAAGGCAATTGCGGCAAACGCGCTCGATCCCCGCTATCGCCGCACCATGCCGTGCGGCTGCACGACGCCCAGGTCGATGTGGGTGACCACGCCCGGCTCGGCTTCGCAGACCGCCGGCAGCGCCGTGGCCCCGACCAGCCCTGTCCACGGCAGGCCCAGGAAAGGCCGAACGCCGTCCGGCCCCGGAAGGGCCATCAGCCGCACCTCCAGCCCCGGATCGCCCTCGATCACCACCTGGTAGCGGCTATCGATGTCCCATTGGGGCTCGATGTCGGGGCCCATCGACCAGTAGAAGTGATAGGTGATCAGCGGCGCGCCGTCGCACCAGGCGGTCCATTCATAGTGCTGGCCGCCGACCGTTCCCGCGCGGATCACCCCGCCGCCGGTACGCCCCTCGCCAAGCGTGTAGGGGATGTCCTTAGTGGCTTTGGCGACTTCGAGCTTGGTGGTGACCTTTTCGATCGTCTTGCCCAGGCCCTCGGCCACCAGGGCCATGGACTGGGCGAAGGCAAAGGGGGCTTCCGGCGAGCGGCTGGGTTTGGCCAGCAATTCGTCCGGATCGCGGCCGAAACCCATCATCTCGGTGTAGATCATCGGGTTGCGAACCTTGTCGATGAACTCGTAGATCTGGATGTGGTCGACCCGGTTCATCAGCCGGGTGAGGGTCAGCGGCAGGATGTCACCGGAAAAGCCCGGGTGGATTCCGCAGGCGTGATACGACACCCCGCCCGCGCGGCAGGCCGCCTCGATCTTCTCGAAGTGGGCGGGATAGTGTTGCGGCGAAAAGGGACCGCCCACCGAGGCGACGTTCTTGCCCGAACGGAGCAAGCGACAGATCGTGTCGACATCGGCCACCAGCGGCGCGTAGTGCACGCAGTCGGCGTCGAGCGCGAGGATCGCCTCGACATCGTTGGTGGCGAGCACCCCGGTCGGCGCTAGGCCCGCCAGTTCGCCGGCGTCCTTGCCGACCTTTTCCGGATTGGTGACCAGCACGCCGACCAGGTCGAACACCGGGTTCTCGATGAAGTGCGTCAGCGCCGCCTTGCCGACCACGCCGGTGGCCCACTGGATAACGCGATAGGTCTTGTCGGACATGGGAGTTCTCCTCGTTGTTGGCGTCTTTTTGTTGGGTCAGACGACCGAACGGACCTGGCCGCCGTCGACGCGGTAGTTCGAGCCCGTGACGTAGCCCAGGATCGGACTGGCCAGGGTGCAGGCGACCAGCGCGACTTCTTCCGGATTGCCCAGCCGGCCGGCGGGCGGCAGGTCGAACACCTTCTCGCCGGCCAGGCGCTGGGTGAGCTCCTCGATCGTCATGTCGGGATCATTGTACCGCGCACGCCCGAAGCGGATCAGGCCGTCCACCATGATCACCCCGGGGGTGACGGTGTTGACGGTGACGCCGACGCCCTTCAGCGACCCGGCCAGGCTGACCGTGAAGTTGTTGAGCGCCGCCTTGGCGGCCGAATAGTCCGTGCCCAGATTGTTCGGCTGGATGGCCACGGCGCTGGAGACATTGATGACCCGTCCGAACTTGGCGGCGACCATGTCCGGCACGGCCAGCAGGACCAGGCGCACCGCCCCAAGGGTGTTGGCGTTGTAGTTCGAGAGCCAGTCGGCCACCTTGATGTCGAGCGGCGGGCGCGAGGTGTTGCCGGTCGAACTGCCGCCGGCGTTGTTGATCAGGATCTCGATATTGCCGCCCAGCGCGGCGCGCGCCTGTTCGTGAACGGCGGCGGCGCCCTCGTCGGTCGACAGGTCGCCGATCGCGACGCCCGCGGCCTTGATCTCGGCGGCGACCTTCTCGGCCCGCTCGCGGTTGCGACCGTGCACGACGACGGCCGCGCCCTCCTGGGCCAGCAACCGAGCGACGGCCTCGCCGATTCCGCTGCTGCTGCCCGTGACGAGCGCGCGTCGGTCCTTGAGCTTGAGATCCATTCGGCCCTCCCTTTGTCGCGCCGCTTTACGCGGACGTTCTGGTCGCCATCGATCGGCGCGTCGTGCTCTTAAGATCACAGGCGAGGCGGCTCGGCATATCCCCATATGGGAACGTATTCTTGATGACCCCAAACTCGCCGGAATCGTCGGGTCTAACGCGGCGCCACTTGTCGTTGGCGCGGCGGCGTTCTACGCCGTCTGACCAGTTCTATCGGGGATCTCCATGAAGTTTGCGTCCATCGCCGCCGTCCTGGCGCTTACCGCGGCCTCCGCCGCCAGCGCCCAGCAGGCCTCCGACTGGCGTACGCCCGATCCCGACAACGTCCTGGTGGTGGAAACCAATAAGGGCCGGATCATCCTGGAGCTGACGCCCGAGGCCGCGCCCAACCACGTGACGCGGGTGCGCGACCTGGCCAAGGCTCATTTCTATGACGGCCTGACCTTCTTCCGGGTCATCGACAGCTTCATGGCCCAGACCGGCGATCCCAAGAACGACGGCACCGGCGGCTCGGAGCAACCGAACCTGACGGCCGAGTTCACCTTCCGCCGCGGCGCCGGCTATGCGCCGCAGGGCAAGGTGGGGACGACCGAGATCGGCTTCGTCGGCGCCCTGCCGGTCTACAGTCAGAACAGCGCCCTGGCGGCGATGACCGTCGACGGCAAGGTCTCGGCCTGGGGCGCCTTCTGTCCTGGCGTGCTGGGCATGGCCCGGGCCGGCGATCCCGACAGCGCCAACAGCCAGTTCTTCTTCATGCGCCAGCACGTGGCGTCGCTGGAAAAGACCTACACCGCCTTTGGAACCGCCCTGACCGGCCTGGAAACCATCCGCGCCATCAAGACCGGCGAGCCCGTGCCCGATCCGCAGGACAAGATGATCACCGTGCGTCTGCTGTCCGACATCCCCGCCGCCCAGCGCCCAAAAATCCAGGTGATGAACACCGGCTCGGCCGCCTTCAAGGCCCTGGTCGACAAGAAGCGGGCCGAGATGGGCGGCGCCTTCGGACCTTGCGACGTCACCGTTCCCGTACAGGTGAAATAGATGCTCCGACCGTCGATCGCCGTCCTCGCGAGCCTGCTGGCGGTCACCGCCGCTCACGCCGCGTCCAAGGTCGCCGCGCCCAAGGCGGCGGACTGGCGCGTGCCGCCGGCCGAGAACGTGGTGGTGATCGATACCAACAAGGGCCGGATCGTCCTGGAACTGATCCCCGAGGTCGCGCCTGGCCACGTGGCCCGCTTTCAGGAACTGACCCGCGAGGGCGTCTATGACGGCCGCACCTTCTTCCGGGTGATCGACATGTTCATGGCCCAGACCGGCGATCCGGACGACACCGGGGAGGGCGGCACGAAGAAGCCCAACCTCAAGTCGGAGTTCACCTTCCGTCGCACGGCGCAGACGCCGTTCGTCGCCGTGGCCGCGCCGACCGGGACCGAGGTGGGATTTCTCAAGTCCCTGCCGGTTGTCAGCCAGGCCTGGAGCTATTCGGTGATGTCCCCCGAGAAGCGGGTGTCGGCCTGGGGAACCTACTGCCCGGGCGTGGTGGGCGAGGCGCGCGACGAGGATGTCAACTCGGCCAACAGCCAGTTCTTCCTGATGCGCCAGGCCTACCCCTCGCTCGACAAGCGCTACACGGCCTTTGGCCGCGTGCTGACGGGGCTGGACGTGGTGAGGGCCATCAAGATTGGCGAGCCTGTGGAAAAGCCCCAGGACCAGATGATCAAGGTGCGGCTGCTGTCGGACATTCCCGAAGCAGACCGCCCGCAAGTCCGGGTGGCCGACACCAGCAGCGCCTGGTTCAAGACGGAAGTGGCCCGGGTGCGCAAGCTCAAGGGCGCGGACTTCTCGGTCTGCGACGTCGATCTGGCCGTCGAGGTTCGCTAGGTCCTCAAGCTGGGCTGTGACAAATGATCCGCCCTCGGGATCCATTGGAGCGGTTTCCCCCTTGGGGAAAGCGGGCTAGAAGCCTTCCGACTCCTCCACCGCCTCTTTCAAGTCTCAAGGGATGACCATGTCGGCCGACCTCGAAAACACCCTGATCCTGACGCTCGAGTCCGGGCCCGTGACGATCAAGCTGCGCCCCGACCTGGCCCCCGGCCACGTGGACCGCATCAAGGAACTGGTCCGCGAGGGCTTCTATGACGGCGTGGTCTTCCACCGCGTGATCCCGGGCTTCATGGCCCAGGGCGGCGACCCGACCGGCACCGGCCGCGGCGGTTCGGCCAAGCCGGACATCAAGGCCGAGTTTTCCAAGGAGCCGCACGTGCGCGGCGTGGTCTCGATGGCCCGCACCCCCGATCCGAACTCGGCCAACAGCCAGTTCTTCATCTGCTTGGACGACGCCACCTTCCTCGACAACCAGTACACCGTCTGGGGCCAAGTGGTTGAAGGCATGGACTATGTCGACGCCCTGCCCAAGGGCGAGCCGCCGCGCGAGCCGGGCAAGATCCTCAGCGCCAAGATCGCCGCCGACGCCTAAGGGCGACGGAGCCGAGACAGCGAAAGGCCCCGGGAAACCGGGGCCTTTTTCTTGGGCGCTCAGCGCGCCAGGGTCACGACCACCGGTCGATGGTCCGAGCCCAGGGCGGGGCCGCGTTCGACCTTGACCGTTTTCCACGCCTTGCCGGCATAGACCTGATCGATCGGCAGGATGGGGAAGGGCGCCTTGGCCAGGCGCGAGAAGGCGCCGCTGGGCCAGCTGGCCAGGGCGCGGGTGCGCCGCTCAAGGCCCAGGGCCTTGTCTTGGCGGCGCAGGCTCCACGACCACGGCGTGGAATTGAAGTCGCCGGTGACGATCAGCGTATCCTTGGGGAAGGGCTTCAGCTTGCGGGCCAGCGTCCGGCTCTGGGCCTGCCACTGGCCCGCGGGGATCGGCCAGACGAAGTGGTTGCCCACCACGGTGAAGTCGCCGCGCGGATGGCGCAGGGTGGCCCAGGCGCCGATCAGGCCCTCGCCATCCTCGTAGAAACCGTGTTCGGCGACGATGGGCCAACGGCTGTAAATCCGGGTATCGCAGCCATACTTGGCGCGACAGGCGATGTGATAAGGATAGACCTTCTTCAGCGCGCGCAGCACCGGCCAGGACCGGCCGCCGGATTCCTCGGTGATCACGACGTCGGCGTTCTGCTTCAGGAGCCAGGCCGCGGTGCCTTCCGGGTCGTGGTTTTCGGCCCACAGATTGAACTGGATCACCCTGAGCGTGGAGGCGCTCTTCGCCGGTTTGTCGGGCCGGTGCAGAGTCGACACTAGTTCAGGCGCCATCAGGACCAGGATGGCGACCACCCCGACCAGGCCGATGCCGGCCAAGGCCTTGCGCTCGCTGTCGCGCGAAACGGCCGCCGCCAGAGCCAGGCCAGCCAGCCCGCAGGTCAACCAGATCGGCGCGGCGTGGGTCAGGGCGTCCAGCTTGTCGCTGAACGCGCCGCCCAGGCAGGCCAGGCCGGTGAGGGCGGCCACGATGCAGAGCATCAGCGCGGTGCCGCGCAGGAACAGGTTGGCGAGGTGCAGCATCAGACGCATGGGCTGGCCTTAGCACGGCCGCGTGACGTCCGCTCCAGCCTTAGTCGCCGCCGAAGTACATGAAGTTGATGTTGCGGAATTGTTGGTCGCCGACCTGCAATTCGCCCTTCAGCACGGGCCGCGTCTCGCCCGGTCCCGCGGCCTTGGCGGCCTTGAGCGCTTCCAGGTCGAAAGCGCCGCTGAAGGTCACCTGGCCTAGGCGTGGGTCGACGCCGTGGAAGCTGATCTCCTGGCCATCGACACGATAGGCGGTCGGCATCACGCGCACCGAGACGGTGTGATAAATCTGGCCCAGCTCGTTCTCGGCCGTCGGACTGGTGACGTCTTCGAACTCCAGGAAGATCGGGGCGTAGGTGGCGGGGCGCTTGCCCGCCTCCCAGTCGGCGAAGTCGCCGGTCTGGCCGATGTTCAGCGAGGTCAGCTTCAGGGTTCCGGACCGCGCGTCGGTGTCGGTGAAGTAATAGCCGAAGCTGTCCAGGTTCGGGTCGTGCGAGAACGTCACCGGCGCGGCCGGTTGGGCGGCGGGCGCGGTCGAGGGGGCCGGGGCGGTCTCGGCCTTCTTGGTCTCGGTCGCGGGCTGGCAGGCGGCCAGCGCGCAGCAGAAGATCAGGGCCGGCAAGCGGCTCGTGGCGACGGTCATGGTTCCCCCCGGATGGCGTCGAGCGTTAGGATGGGGACCTCCGACGAGGTTTGTCCAGCCGGCCCCGGCCGGTCGCGTGGCGCCTCGACGCTTGACCTGAGGGGGCCGTCGTGGCCTTGAAGCCGCCCCATGCGCCTTTCCGACTTCGATTTTCACCTGCCCGACGCGGCGATCGCCCTGCGGCCGGCCGAACCGCGGGATTCCGCGCGCCTGTTGGTCGTCAAACTTCAAGCTGGGCCGGGCGATGGCCTGGCGGACCACATCGTCCGTGAGCTGCCCGATTTCCTGCGTCCCGGCGACGCCCTGGTGTTCAACGACACACGGGTGATTCCGGCTCGGCTGATGGGCCTGCGGGCCGGGCGCGGTACCGGCGGCGGCGATGGATCGCCCGTCGCGGTCGAGGCCACCCTGCATCGCCGCATCGCGCCCGACCGCTGGGTCGCCTTCATGCGTCCCGGCAAGCGCCTTAAGGAAGGCGATCGCATCGCCTTTGGCCATGACGCCGACCGCGCCTGCCAGGCCGGCATGCTGGACGCCACGGTGATCGCCAAGCACGAGGGCGGCGAGATCGAACTGGCCTTCGACTTCGCCGGCGTCGATCTGGACCTGGCCGTCGCCGCCCACGGCGAGATGCCGCTGCCGCCCTATATCGCCGCCAAACGGGCCGAGGACGACCGCGACCGCGCCGACTACCAGACCGTCTATGCCCGCGAAGACGGCTCGGTGGCCGCCCCGACCGCCGGCCTGCACTTCACGCCCGACCTGCTGGAGCGGCTGAAGGCCCGGGGCGTCAGCCTGCACTTCGTCACCCTGCACGTGGGGGCGGGCACCTTCCTGCCGGTCAAGACCGACGTGGTCTCCGAACACAGGATGCACGCCGAGTTCGGCGAGGTGCCCGCCGCCGTGGCGGACGCCCTGAACGCCGCCCGCGCCGCCGGCGGCCGCATCGTCTGTGTGGGCACCACCTCTCTGCGCCTGTTGGAAAGCGCCACGGGCGAGGACGGCGTGATCCAACCGTTCGCCGCAGAGACGGCCATTTTCATCACCCCCGGCTATCGCTTCCGCGCCGCCGACGTCTTGATGACCAACTTCCACCTGCCCAAGTCGACCCTGTTCATGCTGGTCAGCGCCTTCGCCGGTCAGGCCGTGATGAAGGCGGCCTATGAGCACGCGATCGCCACCGGCTATCGCTTCTATTCCTATGGCGACGGATCCTTGCTGTTCCGAGCCGAGCCCGAGACCGTCTGATGGCCGCTTTCCCGTTCGAGATCTCCGCCACCGACGGCGCGGCCCGCACCGGGGTCCTGAAAACCCCGCGCGGCGACATCCGCACGCCGGCCTTCATGCCCGTCGGCACCGCCGCCACGGTCAAGGCGATGACGGTCGACCAGGTCAAGGACACCGGCGCCGACATCATCCTGGGCAACACCTACCACCTGATGCTGCGCCCCACGGCCGAGCGGGTGAAGCGCCTGGGCGGGCTGCACAAGTTCATGCGCTGGGACAAGCCGATCCTGACCGACAGCGGCGGCTTCCAGGTGATGAGCCTGTCGGGGATCAGCAAGGTCACCGAGGAGGCCGTCACCTTCTCCAGCCATATCGACGGCTCCAAGCACGTGCTCAGCCCCGAGCGGTCGATGGAGATCCAGGCCGACCTGCTGGGCAGCGACATCGTCATGCAGCTGGACGAGTGCGTGGCTTGGCCGGCCGAGGAAAAGCGCGCTCGCGAGGGCATGGAGCTGTCGGCCCGCTGGGGCGCGCGCTCGAAGGCCGCCTTCGGCACGCGCGACAGCCAGGTGCTGTTCGGCATCCAGCAGGGTTCGACCTTCAGGAACCTGCGCCAGGAATCGTCCGAGCGGTTGCAGGAGATCGGTTTCGACGGCTACGCCCTGGGCGGGCTGGCGGTCGGGGAGGGGCATGAGGCGATGTGCGAGGTGCTGGACTACGCCCCCGCCATGCTGCCCGCCGACAAGCCGCGCTACCTGATGGGCGTCGGCAAGCCCATCGACCTGGTCGAGGCGGTCTATCGCGGCGTCGACATGTTCGACTGCGTGCTGCCCACTCGCTCGGGCCGCCACGGACAGGCCTGGACCTGGGACGGGGCGATCAACATCAAGAACGCCCGTTACGCCGACGACGAGGACCCGCTGGACCCGACCAGCACCTGCTCGGCCAGCCGCGACTATTCCAAGGCCTATCTGCGTCACCTGTTCAAGGCCGAGGAGATCCTGGGCCAGGTGCTGCTGTCCTGGCACAACATCGCCTTCTTCCAGGCCCTGACGGCAGCCATGCGCGAGGCGATCGCGCAGGGGCGGTTCGAGCAATTCCGCAAGGACTTCGCGGCGCGGCAGCTGGGCGGGTAGGCGGCGCTCAGACCTCGCCGAACCATCGCGACGCGGCCCGAGCGGCATCCTCGAGATCGAAGCCATCCTCGGCGATCCACGCGACGACCCCGTCGGGGCGCACGAGCACGGCGCTCAGACCCAGCCGATCCTTGGCGTCACTGGCTACATAGGCGATCCGGTCACCCCAGCGGCCGGCCAGCGCTCGCAGCGGCGCTCGCGCGTCGAAGTCCAGCAACAGGCCTCGCCCGGTTCCGAGGTGATCGCCGAGCCTTGTCCCGTCGAGCAACTCGAAGTCGGGTGCGCCGCGCCCCACCAGCGGGTGGTTGTCGCCAAGATCGTAGCGAAGAGAAACACCCCAAACGCGCTCGGCGAAGTAGGTCGCGCCATCGGGCGTGTCGATGAGGTCGCGGATGATGGCTTCCAGCGCCCGCGAACTGGCGCTTGGCCGCATCAGCGCGACCTGGGCGCGCGACCAGTCCAGAACCCGCGCGCCCACCGGATGGCGTTCACGCTCATAGCTGTCGAGCAGACCGGCCGGCGCGTCGCCACGGACCGTCGACGCCAGTTTCCAGCCCAGGTTCATCGCGTCGCCCAACCCGAGGTTCAGCCCCTGCCCCCCCAAGGGCGAATGGATGTGCGCGGCGTCGCCGGCCAGCAGCACCCGCCCGTTGCGGTAGGCGCTCGCCTGGAAGGCGCGATCGGTCCAGGTCGTGGCGAGATGGAGCGCCGTCACCTCGACCTCGACGCCGGAGACACGGCGCAGGACCGCCCGCACGTGGTCCAGCGTGATCTGTTGGGTCCGGTGGAAGGCGCCGCCGTCGAACGCGACCATCGCGATCGTTCCAGGCCGTGCGTAGGTGTACATGCCCGTCGCCGTGTAGTGGCGGCCGAGGGGGAGCCGGTCCGGATCGGCCAGCTCGACCTCGACGGAATAGCCGGTGAACTCGGGATCGGTGCCGGCGAACGCGAAGCCGCCCACCTTGCGCACGGTGCTTCGACCGCCATCGCAACCGACCAGCCACCGCCCGCGAAACGTCTCGCCGCCCGCGCGAACGGTCACCGCGTCGTCCGTCTGGTCGAAATCCTCGACGCCCAGGCCGCGCCGGATCTCGGCCCCCATCGCGCCGGCGCGAGCGGCCAGGGCGACTTCCAGGGACTCCATCGTGACCATCGTGCTGGTCCCGCCCGGACTCGGCAGGTGATAGCGCCATTTCGAGGTGTCGATGGTGTCGTGGAAGAACTGGATGCCGGCGAAATGACCGCCCGCGCGCCTCGGCTGTCGCATCCAATGCGGGACGGCCGAAGCGCCTCCCGTCTCCGGCGCGGCGATGTCGTCTATCCACCCGCGACGGTAAAAGGCTTCGATCGTGGGCGCCGAAAGGCCGCGCATGCCGAATGGAAGCCGCTTCAGAGGCGAGCGCGGGTCTTCGGCTTGCTCCAGGACCAACACGGACACGCCCGCGAGGCGCAGCTCGCAGGCGAGGAACAGGCCGACGGGCCCGGCTCCGGCAATCACGACATCATGCATCAAGGCAAATTCCTCAGGCGCTTGTCGGGTCCGCGCCGACGTCGTTGACGCGCGTGGTTTCTCGAGATCGCATAATATTACACTCAGTGTAAATTTGCTTATGGTATAGAGATCGGCATGTCAAACCGACTCGGACTCCGCGACCGCAAGAAGGAGATGACGCGTCAGGCGATCTCCAACGTCGCCACGCGCCTGTTCATCGAACGCGGCTTCGACAACGTCTCCGTCGCCGATATCGCCCACGAGGCCGACGTCGCCCGAAAGACGGTGTTCAACTACTTCCCTCGCAAGGAGGACCTGGTCTTCGATCGCGAGGAGGAGGTCCGCGTCCTAGTGCGCGAGGCGCTGGCCGGTCGCGAAGGGCGCTCGCCGGTCGCCGCTTTCCAGACGCTGATGCGGACCCTGCTTGAGACGGGGCATCCTCTGTTCAGGATCACCGAGCGCCCGATCCAGTTCTGGCGCACCGTCGCGGAGAGCCCGGCGCTGACGGCGCGGGCGCGCGAGCTTCAAGTGACGTTCGCCGATGATCTCGCGGGCATGCTGGCCGACGCCGTGGGCAGGCCGCACGCCGATCCCGACGCGCGTCTCGCGGCGACCATGTTTATGGCGACGCTGGTGGTGGCGTATGGCGAGGCGCTCGCCGTCTTTCGTCAGGGCAGGGCGCCCGAAGCGGCGTTCACGCGCGTGATGGACCGGGGCTTCGCCGGCGTTGACGCGGCGCTCGTCGGGACGCCTTACGTCTAAACTCGGCGAATCGGCGCGGCGGTTCGGCGCCGAATGTTCGGGATCGCGCCGGAAGGAAAGACGCATGGCTCATGATGATCGCACCAAGATGATCGCCAGGAGAACGCCGGAATCGGCGGCCATGACCGCGAACATCAAAAGAGCGATGGCGATCACCGCCAGGCTCAACCGATTGACCTACGATGACGCCGATGAAGTCCGGGCCCTGTTCAGCGATCTGATCGGCAAGCCGGTGGACGACGGCTTCCTTTTGATCCCGCCTTTCTACACGACGGGCGGTCCGGACATCCGCGTCGGGCGCAATGTCTTCGTCAATCAGAACTGCACTTTCTATGATCTCGGCGGGCTCGACATCGCCGACGACGTGATGATCGGGCCGAATGTGAGCCTCATCACCTCCGGCCATCCCATCGCGCCTTCCCAGCGTCGCGCCGGCGTCACCGCCAAGCCCATCGTGATCGAGAGAAACGTCTGGATCGCGGCGGGCGCGACGATCATCGGCGGCGTGACGGTGGGCGAAAACTCCGTCGTCGCGGCGGGGTCCGTGGTCACCAAGGACGTCCCCGCCAACACCCTGGTCGGGGGAAACCCGGCGAGGGTCATTCGTTCGATCGCCGACTGAGGAGACGCCGGCCCGCTACCACACCTTGTAGAACGGCTTTTTCTTTTTCTTGGCGGGCGGCGGGGCCGGCTGGGCCGGCGGCGCGTCCACCGCCGTGGCGTCGGCTTCCGGAGCGTCGACGACCGGCGTGTCGGCGACCAGCGCGTCCTTCATCCACGGAAAGCGCTTCTCGACCACCGCCGCCGCCGGCTTGGCCAGGTGCTGGGGCGTGGCGGGCGGATCACAGCCGCGAGCTTCGCCCAGGCCCTTCAGATAGGCCCGGCGGATCGCGCCCGAGGCCATGGCGTGTTGCACCAGGCTGTCGTGCTTTTCCGCGCCGCTGAGCTTGCGCACCCAGCCGCG
>FTJN01000062.1_pt2 | contig 13374 bp, 7 predicted proteins | sample 1658361 | NCBI WGS metagenome assembly FTJN01 (sample SAMEA3914819, study PRJEB12502) | metagenome | biome: forest; material: soil | place: Canada | collected 2010-06-26 | depth 0.3 m | reverse complement strand
CTGGGTGCACGTTGCCATCGACCGGTTCACCGGAAACATCATTGCCGAGTCGTTTGAGCCCGTCGCCGATTGATCACGCCATGAAATCGATTCTCCTTATTGTCCTGCTCGCGCTCACCGCCGGTTGTACCTATGCCCAAACGGCACCGCCCCTGGCCAAGCCGTACCTGCACCGCGCCCCCGCACTTTCCTCCTGGATCATCACCTACACTTACAAGACGGATGCGCCCAAGCCGGGGGAAACCAGCCCCAAGCCAACGCCGGTGGCCATCGACCGGATCGTCAGTGTGACCGTGATCAAGAACGGCAAGACCTACAATGAGGTGACGCTCTGGACCTCCGGACGGCGCGACGAAAAATGGAATTTGGACGGCATCCAACTTTCCACCAGCGCGGATGGCCGGTCTATTGTGCCCATTCCTCCTCCCACCGAAGAAGTACCTCAGCCGGATTACTCAGACTACTCGCGTCATGATTTCGAGGGCTTCGAGTGGCTGGCGGCCGATCACTACAAAGGCGTGGAGGAGCGGCAGGGAACGCCCGCTTTTCACTTTGCCTCCGGAACCAAACAGCAGGCCTATCTCAGCGTGGAGAACCACCTGCCCCTCCTTCTAGATGATGGCGAAATCGAACGCACCTACACCTACACGAAACCCGATGCCGCCGCGCTCGTCCCGCCGGAGAAATTCGTCAAGGTGTTGAGGGACTACAAAGCGGGCATGGCTGCCCTCCGATTCCACGCCAGTCCACCGTAGGCACCTTCAAGGAAACTGTAGCCACATTGGAAGCTGTTTGTATCTCCGAAAAAACCTCAGTTACGCTGAACTTGCCGAAGACCAAGTCGCCCTGTCTTCCACATCAAACGGAACCTTCTTGGCCTCAGAGAAAGTTCGATGGCCCGGACAACTCGCTCGTTGTCCGGGTGGCCGCAGGCCACAGGAAGCACGCACCATGCGAAAATCACACGGTCCCGATTGCTTCCTGTGCGCAGGAGCGCACCCGGACAACAAGCTCGTTATCCGGGCCATCGAAGCTTATCCATCCACCTCCCAAACGCGCAAAGCGTTTCCGAGCCTCAGGATTGCGGTCGTTTATCGGTCGTGGTTCCGCAGCTAATTTCGACGGCTGCATTCTCCCTTTTGTGTGGTTCGTGTTTTTCGTGGTTCGTTTCTGAATTCTATTTGGCGGCCCCGGCGAACCACGGCGAAGTTTCTGCGGCGGGCCACGCATCGGAGCGGAACTGCCCGACAGGCAGGCCTGCTGCCGAGTAGAGTGTCACGGCATCCGGCGAGTTCTCCCAGAGATAGCGGACGGCCTTGGGCTCTGCCAATCCCTCCGCCGCGACGATCACTCGCCGCCCCTCCACCTTCGCAGAAGCAGGCACAAATTTCTGGTCCGCCCCGGCAAGCTCGAAACCCTTGATCGAATCGCCCTTCACAACCAGGTCACCCTTGAAGCCATCGAACTCGACGAAAGCGGTGCCGCCCTGGAACTGCACCGACTTGGGCGTGGGGCTGGTCCCTTCCACGTCCTGCTTGTAAACGTACTGCAACGCGGCCAGTCCGGCTCGGCGTCCCACCTCAGCCTTGTTCGGCGGGTGAATCGTCTCCTTGGCACCTTGGTCGATGGTCACAACCAGCGGCACGTTCATGGCCTTGGTGCCGAACATCTGCATCTCCCTCAACCGCACCCAAGAGCCGGGACGCTGCTCCCCAAAATTCGGCAACTGCACGATGATAAACGGGAGGGCCGGTTGTCCGAAGACCTCCCGCCAGGCGGGAATAAAGGTCTTCAGCAGCAGCGTGTAGTCCTCCTTGGTGCGGGCATTGGCCTCCCCCTGGTACCAGACGACGCCTTTCCATTTGGCGAAGCGCATGGGGTGAATCGTGCCGTCGTACATCGCTGAAGCCCCGGCCTCGATCGGACCGAGCTTCGCGGCGGGATCGGCGGCGAGCTTCTCCAAAGCCTTGGCGCGATTGGCGAAATTAAGGTTATGGGAATCGGCCGCCTTGAGCGCTGCTTCGGGAATCCATTCCTCGATCTGCGTACCGCCCGCTGCGCCCTGCACCAGGCCGACTGTTACCCCGGCGGCAGGCTGAATGGTGCGGATGAAGTGGTAGCCGACTCCGGAAAGAAAGGAACCCGCCCGTGCGGCATCAAGGACGGCCCAGGCGGTGGGGCGGGAGAATTGATCCAGCGGCTCAAAGGAACAGGTGCCAGGGAGCTTGCAGACACGGATGTCCTTGAAGACCCCCGCGGTTTTGACCTCCGGCCATTCCTTGCTGGCGGCCAGCGTGAGGACGACGTTCGATTGCCCGGAGATCAGCCAGAGATCGCCGATCATGATATCGTCCACCTTCACCGTTTCGCTTCCGCTGTTCACCGTCAGGGCGAAGGGCCCGGAAGCGGCGCGTGACTTCAATTCCGCTTTCCAGTGGCCGGCCGTATCGGTCTTGGTGGTTGCCTTGTCCTCGCCCAAAGTAACGCTGACTTCCGTCCCGGCATCCGCGTTGCCCCAGACAATGATCGGCTCCTCCCGCTGGAGAACCATGTGGGGCCCAAAGAAAGGACTCACCTTTAATTCGGCAGCGGCGTTTCCCAAGCCGAGGAAAAAACAAGCGACAGCGATGCCCGATAGGTAGCGTGTGATCATGGTTTTAGAATCAGATAGCCCATGGATGTGGGCGAAATGTGCGGGCACCCCTGCAGGACTGGTGACCAATAAAAGTAGCGGGGCTGCCGGGCAGTATCGCCCAAGGCCCGGTCCCAATCGTAGCGGGCGAAATTGACTCTCATCTTTCCGGGCGTCAAGGCCCCTCCCCCCTGCCGCCGGTTCACGAACGCCGCCGGAAAGAAGGCCTCCAGCGTCCACAGATGCGTCTTTCGATCCAGCCGACTGGCTGTCTTGAAGTTCTCCGGCGACGGAATCTCGTAGCGCCAGAGTTCACTCTCGACGAACTCCTGCGTCAACCGCTTCTCCAGGGTCAGGCGCAGTGGCGCGGTCAAAACGTAGTTCTTGAAATAGGCCTGCCCCCCGGGACTCAACTGCACCTCGACGTATTGGCGATGGTCTCCCGTCGGATCGAGAAAGAACTCGAAGACATCTTCCTGGTAAAGCGGCGATCCCTTTGATGTCCGCCCCCATACTGGATTCCGCTCGATGCCCTGAAAGGCGAGATAGAGTCCCTCCTTGGTCCACGCGACCCGGATTTCGCCCGGATAGGGTTGGGGCGATCTTACCGCCTCCCCAGTCTGCGGAAAGAAGACGGGAACCGCGCCCGCCCATTCCTCACGACCGATAACCCCATCAATCCGGGGAGGTTGCTTCGCAAACGTCGCTCCCATGCTCGGCAAGGCCTCGGCGTAGACGGTGGGCATCCCCCAGTCAAGGATCGCCAACAGCAGCAAAGAACGTGCGACAAAATTCCGGAAGGACATCGGGAAAGAATAGTCGGGAACAAACACAACACCCGCAAACAAATCCCGGATGTCGTGCCTCCATCAGCTCTTCCGACTTTTGGCGCGTTGGCAAAACACGAGAGCCGACAGCCCTGCGAATAACATCGCCCAGGTCCCCGGTTCGGGCACCACGGCCACCTCGAAACTCAGAGTCTTCGCCGTGGTATCAAAGAGAATGCCATTGGTACCGTAGGAGGTATTCAGGACATAGCTGCTGCCCAAAAGCGTTGCACTGATGCTGCTGGGAAGCGTCCAAGTACCGGAACCGAGAGCCAACGTATAGGGTGTATTGGTCGCCAAGGTATTGGTCCCCAAGTCGTAAAGATTCAGGGTCAAGGTGGTACCAGCAGCGGCAAAACCGCCACTGCCCAAAGTCAGAGAACTGTTGGTCGCACCCGCGCCGTCAATCGCCAGATTCAAGGTCAGGCCGGAACCGGTCAGGCCACCGAGCGAAAGGTTTCCGATCGTCGAGGTGGTGGCGGATGTGATCACGCTGGTGACACCGGCGGTAGTGACCGTACCCGAGACCGAGCCCGTTCCCGTCAAGGTCGCCGCCCCCAGGCTGACGCCACCCGTTCCCGTGGCTGATCCGGTGACGTTGGTCACCTTGAGTGCTCCGGCGCTGATGGTCGTGCCGCCCGAGTAAGTGTTCGCGCTGGAAAGCGTGGTCGTCCCGGAACCGGCCTGGGTCAAACTGCCAGAACCACCGATGGCCGTCGCACTAAAATCGGTGCCTTGGGCGACCGCATTATTCCGATTGATCGTGAGGTTCCCGTTGTTGGTAATCGTGCTGCTGGTCGAAAGCGAGCCCGTGGCACCGCCGGCGCCGAGTTGCAGCACGCCATTGCTGATGAGGGTGCTGCCGCTGTAGGTGTTCGCGCCGGAGAGAGTCTGCCTGGCCGTGCCCACCTTGGTCAGCGAACCGGTGCCGGTGAGTTGCCCGGAGTAGGTCTGGTCAGTGCTGTTGTTACCCACGCTGAGCGCCACGGCGGCCGGCGTCAGATTGATGTTCTGCAAATTGAGATTGCGGGAGCCGGTCAAACCACCAAAGGTCGCGCTGGTGATGGAGGTAATGGTTCCGATGGCATTGACGGAACCGAAGCTCAGCGTGCCACTGTCAGAACCGTTCATATCCACCGTGCTTTTGGCCAAGGCTTGGGAATCGGTTCCGCTCCCCGCGCCGATCTGCAGATTGCCGCTGGAGATGCGGGTGTTCCCGGTGAAGGTGTTCGAGCCCTTCAAAGCCGTCGTCGTGTTGGTCAGCGTGGAACCACCGATCGTCAGGTTGCCTGCACCGGAAATCGTGTTGGTATAGACGACACCCGCCGTTCCCGTCTTCGCACTGGTCAGGGTGAGATCACCGTTTAACAGGATCGTTCCCGAGAAAGTGGAGTCATTGCCGCTCACGTTACTGTTCGAGCCGAGAATGAGCGTCCCTCCGCTACCGGAAGCCACCACGATGTTATTAACCAACGTGCTGTTGGTGCCGGTGCCGACCAAGGTTGCAGAGCCACTACCCGAGTTGCCCAAGGTGATGGTGTTCGTGGCCACGGTACCGAACGCGGCATTGTTGAAGGTAACCGCACCGGCCTTGATCAAAACGTTCCCGGTGAAGGTGGAGCCACCATTGAAAACGATCTGTCCAGCCAGGATATTGTTACTCACACTGCTAATGCTGAGGTTTCCCGTACCGGCAAATCCCCCACTGAAGGCGATCGATCCGCCGGAATTCGTCGAACCACCCGTATTGGTGATCGCCAGATTGTCGGCCAAGGTGATCGTGCCGCTGCTGAAGTTGATGCGGTTGGTTGAACCCGTGCTGCTGTCCGTATTGCTGAGGGTCGCGCCCGATCCACCGTTGTTGAACGTGATGCCATTGGTTGATACGGTAATCGTCCTGGCTTGATTGCCGGCCCCGCTAAAGGTGATCGTTCCTACCGTGCGGGCGGAAATATCCACCGTCGTCGTCCCCGTCGCCGCACTTGAGAAATCGGCGATCGCTCCGACCGCATCCGGCACACCGGTGCCATTCCAACCTGGCGAGGCATTACTACTCCAGTTGCCACCGACACCAGTCCAAGTGGAGGCTTGAAGGGAGGGGGTAAGGAGGACAAGAACGGCGGTGGACAGAAGGAGGGGTTTCATAGTTTTCGATAAACGGTTCTTTGGAGGGGAAATGGGAGTCAAACGGGTGTTCTTAATTTTCAGATTCAGACGGGATTACGCCACGCCGGCATTGCGGTTGATATCTTTGTCACCTAGAGGACAACTCTATGCAGTCTTCCAAATCGTTACTATAGAGGAAACACCCCTGTTTTTGACATTTTCAACCATCAGTCCTTGGTCACCTTCACGCTGGCGAAGGTAATCGTGCCCGGGCTGGACGCGGTGGTGCTGCCTTTGCCCGCCGCGAACCAGAGTTCCTTCAGCGGGTAGTGAATGACGCCGTCATTCGCACCACCGAAGTGCTTGGTGGAAGGCAGGGCCAGCGGGACCTGAAAGGACTGCCAACCGGGCGACTGGTCGTAGACGAGTTGGAATTGGTGGACCTGATGGGTTGAATCGATCAAGCGCACCGCAACCTTGACCAAGCGATCCGCCTTGGCCTCAAACTTGAGCTGGGTACAGCCCTCCGCGAGGTCGATCGGCACACGGGCGGCCACATAGGCCCCGCCGCCGGAGAAATCATAGGAAAGCGTGATGGCATCCCGGCCATCCACCTTCTCCAACGCCGTCGCGCCGGTGGCTCCGGGGAATTCCGGCCCCTTGTTAAAGGACCATTTGGGCCCGCTGAAGAGAGCCAGGTCCATACCGGCGGCATCCTCCGCCATTCCCCTGCCCGCCAGGATCAGAGAGAGGGCAACAACCAAACTGCAGGCATACGATTTCATGTGATTTTTGTTCCGTTATTGAATATAAAGGGCGTTCAGTTCCATCGGCCCGGTGGTCAATTCCACGACCAGATCATTACCGACGACCTTCGAGGGAATTTCCATGTTCGTGACCAGGTTCTTCACCGCCAGTTGCGGCTTGCCCAGTCCGGGAAACTTCAAGGTCAGCTTGGTGCCTTCATAGCCTTTGTAGGCCACGCCGACATAGGTGCCCTTCTCCGATGGATAGAGCCTGACTTTCAGATCCTTCTCCGTCCCCTCCAGCACCTTCCCCTCCGTGGCGGGCAAGGCGAGAAAGGCTTGGGCGAAGCGGCGATGCGCATCCGCAAATCCCCGGCCAAAGGTGTACGGTGTGTAGGTCAGGGTCCGCGCATCGCCGTGGAAGTAGGCCATGAGTTCCAAGGCCATACTGAAGGGGCCTCCAGCGGGAGACAACATGTTGCACTCGAATTTGGCGTTGATGCTCTTATAGCCGACTTCGTCATAGGAAATGACGTTGCTCACCGCCATACCGCTGCCGGTTTTGAAGTACTCGAGGTAGGCGGGCTTGTCGGCGAAATAGAGATAGTTGGCCGGGGCGAAAATCTGCACGTTATTGGATTTCGAATAGAGTTCGGGCCGGATGGCGTAGTCGGCTCGATTGACACCCTTGGAAACTTTTCCGAAAGCGCCCGAGTGGAGAACCTTCACATAGTCCTCGCCCGTCAGCTTGCGCCGCTCCTCCCGTTCCTGTCGGTAGACATCCCGCGCGGTGCCGGCAGGCGCAGCGGAGATCTGACCGAGAAAAGCCCAACTGCTGAGATCAGGCAGGATCAACGACCACTTGTCGGCATCCCAGTTGTAGTAGTAGAGCGTCATGTCGGATCGGTAGCTTTTCAGGAGGTCGGCCAACTTCATGTGAAACGCCGCCCGCTTGGCGTGCCACCAATCGTCGTAAGCGTCCCTCCCCTTCCCCTGGGAGGCCCAGGCGCGCCACTCCTGCTCGGATTTCCCCGGCAACGTGGTCCCGGTCTCCTTGGCGAAGAGTGCCAGGTCAGCGCCGCTATAGCTGATCGGCATCCGGTCGCTGCGGATGCGCCAGAGCGCTCCGGTCAGCTGCGGATTATCCTTCACATAGGGTGCAAAGAGGTGATCCGACAATTGCTCCAGTTCCGTCCAGACGGCGGGATGAAGCAGATCGCCGGACCACTCGGCAAAGCGATTCGGCTTGGCCAGCTTGCCATTGGCCCCGATGGCCCGGGCTTCCTCCGGCAACGCGTAGGAGCCACCGTATTCGATGCGCGGCACATAACCCATGCCATAGCGCTTCGTCGCCTCCAGATAGCGCGTATGAATGGAGGGCTTGCCCGGCACGGCCTCGCCCACCTTTCCATCCGCCTTGTCCTGATCGCGCACCCAGTAGCCGCGATCATCGACATTGGTCGAATCATAGCCGTTGAGCGGATCGCTGTAATTTCCAAAGCCCCATTTCAGGATGATGGGCGAGACGGCATTATATCCCATCAACTTGGCGTAGCGGACGATGTCGGTGGGATTATGATTGGGCTGCCGTTCCCAATCGACCATCAGCACACGGTGCGGTTGACCTTCGGGATAGTGAATTTCGGGCGCATTTTTCTCCGGGTCGATTTCATAGAGCTTGATCCGGGCGATGGCCGGACCTCCCTCGTAGAGAGAAAAATGGCCGTCGGGTTGAACTTTGTTCAACATATAGATCCAGAAGCCAGGCTCAGCCGAGGCACTGCCCGCGCCGCCACTTCCCAGCGTCTCATCATCGAGAGTCAGGATCGCGTCATACCACTGCCACTGATGGCTGAGGGGCCAGTTGTCGTAGGGATCGTCCGACGTCAGCCCATTTTTCCAGCCAATACCCATGTAGTTGTGCCCCGCCTCGATCTCAATCGGGCAATAGCGCGGCTTGTCCTCCGGGTATTCCATCCGCACGAGATAGTTTTGACGCGGCTTGAGTTGCCCCCGACCGATGCGATAGGCGAACCAACCGTTACCGCTCTCTCTCGCCTTCTTGCCGAGGATTTCATGCACCGCGACATCCACCTGGGAACCGGGGGTCGATTTATCGGCCTTGGGATTAAAGCCACCCTGCAAATAGGGGTGCGGTTCCTCCGCTAATGGCAGGGTACAGTCGATCTCATCCACCAATTTCAAGTTCCCATACGGCGTCTCCTCCATCGTCTCGGCCAAGGCGGGAAGCGCCAACGTATCCCGTTTGCTGAAGCAGAGATGATCGACATCCTCGCTATCGACATAGAGCGGTGTATCCGCCCCATCGCAGACCGCAAAGTCCAACCTGAATCGACCCCGAAGATAAATCGTCTGGGCCGTCGCGGCATCGACCTGAATCACCCCGCGTCCCACGCCGTTCTTGTCCACGCTCACCGGTACCGTGCCTGAGCCAATGGCCCCTCCATAGAAATCGGACAAGCGATAGCGCAAAGTCCCTGCTGCCGCCTTGAGAATCTCGCCCGGAAAGTGGACGACCATTTCGAAAGGCTTGCCCTGTTGGGCGAAGCTGAGATCGAAAAGCGAGGTGGGTTGCTCTTCTCCGTCCGGTTGGCGCATGGTCAAGGCATAGGGATCAAAGTCGGCGAGATACGTCCCTGCGACCAAACCGCTTTTCGCTCCCTCGAAACCAATCGCTCCGCCCCAGATGCGAATCGCCAGGGTGTTCAGTTCCCCCGCGTGGACCAGGGATGCGGGTGCCGTATAGGTCCGCAACGCGAGATTGGAGTACCGGTACTCATTCTTGATTCCGCCGATTCTCACGCCATTGAGCCAGACATCGTCATCTCCCGTAAAATTCGCCAACGTAAAAGTCACCGCCTGCCCGGCACATTCCTTCGGCACCAGGAACTTCTGCCGGTACCAGCCGTACCCGCTAAAATCGACGCCCTGCGCCTGCCAGGGCTTTCCCGATTCCAGCACCTTCCACGCCTCATCGGAAAAGCTCTCGGCGAACCAACCGGCCTTCAGTCCCTCGTCGGCGCCGTCGGTTGCGAATCGCCAATCACCCTTGAGATTGACGCTGAAGCGTTGCGTCGCCCACGAGTCGCTGGTGTAGGGCGTATTGCCAACCGCAAGCCCCGAAATCAGCACCTCCGTTTCCCCCTCGACCGCATTCACGGCAAATCCAACTCCATCCACCTTCACCAGATCTTTCAGCCCGAAAGCCGCCACCGGAACAATCGCCTTCTGCCACTCTCCAGTCGATGCGGCGAACGCCACCGAGTGGCCCTGGGCCTTACCCTTCGAGGTTAATCTCAAGATGATCTGTGCCGGCGACTTGGTGCTTTTGCATTCCAAGGAAATATAGTCCACGCCGTTCTTATCCCAGGCCTTACCGTCGAGTTCGCTTGGCAGCGAAGCGAATAAAAGCGTCTTTTGCGGTTCGAAGTTTTTCACCGAAAGGCTCAAGGCATTCTTTCTATCGAACTGCTCCAGCGTAAATAGCTTGGCTCCGGATGGTTCCGGGGAAACGCTCGAGGTCCATGCCGCTCCCTGTCCCAGAAGAGGCAGTTCCTGACGATAGGGTGTAGCATTCCTCACCACGGTTTCTTTCGTCGGAGCCGCTGCTGCCGCACCAAACGGCTCGATGGCGTCCACCCTTAAACCCAAAAACGCGCCTACCGCCATTAGCACCAAACTCGTCTGCCTTGTCATCATTTCGTTCCTTCGGAAAAAGCTACCTCGTAAACCTGTCCGGAGCCCGAGCGATCCGAGGTAAAAATCAGACTCTTTCCATTGGGCGAAACCAAGGGGTGGGCGTGGACATCCTGGTGCTTGAACGACGAATCGTGACGGCAAAGATCGACCACCGTGTTCGTAGGAGAGTCCGGATCCACCAGCGAAATAAAGCCGTCGGGCCGGTCGACGATCAGTCGCCGTCCATCCGGCGCCGCAGTGGCATGATAGATCCGGATCCCCTCCATGCTGGCCTCCCGCAGGAGTTTCCCTTCCCAGCTTCGCGCAGCGAGGAAAGGCCCGGTCTCCCGCGAGCCATGGTAAACAATTGCGCTTCCATCAGGGGTCCAATTCTCATGCGAGCGCCATTCTCCTTCGGGTTCTGGCGAGAGCGGACGCGTCGTGCCGTCTGGCTCCAGGCACCAGATGCGATTGGGCAACGGCCGCCCCGTTCCGGGTTCCAGCCCCTCGCGATTGAAAACAATCCGTCCCGTTCCGCGCGGATCGAACTGCACATGCGTCACCCAGAAGGGGACCTCGCAGGCCCGTGTTCGCGTTCCAGTGGCCACATCGAAGAGGTAAATCGAGCTCCGAAGCTTTTCCCGTTCGATGCGCTCCACCACCCGATCCATCTGCTCCCACTGCGTCGTGGCCGGATCGACAAACGCGCGGGCATCGGTGCACGGCACGCACAAGGTCTTCCCATCCGGAGAGATGTGGGTGAAAGCCGTGCAGACATCGGCAGGCAATTCACCGGCGCGATATTCCTCTTCGACTTCGTCATCCAGATGAACGGCGTAGACCGCGCCGTCCTGAAGATAAAAAAGGCGATTTCGAATGGGATCGAGACAGGGCGAGGCCTTGCTCAAGCCACGAGCACCGCCCTGGGGATAGACGTAGCTCTTCAACAGCCCCTGCCCGTTATCGCTCACCCGGCGGATAGTTCCATCACACCGGTCCAGGGCATAAAGATTCGGATGACCGTTCCGGCTGGAAAGAAACACCAGCCACCGGTCATCAAGCGTGACGCTGGGGCTGGTGAAATAGAGATGCTGGCTCGCGTCCGGACCGCTGGTCCATTGAATGATGGGAACGTTCGTGACCGAATCGACCAGGTCGATCCGCTCGCAGGCAGAATGGCGGTCAGTCATGGTGGCAACTATTGGATGAGAAACGCGTCGAGCTGCATCGGGGCGGCATCGATCTCGAACGTGATTTCGGTCGCGGAGACCTTTGCGGCCACCGCCTTCCCCGTGACCAGATCCTTCACGGTCGCGCCCGGTTTCCAAGTGCCCGTCAACTTGATCGGAAGCTTCTTCCCTTCATTGCCCTTGTAGGCGATACCGGCATAAGTTCCGGCGGAAGTGGAATAGAGCCGCGCCTTCACATCGGGATCACCCTGATCGATCACCTTTCCCTCGGTTGCGGGCAAGGCCAGAAACGCCTGCGCGAAGCGCCGGTGCGCATCAGCAAAGCCACGCCCGTAAGTATAGACCGTGTAAGTCAGCGTCCGCGCATCGCCGTTGAAGTAGGAGAGCAACTCCAGCGCCATGCTGAAAGGTGCGCCTGCCGGAGTTACCATGTGACCTTCGAATTTGGGATTCAGCGTCCGCGAACCCGATTCATCGTACGAAACCACGTTGCTCACCGCCAGGCCGTCCGCCGTCTTGAAGTAGTCCAGATACTTGGGATCACTGGCCGTATAGAGCGAGTTGACCGGGGCCAATATCTCGAACCCTTTCAGATCCTTATAGAGTTCCGTGTGCAGCCCATAGTCGGTTCCCCAGCCCGGCCAATCCGTCAATTGCCCGGTGCGGATCATGCGGATATAATCCTCCGAGGTATAGGACCGCTGATTGTTCACATGCCGCTGATAGACTTCGGGAACCAATCCATAGCGGGCTCCCACGATCTCGACGAAGGTCGAAGCCGTATTGAAATCGCGCAAGCCCAGGGCAAATTTATCGGCGTCCCAGTTATAGTAATAAACCGTCAGATCGGGCCGGTAGCTCTTGAGGAGTTCCACCAGCTTGGCGTGAAATTTCTCCCGCTTCTCATGCCACCAATCGGCGTAGCGCTTTCCCACTTCGCCGGTCGAAGCCCAGCCCGCCAATTCCTTTCCGGTCAGCCCGTCAGGCAACGGCGTCTTCGTCTCTTTTGAGAACATCACGACATCACCCCGGCCGTAACTCACCTGCATGCGGTCGCTGCGGATGCGCCAGAGCATTCCGGTCAGTTGCGGATTATCTTTCACGAAGGGCTTGAAATAGCTCTCCACCGTGCGGGCGAGATCGTCCCACGTGGCGGGGTGGAGCAGGTCCGCTCCCCACGTCGCAAAGCGATTCGGCTTGGCGATTTCGCCATCGCCACCCAAGGCACGCGCCTGAATGGGAAGATCCTGCGAGCCGCCGTACTCGATGCGCGGGATATAGTCGATGCCCCACTTCTTCGTCACCGCGAGATATTGCCGGTGCACCGAAGGCTTGGTCGAAGCGACCGGGGCCGCCGGAGCCGGCGTCTTGGGCTTGCGCTTGGCCGGGCTGCTGGGATCAACCGGGGCATCGCCATCACCCGCCTCGACCGCCGGAGCAGCTTCGGCTGCGGAGGCCGATTCATCCGCCGGCTTCGCCTCATCGTCGTCATCCTGATAGGAATGTTTCACCCAATAGCGATGACCGTCGAGATTCGTGGTTTCATACCCACTGAGCGGATCTCCATAGTTCATGAAGGCCCACTTCAACATGATGGGCGAGACCGCGCTGTACCCCATCAGCTTGCAGTAGCGGACGATGTCCTCCGGAACCTGATCCGCCTGCCGCTCCCAATCGACCATGAGCACGCGTTGCGGCACGTCCTTCGGCGGACGGGTGATCACGGGCGCATTCTTTTCCGGATCGATTTCATAGAGCCGCATCCGCCCGATGGCGGGCCCGCCCTGATACATGCCGAAGTAACGACCGGGCCGCATCTTGTTCATGAAGTAGACCCAAACCCCGTTCTCCGCCGAAGCCCCGCCCGTACCGGAGGTTCCCGTCGTCTCGTCATCAAGGGATATGATCGTGTCGTACCATTGCCAGGCGTGGCTCAGCGGCCAGTTGTCGTACGGATCATCCTTGGCGACGCCATTCTTCCAGCCCACATCGATGAAGTTGTGCCCGTTCTGAATCTCCAGGGGAACATAGCGTGTCTTGTCCTCCGGGTACTCCACCCGCAACAGGTAATTGTGATGCGGCGTGAGCTTGCCCCGGCCGATGCGATAGCCGAACCAACCGTAGTCGCATTCGCGGGCTTTCCGGCCCAGGATTTCCGTGACCTTTTCGTCCAT
>FTJN01003210.1_pt5 | contig 13391 bp, 12 predicted proteins | sample 1658361 | NCBI WGS metagenome assembly FTJN01 (sample SAMEA3914819, study PRJEB12502) | metagenome | biome: forest; material: soil | place: Canada | collected 2010-06-26 | depth 0.3 m | reverse complement strand
ATCACCGCCAAGTCGGTGGATCGCGTGGCCGCCGAGGCCAAGGCCGCCAAGGGCCAGTCGGTGGTCACCGTGCCGGAAAACCGCTGGGGTCGTTGCGACATCAAGTCGATCGGCCTGCTGCCCAACGCCCTGGCCAAGCAGATCGCCCGCGAGCACGGCGCGGTCGAGGCCTGGTTCGTCGACGAACTGGGCCTGGTCACCGAAGGCGCCTCGTCCAACGCCTGGATCGTCGACGCCGAGGGCCGCCTGCGCACCCGCGACACCCAGGCCAACATCCTGCGCGGCATCACCCGCTCATCGCTGCTGGAGGTGATCGCCGAAGCCGGCCTGCCGATCGCCGAGCAACCCTTCACGGTGGAAGAGGCCAAGGCCGCCAAGGAGGCTTTCATCACCGGCGCGGGCACCCTGGTTCTGCCGATCGTCAGCGTCGACGGCGCCAAGATCGGCGACGGGAAACCCGGACCAGTGGCGACGCGGCTTCGGCGTCTCTATATCGAGCGGGCCAAGGCCGCCGCGATTTAGATTTGAAATCTAGGTTTCAGGGTGTTGGCGCGGTTTCTTTGCTGATTGGTCATACCAACCGGCGAAAAATGCTTTAGTCTGAACTTGTTTGTGTGGGGGGCGTGTGGCCCTCCAAAACAATAAGAGGGGAATCCCCATGTCTGCCGAGAAAAAACAAAACCTTCAGGACACTTTCCTGAACAGCGTGCGCAAGTCGAAGACGCCGCTGACCATCTTCCTGGTAAACGGCGTGAAGCTGCAGGGTGTCGTCAGCTGGTTCGACAATTTCTGCGTTCTGCTCCGCCGCGACGGCCAGTCCCAACTGGTCTACAAGCACGCCATTTCGACGATCATGCCGGCCCAGCCCGTGCAACTGTACGAGCCCAGCGCTGATCAAGACGATTGATCCCCGACTTTTGACCAAATCCACCTCTAAATCCATCGACCACGCCGTCCCGGTTCTGCGGGCGTTCGTGATCCATCCCGTGCGTCCGATGCGCGGACAATCGGCTCTCGAGGCGCGCGATCCCAAGGCGCGCCTCGAAGAGGCCGTCGGCCTGGCCATCGCCCTGGACCTCGAGGTCGTCGAGACGATGATCGCGCCCCTGCGCCTGGTCACGCCCGCCACCCTGTTCGGCAAGGGCAAGATCGAGGAATTCGCCGCCATCTGCGAGGTCGAGAAGATCGACGTCGCGGTGTTCGACGACCAGCTGACCCCGGTCCAACAGCGCAATCTCGAGCGCTCGCTCAACGTCAAGGTCGTGGACCGCACGGGCCTGATCCTCGAGATCTTCGCCCGCCGGGCCCGCACCCGCGAAGGCAAGTTGCAGGTCGAGCTGGCCCGGCTGGACTATGAGCGCTCGCGCCTGGTCCGCACCTGGACCCACCTTGAGCGGCAACGCGGCGGCACCGGCAACACCGGCGGCCCCGGCGAAACCCAGATCGAGCTGGACCGCCGCCTGATCCGCGACAACATCCTCAAGCTCAAGCGCGAGCTGGACGAGGTGCGGCGCACCCGCACCCTGCACCGCAGCGCCCGCAAGAAGGTGCCGTATCCGACAGTCGCCCTGGTGGGCTACACCAACGCCGGCAAGTCGACGCTGTTCAACCGCCTGACCAACGCCACCGTCGTGGCCCAGGACATGCTGTTCGCGACGCTGGATCCGACCCTACGCACCGTCAAGCTGCCCGACGGCCGGCCGGCGATCCTGTCCGACACCGTCGGCTTCATCTCCGACCTGCCGCACGAACTGGTCGAGGCGTTCCGCGCCACGCTGGAGGAAGTGCAGGAGGCCGACGTGGTGCTGCACGTGCGCGACGTCGCCAATCCCGACACCGACGCCCAGGCCCGCGACGTCCAGAAGGTGCTGGCCGAGTTGAAGGTGCTGGGCGACGACGGCCAGGCCGAAGGCGGCAAGACCTTCGTCGAGGTCTGGAACAAGATCGACCTGGTCGACGGCGAGGACCGCGAGATCCTCGAAGGCCAGGCCCGCCGCCTGGGCGCCTCGGCCGTCTCGGCCGTCACCGGCGAGGGCTGCGCCGAGCTGCTCAAGCGGGTCGGCGCCCTGATCGACGACACCCCGCCGGTCGCCGTGCGCCTGGCGGCCAAGGACGGCGAGGCCCTGGCCTGGATCTACCGCAACGGCCGGGTCGAAAGCCGCGAGGACGAGAACGAGGGCGGCGTGCGCCTGATCGCCCGCCTCGACGCCCAGGCCCTGGGCCGCTTCGAGCGGCAGTTTCCCGACGTCTGGATCATGGCCACCGGGGACTGAGCGTTCTTGCACTTGTCCGGCTCGCGCCGCGGGTGAAGACTTGAAGTCTTCATTCGGAGCGCGAGCATGGCCAACGAACTCTGGGACGGCGCGACCGTGCCGCCAGCCGCCACGGCGGTCGTCAAGCGGGTCGAGGGCTTCTTCGCCCATCCCTATGACGACAACGGCGCTCTGCCCGGCGGCACCTGGACCATCGGCTACGGCACGATCCGCGACGCGGCCGGCAAGGCCGTGACGCCGTCGACGCCCGCCGTCACCGAGGTCCAGGCCGTCAAGCTGCTGCTGCGCGACATGAAGCGGGCGGCCCAGGACGTCCACACCCGCGTGCGGACGCCCTTGCTGGTCCACGAGGCCGCCGCCCTGATCTCCTGGACCTACAATCTCGGCGACGGGTCGCTGCGCACCTCGACCCTGCTGCGCAAGCTGAACGCCGGCGAGAAGACCGCCGTGCCGGCCGAGATGCGCAAATGGATCAACCAGAACGGCAAGCCCCTGGTCGGCCTGCTGCGCCGTCGCTGGGCCGAGGCGGCGATCTTCGTCGGCAAGGACCCGGTCAATGCCTGTGTGCGGGCGTGGCGGGAGATCGACGACCTGAACGACTGGCCGGCGTTCTGAATGCGACCGGGGACGTGCGCATGCGCACGTCCCCAACTGCACCTATTTCTTCTCCGCCGCCTTGGCCGCGTCCCACAGCCCGTCCATCTCGGCCAGGTCCGACTGGTCCGGCGTGCGGCCGTCCTTGGCCAGTTCCGCCTCGATGAACGCGAAGCGCCGCGCGAACTTGGCGTTGGTGGCGCGCAGGGCGTCCTCGGGCTCGATGTCCAGCTTGCGGGCCAGGTTGGCCACCACGAACAGCAGGTCGCCCAGCTCCTCGCGGGCCTTGGCCTTGTCGCCGGCGGCGATCTCGACCTTCAGCTCGGCCACCTCCTCGGCCAGCTTGTCCAGCACCTCGTCGGTGGACGGCCAGTCAAAGCCGACCCGGGCGGCGCGCTTGGTGAGCTTGACGGCGCGGGTCATGGCGGGGAGGCCGGCGGGCACGTCGTCCAGCACCCCGCCCTTGGCCTTGGCCTGGCGTTCCTGGGCCTTCAGGGTCTCCCAGCCCGCGACCTGGGCGTCGAGATTGTCGTAGGCATGGTCGCCGAACACGTGCGGATGGCGGCGAACCATCTTGTCATTGATCGCCGAAGCCACGCCCGCCAAGTCGAACACGCCCTGTTCCTCGGCCATGCGCGAATGGAACACCACCTGCAGCAGCAGATCGCCCAGCTCTTCCTTCAGATCGGAGAGATCGCCCCGCTCGATGGCGTCGGCCACCTCATAGGCTTCCTCGACCGTGTAGGGCGCGACGGTGGCGAAGGTCTGCTCCTGGTCCCACGGACAGCCGCCATCGGGATCGCGCAGCTTGGCCATGATGTCGATCAGGGTGAAGAGCGGGTGCTGATCCTTCTCCCGAGGATCATTCAGCGGCGGGCTTTGGGGTGAGGAGGGGGGCGACATGCGGTTCCGGGCTCGGACTGGGGAGGGGCTCGGCCGCGTCCCGTTCGTCGAGCTGACGGCGGATCTCGGCATGGGCGGTCGCGTCCAGCGGATAGCGCAGGATGATCGCGCACACCAGCAGGCCCAGCACCGCCGGGACGACCGCGTAGAGCGCGATCAGGGCCAGGTCGCCCTGGGCGCTCGGAACCTTGGGGTCGAAGCCTAGCCTGGCCAGCAGGATGAACACGCCGATGGCCAGGGCGTAGCCCAGCTTCACCGTGCCGTTGACGATGGCGTAGAGCAGGCCGGTGCGGTCGACGCCGCTGGCCAGCCGCTCCTCGTCGCCCAGGTCGGCCATCATCGAGCGCACCAGCAACGGCGCGGCGGAATAGGGCAGGCCGGCCAGGATCAGCGACAGGGTGCCGACCAGGCTCGTGCCCCTCGGCGTGAAGCAGGCGGCCACCTGGAAGACGGCATAGACCACGGCGGCGACGGCCAGGGCGCGGTGCTTGCCGATCTTCTTGGCCAGGTAGGGCCAGATCGGCGAGCCGCCCAGGGCGGCGACGAAATAGATCAGCAGCAGGATGCCGGCCTGGGCCTTGTCGAAGCCCTTGATGCGCTCGAAGAAGAAGAAGAACAGCGCGCCGCCGATGCCCGGGGCCAGGCCCATCAGCAGGTCGGCGAACAGCAGGACCTGTACCGACGGGCGCTTGAGCATGCCCAGATACTGCTTCAGCCCGGCCGCGTGCTTGACCGGCGGGACATTGGTCTCGCCGACCACGCCCATGGCCAGCAGGAAGGTCAGCGGCAGCAGGGCGATGATGAACCAGCCCATGCCCCGGATCCCCGCGGCGTGGTCGCCGGCATAGACCTTGGCCAGGATGGGCGGCAGCACCAGAACCAGGATCATGCCGACCACGTTGCCGGCGCTCCACCAGCCATAGACCCGCGAGCGCTGCTGGTAGTCGGGTGACAGCACCGCGCCCCAGGCCGTGTGCGACAGCACCGCCATCGAATAGCCGACGTAGCAGACCACCAGCCAGGCCCAGAGATAGAACGGTCCGATCCCCGGCTTGGCCATGAACAGGAACCAGGAGGCCAGCATCAGCACCGGCGCGCCCGCCGCCAGCCAGGGCCTGAACCGGCCGATCTTGGTGCGCGTGCGGTCCATCATCCCGCCCAGGATCGGGTCCAGGATGATGTCGGCCACCCGCACCAGCAGGAAGGCCGCGCCGACCACGGACAGGGAAAGGCCCAGCTCGCTGACGTAATATTCCGGCAGATAGACCACCAACGGCAGGCCCAGGGCGGCCAGGGGCAGGCAGGGCGCGGCGAAGGCCGCCAGGGTCCAGGATGAGCGCCGTCCGGTCATGCGTTCCTCGCCGCGAGCGGGTTGACCCCGCATTCATGAACGCCGATCAGACGCCGTGTCGAAGCCGCTGGCAAGTGACCTTTGAAACGCTTGTTTCAGCGCCCAGTTCAGCGCCCAGTTCAGCGCTTGTCGCTGAACTGGTCCTTGGCCAGACGATCGGCCAGGCGATCGAAGGCGCTTTCGGCGTCGTGCCAGGTCGAGCCGTAGCGGGCCCAGCGGATGTCGTTTTCGTACCAGGCATAGGCGATCGGCGTGCGCTGGCCGGCCGCATCGACATATTCGCCGCTGATCCGCGCCCCGCCGATGCTGAAGCTCTCCATCGACAGGCCGGGGGTGGCAGACATCTGTTGCGGAGTCGGGCGGTTGGGCTTGGCGTCCTCGATCACCAGGCTGAGGGTCCCGCCGCCCGGCCGGGGCGGGGTCTTGCGCTCGACGCTCCGGCGCAGTTCGGCGGTCAGGATGTCGAAGTCGCGGGTTCCGATGTCGTCGACCTTCTTGGCCAGTTCCGGTCCGATCGAGACCTTGACCTCGGACACGGCGGGGGCGGCGAGGGCGGGCTGGGCCAGGCCCAGCAGCAGGGCGGCGGAGAGGAGGGCGGCGCGCATGGGACGGCTCCGGCTTGACGCTTCACCGCTCAATGTGGGGACTCGCCGGCTTGCGCGCCAGGCTGAACACCAGCCAGCCCAGCAGCGCTGACAGCACCGAGCCTGCCAGCACCCCGATCTTGGTCTCGTCCTGGAGAATGGGCGCGTCGAAGGCCAGGTTGTTGATGAACAGGCTCATGGTGAAGCCGATGCCGCACAGGGCCGAGACGCCGAACAACTGCATTCCGGAGGCGCCGCTCGGCTTCTGGGCCCAGCCCAGCTTGATCGCCGCCAGACAGAACAGGCCCACGCCCAGCGGCTTGCCCAGGAACAGGCCCAAGGCCGCGCCCAGGGTGGCGGGCGCCACCAGCTCACCCAGCCCGACCTGGCCCAGGGCGACCCCGGCATTGGCGAAGCCGAACACCGGCACCACCAGATAGGCCACCCAGGGCGCTAGGCCGTGCTCCAGTCGGTGGAGCGGCGAATGGGCGTCGTCAGGCGCGGCCGGCGACTTGTTGATCGGGATCGTCATGGCCAGGATCACCCCGGCCAGGGTGGCGTGGACGCCCGACTTCAGGAACAGGAACCACAGCACGGCCCCGATCAGCAGATAGGGCCACAGGCGGGTGACCTTGAACCAGTTCATGGCCACCAGGACGCCCAGGGCGACGGCCGCGCCGCCCAGGGCCCACAGGGTCAGGTGATCGGTGTAGAAGATCGCGATGATCAGGATCGCGCCCAGGTCGTCGATGATCGCCAGCGCCGCCAGGAACACCTTCAGCGAGGCCGGCACGCGCGGTCCCAGCAGCGCTAGCACCCCCAAGGCGAAGGCGATGTCGGTGGCCGCCGGGATCGCCCAGCCCCGCAGGTTGGCGGGGGTGTGGAGATTGACGGCGATATAGATCAGGGCCGGCACGACCATGCCGCCCAATGCCGCGACGCCCGGCAACACCCGCCGCGACCAGGTCGACAGCTCGCCGTCGACCACCTCGCGCTTGATCTCCAGCCCGACCAGCAGGAAAAACACCGCCATCAGCCCGTCATTGACCCAGTGGCCGAGGCTCAAGCCCCCGACATAGGTGTGCAGGGCGTGGAAATAGCCCTCGGCCAGCGGCGAGTTGGCGACGATCAGCGCCAGGGCGGCCGAACCCATCAGCAGCAGGCCGCCGGCGGATTCGCTCTTGAGGAAGGCGCGCAGGGCGGAGAGCGGGCGGGCGGTCGTCATGGGGCGGGCCTCGCGGGGGAATCGTCGGGGTGATCTTGGCCTGACAAGCGCCCCATGAGCTATCGAAACCGACCCATCCCTTACTGTTGTCATCCCGGAAAGCGCGCAGCGCTTGTCCGGGACCCAGGGGAGCCGCAACCACCTTTGCCCAGTCATCTGGGTCCCGGACAGCCTCTGCGAGGCTTCCGGGATGACAACAATTGTAGCGCTCTACAGCCCCGCGATCCGTCCGATCGCCTCGATGTCCAGCGAGCGCTCCAGCACTGCGGCAATCTCATCCAGCGCCGAGTCCACCTGGGTGGCATGATCGCCCGGCAAGGCCGCGACGCCCAAGGGCGCCAGCAAAGCCGCCCGGGCCTCGCCGCGCTCGAACAGGCCGTGGACATAGGCCCCGGCCACGCGGCCGTCGGCCGAGACCGCGCCGTCGGCCGCGCCGCCGTCGAAGGCCAGCATCGGCCGCGCCGCGCCCGGACCGGTCGTGCGGCCGATGTGCATCTCGTAGCCGGAGAACGGCGCGTCGGTCCCGATCAGACGACCGCACGTGGCCCGCAGCACCTTGTCGCCCAGCAAGACGGTCTCGACGTCCAGCAAGCCCAGGCCCGGCGCGGAACCCGGCGCGCCCTCGATCCCCTCGGGATCCGACACCGCCCGCCCCAGCATCTGATAGCCGCCGCAGACCCCCAGCACCCGGCCGCCGCGCCGGACATGGGCCAGGATGTCGATGTCCCAGCCCTGGGCGCGCAGGAAGGCCAGGTCCGCCAGGGTGGCCTTGGTGCCGGGCAGGATCACCAGGTCGGCGTCGCCGGGCACGGGCGTGCCGGGCGGCAGAAAGGAAAAGTCGATGCCGGGATCGGCCCGCAGCGGGTCGAACTCGTCGAAATTGGCGATCCGCGACAGCATCGGCACGACGATCTTGGCCCGCCGTCCGCCGCCCTCGTGAACCGGCCGCTCCAACGCCACCGCGTCCTCGGCGGGCAGGGCGCGGGCCGGGGCCAGCCACGGCGCCATGCCCAGGTCCGGCCAGCCGGTGCGCGAGACGATCTCCCGCCGGCCGTCGTCGAACAGCGAGGGATCGCCGCGGAACTTGTTGATGATGAAGCCCTTGATGCGGTCGCGGTCGGCCGCGTCCAGCACCAGATGCGCGCCGGCCAGGGCCGCGATCACATGCCCCCGGTCGATATCGCCGATCAGGGCCACCGGCACGTCGGCGGCGTGGGCGAAGCCCATATTGGCGATATCGCCCTTGCGAAGATTGGTCTCGGCCGGACTGCCCGCGCCCTCGACCAGCACCAGGTCGGCCTCGGCGGCCAGCAGGCGATAGCTCTCGACCGTGGTGGCCAGCAGGTTGGGCTTCAGCCCCTGGAAGTCGCGGGCCTTGTAGTTGCCGACCACCTTGCCGCGCACCACCACCTGGGCGCCGACATCGCTCTGGGGCTTCAGCAGCACGGGGTTCATGTGGACCGTCGGCGGCGTGCGGCAGGCGATCGCCTGCAGGGCCTGGGCCCGGCCGATCTCGCCGCCATCTTCGGTAACCGCCGCGTTATTGGACATGTTCTGCGGCTTTAACGGCCGCACGATCAGCCCCCGATTGGCGAACAGCCGGCACAGCCCGGCCACAAGCGTGGACTTGCCGACATCGGAGCCGCAGCCCTGGATCATCAATGAGGCCATGGTCCGCGCCTACAGGGCCGGCCGGTGATGCGCAAGGCCGCTGGCGCAAGGGCCTTGCGCGCTCTATATCCCCGGTCACATGACCATCGATCACGACTCCCGCCTCCGGCGGCTGAAGTTCCGGGCCTGGCATCGCGGATTTCGGGAAGCGGACCTCATTCTGGGGCCGTTCGCGGACACCCATGGGCCGAACCTGACGCCCGAGCAGCTCGACACCTTTGAAACCCTGATGGAGGAGTCGGATCGCGAGATCTACGCCTGGATCGTCGGACAGGAGGCCACGCCGGCCAAGTTCGACACCGACGTCCTGACCCTGATCAAGACCTTCCGCTACGAGGCGCACGCGGTGCGGCCGATCGGGGACGGGGCCTAGCTCCCTTCATCCGCTCATCCGGGGTTTTTGAAGGCAACGGCATTCACGCCGGCGGCGTTGTCGCTGGCTCAGCATTCGAAGAGTTGCATGGCCTACGACGCCAAACAGATCGCCAAGGCCGCCGGGGGCCTGACCCTCGCGGGAGCCCCAGAGGGCTTCGACGCCCTGGTCATGGCCGACATCGCCCGGGCGCGCGGCGGCCTGACCGCCTTCGTGGCCCGCGACACCGCCCGGGCCAGCGCCTTCATCGACGCCCTGAAGTTCTTCGCCCCCGAGATCGAGGCCGTGCTGTTCCCGTCGTGGGATTGCCTGCCCTATGACCGCATCGGCCCGTCGGCCGGCGTCGCCGCCACGCGGATGGCCACCCTGCACCGCCTGGCCCAGGGCCTGGGCAAGGACAAGCCGGCCATCCTGGTCACCGCCGCGCCGGCCCTGTTGCAGCGGGTGCCGGAGAAGACCGTCCTGCAGCGCGCCAGCTACGGCGCCAAGGTCGGCAATGTCGTCGATGTGGCCGATCTCGAGCGCTATTTCGCCATCAATGGCTATGTCCGCGCCTCCACCGTGTCGGAGCGCGGCGAGTTCGCGATCCGCGGCGGCGTCATCGATGTCTATCCGCCAGCCGCCGAGGAGCCGGTGCGGCTGGACCTGTTCGGCGACACGCTGGAGAGCATCCGGGCCTTCGACCCCGAGACCCAGCGCTCGACCAAGCAGCTGAAGGCCATCGAACTGATGCCGGTCAGCGAGGCCCTGCTCGACAAGGAGGGCATTTCGCGGTTCCGGGCCGGCTATATCCGCGAGTTCGGCGCGCCGGGCGATGACGCCCTGTACGCCACGGTCAGCGAAGGCGGTCGCCGCGCAGGGCTCGAACACTGGCTGCCGCTGTTCTATGAGCGGATGGCGACCCTGTTCGACTATCTGCCCGACGGCGCCTTGATCGGCGTCGACCACCAGGTCACCGAGAGCCGCGACGAACGGCTGGCGATGATCGCCGACGCCTATGACGCCCGCGCCTCGGCCGACCGCAAATCGGCCTACCGCCCGCTGAAGCCCGACGCCCTTTACCTGACCGCCGCCGAGTGGGACCGGGCGATCGACGACCGCGCCAACCGCAAGTTCACGCCGTTCCATCCGCAGGGGCTCGACGTCGTCGACATGGGCGCCAAGCTGGGGCGCACCTTCGCCGCCGAGCGCGCCCAGGACAGCGTCAACCTGTTCCAAGCCACCGCCGATCACGCGACCGCCAAGGCCGGGGAGGGCAAGCGCGTCCTGTTCGCCTCGTGGTCCGAGGGTTCGTCCGAGCGCCTGGGCATGATGCTGGCCGACCACGGCCTCAAGAAGATCAACTTCGCCGGCTACTGGCAGGCCGCCAAGGCCGCCGATCCCAAGACCCCGCAGCGCGTGGTCCTGCCGCTGGACAACGGCTTCGAGACCGAGAACCTGGTCGTCATTTCCGAGACCGACATCCTCGGCGACCGACTGGCCCGGCCGCGCAAGAAGCGCCGCGCCGCCAACTTCCTGGCCGAGGCCAGCGCCCTGACCCCGGGTGATCTGGTCGTCCACATCGACCACGGCATCGGCCGCTACGAGGGCCTCAAGACCCTCGACGTCCAGGGCGCGCCGCACGACTGCCTGGACCTGCTGTATGGCGGTGAGAGCAAGCTGTACCTGCCGGTCGAGAACATCGACCTTTTGACCCGCTACGGGGCCGACGGCGAGAACGTCCAGCTGGACAAGCTGGGCGGCGCGGCCTGGCAGGGGCGCAAGGCCAAGGCCAAGGAACGCCTGCGGGTCATGGCCGAGGGCCTGATCCAGATCGCCGCCGCCCGCCAGCTGAAGTCGGTGGAAGAGACCGACCCGCCGCACGGCGTGTTCGACGAGTTCTGCGCCCGCTTCCCCTACGAGGAGACAGACGACCAGCTGTCGGCCATCGCCGACGTTCTGGAAGACCTGGGCTCGGGCAAGCCCATGGATCGCCTGATCTGCGGCGACGTGGGCTTCGGCAAGACGGAAGTGGCCCTGCGCGCGGCCTTCGTCGTGGCCATGAGCGGCAAGCAGGTGGCCATCGTCTGCCCGACCACGCTGCTGGCCCGCCAGCACTACAAGACCTTCAAGGACCGCTTCCAGGGCTGGCCGGTCAAGATCACCCGCCTGTCGCGCCTGGTCACCGGCAAGGAGGCCGCCGAGACCCGCGAGGGCCTGGCCAACGGCCAGCTGGAGATCGTGGTCGGCACCCACGCCATCCTGTCCAAGCAGGTGTCGTTCAAGGACCTGGGCCTGGTCATCGTCGACGAGGAGCAGCACTTCGGGGTCAAGCACAAGGAGAAGCTGAAAGAGCTTCGCGCCGACGTGCACATGCTGACCCTGACCGCCACGCCGATCCCGCGCACCCTGCAGATGGCGCTGTCGGGCATCCGGGAGATGTCGATCATCGCCACCCCGCCGGTCGATCGCCTGGCGGTGCGCACCTATATCAGCCCGTTCGATCCGGTGACCCTGCGCGAGGCCCTGCTGCGCGAGAAGTATCGCGGCGGCCAGGCCTATTACGTGGTGCCGCGCATCAAGGACCTGGAGGAGATCGAGAAGTTCCTCCGCGTCCAGGTGCCGGAGGTCAAGTACGTGGTCGGCCATGGCCAGATGGCCCCGACCCAGCTGGAAGACGTGATGACGGCCTTCTACGAGGGCCAGTACGACGTGCTCCTGGCCACGACCATCGTCGAGAGCGGCCTGGATATCCCCTCGGCCAACACCCTGATCGTCCACCGCGCCGACATGTTCGGCCTGGCCCAGCTCTACCAGATCCGCGGCCGGGTCGGCCGGTCCAAGGCCCGGGCCTACGCCTATCTGACCACGCCCAACGAGAAGACCATCACCCTGTCGGCCGAAAAGCGGCTGAAGGTGCTGCAATCGCTCGACAGCCTGGGCGCCGGCTTCCAGCTGGCCAGCCACGATCTGGACCAGCGCGGCGGCGGCAACCTGCTGGGCGACGAGCAGAGCGGCCACATCAAGGAAATCGGCGTCGAGCTCTATCAGCAGATGCTGGAGGACGCCGTCGCCGAGCTACGCACGCGCCAGGGCGCCGAGGCCCTGCTGGAGGACCGTGGATGGTCGCCGCAGATCAACACCGGCGCCGCCGTGATGATCCCCGACGAGTACGTGCCCGATCTGAACGTGCGCCTGTCGCTCTATCGCCGCCTATCGGAAGCCGAGAAGGCCGCCGACCGCGAAGCCCTGGCCGCCGAGCTGATCGACCGCTTCGGTCCGCTGCCGCCCGAAACCGACAGCCTGCTGAAGGTGGTCGCCATCAAGGGCATGTGCCGCGAGGCCAACGTCGCCAAGATCGACGTCGGCCCCAAGGGCGCGGTCGCCAGCTTCCGCAATGACCTCTACGCCAACCCGCTGGCCCTGATGCAGTTCGTGGCCAAGAACAACATCGTCTGGAAGGTGCGTCCCGACCAGAAGGTGGTGATCAAGGGCGAGTGGGACACCCCGGCCCAACGGTTGGACGCGGCGGAGAAGATCTTGGCGCAGTTGGTCAAGCTGGCGAAGGTTTAGAACCACGGCGCGGTCGCCGCTCAGGTGACCGCGTCCAGATCCCGCCAGCCGACGACGCGCGGATTTGCCAGAGTCATGGAAACCTCGAGAGGAGCTTTCCGATGGCCACCGTCGTCAAACAAGTCAGCATCGCCGTCCCCGTCGAACAGGCCTGGGAGGCCGTGCGCGATTGGGGTGCGGTGCACCAGAGGCTTTGCCCCGGGGTGTTGACCGACACCGTGGTCGAGGGCGAGGCGCGGATCGTGACCTTCGCCAACGGCCTGGTCGCCAAGGAGCTGATCGTGGCGGTTGATGACACCGCCCGTCGCCTGGTCTGGGCCGTGGTCGGCACCCAGCTGCTGGCCCACCACAACGCCGGCATGCAGGTGCTGGCCGAAGGGCAGGGCTGCCGTATCGTCTGGACCGCCGACCTGCTGCCGCACGCGGCCGCGCCTCAGGTGGCGAGCCTGATGGAGCTGGGCTGCGCGGCGATGAAGGCGACGCTGGAAGGGTGAGCGGATGCGATTGGGGACGCACGCATGCGTGCGTCCCTGTCAATTGACGTCGATGCTCGGCGGATAGCGAATTAAGTTAAGAGAATTCAACGCTCTAAATTATTTCAACCTAACTTATCCTCCCCCCTTCGGACCGACCGCATACTGCTTGCACCTGAAAGCACGGGAAGGGCGCACGTACGGCGACCGTTGCGGCTCTCAGGGGTGGTCGAGCGGGAAGCGCTCGTCGGTGGTCTTGAGTGACGCCTTCGCGATGGTCCTGGGCAGGTTCCTTGCAACACAGGACGAAACCCAGGCGGTGAAGGATCGGCGGACGCGAAAGATGCGGGCTGAAATCGCCCGCATGGTCCAGGACGCGCCAACGTCCTGCC
>FTJN01000687.1_pt4 | contig 13402 bp, 11 predicted proteins | sample 1658361 | NCBI WGS metagenome assembly FTJN01 (sample SAMEA3914819, study PRJEB12502) | metagenome | biome: forest; material: soil | place: Canada | collected 2010-06-26 | depth 0.3 m | reverse complement strand
CACCATTCCCAAGGCGAGTTGTTCCACTCCGGCTCGAATTTGCAGTAGGCCCTCGCCATCTCGCTCCCACGTCGCACTTGGGAACACTCTTTGTCGGCGAAGTTGTGCTTTTGCGGTGTCAACTTTTGAGGTCCACCCGATCAAACTGTCTTTAAAGCAGCCGAAGAGATGGCGAAGCCATCACAGCCACAGCAGCCGGGGGTTGAGCGCGTCCGCGCGATACCCCCGGAAAAGCAAAACAGCAATCCGATCCCAGAGGGATCGCAGCACGTCGGCTGCGGAGGAGTGCGCCTTCTCTTGGGCTACCGTAGCTGCGATCCTTTTAGGATCGTCCATTCGTGGAAGGGAACCGGGGGTGTCGCGCGTTGCGCGCTAACCCCCGGCTGCTGTGGCTGTGATGGCTTCGCCATCTTGGCGTCTGTAAGATCCAGAGAGGCTTTGTTCCCAATAACTACTCCAAACGGCCTCACCTGCTTGAGCCTTCGGCCAACCAATGCAGAACCCCTTTTTGGGCGTGCAACCGGTTTTCCGCCTGGTCGAAGATATCCTGGGCGCGTTCCTCGAGGATCGCTTCGCTGATTTCCTGGTCGCGATAGGCGGGAAGGCAATGCAGCACCAAGGCATGTTTCTTGGCCAAAGCCACGAGATCGTGATTGATCTGGAAGCCCGAGAACGCTGCTGCGCGCTCGGCCTTTTCGGCTTCCATGCCCATGGAGACCCAGACATCGGTGTAGAGCACGTCCGCATCTTGGGCGGCTTCGCGGACGTCGCTGGTGAGGGTGACGTAGGGGTTGGTGATCGCACTCTGGTAGCCGGCAGGGGCCGCCAAGGTGAGATTGAATTTCAGAATTTCGGCGGCGTAGACCCAGGAGCGGGCCACATTGCAGGCGCAGTCACCGATGAATGCGATTTTTCGTCCCGCGATCGGGCCCAGCTTCTCCTCGATGGTCTGGATGTCGGCCAAAATCTGGCAGGGATGCTCGTCGTCAGTCAGGGCGTTGACCGTGGGGATCTTCGAGTAGCTGGCAAAATCTTCCACATCGCTTTGCGCAAAGGTGCGGATGATTGCCCCGTGGACCATGCGGCCCAGGACCCGGGCGGTGTCCTTGATCGGTTCGCCGCGACCGAGCTGGAGATCGTTGCCGTTCAGGAAAAGCGCGTTGCCGCCCAGTTCCCGGATGGCCACTTCAAAGGAAACACGGGTGCGGGTAGAGGACTTCGTAAAAATGAGAGCCCAGGTCTGCCCGGCGAGGGGACGCCACGGGATCGTGTTGCGCTCCGCCTTGTACTTGGCGGCCAGCGTGAGGATCTCGCGGACGGTTTTTTCTTCGGCGCCTTGGAGGCCCAGGAAGTGGCGGATGGGTTCGCTCATGGCAGTTACCGGTGGGATGCGGCTATTTCCGTGCCAATACCGGCATCGGTGAAAAGCTCCAGCAGCAAGGCATGGGGCTGCTTGCCGTCGAGGAAATGGACTTTCGCCACGCCACTGGCCAGGGCCTCCAGCGCGGAATCGACCTTGGGGATCATGCCGCCTTCGATGATGCCCTGGTGCTTGAGCTGCTGGATCTGTGCCGGGGTCAGCGTGGAGATAAGCGAGTTTTCGTCGCGGGGATCGCGTCGGACGCCGTTGACGTCCGAAAGGTAGATGATCTTGTGGGCCTTGACCGCTTGGGCGATTTTGGCCGCCGCGATGTCGGCATTGATGTTGTAGGGCTGTCCATCGAGACCGAGCGCGAGGGGCGAAATGATCGGCGTGATTTCCTGCTCGATCAGCCGGAACACGGGCTCAACGTTGACGGCGGTGATGTCGCCGACGAAACCGAGATCGATTTTGTTCCCATGCAGGTCCACATGCGGAGCGGTCTTCACCGCCGTGAGCACCTCCTTGCCGGAAAGCACCTGCGCCTTGCCGCCCAGTTCGATGACCTTGGAGGCGAGCGATGGCCCGATGACTTCATTCAACACGCGATCGATGATCTTGATGGCGGCCGCGTCGGTGACCCGCAGGCCGTCGACGAACTTGGCCTGAAGGTTCTCCTGGCGCATCGCGGAGGTGATCGCCTTGCCGCCGCCATGGACGACCACCGGGTTGATCCCGACGGCTTCCAGGAAGACGACATCGTGCAGGACGCTTTCGACGAGGTCTGGATTTTCCATGGCGGCGCCGCCGTACTTGATGACGACGGTGCGGCCACGAAATTGTTGAAAGTAGGGGAGCGCTTCCAGGAGCGCATCGGCCTTGCTGCTTCTCATAAATTTATTCGCCCTTGTTGATGCGGACGTATTCCTCCGTCAGGTCGGTGGTCAGAATGCTGTATTCGCCTTCGCCCGAGTGGAGGTGGATGGTGATGGTGAAGACCGGCTTTGAGGCGATCTTCTGGAGCTTCTTGATGGGCGTGTTGCTCGGTTGCCCGTTCACGACAGCGGAGAGGCCGTCGTAAAAAATCTCGATCATTTCTTCGCGAATCCGTGCGCCGCTATAGCCGAGCGCCGCCATGATCCGCCCCCAATTGGGATCGCCGCCGGTCCAGGAGGTCTTCACGAGTTCCGACTTGCAGACGGCCAGCGCGGCCAGTCGGGCATCTTTAACCGTAGGGGCGCCCTTGACCACGACATCCACCACGTGGGTGATGCCTTCGCCGTCCTCGACGATCAACCGTGCCAGCTTGCGCATGACGTGGGTGAGCTGCTTCTTGAAGAGCTCGAACTGGGGGTGATAGCTTTTGAGCAGGTTGGTCTCGGAAAGACCATTGGCCAGCACGATGACGGTGTCGTTCGTGGAAGTGTCGCCATCGACGGAAATGCGATTGAAAGAGTTCTCCACCGCTTCGTCCACGCAGCTTTGGAGCGTGGCTTTATCGATGCACGCGTCTGTAGTCACGAAGCAAAGCATCGTGGCCATGTTGGGATGGATCATCCCCGCGCCCTTCGCCATGCCGCCGATGGTCACTTTCTTGCCATCGACTTTGAAGCTGGTGGCGTATTCCTTGCGACGCGTGTCGCTCGTCATGATCGCCTTGGCGGCTTCTTCGCCGCCCGCGAGATCGAGCTTCTCGGCGGCCTTCTCGATGCCCTTCTTGACTTGGGGCATCGGCAGCCGAGTCCCGATCCGTCCGGTGGAGCAGACGAGCCATTCGGCGGGCTTGGTATTAAATTCCTTGGCCACGTGGGCGACCATGGCCTTGGCGTCCGCGATCCCGCCCACCCCGGTGCACGCATTTGCGCATCCGGCATTAATTACAACACCCCGGATCTTGCCCTTGCGGACGTTCCGCATGGAGAGCTTGACCGGAGCAGCTTTGACCAAGTTGGTCGTAAAGGTGGCGGCGGCTTCGGCCGCTACATCGGAGACGATGAGCGCGAGGTCCTTTTCGTCATCCGGCTTGATGCCGCTGGCGATGCCGGCGGCCCGGAAACCTTGTGCGGAGGTGACACCTCCTCCTTTGATCGTTTTGGCTTCCATGGGGGTTAATCGAGGCCGAGCTGTTCGTCCAAACCGCAGGCCAGATTGGCCGCCTGAATGGCTTGAGAAGCATTACCTTTGCCAAGGTTATCGATGGATGAAAATAACAGCACCCGATTGGTTCGGGCATCGACCCGGACGGCAATCTGGATGCGGTTGGAATGGGAAACCTGCCGCGATTCGGGCAAGCCGGTCTTGAGCAGTTCCACAAAGGGTTCGTCCCCGTAAGCCTGCTCCAGCAAGGCAAAAAGCTCCGCCTCGGTCTGGGGCCGGGTCAGCTTGCCCGCGATGCTGGAAAGCATGCCGCGATGAATGGGGATGAGGTGAGGGACGAAGGTCACGGTCGTTTTCTGGCTGGCGGCCAGCGAAAGCTCCTGCTCGATCTCGCCGATATGCCGGTGCTTGGGCACGCCATAGGCATACATATTGTCGTTCACCTCGCCGAAAAGCAAACGAACTTCGAGTTTACGACCCGCACCGGAAGCGCCCGAGAGGGAGCTGATTACAATCGAATCGAGCTCGATCAATCCTGCCTTGAGGAACGGAGCCAGGGGCAGAATGATGCTGGTGGGGAAGCAACCGGGCGCGGCGATGAGCTTGGCCGACTTCAGCCGGTCGCGATGGATTTCCGGAATGCCGTAGACCGCCTCGGGAAGAAGCTGCGGGGCCGGATGCTCGTGATCGTAGAATTCCTTGTAGATCGCAGGATCGGTCGTGCGGAAATCGGCACTGAGATCGACCACGATTTTACCGGCAGCGCGAAGAGCCACGGCGTATGGCGCGGCGGTACCGTGGGGGACGGCGAGAAAGAAAAGGTCCGCCTTTTCAGCGAGGGAAGCATCGGCAGCGCTATCGATGAAGGTGAGCGCGCCGAGGGCTTTCGGCAGACCGGAGACGGATTTGGAGAGCGGCTCTCCCGCATTCTGGCGGGAGGTAACGACGGCGAGCTTGAAAGCCGGATGCCGGGCGAGGTAACGAAGAAGTTCCTGCCCGGAATAACCAGTAGCGCCAATGACCGCAGTGCGGACAGTATGCAACGGGTGCCTTTCTCCACCGGTTCCGGCGGGAGCAGGAACCGACAGGCTATTAGCGTTTGGAGAACTGGAAACGCTTGCGGGCGCCGGGCTGGCCGGGCTTTTTGCGTTCCTTTTGACGGGGATCACGGCGAAGAAGGCCCGGCTTCTTCAGCGTGGTCCGGAGAAGGGGATCCACCTGGATCAAAGCGCGGGCAAAGGCGAGGCTCAAAGCGCCGGCCTGGCCAACGAGGCCGCCACCATGCGTCTTGATCTTGCCGTCGAACTTCTTGAGGGAATCAACGAGCTGGAGCGGCATCAAAGCGCGCGTCTTTTGCTCGGGAGTCGTGAAATAGTCCTCGAAATCGCGACCGTTGACTTCGAATTTGCCAACGCCGGGGACGAGTTGAAGACGGGCAACAGCCGTCTTGCGGCGGCCAGTGGCGACAGTAACATTAGTAGCAGGGGTAACCATGACAGTAGATCCTTATTTGAGCGAGAGAGCGGCGGGGGCCTGGGCTTCATGCGGATGCTCGGCACCCTTGTAAACATGGAGCTTGCGGAAAATCTGACGACCGAGGCGATTGTGGGGAATCATGCCCTTGATCGCGCTTTCGAGAATCAATTCAGGATGACGACCGCGGCGGGATTTGGCCGTTTCGGAGTGGTGGCCACCGACGAACCCGGAGAAGCTCATATACTCCTTCTGGATTTCCTTTTTGCCGGTAAAGACAGCCTTCTCGGCGTTAATGACAATGACATGATCGCCGGTATCGACGTGGTTGGTAAAAATGGCCTTGTGTTTTCCGCGGAGCAGGACGGCGGCTTTTTCAGCCACACGACCGACAACCTGGTTGTCGGCATCAATCACATACCACTTACGTTCGACTTGTTCGGCCTTGGCGCTAAAAGTTTTCATCGGGAGTCGGGAATTAAGCCATGGTGGGGGAGCTCTGTCAAAAGATTTTGTTTTTATTTTCAAATGCAGGGGTTGTCTGGCCGCCTCAAATGCCCCTTTTTCGTGTGGTTCGTGTGTTTCGTGGTCAAAATCAGGTTAACCACGAAACACACGAAAAGCACGAAATGGGGAAGGGTGAGCCGATTTAAATCCTCTGGCGGAAAGATGGGGCCCCATTACGATGGTAGGAAGGAATCTCTCTATGCAAATAGGTATCGACAGTTTCATCGCCACGCTCGCCGACCCCGTGACCGGGGCGCTTTACGATCCCGTGGAGCGTCTGAAAAATCTGCTGGAGGAGGTTGAGATGGCCGACGTGGTGGGCCTCGATGTCTTCGGCATCGGCGAGCACCACCGCGAGGAGTTCCTCGATTCCGCCCCCGTCGTTATTCTCGCCGCCGCTGCCGCCCGGACGAAGCGCATCCGCCTCGCCAGCGCCGTCACCGTCCTCAGCGCGGCTGATCCGGTGCGCATCTTTCAGGAATTCGCCACCCTCGATTTGCTTTCGCAGGGCCGGGCGGAAATTGTGGCGGGCAGGGGATCCTTCACGGAGGCGTACCCGCTCTTCGGTCTCGATCTCCGCGATTACGATTCACTCTTCACGGAGAAGCTCGATCTCCTGCTCAAAATCCGGGAGAACCTCCGCGTGCATTGGTCTGGCCGGCATCGTGCCCCTCTTACCGGGCAGGCTGTCTACCCACGCCCGCTGCAAACGCCGCTCCCGGTCTGGATTGGTGTCGGTGGGACGCCTGCCTCCTTCACCCGCGCGGGAACATTGGGATTGCCCCTGATGGTCGCCATCATCGGCGGCGAGCCTCACCGGTTCCGTCCCTTGGTGGAGCGATATCGCGAAGCGGGACGCCGGGCCGGTCATGCCTCCGAAAAGCTGAAGGTCGGGATTCACGCCCTCGGCTATGTCGCCGAGACCGATGCGCAGGCAGCGGACGATTACTTCCCCGGCTACGCCCGGATGTTCACCGAGATCGGTATCGAGAGAGGCTGGCCGCCGGTCACGCGCGACCATTTCGATGCCCTGCTTGGCCCTACCGGCGCGCTCCTTGTCGGCAACCCCCGCACGGTGGCGGAGAAGATCCGGCACATCCACGAATCGCTCGGCGGCATCGACCGGATCAACCTCCAGATGAGCCCCGGCACGCTCCCCCACGCCACGGCCCTGCGGGGGATCGAGTTGCTGGGAAAAGAGGTCATTCCCCTGCTGCGCCAACGAGGCCTTTGATGCTTCCTTGATCCCAAGCGAAGCTTGGGAACGAGAACGGAAAGGGGTATTACTTCGGGCCCGTGACCAAAAACCGGATGCTCACCGTCTTGGCGGGCGCGTAGTCCGCGTTGCCATTCTGATTGGCCACGAGCAGGACGTTGCCTGTCCCGGTCAGGGTGATGGTATTGCCGGAGATCGTCGCCGGGCCCGCCTTCACGGCCACGGTTACCGGCAGGCCGGAGTTGGCGACGGGCAGCGGAATCGTGAAAGGCGCGGAGGGATAGAACTTGGTCGGGATGGCGGCGAATGGCGAGATCGTTTGCGTCAGGCGCGGGACGATCACCACCTGCACCGCCTCGGCTCCCTGCCACTCGATATTGCCACGATTGTAGGCAATGATCCGCACCGCGCCTCCGCCGGTGAAGGCGATCTGATTGCCGTTGAGCGTGGCCGGACCACCCAGCACGCGATAGGTGATGGGGAGTCCGCTGTTATCCGTAGCGTGGAGCGTCACCGTCTGGCCGATCACTACCGGACCCACAGGGGGAAAGGTGATGGTCTGCGGTTTGGGCGGCGTGACCGCATAGACGGCATAAGGGGACTCGGTGATGCCGTAAAGGCGGCCATCCGGGCCCTCGCACAGGCTGGAGGCGGGGTACTCCAACCCGATCGTGTAGGAAAACGACGCCAACGAGGTGAGATACCCGGCAGGCGTCATCTCAAATACCGTCCCGCCAGCCGATTGCAACGTCCCGCCAAACCGGGTCGTGCCGTAGAAATTGCCATCCTTGCCCAAAAGCAGCCCCGCTTGGGGTCGGTCTCCATTGCTCCCCTTGAACGAGATCAGGGTTTTGAAGACACCGTTCGGCATCACCTTGAAGATGGTGCCCTGATCCGTGGTGCCGCCCCGCGAGGTGGTGCCGTAGAGGCCGCCTTCCGGGGCCTCGACCACGCCGGAAAGCGGGTACTTCCCGTTCGCCCCGGTAAAGTTGACCAGAATCGTCTTCACCCCGCCAGGCGTCACCTTGAAGACCGTGCCGCCAGCGGAACTCTCGCTCGGGAGGATCTTGGTGGTGCCATAAAAATTACCGTCCCGACCCTCGATCAGGTTCCCGTTGGGGTAGCCTTCCACGGTGGGTTCAAACTTGGCGAGCCGGGTCAGCTTTCCCGCCGGAGTCAGCTTGAAAACGATGCCGTAACCCGGCGCCTCGGGCATGAAGACGGAAGCTTCCTTGAAGGTCGTCCCGTAGAAATTGACGTCCTTTCCCAGCATCAGCCCGGAGGGATTTGCGCCATCGGTACCGTGAAAGCTGAAGATCGTCGTGATCAAGCCGTCAGGGGTCACCCGGTAGACGCTGCCAAGATTGGCTTCGCCGCCATAGGCCGTCACGCCATAGAAATTATCGTCCGGTCCGCGAAGGACACCCCGCTGCGGTTCCCGGCCATTGTAACCGGTGAAGGAGGAGAGGGTGGTGAAGACGCCGCTGGGCGTCATGCGGAAGAAGGTCCCGTTGTTGGAGGCCCCGCCCGCCACCGTCGTGCCGTAAAAATTGCCGTCCGCGCCCTGGACAAGCGGGGCTTGGGAGGTCTGCAGGTCGCCCTCGGGGCTGCCGAAACTGACGAGTGGGACCAGCTTGCTGTTGGTCACCTTGTAGAGCGTCCCCCAGTCGGAAAAGCCGCCAGAGTAGGTCGATCCGTAGAAGCTTCCATCCGTCGCCAACACCAAGCCTCCATTGGGATCGTATCCGTTCTTCCCGGTGAAATGGGTTACGACTTTGAAGTTCCCGGAACGGCTGATTTTATAAACGACCCCGCCGTTAGTCGAGCCCCCGACGATGGCGGTGCCGTACATATAGCCGTCTGGCCCCTCGACCAAGCGCGTGCGGGGATAGATACCGTCGGAGCCATCGAAAGCATGCAGGGTGGTCAGGACGCCCTTCGGGGTAATCTTGAAGACAGTGCCATACCCTTCGTTATAGGGCCGGTCGATGAAGGGGTCGTACCTCGGCCCGCCGATATCGGTCGTGCCGTAAAAATTGCCATCGCTGCCGAGGATGAGGGCGTTGGGGTAGTAGCCGTTTTTCCCGGTGAAGGTCACCAAGGTCGTCTCGACTCCTGCGGGAGTCGTCTTGATGATCGAGCCTCCATCCCCCGGATTCTTCACCCCATAATAATTACCATCCGGCCCCAGGACCTGGCCGGGGAAGAAGCCCGGGAAGCTGGTGGCAATCGTCAGGACACCGGCGGCGGTCAACTTGAACTGCCCGCCCTTGCCCACGTCAGCGCAGAGGCCATAGAAGGTGCCGTCGGCGGCCTGCGTCAGACCGGAGGGCTCATCGCCCAGGCTTTGGGTGAAAACGGCCAGGACCGACAGAACGCCAGCCGGGGTCATCTTGAAGACCACGCCGTTATTTTGGGAGCTGCCGCCACCGAAAGTCGTTCCGTAAAAATTGCCGTCCTGCCCTTCAATCAAGGACGAGGGCAAAGTGCCATTGTCGCGATTGAACGAGGCCAGCAGGGTCACGTTTCCGGCCGGGGTCATCTTGAAGACCGTGCCCGCGCTGTAAACTCCCCCGATGGAGGTGGTACCGTACAAGTTGCCGTCGCTGCCCTGCAGCATGGGGATCTCGGGAAAGCGCCCGCCGGTACTGGTGGATATCGTTCCCACCAGCTGGGGATTGGCGGCCTGAATGGGGGTGGCCAACATCGTTAAAACAAGAGCCAGAAGGGAAAGAATATGAGCGGAAATTTTCATGGAAGGAAGCAGACGAGAGGTCAAAGGCCGAAGGTGGATTTTTTCTGCAATCGCAATTATTCTATTAGTCTAATGTTCGAATAATAACAAGTTGTATCGCTACGAATGCAGTTTGTGCCATCGCCGTGGTTATTTACAGAGGGTAAGCTCGTTCGCCAGCAGCCCGGAACGGGTTGAATCATTCAGCCCAGCGCATTTTTCCCTCGTTCCCAGACTCTGTCTGGGAACGCACTTGTCCGCGCGACTTTGTCGCCCCGCCCCCAAAAAAATACGCTAGCCACCTGCTGTCTCAGTTCCTCTGCTTGGTCCATGCGAAGCCGCTCTCAAATCAGAAGCCCCGCCCTTTGAAGGTGACCCCTTCTGGATGGGACTGAGCTGAGCGACGGAGTCGCACTGATAATTGCGTTCCCAGACGGAGTCTGGGAACGAGGGAGGTTTCAAGCCAAGCTCTCATCCCTGGATAGCGCCTACACAAAGGCAGATATAAGCAAAAATCTTGCTTATATTGGTTGATTTGAGCGCGAAACCAAGTAGGGTGAGGGCAAGGCCATCGACATGTTATCCTCTTTTTCAGTTCAAAACTTCAGATCTATTTTAAATCTGAAGCTGGATTTCTCTTACGGTGAGGGGAAGGCACCCAACGGCTATCAAAAGCAAGAACTGCTACCTTTTATCGAGGCGGGTTCCGATCGACGTCTTGTTCCTTGCATGGCTTTCTTTGGGGCCAATGCCTCTGGTAAAACGAACCTTTTGAAAGCCTTTCACGTGCTGCGAAAGCTAGTCCTCGGCGACTCCAGACTATCGTCAGATCTCGACGCCTTGGCCGTTCTCTTTGAACCGAATCGGCTGAACCCCAAGTTCAGCGAAACGACCTTCGCACTCGAATTCCTTTTGGATGGTGATTGCTTCACCTATCGTCTGAGTTACTCCGCATCGGCCATCAAGGAAGAAGCACTGTTGAAAAACGGGGAGGCAATCTTTACCATTCTGAACCTGGAGCCCGAGTTTGCTCCGAAAATCCTCTCCGCATCATATTCAAAGAAGAAGCTTTCCGAAATCCTCCATGTGGAGTGTTCCGATGGCCAGGGGCGGCAGACCAAATCATTTTTGCGATGCATTGGTCGGGCCTATCCGGGGCTCCATTCCGATCTGAAAAAGGCTTTTGATTTTTTTAAGGATAAACTGAAAATTACTTTATCATTAGGTTCTCTGCGGCTTCCGGACGCATCGATGATTTTAGCCTCTGCGCTGGGTGTCGACAGAGGTGAGGCCTTGCGTAGGATAACCGAGGTGATTCGCCGGTTGGACATCGATATCGAAGCCCTTGACATAAGCCGCCGCGAGCCAGCCTCCAATGGGCCAATGGAATCCCTTTTCTCCGCATACCATTGGGAAATTACCTCCACACATAAGGATATAGCCGGCAATCCGATTCAGTTCGATTTCGCGAATCATGAATCCGCTGGGACCCAGCGCCTTGCGGGTCTGGTCGGTCGGATTCTTAGCATACTTGAGACTGGGGGCGTGTTCCTTGTGGACGAACTGGAGTGTTCCTTGCATCCCTTGCTTATGCGGGAAATCGTGCTGCTGTTCAAAAAGCGTCGCTACAACCCCAAGGGGGCACAACTTATCTTTACGACGCACAACACCGATATTCTTGACGATTCCATTTTGCGCCTTTCGGAAATCGCCTTAGTGCGGAAAAACATCGCCAACGGCACACTTGTACGGCGTTTAGTGGATCTGAAAAAAGAAGGAGAAAGCATCCGTAACGTGACCAACTTCCGCAATCAATATCTTGCAGGCTTCTACTCCGGTGTTCCACATCCGGCGCTTTGATTCTGACTATGCCAAGCATTAGACACCTCATAGTCTGTGAAGGAGAGTCCGAACGGGTCTACTTGCAACATTTGCAGCGCTTTCTGGATGCCCAGCCCGTGGTGGACGGAACGTTCGAGCCCTCTTTGTATTTAATTGGCCCGCAGAGTGCGGTCGCGAAGGGAGGCAGTTTCGGAAAGCTGGAGCGCCGCTTTCGGCAGACCAGGAAGATGAATAGGAACGTGTCTATCCGAGTCTGGGCCGACTTCGATCTTTACCATCGCAACGACAATCAATGCGCCAAGCACTATGCGGCCAAGAGTGACGGCATTCCAGATTTTCTTTTTTCGTTTCACAATTTCGAGGATTTCTACGCCTTGCACTGGGACGGAGCATTTCTGGCAGGCTGGATTCACTTCGGCAGTTCGGGCGGTCTCAAACACTTCACGACGCCGCTCCATTCTGATGGTTATCTTCCTGAAATCAAACGGATCTTCCCAGGCTACGGCAAAGGCGCCTTGGCTCCCGATTTCATTAGTTGGGCTTCGTTGAAAAATTTAAAAACCAATCTCAACCTTCAACCGGCTTCCAATCCCCATAACTTGCAAGGCATTCGGAGTTTTGCCGCTTTTCTGATCGACGAAATCGAGCGGGCTTATCCCGGTGCATTGGATGGCGGTCAGCCCCTTGCCCAATAATATGACATTTCCTGAGTGATTCTTCTGCTGCGTAACCTGATTGGACTGCATCACCTAAAAAGATAAGGGCTTTTGGCGGAATAAGAAAAAGCCCCGCTTCCTCGGGGAGGAAGCGGGGCTTTCGGGCCGGCTTAGTGGCGGCGCAGATCCAGCGTGAGCGGGAAGTCGGCGCGGGCAGGGGGCAGGGGAGGCACGAACATCGGCCCCGGCGTGTGGCCGAAGGCGCGGAAGCGGGAGAGGCGGCGCCCCTCGGCTTCGTTGGCGTTGATCGGCATCGTGGTCCAGTTCCGGCCACCAGGGCTGGAGACGTAGTAGACGCACCCGCCAAGCGAGCGCCCGGTCCAGCTGTCGATGATATCAAAGGTCAGCGGGGCATCCACCCCAATGGTCGGGTGCAGCGCTTCAGGTGGCTGCCAGGCGCGATAGCGGACGCCGGCGACGAACTCGCCCGGCGTGCCTGTCGGGTGGATCGGCACGCGGCGACCGTTACAGGTGATGACGTGACGGCCCTCAATGGCGTTCTCGACCTTGACCTGGAGCTTCTCCACGGAGGAATCGACATAGCGGACGGTACCGCCCGCCGTGCCTTCCTCGCCGAGGACGTGCCAGGGCTCCAACGCGCTGCGGAGCTCGAGGTTGACGCCGTCGTAAGAGACTTCGCCCTGAACGGGGAAGCGGAACTCGACGTGCGGGGCGAACCACTCCGGCTTGAAGTCGAAGCCCGCGACCTTGAAATCATTGATGACGTCGTTGAAGTCCTGGGCGCAGTAGTGGGGGAGCAGGAACCGGTCATGCAACTGGGTGCCCCAGTGGACGGGGCGGCCCTTGTAGGGCTTGTCCCAGAAGCGGGACACCGAGGCGCGCATGAGGAGCTGCTGGGTGAGGCTCATCCGGGCATGCGGAGGCATCTCGTAGCTGCGCAGTTCGAGCAGACCGAGGCGACCGGCCGCGCCATCCGGGGAGAAGAGCTTGTCGATGCAGAACTCGGCCCGGTGGGTGTTGCCGGAGACGTCGGTCAGGATGTTGCGGAAGATGCGGTCGACCAGCCACGGGGGGATGTGGCCGAACTCCGGCACCTGGCTGAAAGCGAGGTCGAGCTCGTAGAGGGCATCGTTGCGGGCCTCGTCGATACGCGGCATCTGGCTGGTCGGGCCCAGGAACATGCCGGAGAAGAGGTAGGAGAGCGACGGATGGTTCTGCCAGTAGCCGAGCATGCTCCGGAGAAGATCCGGACGCCGCAGGATTGGGCTGTCCGCCGGGGTCGCGCCACCGAGGATGAAGTGATTGCCTCCGCCGGTGCCGACATGGCGTCCATCCAGCAGGAACTTCTCCGCGCCGAGATCGCAATGACGCGCTTCCTCGTAGAGAGTTTCGGTGACGTTGACCAGTTCGGGCCAGTTGGCCATCGGCTGGAGATTGACTTCGATGACGCCCGGGTCAGGCGTGACCTTGAGGACCTGAATGCGGTTGTCATTCGG
>FTJN01929927.1_pt1 | contig 13414 bp, 7 predicted proteins | sample 1658361 | NCBI WGS metagenome assembly FTJN01 (sample SAMEA3914819, study PRJEB12502) | metagenome | biome: forest; material: soil | place: Canada | collected 2010-06-26 | depth 0.3 m | reverse complement strand
CAATACGAGCATGGGGAATCTTTCAGGCACGGGTACCATCACCAATACCAGTGGGAGCGCGACGTCCTTCCGCTTCAACGGAACGACGGGTCAGTTTGACGGAAATATTGTGAATGGGACCAGCACCATGGGGGTCTCCAATTCGGGTACGGGAACGCTGACCTTGACCGGTAACAACACTTATACCGGAGGGACGAACCTGGGGGCTGGATCGACGACGATCATCACGCAACTCGCCAATACGGGCGGAAGCAGCGCGCTTGGTTATTGGGGCGGTGTTACCTCCATTGGCATCAATTGGTCTGCCGGGGCCACGCAGGCTACCGCGACCAAACTGATGTACAAGTCGCCAGGGACAAATGCCGGGACCTCGAACCAATTCCTCGTCTTCGGCAACAGTACCGGTGGATACGAGGCCATCGATTCTTCCAGCGTTTCCCCTTTGGCTACCCTGACTCTCACCGGTACGGCGCAAAACCAGGCGGTGACAAACGCGGCGTTGCAGACGATTGTCCTGCAGGGAACCAATACGGGGGCGAATAACTTTCAATCGGTGTGGCTCAATGCGGGTAGCTCAACTGCTCAAGGGCTTGGCTCCATCATCAAAGCCGGCTCCGGAACCTGGCAGCTCTCGGGGGCCAATACCTACGGAGGCGGAACGCTCATCCAGGCAGGCACACTGATGCTGGGAAGCTCCTCTTCGGGAGCGGGAACGACTTCCCCGTTGGGAACCGGAGTTGGGGCGGTCGCCAATCACGTCATGACGTCCACCGCCTTTAACGGTGCCACGGTATCGTCCGGCGCTGTCCTCGATCTGAATGGACAAGCCATTAGTCAGGCCATCGTCCTCAACGGAACGGGTATCTCGTCCGCAGGTGCTTTGATCAACAATAGTGGCACGGCCGCGACGATTTCAGGAGGCGGAGTCACGGGGCTGCAAATCACCTCGGGAGGTTCGGGGTATAGCTCGGTGCCGAGCGTCACGCTTTCCGGCAATGCGACTGCCGTGGCCAGCTTGGGTCTTACGACCGCAAGTTTGACGATCTCCGGTGGTACGGGATACACCGTTGGTTCCGCTATTACCGTCACCGGCGGCGGCGGCTCCGGCTTTCGGGGAACGGTCACTTCCATCGGCGCTGGTGGCTCCATTACGGGTTGGACGGTGACGGCTCCCGGTACGGGCTTCACCGGCGCTCCGACCTCGGTCACCGTGGCCACGGGAACGGGAGCATCGACTTCGATCAATGGGAACAATTTCACTGTCTCCGGCCTGACGGTTACGAGCCAGGGAAGCGGCTACACCTCCGCACCGAGCGTGACCTTCGCGGGTAGCGCCACGGCCTCATCCTATGTTTCCGGCGTTATTCTCGGCTCGAACAGTTCGATCGGCGGTACGGGCAATATCACCATCTCCGGCCTGATCTCGGATAGTGGAAGTAACTATTCCCTGACGAAAGTCGGTGCGAACACGGTGACGCTGGGTTCCGCCAACTCCTACGGCGGAGGCACCATCATTAATGCGGGCACGATCAATTTCTCCGGTGCAGGAACCTTGGGCGGCACCAGCGCTTCGCTGGGAGTTGCCGGCGGCACGCTCAATCTGAGCGCAACCTCCCAGACGGTCGGGGCCGTCAGCCTTTCCGGGGGGACGATCAGCAACGGCACCTTGACGGGAACGTCCTACACGACTTCCAGCGGGACCATCACGGCGAACCTTGCCGGCAGCGGCGTCGGGCTCACGCAAAATGGCGCTGGAACGACGACCCTTTCGGGCAGCAGTACTTACTCCGGCGGTACGTTACTGACCACGGGTACCCTGGTGGCGGGAAGCAGCACGACGACGAGTGCGGGTTCGATTGTAAATGGTCCGTTCGGTACCGGCACGCTGACGCTGGGCACCGGGACGACGCTGGAGGATAATGGAAGCGCGATCACGCTGGCCAATGCCCTCTCCTTGAGCGGCACGATCAACCTGGCGAGCACGGGCAGCGGAAGCCTCATCTTTGACGGACACGCCTTGACCGTGCCGTCCACCGTGACGTTGACCGGCAACACGACGCTCAATGTCACCAATACCACGACGATCGCCGACGACTTCACCAATCCCAGCAATTATTCGCTGGCGAAGGCGGGCGCCGGAACGTTGAACCTGACCGGCACGACGACGAGCACGGCGGGCACGACGATCACTGGCGGCTTGCTCACGATCGCCAGCGGGAACAGCCTGGGCAGCGGCTTGATTAACTTGGCCAACGGAGCAGGATTGGCGTACACTGGCGGCACGGGAACGATGAGCCAAAACATCACGGTGGCCAGTGGCGCGACGGCTACGGTGAGCAACACCGGCACGGCGACACTGACGCTGGCGGGCACGTTGACCAAGGCGGACGCGAACCTGATCCTGAACGCAGGCGGCAACACGATTGATGTGATGGGCCGGATTGTAAGCACGGGAGCGGTCGGACCGTTCGATTCAGATCTGTATGTGACCAATGGCACGGTCATCGCGGACAATTCGAATAACACCTACACCGGTGCGACGCATCTCTACGGCAACGGCACGCTGGTCAACGGTCTCGATGACGCCCTGCCGGCGAGCACCGTCATTGCGCTGGGTAACAGCGGGGGACCTGCAACCGAAAGCGGCGCGTCCTACACCAACACCTATCAGCTCAACGGACATAACCAAACCATTGCCGGTTTGACCACGGCGAACCCGGTCGGGTTCACGGACGTTAACCGCGTCATCGGCGGCAGCGCGACGCTTTCGACGTTGACCATCACCGGCACCGGGACGGGAACTCTGGGTGGGGGCACCCTCGGCGGCGCGGGCACCAACGCCAACAACCTGGCGGTGAAGTTTAATTCGACGAGCCCGATTACTCTCACGGGTGGCAACACCTATAGTGGGGGCACGGAAATCCAGAGCGGCACGCTCATCGCCGCCAATGGCGCGAGCGGTTCGGCGAGCGGCACGGGCAGTCTCCTGGTCGACAGCGGCGCCACCCTGGCCGGTTCCGGAACGATCAACAGCACGAACAATACGATCAACGGCAACGTCACCGTCGGCAGCGGCGGGGCCAACACCACCGACGTGTTGACCATGACGGCGAGCGGAACGACCGTTTTCAGCGGCGCCGCCCTCTCGTTCAACCTGGACGCGGTGAGCACCAACAGCAATGTCCTGGCCTTGGGCAGTACGCCGAACGTCTACTTCGGCAACGGCACGACCACGCTGACGTTGAACATGCTCGGCACCGGGTCTCACGACATCGCCAGCGGAACGGAATACATTCTATTCACGGCCAGCAGCGCAGCGGACTACAAGGATCTGACGTTCAGCGGGGGCAGGATCACCAACTTCAACCTGACGTTGACCGGCTTGGCCAGCAACGGCCAGGCCAATTCGGTCTACTACGGGGATTCCTATCTGATCCTGAACGGGGCCAACATCGAAATCCTGGTGGTGCCCGAGCCCGGAACCTGGGCCCTCATGCTGGGAGGGCTCGTCCTTCTCGTCTCGATCCAACGCGTCCGGCGCAGCCGGAACTGCTAAGCGTTAATGCCAGCCATAACAAAAAGCGAGGAATGGAGTTTGGGAACGAGAAGAACGAGTCGGCTACCTTCCCAAGGGATCAAGCCGCGCTGGTCTCGCCTTCGCCGCAGACTTTCTCGCAATTGACCATCCAGGGGATGCCGAACTGGTCGGTGCACATGCCGAAGCGCTTCGCCCAGAAGGTTTCCGCCATGGGACATCGAATGGTTCCTTTTTCAGCCAGCACGGCGAATAAGCGCTCGGCTTCGGCCTCGGTTTCAACCGCGAGGTTGATCGAGAAACCCTGGGGAGCCTGGTAGCAATCGGGCGGGCAATCGCCTCCCATAAGCACGTTGTCGCCATAGACGAGGCGGGCGTGGCAGACGTGATTTTTGTTTACGGCGGGCATGTCGGCCGCCATAGGGGTATCGCCGTAGCGGATCAGGGCGACGATTTCTCCGCCGAGGGCTTGTTTGTAGAATTGGAAGGCTTCCTCGCAACGGCCGTCGAAGGAACAGAGGTAGGGATTGGATTTCATGGTGTGTTGGTTTTGGTTGGGGGGTTGAGGTTAAAAAGGCTGTCGACGTAGGCACGCGCATGTTCGAGGTTGCGGATAACCATGGCCGGATTCCGGCGCGCCTTGTTGATGAGCATGGAGCCCTGCCATAGGCTATTGAGCATCCAAGCGATCTCCTCCGGGTCAAAATCGACCACCGGGGGATGGGCCCGCTTGGCGTCGGCCAGCAGGCTGCTGGCAAAAACAACCCACGTGGTGAGGTGCAGATCCGCGCTCTCCCGCAAGTGGGGGGCGGTCGCCGCCGTCTCCTGGGTCATCATGCCCAGGACGCAGGAGAGCTCCTCGCCGCTCTGGTTCACGAATCCGATCATGATGTCGAAGAACCGGTGAAGCGCCGCCAGCGGGTCTTCCTGGGGATCCTGCCGGGCAGCGGCGTAGAGGGACATGCCGTGATCGGTCCATGCGGCCATGGCGGCGAGACCGATCTCCTCCTTGGATTTGAAGTAATGGAAGAAGGCGCCCTTGGTCACGCCTGCCTCCGCGCAAATCCGATCCACCCCCGTTGCCGCAAAGCCATGGCGAAGGATGAGGCGCATGGCGGCCTCAACGAGCTTGCGCTGGGTGGGTGGGATTTCGGTGGCGAGTGACATACAGACTGGTTGGTATGTAAGAAAAAGGACGCCGCTAGTCAACCATTTTCGGTGGCGACTAATGCAACTGAATCAAGTCAGCCTTGCGATCCACCCCTCAACGAGCCAAACTTGCCGTCAATGAAATCGCAAAACTGGATTCTGGGACTGCTCCTCGGTGTAACCCTTCTGGGCTTCCCCGCCCACGCCAAGGAAAACGATGCGAATCCGTTTCGCTGGCTGACCGAAGCGCAGGAACTGGCGCTGAGCAATTCCATTCCGCCGCCGCCGGCACCTGGTTCCGAAGTGGACAAGGCCGATCTGGCCACGATTTTAGCCGTGCAAAAGTCCCGCACGCCCGAGGTGATCGCCGAGTGCAAGCGCGACGAGAAGTATTCCTACCGTCTGTTTGAATCGGTCTACGGCAGCAACCTCAACGCGGAGAACAGTCCGAAATTCATCCAGATGATGAAGGACGGCCAGGCCACGACGCATCAGGTGAACGATGTGGCCAAAAAGCGGTTCATGCGCAAGCGGCCCTATGTGGGCCATCCCGAAGTGGTGAAATCGGTCTTTACCGTGAACGGCTGGAGCTATCCCAGCGGACATTCCATGGGTTCCTTTACCATGGCCATCATCCTTGGCGCGATCTTCCCGGAGAAGAAGCAGGCGTTTCTGGATCGCGCGGCGCAGATTGCGCAGAGCCGGGTCGATGCAGGCGTCCATTACCCGAGCGACATCAAGGAAGGCGAAGCGCTGGGCAAGGAAACTGGAGCTGAAATTCTGAAGAGCCCGGCGTTTCAGGCCGATCTCGCGGCGGTGCAGGCGGAATTGAAAAAGTAAGTTTTGGTGGCCCGGACAACTTTGTTGTCCGGGTGCGCAACGCGCACAGGAAGCGAAGCTTGCGTTCGTGCGTTATGGAGGCCCCGGCTCCATCCGGGGCGCTCACGCGAAATCGGAGACCTTCGACTACGCCCGGCCCAGACGGAGCTGGGCTCTCCATGTCAAACCAGCCTAAGCATCGGCGAAAGACGAGAGTTTAGATGGGAGAAAATGTTTTCTCGTGCTACAACCCGGGCACGATGATGAACTGTCCTGCCAAAATCGCTTCTGTCCTCGCCGTCTTCGCCGCCGCTGCCGTTCTGGCCAGTTGTGCCTCGGTCAGCGTCACGAAAATGAACCATGCGGTGCTGCTGAGCGTCCCGCTGAGCAAGCCTGCCATTATTTACGTGGCGCCGTTCGATACCAGCAACGGCGATTTCCGGGTCGATCGCGAAGGCGAGTTGCTGGCCGAGTTCAAACAGAATCTGCAGCAAATGCTCAGCGTCGCGCTCGTCACCGACATCCCCAATCACCTCGTTCCCGCGCAGGGCGTGACCTCCTACCCGGGGCAAAGCAACGCCTGGCTGGTCACAGGCAAATTCGTGAGGGTGAACCAAGGCAGCCGGATGTTGCGCACCGTCGTCGGATTCGGCGCGGGCGGCACGAAGATCGAAACGGCCGTGGCGGTCTACAATCTCGCAGGCCGCAGCAATGTTCCCTTCCTCACCTTCGAGACCACCGGTGGCAGCGGAGCTGAACCGGGCATGGTTGTTTCGATGGATCCGATCAGCGCGGCGCTCTCCGCCGTCAGCGGCGTGGCCAAAGGCCTCTCGGACGATACTAAGCGCACGGCGCGGATGATCACCGCCACCCTTTCCGAGTACATGTACAACGAAGGCTGGATCACCGCCGACCAAAAGCTGACCCCGAAGATGAAGACCGAGGACTAGCCGTCACTCTTCTCCCAGAACCCATTTATGACACGCCAATCGCTGCGGAAGTTGGGGATGGGAATCGTCGCCGGGGCATTTTGCCTTCCTGCCCACGCGGCGATCGATCCGTACCAAGGCGCGGTCGCCTTGATGGACAACTTCTCGCCTTCCTCCCGGTCCACTAGCCAACCCTCGAGGGATGCGCAGGAAAGTGAATACGCCCGCCTGAAAACGGCGGTGAGCGAGTTTCCCAAGCGCGCCGCCACGCTCACTCCCGAGGCAGCGGCCCGGCAATGGCTGGCGCTCTTTGATCGGTGCGTCGCGATGCCGGAGGGATTCTACCGCAGTTCGCCCGGCCCGGTTTATTCGGCCGGCCCGTTCAATGTACTGCCCGGGCCAGCCACCTGGCCCTTCCTTCAAAAAATGGTGGAATCGCGCGCCGGGATGTCACATGCGAATGCCAAGGCGGAAGCGGGCCTGCTCTTCATTCTCCACACGCTCAATAACGACGAGCCGAAACAGTGGGCCGATCTGGAGAGGATGACCGCATCCAACGGAGTCTTCGGAACGAAGCCCTCCGCTACCCTGACGCTGGGCTCCACCCTCTCGCTCGTCGCCGGACAACCTGCCGACGCCGAAGCTTTCTGGACCCGGACGTTCAGCGTTCTCGCCGCCCGAACGGTGGATTCGGAGGATAGCCCCACTCTGGTCCTGAAGTTGCCCGACTTCGTAACCCTTTTCGGCGAGGCCAAGGCGGAGGTGCTGCTGACTCAGGCGCTCACCCTCCCCAAGGTCAAAATCACCGAGATCTTCGGCGAACCCACCAAGACCCTGGCCCGGAAGGTGGCCTTGGCGCAGGTCTCGAAAATCGGATTCCCCCCTTGGACGCTGACTCATAGCCTGAGTGGGAACAAACTCTACGAAGCGTTGAAGGCCCGGTTTTCCAGCGATGACAGCGACCATTCGGAAGGCGAGGTTTACCATATTCTCTCCCTGGTGGTGGACGGGAAAATCGGGGAGGCCATCCCGGCCATGGCACAAGTCAAAAGCTCCTACGCGATTGAAAACGCCATCACCCGCACCGCCAATAGCGGCTACGGGGAGCAGGTCTACACCTTTCTGAAAGCCTTCCTGGCGGACTATCCTGAGTCGGGATCGTGGAGCTCGTTCGTCACCATTGCCGCCCGAACGGGCCATGGGCAAGCAGCGCTCAACTTCGTGAAAGAGACTCTGGCCAGAAAAGATCTCACAGGTGCGAGCCGGGCCGCGATTCAGCCGAGTTACTATCGTGCCTTGCTGGCCGTTGATCAGGTCGAAGCGGGCGTTGATGCGTTGCAGGCGCTGATCAAAACCAACCAGGAGAATCTTGCGGCTATTCCCGTCTCCCCTAAGTCGGGCAGTGCGGAAGACCGGCCGGCCCGGGAATTGACGACGAAGCTGATCAACCTGGATATCGATTTGGCCAAGCTGGGCGTCCTCCTCAAACGCGAAGAACTCGTGACCGAAGCGGTCGATGATGCCCGCACGCGATCGCCCAAGAATTCCCTCATTACCTTCCTGATCAATAACGGACGCACGGAGGAGGCCGAAACCCTTCTCCTCGCCGTGCTCGACGCGGATGCGCAGACCAAGGTGAAAGTGGCCGGCACCAGCGCGCGGAGCTACTACAGCAACGTCACGAATGGATCGGTGCGCAGCAGTCTCGTGCAATTGACCACCGCCTACTACAACGCCGGGCAGTGGGAGAAGATCCTGGCGCTGTTGGAAAAGTCGCCGGCCTGGGGCACGACCGATCTGGTGACGATTGCGGGCGATCAGGCCTTTCTCGGTTCCTATCCTTCCCACAGCCTCAGTCTGATGGCCGCACGGGCGTTGGTTGAAACCGGGAAGACGGATTTGGCGCGGCCCATTCTCGAGTACTCGCTCCAGATCAAACCCTCCGACGATGCCGCCTACCTGCTGCTGCTGAAAATCGGGCAGGGCGATCTCGTGGCCAAGCTGGATGCCCTTTATCAGCTCGACCAGTTTGAAAACCGTCCCCTGATCTGGAAAGCCACCGTGCTGCTGCAGCAGGGCAAAATCGCCGAAGCGGAAGAGGCAGCCAAGGCAGCCATCGTGGTCGATCCTTCGGATGGTCACACGGGCAAGGGCGACCGCATGCGGGTCTACAGCGTGATGGCGGAAATCTGCGACGCGAAGAAGGATGAGAAACAGGCAGTGTTCTTCCGCAATGTCGTGAGAGCGATCCGTCTCTCCGAGGACGCGGACGATTACTACTCCGCCGGCCTGATCTCCCACGCGGCGAAGATGTACAGTCAGGCGCTCGATCTCTTTTCCAATGCCTACTGCATCCAGTCGCGCCTCGCGCGGCAACTGGCCCAACTGGGCAGGATGGAGGAAGCGGCGGTCCATTATCGCAAAGCCTTCGAGCTGATGCCGGTCAGCTTTGGGCGAATGGAGAGTCACTGCTTCGGCTGCGAGCGGGCGTTCGAAGGCAAGACGGCCTCGGAGATCGCCCGGCAGGTTTTCACCGAAATGCTGATCAGGGAGCCGGACAAGCCGCAAATCTACTATCTGCGAGGCTATCTGGAGACGGAGGAGGATCAATTCCCGGAGGCCCTGGCGGACTACGGAAAGGCGGTGGAGCTCGATCCCGATTACATCAACGCCTGGAAAAAAATCATCGGCATCGGGCGGGAATACCAACTCAATCCTGTCTTGGGCGACGAGGCATTTTTTAACGTCCTTCGACTCGATCCCGGCTGGCGGCACGAGCGCCCGGACACGGGCAAGGTGCGGCAATTGGCCAGGCTCTGGACCGTTGTGGAGGCAGCCAACCTGGCGGTACCGCCCGCACCCGCCACCCTCTATCCGCTGAAGGCTTCCGCCGCCCAGATCGCAGAGGCCGAGGCCATGGTGCAAGCCTCGATCATGAAACTGAATACATCCGGCACCAGCAGTCGCCGTGAACTTGAGCAATGGAAGGATCAACTCAGTCGCCAGAAAAATACCGGAAGGACCCCGCGCGAATTGGTGCTGCGTTCGGATGTGATTGAGGAGACGTTGAATCAGATGAGATAAGGTATCTCACCCCAAATCCCATCTCCTGCCCTCGTTACCATGGGCTGCGCCCACCTCGCCGGATGTAAATAGGTTTGGTGGCCCGGACAACGAGCGAGCTTGTTGTCCGGGCTACCGAATGACTGCCAGCCTTACACCCATTTGCGGACGCTGGTGCGCTCCACAAGTTGGTACCGTTCTCCCGCAATCGTGGCCGTGCGTCCGGCCAGGACGTCGCCAATCGCCGCCACCGCCTTCTCCACCGGATAGGCCAAGGTGGTCAGCCCCGGATGGACTGCCATCAGCGTCGGGCTGTCATCCACGCCGAGGATAGAAATATCCTCCGGAACCCGCATGCCTTGGGCGGCGAGAATCAACTGCACCCGCAGGGCCATCCAATCGTTGTGACAGAAGAGCGCCGTCGGGCGGAAGCTGCGCAGGGTCTCGGCGAGACGGTCCGCATCCACGAAGGAGAGGACTTTGGACGCGAGCCCCATCTCCCGGCACTGTGCCTTGTATCCCGCCGCGCGCGCCGCAATGGCGTAGGCAGGGCGATCATAGGTGAGATGGAGGATGCGGCGATGCCCTTGACCGTGGAGGTAACGCACCGCATCGCGGCCCGTTTCGGCTTCATCGGGCGAAAGGAAGTCAACTCCCTTGCCCCGGCAGGGGCTGATGAGAGAGACGATCCGCAGGGCGGAGGCCAGGTTCTGCGGCACCGGAATATTATCTTCCGGCGGGATGACCACCGCGAGGCGATACCGGCGCGAGGCAAACTCCTCCAGCACCTCAAGAAATGCCAGGCGGTTTTCCACCGGCGTGAAGTGCAGGCGCAAACCCTGCTCCGAGAACCAATGGCCCAGCCGGTTGAACACGTCCATGAAGAAGACGTTGTTCACCGTGGGCAGGATGGCACCCACCGTGGTGCTTTGGCCGGTCAGGATTTCGCGCGCGGCGGGATGGGGACGGTAGCCGAGCTGTTTCGCCGCGCGGAGAATCTTCTCCCGCGTTTTCGGGCTGACCCCGGGACGGTTGTGGAGCGCACGATCAACCGTGCCTTGGGAAATACCACAGTGACGGGCCAGCTCGAGCGACGAAATCATGCTGCATGGTATTCAATCCGATGGACGTCGATCTGTCCCGCCTTAACCTCCAGGAAAGGTTCCCCGTTACGGACACCGACCGTCCCGTACCCGCCCGCCGTGGCGAGGAAGCTGCGGAAGTCACCCTGGATTTTGGGCTCCACGTAGAGGGTCTTTTCCACGGCATCATACCGGGCGCCGGTGAGCGCTTGGAGCAGAGCGTAGGAAGACATGGCCCTCGCGTACCAGTAGCCGCACTCGATCTCCGCGAACGGATTGCGCCGCAGGCCATCATAACGCTGGCGGCAGGCCCGCACGATTTCCAGGCCCTTCTCCACCTGTCCCAGGGAGATGAGGTGGGAGGCGACGTGGTACTCGATACCGGTCCACACCTCGTCCGAATAGACGAAGGGCAGGGCCGGCTTGCCCCCATGGGGCCAGGTGCAAAGCAGGAGTCCCGCTTCATGCCCGAAGGCATAGGAAGGCCGCTGGGGGTTCGCAAACGTGGCAAGATCCTCGCGGAAATTGTAACGGTGAACGGAGAGAAGATGCTGCTCGATCTGGTCGCGGGAAATGACGGGAGCCAGCCCGGCGGTCCAAGCCATCCATTCGCCGAGGATGCCATCGGAAAGGCAGCCGGTACCGTACTGATATTTGGGCCCTTCCTTTTCCAGCAGGAGCAAGGCCTCCGGGGAGTAATCGAGATTGAAAGCCTGCTTGCTCATCTCCACGGGATCGGGAGACCGCAACCCGGTCCACTGGATTTTCTGGATGAAGTATTCGCCGTTGAAGAGCTTGCGTTCCATGAAGGCACGGCCAGCGGCGAGCAGCTGCTTGAACTGCGTCACATCCGCCTCCAGAGCCTGTCCCATCGCGATCGCGGCCCCAAGCGCCGTAAGGTAGAAGCTCGCGCACATGCCGTTGGCGCCCCAGAATTCGATGTCGTAGGTATTGTGGTGGGGCTCGAAGAGCGCGCCCCGGTGATCGGGATCCCACGTCTCGATGCAATACTCCAGGCTCTTCCGCACCTGTGGCCAGAGCTGGCGCAGCCATTCCGTATCGCCGCTGATGCGCCAATCCCGATAAACCTTGAGCAGGCCGCCCAGTTGGCCATCCGCCGCCGCATGGAAACGACCTTCCGGCGGTTTGATAGGCAGGGTAGCACGAAACTGCTGGTGGCCATCGGGACTCTGGCAGACACCAAATTCAACCTCACGCAGCGAACGCTCCAAGGAGGGGAAGAGGTGCGGAAGCGCCTGGGCGTAATTCCAGACATGGGTGCAACTGCCGTGGCAGGAACCCATGACGGCATGCGTTCCTTCCCAACCCCACAACCTGCCGTCCATCTGGCGCAGCACGGTGGTCGATTTGAGAATGGTGAGATTGGCCGCGACGGCCTCCATCACCTCCGGCGGCAGGGTGCTGTCGTGGAAGCAAGCGGAGAAGTCCTCCGTCTTCGCCCTCAACACGGGCTCGTTCTTTCGCCAGAAGGAGATCACCTCGCCAAGATCCTTGAACTGACCGGCGTACCAGGGCCGATAAAAATCGGTTCGCGGACCGTTGTGGAATTGGGGGTGGCGCGGATTGGGGTGATATTCGATCGAATAGGGAACATACCAGGCAAGGTGCAGACGAATGGTGGTCTCCTCTCCCGGCGCGAGACGGAAGGGCAGAAACACGCTTCCCCCGCCGCTGGGTCGGTCGTCCGAAAGAGTGCCCCGCTCAATGATGTCGCCTCTTTCCACTTCAGTCCACAATTGGGTGAGCGGATCGAACCAGCCCCCGCGAAACCAGGCGGCATTCGACCGCGCGTCCGGGTGATCGATCCAGGCCGCGAACGAGGCCTCGGAGGCGGGGTTGTCCGGGATGGCTTCCTGGCGGAGTTCGAAGCCGCCGGGAAATCCCACCACGGAGTGCCCGGTATTGCCGAGTTCCAAAAAGTTTCCGAGATGGAACGAGTAGACGCCTTCCTGCACGGAAGCGCTGGTGTTTTTGAACCGGTAGGCAACCGCCGCCACCGGGAGGCTGGAGCTGTCGGGATCGCCGGGGATGAAAGGATTCCACGCAGTCACCTCGACGTCGATCGGCAGATGAGGATCGCTCAACTTCACCTTGGCAAAAGGAAACACGGCCTCAAAGGAAGCCGAGTCGAAGCGGGGCAGCCCGAAGCCCCGGTGACCGCTTCCGGAGTCGGTGGCATCGCGTTTCCAGGGATGGAACAATTTCCAAGGTGCCACCGGACCTTCGAGAATCCGGCTGCAGCGCGGTTCGTCGCCGGTTTTCAGGGAGAGAGCGGAGAAGACCAGCGGTTGGTTAAAGAACTCCGGGTTGTGCCGGACGGAGAAACGGGAGAAGGCACCGCCACCATCGAAACAGAACATGCCGGTGCCGAATCCGCCGATGGGATAGGAGATCCGGTCGAGCGCAGCACCTTCGTAAGGGGAGAAGAAAGGACGAGGTTGGGACATGATTTCTTGTACCGTGTAGCTACACGGTTTGCAAGACAAAGTTTTTTTGGTGAGCGAAGCGATGGCCGTTTGGAACACGACCACTCCCGTTCCTCGTTACGAAGTACAACTCGCAGCCATCCCGACAGACGTTTAAAAAGCCTGAGGAAGACTGATACCATTTGGAATTGTTATTGGGATCAAAGCTTAGGGTTTGGAGCACCAGGATGGCGAAGCCATCCCAGCTACAGCAGCCGGGGGTGAGCGAGGCACGAGCGACACCCCCGGTTTTTCCGACACCGAGGGCGATCCTGCAGGGATCGCAGCCACGACAAGCCAAGGGATGGAATCCTCCTCCGCAGTCGGTATGCTGCGATCCTTTCAGGATCG
>FTJN01003207.1_pt9 | contig 13496 bp, 11 predicted proteins | sample 1658361 | NCBI WGS metagenome assembly FTJN01 (sample SAMEA3914819, study PRJEB12502) | metagenome | biome: forest; material: soil | place: Canada | collected 2010-06-26 | depth 0.3 m | reverse complement strand
GCGCGCGGCGGCGGTGTCGAGCCGCTGCGCGTGGGCCTGCAGCCGCTGCTCCACGCGCGTGCTCAGCCGGCGCGCGGAGGCCGCCAGCGCCTCCATCACGACGGCGCGCTCGACCGCCACCGCCTCGGCCGCCGCGGTGGGCGTGGCGGCGCGCAGGTCGGCCACGAGGTCCACCAGCGTGACGTCGGTCTCGTGGCCGACGCCGCTGACCACCGGCCGCGACATGCCGTCGAGGGCGCGCACGACGCGCTCGTCGTTGAACGCCCACAAGTCCTCCAGCGAGCCGCCGCCACGGCACACGAGGACCGCGTCGACCTCGTTGCGCCGCTCCACCTGCGCCAGCGCGGCGACCAGCGCGGCCGGCGCGTCGGCGCCCTGCACGAGGCTCGGATAGACGATGACCTGCACGTGCGGTGCGCGCCGGGCGAGCGTGGCGACGACGTCGTGCAGCGCGGCGCCCGCCATGGAGGTCACCACGCCGACGGTGCGCACGAACGGCGGCAACGGACGCTTGCGCTCCGGATCGAACAACCCCTCGGCCGCCAGGCGCGCGCGCAGGCGCAGGAACTCCTCGTAGAGCTGCCCGGCGCCCAGCCGCTGCATGGACTCGACGACCATCTGCAGTTCGCCCCGCGCCTCGTACACCGCCAGGCGCCCGCGCAACTCCACCTGCAGGCCGTCCTGCAGCGGCACGTTGCTGAGCGCCGCGGCGCGCTTGAACATCGCGCAGCGCAGCGCGCCGGCGCCGCCCGAGGCGTCCTTCAGCGTGAAGTAGCAGTGGCCGCTCGAGGCGCGCGTCGAGCCGCTCAACTCGCCCCGCACGGTCACCGCGCCGAAGCGGGCCGCCAACGCGTCGCCGGCGGCCAGCAACAACGCCGACACGCTCCAGGCCGAGGGCCGCGCGAGGGCCGGCGTGGCGCTCCGCGCCGCGCCTGGCGGATCAAATCCTGGAACCGCGAACGGGTCGGCCATCAACACTTCTCCGTAGCACAAATCGAGGGGACAAACCCTAGTACTCCACAATTTCGAGGAGTGTGAGCAGAGGTACAAACCACCGTCACGGCGCTGTCACTATCACGCAAGTGATTGATTTGAATCACTTTTTTATTGCCTAATTTTTGAGCAAGTCAATCGGGAGGGCCAGAATTGGCGGGTTGCAGGCCCGTCGCACCAACTTACCCACAAAGTTTTCCACAGATCGTGTGGATGGCTGGAAAAGCGCACCGGTTCGTTTTCGAGACGGTCGGCGCGGCGTTCGCCCAGCCCCGCGAACCGCAGCGGCGGGCTTCACGTCGTGTTTCAAATCTCTTCGTCGCCGGACGTCGGTTTCGCGGAATTGGAGCACGGCTTCTCAAGCCATAATCCGCGCTTGCGTTTCGGGTGTCCGGGGGCCATCGCCGCTCCTGCGCCACGGGCGCGTCCAGTCACATGTCGAAGGGGTTGATTTGCTCAAGATCGTACAAGAGGCCGGCTGGCCGATCTGGCCGCTGATTCTTTGCTCGATTGCCGCCGTGGCACTCATCGTGGAGCGCTTCATGGCGCTGCGTACCGCGCGCATCGCGCCGGGCTACCTGTTGGGCGAGGTGATCGCCGTCACGCGCAACGGCCTGCCCTCGGCCGAGGTCATCGCCAAGCTGGCGGACAACTCGCTGCTGGGCGGCGTGCTGGCCTCGGGCCTGAAGCTGCTGGCGGTCGATCCGCGCGTCGGCGAAGTGCAACTGCGCCAGACCTTCGAAGGCGCCGGCCGCGATGCCGCGCACAAGATGGATCGCTACCTCAATGCGCTGGGCTCCATCGCCGCGGCCGCGCCGCTGCTGGGGCTGTTCGGCACCGTCGTCGGCATGATCGAGATCTTCGGTTCGCAGGGCGGCGGCAACACCAATCCGGCCGAGCTCGCGCACGGCATCTCGACGGCGCTGTACAACACGGCGGCCGGCCTGATCGTGGCCATCCCGTCGCTGATGTTCTATCGCTATTTCCGCGGGCGCGTCGACGACTACCTGCACACGCTGGAACAGTCGTCCGAGCAGTTGCTCACGCAGCTCGTGCGCGTGACGGGCACCGGCCGGCCGGGCCAGACCAAATGAACTTCCGCAAGCCCCGTCCGGAAGACCCGGAGATCAACCTCATCCCGTTCATCGACGTGCTGCTGGTGATCCTGATCTTCCTGATGCTGTCGACCACCTACTCGAAGTTCACCGAGTTGTCGGTCACGCTGCCGAGCGCCAACGCCGACGCGTCGCGCGACCGCCCGGCCGAGATCATCGTCGCCGTGGCGGCCGACGGCCGCTACACCGTCGACCACCAGGCCGTGGACGGCCGCAACGTCGACGCGCTGACCGCGGCGTTGCGCACCGCCGCGGAGACGCGCAAGGAGCCGTTCCTGATCATCTCGGCGGACGCGATGTCCACGCACCAGGCGGTGATCAACGTGATGGACGCCGCGCGCCGCGCCGGCCTGTCGCGCATGACCTTCGCCGCGCAGACCGGCAGCGCCGCCGCCGCGCCGTAAGAGCGTTTCCCCGGCCCTGCCGCCACCGCGCGGCGGGCCGGCGGTGCGACACGACGCCCCATGCCTGCCGCACTCGCCCGACTCCTCCAGCGCCATTGGTGGCGCCCCGGCCTCACGCCGTTGACGGCGCTGCTCGCGCCGCTCGCCTGCGTCGTGGGCGCGGTCGCCGCGCGACGTCGAGCCGGAACGCGCGCGCAGGCCCTGCCCGTGCCGGTGATCGTCGTGGGCAACGTGATCGTCGGCGGCGCCGGCAAGACGCCCACGGTGATCGCGCTCGCCGCGTTGCTGCGCGATTGGGGCTGGCGTCCGGGCATCGTCAGCCGCGGCCACGGCCGGGCCGACGCGACGCCGCTGCTGCTCGACGCGGCCACGCCGGCCGCGCAGGCCACGCCGGCGGCGTTCGGCGACGAGCCGCTGCTGATGCATCGCCGCACGGGTGCGCCGGTGGCGGTCGCGCGCCGGCGTCGCGAGGCCGCGCTGCGCCTGTTGGCGGCGCACCCCGAGGTCGACATCCTCCTCGCCGACGACGGCCTGCAGCACCACGCGCTGGCGCGCGACGTCGAGCTCGTGGTGTTCGACGGGCGCGGCATCGGCAATGGCTGGCCGCTGCCCGCGGGGCCCTTGCGCGAGCGCGCCGCCGCCATCTGGCCGGCGTCGCCCGGCTCCCCGCCCCGCTTCATCCTCGTCAACGGCCGCTGGCCCGCGCCGCCCGCACGAGCGCTGCCCGCGCCGAGCGCGCGCAGCTTCGAGGCCGTGCGAGCGCTCGGCGGCGCGCTGTCGCTCGCCGACTGGGCCCGCGGCGGCGCGGCCACGCGCGAAGCGCTGGCGGCGTTGCGCGGGCGTCCCCTGCTGGCCGCGGCCGGCATCGGCGACCCGGAGCGCTTCTTCGCGATGCTCGAGGCCGAGGGCCTGGCGATCGCCCGCCTCCCGCTCGCCGACCACGCTGCGTTCGACACCCTGCCCTGGCCCGCGGACACGGCCGACGTGGTCGTGACCGAGAAGGACGCCGTCAAGCTCGCCGGCCGGGCGACGGGGGGCACGCGCATCTGGGTCGCCACGTTAGACTTCGGGTTGCCGGATGCCCTCGCCCGCGCGCTGCGCGACGCGCTGCCGACGCGCGCGGCCGCTCCCGCGCCACCTGCCTGATCACCTTCACGAGCCGGCCCCGACCGGACCATCCATCATGACTCTCGACCACCGACTCATCGCCATGCTCGTGTGCCCGCTCTGCAAGGGCCCGCTGGAAGCCGGCCGTGACGCCGACGGCCGGCTCGTCGAACTCGAGTGCGCCGCCGACAAGCTGGCCTTCCCGATCCGCGACGGCATTCCCGCGATGCTGGAAGGCGAGGCCCGCCCGCTCGCCACGGCCGCCACGCCCTCGCCCCACCTCGCGCCCTGAGAAGCCGCCCGTGACCTTCACCGTCCTCGTTCCGGCGCGCATGGCGTCGACCCGCCTGCCGGACAAGCCGCTGGCCGACATCGCCGGCCTGCCGATGGTCGTGCGCGTCGCGCGCCAGGCCGCGCGCTCGGGCGCGCTGCGCGTGGTGGTCGCCGCCGACGACGCGCGCGTCGTCGAGGCCTGCGGGCGGCACGGCGTCGAGGCCGTGCTCACCCGCGTCGACCACGCCAGCGGCAGCGACCGCCTGGCCGAAGCGTGCACGCTGCTGGGCCTGGACGGCGGCGACATCGTCGTCAACGTGCAAGGCGACGAGCCGCTGATCGACCCGGCGCTGATCCGCCAGTGCGCCGACCTGCTCGAGACCGACGGCGCGGCCGTCGTCGCCACGGCCGCCCACGCGATCGACGACGTCGCCGATTTCGCCAACCCGAACGTCGTCAAGGTGGTGCTCGACGCGAAGTTCCGCGCGCTCTACTTCAGCCGCGCGCCGCTGCCGTGGTGGCGCGACGCTTCGGCGATGGGCAAGCCCGCCTTGCCGATGGCCGGCGCGCAGGACATCGGCGCGCTGCGCCACATCGGCCTGTACGCCTACCGCGCAGGCTACCTGCGCACGTTTCCGACACTCGCGATGGCGCCGCTCGAGAAGCTCGAGTCGCTCGAACAGTTGCGCGTGCTGTGGCACGGCGAGCGCATCGTGGTGCACATCGCGCCGCACGCGCCGCCCGGCGGGGTCGACACCGCCGAAGATCTGGCGCGCGTGCGAGCGCTGCTGGCCGGCGCACCGGACTGACGGACCGCGCCGGCGCGCCGCAAAAAGAGGCGGTTTACCCCGAGGGATCCAAGCTGGTGCAGTAAGGACCTGCAAGGGTGCGCATGATATTCTGCCGAGCAAACCTGGCACATGGACAAGGCCCGTCGCGGGAGCGCCCGACACGACGCCGCTCAGTCGCCACAAAGAATTTCCGACCTTAGAGGCTAGCGATGAGATTGATTCTTCTGGGCGCCCCCGGCGCGGGCAAGGGAACGCAAGCGGCGTTCATTTGCCAGAAATACGGCATTCCGCAGATCTCCACCGGCGACATGCTGCGCGCCGCGGTGAAGGCCGGCACGCCGCTGGGGATGGCGGCCAAGCAGGTGATGGACGCCGGCGGCCTGGTGAGCGACAGCCTGATCATCGACCTCGTGAAGGAACGCATCGCCCAGCCCGATTGCGCCAACGGCTTCCTGTTCGACGGCTTCCCGCGCACGATCCCGCAAGCCGACGCGATGAAGGCGGCCGGCGTGAAGCTGGATCTCGTGCTCGAGATCGACGTGCCCGATTCGGCGATCATCGAGCGCATGAGCGGCCGCCGCGTGCACCCGGCCTCCGGCCGCACGTACCACGTCCACAACAATCCGCCCAAGGTGGAAGGCCTGGACGACGTCACCGGCGAGCCCCTCGTGCAACGTCCGGACGACGCCGAGGACATCGTGCGCAAGCGCCTGGCCACGTACCACGAGCAGACCGAGCCGCTCGTCGCCTACTACGCGCAATGGGCCGCCACCGGCGACGCGCAGGCGCCGCGCTGCCGCAAGATCAGCGGCACCGGCAGCGTCGACGACATCACGCAGCGCGCCCTCGCCGCCCTGGCCGGCTGAGCGACACCGCCACGGCGCCACCCCGCGCCGGCGACGTCGCAGGCCCTGTTCATGGCCGGCCCGACCGCGGGGTCGGCGCTTGCCGCAAGCCGGTTTCGAGCGACAATTGACGTTTACGTTAACGTCAATCTCGCCGGCCCGCGCGCTCCAGTCGCCGCCCGGCACAGGAGCAAGCATGGAAATCTCGGGCAAGGTATTCATCGTCACCGGCGCGGCGTCGGGACTGGGCGAAGGCACGGCGCGCATGCTCGTGACCAACGGCGCCAAGGTGGTCCTGGCCGACCTGCAGGAAGAACGCGGGCAGGCGATCGCGGCCGAACTGGGCCAGACCTTCGTGCGCTGCGACGTCACGCAGGAGGCCGACGGCCGCCGCGTGGTCGACGCGGCCAAGGGCCTGGGCAAGCTGATGGGCCTGGTCAACTGCGCGGGCATCGCGCCCGCCTCGCGCACGGTGGGCAAGACCGGCGCGCACGCGCTGGACCTGTTCTCCAAGGTCGTCACGATCAACCTGATCGGCAGCTTCAACATGATCCGCCTGGCGGCCGAGGCGATGGGCGCCAACGAGCCCGAGTCCACCGGCGAGCGCGGCGTGCTGATCAGCACCGCCAGCGTGGCCGCGTACGACGGCCAGATCGGCCAGGCGGCCTACGCCGCGAGCAAGGGCGGCGTGGTGGGCATGACGCTGCCGATCGCGCGCGATCTGGCCAAGACCGGCATCCGCAACATGACCATCGCCCCGGGCATCTTCGGCACGCCGATGCTGTTCGGCATGCCGCAGGACGTGCAGGACGCGCTGGCCGCGAACGTGCCCTTCCCGAGCCGCCTGGGCACGCCGGCCGACTACGCCAAGCTGGTCCACCAGATCGTCACCAACGAGATGCTCAACGGCGAAGTGATCCGGCTGGACGGCGCGATCCGCCTGGCGCCGCGCTGAGGCGACCGGGAGCAGGTGGCGACGCGTCGACTCGGCCACCTCCCGGGGCGGCCGAGTCGGCGCGTGCCGCTAAGATGGCGTCCCGAATCGCGACGCTGTGTCTCGCCCCGCTCCAATGACGAAGAAGGTTGTGCCATGACCGTGCCCGCCGTCCCCGGCCAGGAAGATCCTGCCGAATCGCTCGTGGCGCAGGCGGCACGCGAATTCGAGGCGGGGCGTCTGGCCAGCGCGGTCGCGCCGCTGCGCGAGGCCGCTGCCCTGCGGCCGCAGGACGCGGGCATCCAGCGCGACCTTGGCCTCGCGTACCTGGCGACGGGCGAGTTCGCGAATGCGATCGACAGCTTCCGGCGCATACTCGCGCGCGACCAGGCCGATTCGGCGGCCTGGCTCGGCCTGGCCATCGCCTACGAGAGGCTGGGAGATGCCCGCTCGGCCCTGACGGCCTACGACCGGGCCACCGGAGTCCAGCCGTCGTCGGCCGAGGCGTGGTACCGCTCCGGCGCGCTCGCGCACACGCTGGGCCGCATGGACGATGCCGTCGCCCGTTTCCGGCGGGCCGATGAAGCGGGCCCGCAGACAAGGTTCGGCCGCCTCGGCGCCGCCCGCGCGCTGCTCATGGCGGATCTCGACGAGGCCGCCGAACGCGTCCTGCGCGAGGCCGTCGCAGCGGATCCCGACAACGCCGACGCGCACGATTTCCTCGGCCACCTGCTCGCGGACTGGGGCCGCTTCGACGAGGCCAGGCCCTTCTTCGCCCGCGCGGTGGAAGCGGCGCCGCTGCTGTCGGGAAGCTGGTACGACCTCGTGCGTTGCGCCCGGGTGACGCAGGCCGAGCAAGGGGTGATGGCGCAGATGCAAGCCGCCCTCGCCACGCCGGGACTCGCGGCGGTCCAGCGCCAGCGCCTTCACCTGGCCATGGGAAAGGCCGCGGACGATCTCGGCGACTACGCGCAGGCGATGAAGCACTTCGACGCCGCCGACGCGCTCCGGCCAGGGTCAGTGTCGTTCGATACCGCCGGCTTCGACCAGGTGGTCGACAGCATCATCGAGCGCTGCAGCCCGGAGGCGATGGCGCAGGCGCCCGCAGGCGGCAACGACGCGTCCGTGCCGATCCTGATCGTGGGCATGCCGAGATCCGGCACCACGCTGGTCGAGCAGATCGTCTCGAGCCACCCGGAAGTGACCGCGGGCGGCGAACTCCCCTTCTGGACGGAGCGCGGCGCCATCTGGCACCTGGAGGGCGCGGCGGCGCGGGACGCGAACTACCTGCCCCAGGCGGCGGCCCAATATCTCCAGTTGCTGCGCGCCATCGGTCCGGCCTCGTCGCGCGTGACCGACAAGATGCCGTTCAACGTCCTCTGGGCGGGCGCCATCCATCTCGCGCTTCCGAACGCCGTCATCATCCATTGCCGGCGCGCCCCCATCGACACCGCCCTGTCGATCCACCAGACGATGTTCCACCCCAACCTGGCGTTTCCGACCGGCGGGTCGCGTCTCGTGGCCTATTTCCGCAGCTACGAGCGCCTGACCCGCCATTGGCGCCGCGTGCTGCCCGCGCACCGGTATCTCGAGGTCGACTACGAGATCCTCACGCGCGACCCGGAGCCGGCGATCCGGCGGATCGTCGACGCCTGCGCACTGTCGTGGAGCGACGCCTGCCTGCAACCGCACCTGAAATCGGGCGTCGTGCGGACCCCGAGCAAATGGCAGGCGCGCCAGCCGATCAACCGGGCTTCGGTGGAACGGTGGAAACGCTACGAGCCGTGGCTGGGCGAGTTGCGCGACTTGCTCGAGGCGCCTTCACCCCTGGCCTGATCGCTGCGCACCCGCCACCGCCTCGCGAAGCGAAAGCCGTCCAGGCCACCGGCAGTTCCCGCCAGATCGACGGGACGACAAGCGTGCCGCCCATGAAAAAGGGCGCGAACCACCCGAAGGTGATTCGCGCCCTGTTGCGCGACTGCGGAATGCCCGAAGGCATTCCGGCGTCGTGCGTCTCGCTTAGAACGAGTAGGTGGCGCGACCGTAGTAGGTGCGGCCGGTCGGATCGGCGAAGCGCGGATCGTAGCCGGTCTGGAACTTCTGGGTCTGGTAGGTGAACGGAGCCTTGCTGTCCGCCAGGTTGCGCACGCCCAGGGTGAAGGACAGGCCCTTCGCCATCGCGTACGTGCCGTACAGATCGAGCGTCGTGTAGGCGCTGACCTTGTAGTTCGGCTGGACCTTTTGCGGGATGTCCGTGTAGCCAGACTTGTAGTGCGCGGCCAGGCCCACCGAGAACTGCGCCAGGGTCCAGTCGATGACGGCGTTGTGCTGCCAACGGAAGACCGGGCCCGTGCCCGACCAGAGACCCACATTCTGGATGTAGGGGCCGTTCGGCAGGTTCTGGTACTTGTAGCTGTGAACCCAGGTCGACTGCAGACCGAAGTTCGCCTTGCCGGCGGCGCCGGCGTTCAGGCGATAGTTCAACGCGACGTCGACACCGTCCGTCTTCACGCCGCCCAGATTCTGGTTCTGCGTGGAAACGTAGCCGCAGTTCGTACCCGGGCACTGCGTGCCGTCGACCGACAGCTGGCCGGCGCCGTTGTAGTGGAAGTACTTGCTGAACGTGCCGAACTGCGCCACGTCGAACAGGTCGCTGTCGGACAGGACGCTGATCTGGTTCGTGAACGTGATGTGGTACAGGTCGAACTCGGCCGTGAAGTCGCTGAACGGCTCCAGGACGATGCCCAGCGTGGCGTTCTTCGACTTCTCGGGCTTCAGTTCGGTGTTGCCGCCGCTCAGTTCTTCGAACTGGTTGTTGCAAGCCGACGAGGGCGCGCCGGCCTTGCGAACGCCACCGGGGCAGTTGACCGGATCGTTCTGGCCACCACCGGAGTTCGTGTAGGTCTGGGCAGCGTTCAGGTCATACAGCGACGGCGCGCGGAAGCCCGTGCTGTACGAACCGCGCAGCAGGAACGACTTGCTGGGCTGGAAGCGGAAGCTGACCTTCGGGTTGGTCGTGTTGCCGAAGTCGCTGTACTTGTCGTAGCGGGCGGCGACGGTCACGTCCAGGGACTTGATCAGCGGCACGTTCAGTTCGAAGAAGCCGGCGTAGACGTCGCGCTTGCCAGCGTTGAACGTCGCGGGATCGATACCCGTCGAGGCGATCACGGCCTCGGCGACCGGCGCGTTGGCCGATTGCTCGAACTTCTCGTTGCGCGCTTCGAAGCCGAGGGCCAGGGCGGCCGGACGACCGGCGTGCAGCCAGTCGCCGAGGTCGCGGCTGGCGTGGCCGTCGACGACCTTGACCGTGCCGCTGCCGCGCAGCAGCACGCCGTGGGCGACGGCGCTGTTCAGCAGTGCGGTGCCGGCGGCGTCATTGGCGCCGAACGGGTTGATGCGCGGGTCGAGGAAGTAGCCGCCGTACGTCGCCGAGTTCGGATTCAGGTCCTGGTGCGCGAGGACGTTGATGTCCGAGTAGCCGGCCTGCAGGAAGTCCTGGACGTGGTTGGTGTTCAGCGTCAGGGCGACGTTGTAGTCCCAATCGGCGATGTTGCCTTCCAGGCTGGCCGAGAAGCGACCTTGCGTGGCGGTGTTGTCGTCTTCGCGATTGCCCAGGGGCACCGTGCGGTACTTGATGAACAGCGCGTCGTCGTTGACCAGGCCCGGATGGCCTTGCTGGTCGGCGTCGAACACGGTGCCAGCGGCGACCGGGGTGATGCCGTTGCCGGGGAAGTACTTGTCGGTCGGGTGCATGTACAGCGCACCGTAGGGCACCGGGGCCGTCTGGGCGTTGACCTTGCTCTGCGAGACGAAGGCTTCCAGGTTGAACTTGTTGTTCTCGTTGATCTTGAACGCCGCATTCAGCAGGCCCGACACCTTCTGGGTGGCCGGGACGAACTGGATGAAGTTCGACGTGACTTCGCCGCACTGGTTCGGGGCTTGCGTCGCCGTGTGGAACAGGTTCTGCGAGTTCAGGCAGGCCGGGCCGCCGACGGGAGTGGCCGCGTCGTCGGGCGTGGCAACGCCGTTCACGTGGGTCGGGCCGATCCAGGTCGCCGGGAACGTGGTGCCGGACGGGGCATACGTCTTGTGGTTGGTGTACTGCTGCTGGTAGTACGGACGCTGGTTGGACGTGATCGCGGCCTGGTTGTTGAAGTCAGCGAACGCAAAGATGTTGAAACCATCCTTGTCGTAGTCGCCGAAACCGCCACCGACGTTGGCCGAGTGCTCGGCGCCGCCCGGATGTTGCGGAGCGTCCAGGCCCAGGGTGATGGTGCCGCCGCGGTAGTCCTTGCGCGTGATGAAGTTGATCACGCCCGAGATGGCGTCGGTGCCGTACAGGGCGGAAGCGCCGTCACGCAGCACTTCGACGCGCTCGATGGCGCCGAACGGGATCGTGTTCAGGTCGGGAGCCGAGCTGTCGAACGCGCTGTTGGCGATGCGACGGCCGTTCAGCAGCACGAGGGTCTTGTTCGCGCCCAGGCCACGCAGGTCGGCGAAGGAGCCGCCGCCGGTGCCGGCGCCGATGGCTTGCGAAGCGGTCTGCTGGACCTGCATCGCGCTGACGTTCTGCATGATCTGCTCGACCGTCGTGACGCCTTGCTTCTTCAGGTCGTCCGCCTTGATGACGGTGACCGGCTCGGAGGTTTCAGCGTCGACGCGCTTGATCGACGAGCCCGTGATTTCCACGCGCTGCACAGTGGTGTCTTGGGCGAAGGCGCCCGGGGCGATGGTCAGCAGCGAGCTGCCGAAAGCCAAGAGAAGACCGGAACAGATCTTCGTACGTTGAAACATGGGTTCCCTCCTGAGGGGGTGGAAAGGTTGATCGATAGACCCAGCCTGAGAAGCAAGTCCTGAGCCGGTTTGTGAACGACTGATGAACAGGCCAATAAAGCTTGTCAAAATATTGTCCATGAACGGCGCGTTCGACTCACCACTTGAAACGTGTTCCGAACGTTTTCCCTAAGCAAACTGTTGCGAGAATGCAGCGAAACGAATTTGTTTCCGACGCGCGGCAGACATGATTTGCCCGCGCCGGCACGCGCCGGAAATTTCGCTTAACACGCGCGGCCGCCATGGCCTCGTCCCGTGCGCCGGATTCGTGTGCAAAGCGCCCGTTTTTGCCGTGAAACGCACACCGGCCGGCGACACCCTCCCGGGTTTCGCCGAGGTTCCCTAGACAGGATTGATCAGACCGGCAGGTCGAGCCGCGGCACGGCGTCGATCAGGGCCCGCGTGTAGGCGTCCTGCGGACGCTCCAGCACGGACGCGCTGTCGCCCTGCTCGACGATGCGCCCCGCCCGCATCACCGCGACACGATCGGCGATGTACTCGACCACGCCGATGTTGTGGGTGATGAAGAGATAGGACACGCCGAGCTCCTGCTGCAGGTCGTGCAACAGGTTCAGGATCTGCGCCTGGACCGACACGTCGAGCGCCGACGTGGGCTCGTCGCAGACGATGAGCCTGGGCTGCACGGCCAGCGCGCGCGCGATCGCGATGCGCTGGCGCTGGCCGCCCGAGAACTCGTGGGGATAGCGGTCGAGCGCGTCGCGGCGCAGGCCCACCTGGTCGACCAGCGCCTCGATGCGCTTGCGGCGAGCGGCGGCATCCACCTCCGGCAGCAACGCGACCATGCCTTCGTCGAGGATGTCGACGACGCGCATGCGCGGATTGAGCGACGCGAACGGATCCTGGAAGATGATCTGGATGTCGCGCCGCGCCTGGGTCAGCGCAGGGCCCGACAGGTCGAACAGGTTGCGCCCCTGCAGCAGCGCCTGGCCCTCGAACGTCGCGCTGCCGCGCAGCAGCTGCACGATGGCCTTGCCGGTGGTCGTCTTGCCGCAGCCCGATTCGCCGACCAGCGCCAGCGTCTCGCGCTCGGCGATGTCGAACGAGATGTCGTCGACCGCGTCGAAGAACCGCCTGCCCCGCTGCAGCAGGCCGCCGCGGATCGGGAAGCGCACGCGCAGGCCCTTGACGTCGAGCAGGGTGCCGGATGGGGCCGGCACGACCCGCTCCGGCGCGCGCACGGTGTCGACGCGGGTCGACGCGCCCGCAGCCGGTGCGATCGATGCACCAGGAGCGAACAGCAGGCAGCGCACCGAGTGCAGGTCGCCGGCCTGCTCGCGTCCGGAGATCTCGGCCAGCTCGGGCACGACGCTCGCGCAATGCGCCATCACGCGGTCGCAGCGCGGCGCGAAGCGGCAGCCTGCGAACTGCTGCGTGAGCACCGGCACGGTGCCCGGGATCGCCTGCAGGGCCTGGCCGCGCCGGCGCGCGTCGGGCAGCGCGCGCAGCAACGCGCGTGCATAAGGATGCTTCGGGTTGGCGAAGAAGTCCTCGGCCTTGGCGACCTCGATGATCTGGCCGGCGTACATCAGCGCCACGCGATGCGCCATGCCTGCGACGACGGCGAGGTCGTGCGTGATCAGCAGCATCCCCAGGCCCTGCTCCTTCTGCAGTTCCTTGAGCAGGTCGAGCACCTGCGCCTGGATCGTGACGTCGAGCGCGGTGGTGGGCTCGTCGGCGACGAGGAAGTCGGGCTCGGTGGCCAGCGTCATGGCGATCATCACGCGCTGCTTCTGGCCGCCGCTCATGCGGAACGGGTAGTCGTCGATGCGGCGCTCGGGCTCGGGGATGCCGACGCGGCGCAGCCATTCGATCGCCTTCGCGCGCGCCTGGGCGCCGCGCAGCGCCGTGTGCGCCTCGATGGCCTCGACGATCTGGGCGCCAATCTTCATGACCGGGTTCAGGCTGGTGGACGGCTCCTGGAAGATCATGCCGATGCGCCCGCCGCGCACCGCGCGCATGCCGGCCTCGGGCAGCGCGAGCAGGTCGTCGCGATCGAGGCGCACGTCGCCGCCGGTGACGCGGCCGTTGTCGGGCAGCAGGCGCATCAGCGCGAGGGCCGTCATGCTCTTGCCGCAGCCCGACTCGCCGACCAGCGCGAAGGTCTCGCCGCGCTGGATCGCCAGCGTGAGGCCGTCGATGGCCTTCACGAGGCCGAGTTCGGCGTCGAGCGCCACCTTCAG
>FTJN01002089.1_pt1 | contig 13512 bp, 9 predicted proteins | sample 1658361 | NCBI WGS metagenome assembly FTJN01 (sample SAMEA3914819, study PRJEB12502) | metagenome | biome: forest; material: soil | place: Canada | collected 2010-06-26 | depth 0.3 m | reverse complement strand
CCGTCGGCTTCGCCGACACCTCCCCCAGAGGGGGAGGATCTGGCAATTGACATCCCCCACGCCCCGCCATCCCATCCCGCCATGGAATCCACGACCACCACCGAGCCCTCCGGAACCGTCGCCACCGCCCTGGCCCATGCCCAGCGCCTGTTGGGCGTCGATCCGCGGATGGCGGTCGAGCAGGCGATGGCGATCCTGGAGGCCGTGCCGCGTCATGCCCAGGCGACGCTGATCCTGGCCACGGCCCTGCGGCTGACGGGCGAGGTCCAGCAGGCCCTGCGGGTGGTCGAGCCCCTGTCGCGGGCCTTCGCCCAGGCGCCGGAGATCCAGCTGGAGCACGGCCGGGTCCTGGCCGCCGCCGGTCACACCCAGGCCGCCATCGCCGCCTTCAAGCGCGCCGTCGCCGCCGAGCCGGACCTGGCCGAGGCCTGGCGCGGCCTGGCCGAGGCCCTGGAGCTGATCGGCGACAGCGCCGGCGCCCAGGCCGCCCAGGCCCGCCAGATCAAGGGCGGGATCCGCGACCCGGTGTTAATGAGCGCCGCCTCGGCCCTGGTCGACGAGAAGCCCGGCGAGGCCGAGAAGATCCTGGTCGCGCTGCTGAAGACCCGCCCCGACGAGCCGGCGGCGCTGCGCATGCTGGCCGAGGCCGTCGCTCGCCTGGGCCGGCAGGAAGAGGCCGAGGAACTTCTGGTCCGTTGCCTGAAACTGGCCCCCGGCTTCACCGCCGCCCGCCAGAACCTGGCCACCGTGCTCTACCGCCTGGGCCGCTCGGAAGAGGCCCTGGTCGAGCTGGCGACGCTGCAGGCCGCCGACCCGGCCAATCCCGCCTACGCCAACCTCAAGGCCGCCGCCCTGGCGCGGATCGGCGACTACGGCCCGGCCGTCGCCATCTATGAGGACGTGCTGGCCCGCTATCCCCAGCAGCCCAAGGGCTGGATGAGCTACGGCCATGCGCTCAAGACCATCGGCCGCGCCGCCGACAGCGTGGCCGCCTACCGCAAGGCCGTCGCGCAGGCGCCGTCGCTGGGCGAGGCCTGGTGGAGCCTGGCCAACATGAAGACCTACCGCTTCACCGACGCCGACCTGGCGATGATGGACGCCCAGCTGGCCGCCGAGGGCCTGTCGGAGGACGACCGCCTCCACCTGCACTACGCCCTGGGCAAGGCCCACGAGGACGCCGCCCGCTACGCCGAGTCCTTCGCCCACTACGACCGGGGGGCGGCGATCCGGCGCGAGCAGATCGCCTATGATCCGTCGGTGATCCGCGAGCACGTGGCGCGCAGCAAGGCGGTGCTGACCGCCGAGCTGTTCGCCAGCCGCGCCGGACAGGGCTGCCCGGCGCCCGACCCGATCTTCATCCTGGGCCTGCCGCGGGCCGGCTCGACCCTGATCGAGCAGATCCTGGCCAGCCATTCCCAGGTCGAGGGCACGATGGAGCTGCCCGACATCGTCTCGATGGCCCGCCGTCTCAGCGGGGCCAAGACCAGCAAGGACGTCTCGGCCTATCCGGAAAACCTGGCGACCCTGAGCGCCGACCAACTGGCCGCGTTGGGGCGGGAATTCCTCGACCGCACCCGCGTGCAGCGCAAGAGCGCCAAGCCGCTGTTCATCGACAAGATGCCCAACAACTTCGCCCATATCGGCCTGATCGCGCTGATGCTGCCCAACGCCAGGATCATCGACGCGCGCCGCCACCCGCTGGGCTGCTGTTTCTCGGGCTTCAAGCAGCACTTCGCCCGGGGCCAGAACTTCAGCTACGGCCTGGACGACATCGGCCGTTACTACGCCGACTATGTGGAGCTTATGGCCCATTTCGACGCGGTGCTGCCCGGCCGGATCCACCGGGTGATCTACGAGGACATGGTCGCCGATCCCGAGGAACAGATTCGCGCCCTGCTGGACTATTGCGGCCTGCCGTTCGAGGAAGCCTGTCTGAACTTCCACGAAAATGACCGCGCCGTGCGGACGGCAAGTTCAGAACAGGTCCGGCGTCCGATCTTCAAGGACGCCGTCGAGCATTGGCAAAACTATGATTCGTGGCTCGACCCGCTGAAGACCGCCTTGGGACCGGTCCTGACCAGCTATCCGGACGCGCCTCAATTTTGATCACCCGCTCCGAAGCCTGCCATTTCTGCAACAGTCGGAGGAATTGACGCGCGTTTGAATTTTGCGTCTTGCCGGGTCAAATCCGCAGGGAGATCGTCGTTCACCTAAATGAGTTCGGGGGAGCGAAAATGGCGTCCAACAAGCGTATCGGCGGAGAACCTTCCAGGGCGGGGGCCAGGATGGGGTCCAGGACGGGCGTCTGGACCACGGCTCTGCTGGCCTCCTCCATGCTCACCGGCGTGGCGGTTCATGCCCAGACCGCGCCGTCCAGCGGCGCCGTGGCGCTGGAGGAGGTGGTCGTCACCGCCCAGAAGCGCTCGGAAAACCTGCAGGACGTCCCGGTCAGCATCCAGGCCCTGGGCTCGGCCAAGCTGGAGCAGCTGCAGATCTCCAACTTCACCGACTATGTGAAGTACCTGCCCAGCGTGTCGTTCCAGACCACCTCGCCGGGCTTCTCCAACGTCTACATGCGCGGCGTGGCCAGCGGCGGCGACGGAAACCACTCCGGCCCGTTGCCCAGCGTTGGCATCTATCTGGACGAGCAACCGATCACCACGATCCAGGGCGCGCTCGACATCCACGTCTACGACATCGCCCGGGTCGAGGCCCTGGCCGGGCCGCAGGGCACGCTGTACGGCGCCAGCTCGCAGGCCGGCACCATCCGCATCATCACCAACAAGCCCACCACCGCGGGCTTCTCGGCCGGCTATGACGTCGAGGCCAACAGCGTGGCCCACGGCGACGCCGGCTATGTGCTGGAAGGCTTCGTCAACCAGCCGGTCAACGACAAGATCGCCGTGCGCCTGGTCGGCTGGGCCGAACACCAGGGCGGCTATATCGACAATGTCGCGGGCACGCGCACTTACCCCACCTCGGGCGTGACGGTGAACAACGCCAGCCAGGTCAAGAACGACTACAACGACGTCGACATCTACGGCGGTCGCGCGGCCCTGCGGGTCGAACTGGGCGACAACTGGGTGGCGACGCCCAGCATCATGGGCCAGAAGGAAAAGGTCGGGGGCCTGTTCTCGTACGACCCCAGCCTCGGCGACCTGAAGGTGGCCCACTACTATCCGGAAACCTCGGACGACAAGTGGTGGCAGGCGGCCATGACCCTGGAGGGTCAGATCAGCAACCTGGACGTGGTCTATGCCGGCTCGTACCTGAAGCGCACGGTCGACACCCAGCAGGACTACACCGACTACTCGTTCTTCTACGACACCCTGACCACCTACGGCGCCTACTGGACCGACGACGCCGGCAACCCGGTCAACCCGGCCCAGTATATCCAGGGCAAGGACCGCTACGCCAAGGTCAGCCACGAGATCCGCGTCTCGACCCCGCAGGAAAATCGCCTGCGCTTCGTCGGCGGCGTGTTCTACCAGCGCCAGACCCACGGCATCACCCAGAACTACCGGATCGACGCGCTGGGCACGACGATCTCTGTGCCGGGCTATCCGCACACCATCTGGCTGACCGAGCAGAAGCGGATCGATCGCGACACCGCCGCCTTCGGCGAGGTGTCGTTCGACATCCTGCCCAAGCTGACCGCCACCGCCGGCATCCGGTTCTTCAAGGCCGACAACAGCCTGAAGGGCTTCTACGGCTACGGCCTGGGCTTCAGCAGCGGCACCGGCGAAGGCGCCTGTTTCAAGGCGTCCGAACTGCCCGGCGCCCCCTGCACCAATCTCGACAAGCGGGTGAAAGAGAACGGCCACACGCCGAAGATCACGCTCACTTACAAGGTCGACGACGACAAGCTGGTCTACGCCACCTATTCGGAAGGCTTCCGGCCCGGCGGCATCAACCGCAAGGGCACGCTGTTGCCCTATCACTCCGACTATCTGAAGAACTACGAGTTCGGCTGGAAGACCACCTGGGCCGACAACCGCTTCCGCTGGAACGGCGCGGTCTATTACGAGAAGTGGAACGGCTTCCAGTTCGCCCTGCTGGGCGCCAACGGCCTGACCGAGATCAAGAACGCCGGCGCCGCCGACATCAAGGGGATCGAGAGCGACTTCACCTGGGCGGTGACCCACGGCTTCATCATCAGCGGGTCGGGCGCCTATACCGACGCGGCGCTCACCAAGAACTACTGCGGCTTCACGGATAGCTCGGGCAATCCGGTCACCGTCTGCGCCAGCCCGCAGGCCCCGGACGGCACCCAGCTGCCGGTCACGCCGAAGTACAAGGCCAATGTGACCGCGCGTTATGAGTTCGACTACAACGGCTTCGACAGCTTCCTGCAGGGCGCGGTGGTCGGCCAGGCGGGCAGCTGGACCGACCTGCGGATCGCCGAACGCGGGATCATCGGCCGCCAGGCCGGCTACGTCACCGCCGACTTCTCGGCCGGCTTCGGTCGCGAAAGCTGGACCTTCTCGGCCTATATCAAGAACGCCTTCGACAAGCGCGCTAGCCTCAACCGCTACGCCGAATGCATCGAGACGGTCTGCGGAACCCAGCCCTACATCGTCCCCAACGAGCCCCGGCTGATCGGGGTGAAGTTCGGGCAGAAGTTCTAGGGTTTAGGGAAAGACCCCCTCGGTCGCTCCGCGACAGCTCCCCCAGAGGGGGAGCATCTGTACGGCGTAAATCCTCCCCCTCTGGGGGAGGTGGCCCAGAGGGCCGGAGGGGGTTTCATCCACGGCGATGGACGCGTTGGCATGTCCGTGAAAGCGTAACCGTATGAGCACCACCACGCCCCCCACCCCCAAGGCCCGCTCCCCGCGAGAACTGGGCTTCTGGATGTGCACGGCCCTGGTGGTCGGCAACATGATCGGCTCGGGCGTGTTCATGCTGCCCGCGTCGCTGGCGCCCTATGGCTGGAACGCGGTGTTCGGCTGGCTTGTGACCATCGCCGGCGGGGTGTGCCTGGCCTTCGTGTTCGCCGGCCTGGCCCGGGCCTTTCCCAAGGCCGGCGGGCCCTATGCCTATACGCAGGAAGCGTTCGGGCCGATGATCGGCTTCATGGTGGCGTGGAGCTACTGGATCTCGCTGTGGGTCGGCAACGCCGCCATCGCCGTCGGGGCCGTCAGCTACCTGTCGGTGATCTTCCCGGCCATCGCCGACATCCCCGGCATGCACCTGCTGGTCACCCTGGGCGCGGTGTGGCTGCTCGTCGGGGTCAACATCCTGGGCGCCCGCCTGGCCGGCGGGGTGCAGGTGGTGACCACGGTGCTGAAGCTCTTGCCGCTGGTCGCCGTGGCGGGCCTGGCCTTCTGGGTGATCGGCTCCGACCACGGGGCCAGCCTGACCCCGTTCCGGGCGTCGGACATCCACGCGGGCGGGATCACCGCCGCCGCCACGCTCACCCTGTGGGCCTTGCTGGGCCTGGAGTCGGCCACGGTGCCGGCCGGCAAGGTGGTCGACCCGGTGCGGACGATCCCGCGCGCGACCCTGGTGGGGACCATCTTCACCGGCCTGATCTATCTGCTGGTCTGCTCGGCGGTGGTGCTGCTGATGCCGACCGACACGCTGAAGGTCTCCAACGCCCCGCTCTCGGATTTCGTGGCCCTGCATTGGGGCGGCGCGGCCGGCAAGGTCCTGGCCCTGTTCGCGGCGATCAGCGCGTTCGGGGCCCTGAACGGCTGGGTGCTGCTGCAGGGTGAGATGCCCTACGCCATGGCCAAGGGCGGGGTGTTTCCGGCCTTCCTGGCCAAGGAAACCCGGCGCGGAACCCCGGCCCGCGCCCATTTGCTGTCGGCCGGCTTCCTGACCGTGCTGGTGCTGATGAACTACGCCAAGTCGATGGCCGACATCTTCACCTTCATCGCCCTGCTGGCCACCACCGCCTCGCTGTTCACCTATCTGGTCTGCGCCCTGGCGGCCCTGAAGCTGCAGGCCGCCAAGCGGATCTCGCCGTCGTTGGCCCTGACCGTGATCGCCATCCTGGCCGGCCTCTACGCGGTCTTCACCCTGGTGGGGGCGGGCGGTCCGGCGGTGCTGTGGGGCCTGGGCCTGCTGGCCATCGGGGCGCCGTTCTACTGGCTGACCCGGGGGCGGGGCGTGGCGACCACCCCCTAAAATCCCATCATCCCGACGAAAGTCGGGACCCAAGCCGAGCTGGGGTTTCGCTCGGAGGCCACAATGCCAGCGCCGCTTGGATCCCGACTTTCGTCGGGATGATGGATTAGAGAGAACGAGAGACCGCATGACCCTCCGCACCGCCCTATTGGCCGCCGCCCTGGTGCTCGCGCCGCTCGCCGCCCCCTGTCAGGTTTGGGCCGCCCCCCTCTACGTCCACGCCGGCAAGCTGGTCGACACCCTGCAAGGCAAGGTCCTGACCGACCAGCTGATCAAGATCGACGGCGAGCGCGTGGTCTCGGTCACCCCGTGGACCGCCGCCCCCAGCGACGGCCAGGTCATCGACTGGTCCAAGCGCATGGTGCTGCCCGGCCTGATCGACATGCACACCCATCTGACCGACCAGGAGCAGACCGAGAACATCGCCGAGCCCCTGCTGACCACGGCCGCCTACCAGTCGTTCATCGCCGCCGCCCACGCCCGGGTGACCCTGGAGGCCGGCTTCACCAGCGTCCGCGACGTCGGCACCTGGCGGGCGTTCGGCGACGTGGCCCTGCGCGACGCGATCAATAACGGCCTGGTGCCGGGTCCCCGGATGTCGGTGGCCGGCGCCTATATCACCATCCCCGGCGGCGGCGGCGAGATCACCGGCATCGCCGACGACGTGGGCATCCCCGCCGAGATGCGGGTCGGGGTGGTCGAGGACGCGGCCGACGCCCACCGCAAGGCGGCCAACATCCTGGCCCACCACGCCGACTTCTTGAAATTGATCGCCACCGGCGCGGTTCTCACCGTCGGCACCGAGCCGGGCCAGCAGGAGCTGACCGAGGACGAGATGCGCGCCGCCGTCGAGGAGGCCGCCAAGCGCGGCACCTACGCCACCGCCCACGCTCACGGGGCCGAGGGCATGAAGTCGGCCATGCGGGCCGGCGTCCGCTCGATCGAGCACGGCTCGCTGATGGACGACGAGGCCATCGCCATGATGAAGGCCAAGGGCGTCTTCCTGGTGGCTGACATCTATGACGGCGACTGGATCGACGCCTATGGCAAGGCCCACGGCTGGCCGGCCGAGACCCTGCGCAAGAATTTCGACACCACCGAGGCCCAGCGCGTGGGCTTCCGCAAGGCGGTCAAGGCCGGGGTCAAGATCGCCTTCGGCACCGACGCCGGGGTCTATCCGCACGGCCTCAACGCCCGCCAGATGAAGTACATGGTCCGCTACGGCATGACCCCGATGCAGGCCATTCAGTCGGCGACGACCGTGGCCGCCGAACTGATGAAGAAGACCGACGTCGGGGCGGTGGCGCCGGGCCGCTACGCCGACATGATCGCCGTCGACGGCGACGCGCTGGCCGACATCTCGGTGCTGGAGCATGTGGGCTCGGTGATGAAGGGCGGGGTGGTGGTGAAGTAATTCACCTTCTCCCAGAGGGAGAAGGAGGGGCCCGCGCGAAGCGTGGGAGGATGAGGGGTTACGCCGCTGGCCGGAGTGCCGGCACGCCGTCGGACTCACCACCCCCTCACCCTCCCACCGCTACGCGGCGGGCCCCTCCCTCTCCCCATGGGAGAGGGTTCGTTGAGCGGCGCCCCCCCTCGCAACCCTAGCTTATGGTTAACCTTTCGGGCGCACCGTCCGTATCATGATCACTCGCCTGCTCACCGCGACCGGCCGCATGATCGTCTCGCTCGGCGCGATCCTGCCGATGGGCGATCGTCTGCTGGACAATCGCTTCCACGACGACGAGGGCGAGCACCTGATGTGGGGGCTGGGCTTCTATGTGAGCCTGATCCTGGGGGCGATATCCCTGTTCGCCTGGCGCCGTTAGCCGCCGCTGATTCCTAGCGCCACAAGGGAATTTGACGGCCAAGCCGCCCAAATCCTGCCTGCTGTTTCACCAAAGGTCCTCTTGGCCTGCCTCGTGCAGTGTGCAATGCAACACAATGTTGCCGTGCAGCATTGATACAGCTGTCATCCACCGCCTGTATCGATGACGCTTAGCCAGTACCAAGGAGTGAACCCCATGGCCGACGATCACACCTACTTCGTTCGACCCGTCTCCGGCGTCTGGCACGTCACCTGGAACGATGCGCCCGACCTGATCGGCTCCTATCCCTGCCAGCCCGAAGCCGTCGGCGTGGCCGAGATGCTGGCCCGTCACATGCGCACCCACGGCAAGACCGCCAAGGTCCATGTCGCCGAACCCGAAGCCCGCCGTTCCACCTGGGGCCGTAGCAGCCTCGGCGAACAGGCGGCGGCATAGTTTTTCCTTCTCCCAGTGGGAGAAGGAGGGCCCGCGCCGCAGGCGTGGGAGGATGAGGGGTTTAGACGTCAGCCGGCGTGCCGGCAGGGCGCTTGCGTGAAATCGGTGAGGGCGTAACCCCTCACCCTCCCAACCGCTGCGCGGTCGGGCCCCTCCCTCTCCCCTCCGGGAGAGGGTTTTGCGACAAATACCCCGCCAGCAACCGCTCGGCGATCGCCCCCGCCTCGGCCGGGGTGAACACGGTCTCGTCCAGGCACAGTTCCAGCCACAGTCCGTCCACGACGGCCGTCAGTCCGATCGCGGCCAATCTGGCGTCGACGGCCGGATCGCACGCCGTCAGCAGTTCCTCCAGCCGCGCCCGATAGCCGGCATAGGTCCGCCGGTGAATCGCGCCGATGGCGTCGTCGACCTTGACCAGACTCCAGAAGGCCAGCCAGGTCGCCAGCATCTGCGGGTCCAGCACCGGCGGGGCGAAGCTGGCCGTCAGATAGGCCGACAGCCGGGCGCGGGGATCGTCGCCCGCCGCCGCGACCGCCGCCTCCAGCGCCGCGTCGATCAGCGCCCCGGTCGCCTCGTAGGCCGCCGCGATCAAGGCGCCGACTCCGTCGAAATAGTGCCGCAGCAAGCCGGCGCTGACCCCCGCCTCGGCGCAGATCGTCCGCACCGACGCGCCGGCCACGCCCTTGGCGGCCAGCACGCGGGCGGCGGCCTCGATCAGGGCGGTGCGGCGAACGTCGGGGGCTTCGCGGGTGAAGGGCGCGCGGGTCATTGTTGCAGCCCACGAGCGCTAGCGGCGGTTGAAAGGGACGCCCCCTCCGTCACGATGCGTATTCGCATCGCGCCACCTCCCCCGCTGCGCGGGTGAGGAGGATGCGGCTCTGTTCTCCTCCCCCGTGAAACGGGGGAGGTGGCGGCGAAGCCGACGGAGGGGGCGTCACGGCCCTCACCACCCCTCCGGCGGCCGGTGCAGCCGCGCCTGCGGGATCAGCGCCCGCATCTTCCGGCCAAAGCTCCGCAACGAAACCTCCGTCTCCGCCAGCGGCCCCGCCGTGAAACTCCGCGACGCCATGCCCTGCTGCACGCGGGCCACCAGCTGCGTGTCCTCGGCATTGACCTGGCGGTTGATGCGCCAGTTCAGATAGCGCGCCGCCTTCATCTCGCGCCGGCTGTCGGGCAGGGCGTAGGCGATCTCGCGGATCATGGTCTTCGTCGGCGAGACCGGGATGAACTGCATGAAGTCCACTTGGTCGGGATAGATGTCGAACGCCTGGTTGGGCCACAGCTTGAAATAGGTCCACAGCCGCTTGCGCTCGGCCGGCAGGTGATCGACGTCGGGCAGCACGCGCTGGTACAGCCGCTCGGACGGATTGTGCGACGGCTCCTCGACCAGATGCCCCCACATCTTGTCGACCCACGGCGCGGCCTCCACGCCATAGCCGCGCCCGAACAGCCGGGTCAGGCCGGGGTGGGCGATGGGGATGTGCAGGCCGTCCGAATAGTTGTCGCTGATGTTCTTCCAGTTGACGTCGCGCGGCCGCAGGGTGACGCGGCCGAACGGCACCATCTCCTCGAAGCGATAGGGTTCCAGCTCGTGGTCGTAGGGGGCCATCATCTCGGCGACGCTGGGGCCGTCTCCCTCCAGGCGCACGAAGACGAAGCCGCGATAGACCTCGGTCTGGACGGCGTGGAGCCCCTGGTCTTCCATCTTCAAGGCAGGGTAGGTCTCGGCGTGCGGCACGCCGATCAGCTGTCCGTCCACGCTGTAGGTCCAGGCGTGATAGGGGCAGACCACCCGGGCGCAATGCCCGCTGGGGCCGTCCAGCAGCCGCGCGGCCCGGTGGCGGCAGACATTGGCGAAGGCCTTCACCCCACCGTCCTTGCCGCGCAGCACCACCGTGCTCTCGCCCAGGAAGTCGAAGGTGTGGAAGTCGCCGGGTTTGGGGATGTCGTTCAGATGGCAGACGATCTGCCAGGAGGGGCGCAGGACCTTGTCCTGTTCTTCCTTGAAGAACCGAGCGTTGTCGTAGAGCCAGCCTGGGAGGCCCCAGTCGGCGTCGGGGTCGTGGTTGGGGAGGTTCAGGTCCATTACGAAAGCCCTCCAACGACAGTGCGGCTAACACTTGCCCCCACCTGACCGCTTCGCGGTCTGTCCGCCCCCATAGGGGGCGGAGCCCTAAGGCGCGGCGCCGGCGGCGCGGCTCTTCCCCCTATGGGGGAAGACGGCTGCGGAGCAGCCAGTTGGGGGCAAGTGCGTGAGCCGCCCATCCCTACCGCCCCACCACGCTCAGCTTCACCGCCGTCGCGAAATCCTTGTCCCGCAGGATCTCCCGCGCCGCGTTCCGCCCGGGATTCCCGGAAACCCCGCCACCCGGATGGCACCCCGCGCCGCACATGTAGAGCCCCTTGATCGGCGCCCGATGGCTGGCGTGGCCCAGCACCGGCCGCGCCGCCCACAGCTGATCCAGCGACATGTGGCCGTGCATGATGTCGCCATTGACCAGGCCGAACTTCCGCTCCAGGTCCGTCGGCGACAGGATCATCCGTCCCAGGACCGACGCCTTGAAGTTGGGGGCCCATTGGTTGACCGTGTCGATGATCAGGTCGGCGGCGGCCTCGCGTTCGTCGTCCCAGGTCCGGCCATCGGGCAGGTCCCAGGCGAACTGCTGGCAGAACAGGCTGGCCACGTGCTGGCCGGGCGGGGCCAGGCTGTCGTCCAGGGTCGAGGGGATCAGGATCTCGACGATCGGGCGCTTGCTGATGCCGGTCGCCTTGGCGTCGCGATAGGCCTCGTCCATGTAGTCCAGGGTCGGCGACAGCACGATGCCGCACTGGTGGTGCTCGGCCACGGCCTTGCCGGGCAGGCAGGTGAAGTCGGGCAACTCCGACAGCGCCACGTTCATCCGGAAGGTGCCCGAGCCGTTCTTGTAGCCCTTGATCGCCTTCTTGAACGGCGCGGGCAGGGCGGAGGGGGCGATCAGCTTGCCGTACAGCAGGGCGGGATTGAGGTTGGAGCTGATGATCGGCGCCCGGTACTGGCGGCCGTCGATCAGTTGCACGCCGACGGCCTTCTTGCCGACCCCCTTGGGGCCGTCCTCGACGTGGATCGCCTCGACCGGGGCCTTGAGCAGGATCTCCACGCCCTTGGCCTTGCAGGCCTTGGCCATGGCCTGGGTGATCGAGCCCATGCCGCCCACCGCGTGGCCCCAGGCGCCCTTCTTGCCGTTCACCTCGCCGAAGGTGTGGTGCAGCAGCACATAGGCCGAGCCCGGGCTGTCCGGACTGGCGAAGTTGCCGACCACGGCGTCGAAGCCGAAGCTGGCCTTGACCGCGTCGCTCTCGAACCAGCCGTCCAGGAAGTCGCGGGCGCTCTTGGTGAACAGGTCCAGCAGGTCGCGCTTGCGCTCAAGGGAGAGGCCCGCCATCCGCGCGCCCTGCCGCAGGCCGCGCAATAGGCCCGGCAGGCCGTCGGTCAGGTTGGGCGGGGTCTCGGCGGCCAGGTCGCGCAGCACGTCGCCGATCTCGTCGAGCATGGCGTAGTAGGCGGGGAGGGCCGCGGCGTCCTTCTCGGAGAACTTGCGAAACTCCGCCTGCGTGCGCTCCAGCCCGCCGCCCAGCTTCATGTAGGTCTTGTCGTCGATCGGCAGGAAGTTGGAGATCGGCCGCTCCAGGATCTTCAGGCCGTGGCCGTGCAGGTCCATGTCGGCGATGACCTTGGGGCTCAGCAGGCTGACCGTGTAGCTGGCCACCGAGTTGCGGAACCCGGGGTGGAACTCCTCGGTGACGGCGGCCCCGCCGACCACGTCGCGCGCCTCGCAGACCGTGACCTTCAGCCCGGCGCTGGCCAGGTAGAAGGCGCAGACCAGGCCGTTATGGCCGCCCCCGATGATGATCGCGTCGCGGTGCTGGGTCTCGGCCATGGTGTCTCTCCCCGGGTGGTCAGGGGAGGTTGCTATACGAGTGTAAAATAGGCAAGGGGGTGGCTCACGCACTTGCCCCCACCTGACCGCTTCGCGGTCTGTCCGCCCCCATAGGGGGCGGAGCGCTCTTCCCCCTATGGGGGAAGACGATCGCGAAGCGATCCGTAGGGGGCAAGTGCGTGAGCCGCTACCTCCGCTCCTCCCCCCGCGCCGTCAGCCAGTACATCACCGGCGTCGCCACCCGTGACAGCACCGTGGACGTGATCAGCCCGCCGATGATCACGATGGCCAGCGGCGAGTACAAACCCGAACCCTCCAGCGCCAACGGCAGCAAGCCCCCGATCGCCGTGACCGAGGTCAGCAGCACCGGCAGGAACCGCACCTCGCCGGCCTTCTCGATGGCGTCGTGCAGGCCCATGCCGTCGCGCCGCAGCTGTTCGGTGAAGTCGACCAGCAGGATCGAGTTCTTGATCTCGATCCCTATGAGCGCGATCAGCCCGATCGTGGCCGTGAAGCTCAGCGAATAGCCGGTGATCCACAGCGCCGCGACCGCGCCGAACAGGCCGAACGGGATGATCCCCGCGACGACCAGGGCGGTCTTGAACTTCTGGAACTCCAGGACCAGCACCGCCAGGATGCCGAACACCGCCACCATCACCGCCGCGCCCAATCCGGCGAAGCTCTCGGACTGCGCCTCGGCCTGGCCGCCCAAGCTCAGGGCGTAGCCGGGCGGCATCGGCAGGTCGCGGTTCAGCCGCTCAAGCGCGTCGGCGGTGACCTTGGCGGTCAGGAAGCCGGTCTGGACGTAGGACGTCACCGTCACCGTCCGTTGGCGGTCGAAGCGGTCGATGCGCGCCGGGCTGGAGCGCAGGGTGGGGGTGGCGATCGCGCCCAGGGGCGCGGCCTCGCCGTCGGCGGTGGGGACATAGACCTTGGCCAGGTCGGCCAGGGCGTTGTGGTCTCCGGCCGCGAACGACCCGCCCGAGGTGGTCATCGGCAGCCGCACCTTGACCGCGTAGTCGTCGCCGTCGGTGTCGCGGAAGCGGCCGGTCTCCTCGCCCGACAGGGCCAGGCGCACCACGCGGCGCGGGGCCCCGGCCGGCACGCCCAGGGCGGCGGCCTTGGCCTCGTCGACGCCGAGGTCGAGATCCGTGCGGTCCAGCCGCACGGGGTTGTTGACGTCGCGCGCGCCGGGCGTGGCCTTG